>Ga0210385_10000344_pt1 | contig 37290 bp, 38 predicted proteins | sample IncBWH26OmetaG_FD_160107 | JGI IMG/M metagenome (GOLD analysis project Ga0210385, IMG submission 160107) | Forest soil microbial communities from Barre Woods Harvard Forest LTER site, Petersham, Massachusetts, United States - Inc-BW-H-26-O ...
TCAGCAGCATCTGCTCGTACAGCCGCAGCAGTTCCTGATGCGACACGGTCGTTTGCGTCCCGGACATGGGCCCCTACCTCCGAAATGACGAGCCGAGAGTTTAAGCCAACTGCGTGGCGGCCGGGGGGCCGCAGCAAAGGCCTGAATTTATTAGGGTTCCCGGCGGCCCCCGGCGGCCGCCGCAACCTCTTCGGGGCGCTATTTCGCGCCCGGCATCGATTTGGGCGTGCAGGCCGTTCCCGTGTTCTGCGAGTCGTTGATCATGGTCATGGTCTGGCCATTGACCTGCATGGTCATGGTGGTTTTGGCATGGCCGCCTTCGACGACCGTGTCCACGGTGCCCTGCACGGCCTGTTTGCCCGTGCACATGAATTTCGCGGAGTAGTGAGAGCCGTCGTGACTGGCGTCCTGAATGCTGCAGTTATCGCCCATGCCGGGGCCCTGCGGCTTCGACAGCGATTCCTGGGCCCTACCCTTCGGAATGCACACCTGCATGGTGCGCGGCGGCATGGTCATGCCGGCCATCTGCATGCTCATGGTCACCTGCCAGGTCTCCCCCGCCGGTGCGTCGTCGGCGAGCGCGACTAGCTGAGCGCCCAGAATCGCAAGACATGCGCTCGCCGCGCCCCACACGCGGGCCTGGTTGATATTTCGCATTGCTGTCCCCCTGATGCGGATGATTGGCATCTTCGCCGGCAAATTGTAAGCCACTCCCCGCAGGCGACGCTTCAAGTTTCGCGCAGCGCCTCGACGATGGGCAGGCGGCCGGCGCGCACCGCCGGCAGCAACCCCCCCAGAAAGCCGATGAGCGCCGCCCATACCACCCCCTGCAGCATCAGCGCCGGTGGCACGACCAGATTCAAGGCGAACTGGGTGTCGCCGAAGAAGTTGGTGTTGGTCTGCATGCCGTTCAGCGCCAATCGGATGACCGCGACCCCCAGGATGCCGCCGAGCAGCGACAGCAACACCGATTCGAACAGCACACCCAGCGCCACCGGCGCGGCGCCGAAGCCCATGGAGCGCGCCACACCGATTTCCCGGGTACGGGCGGCCACGGCGCCGTACATCGTGTTCAGTCCCGCAAATACCGCTCCGATGGCCATCACCAGCAGCACCGGATAGGCAAAGAAGCGCATGGTCATGAACAGACCATTGATCGAGCCCTGGAAATAATCCCGCTCGCGCTGCACCGTCAGGCCCAGATTGGGATCGGCCTTCAGCCGCGCGCGGATGTTTGCGGCGGCGGCATCGCTGCTGGGCAGCAGCCGCACGCTGCTCACGGCGCTGCCCGAGCCGTAGGCGGACTGCAATGCCCCGAGGTCGCCCCACACTTCGGATTCCACGCCGGTCGCGCTTGATGTGAAGATCCCGACGATGCGCCAGTCCGCATCCGCCAGGTGCAGGGTGCCGCCGATCTGCAATCCTGCGAACTGCTGCTGACTGGCGTGGCCGACGATCAGCTCGTAGCGACCGGACTGAAACATGCGGCCCGCCGTGAGCTTCATGCCATCGCGCAGTCCCAGCGCATGCGGGCCCACGCCGCGCAAGGCGACCGTCACGAAGTCATGATTCTGGGGCCGCTTCACGCTGATCAGCCGCGAACTCTCCGGTGACAGGATCACGCGCGGGTCAGCCGCCGTGGCAGCCGTGGCGAGCGCCGCGGCTTCGGCCTGGGTGATCTGGCTTTCATTCTCCGCATTGCCGCTCTTCATCACCAGCAAGGTCGCATCGTCACTTCCGGTCACCAGCAGTGACTGGTAGCTGGCGACCACCGAGAACAGGCCGACGAATACCGCGACCACGCAGGCCACCCCGAAGACATCGATCAGCGCACTGCCCAGTCGCTGCGGCAGCGACAGCAGGTTCAGCGCCGACATCACCAGCACCTGGCGGATCATCGCCGTGCACTGCGCAGCGCAGCGACCACCGGCAGGCGCTGGGCACGAATGGCCGGCACCAGGCCGGTGAACACCCCGGTTGCGATCATCAGCAGCACCCCCAGCAGCAGTTGTTCCGGACCCAGACGCAGGTCGCTCCATTGCCTGTTGCCCAGCAGCACCACCCCACAGGCAATCGCCAGTCCGAGCAGACCTCCCAGGAGCATCAGCATGGTGGACTCCAGCATCACCAGCGCCGCAATCCGCGAGGATGCATAGCCCAGTGCCTTGAGCACGCCGAACTCACGGGTACGCTCGGTGAAGTTCTGCAACAGGCTGCTGCCGGTCACCAGCATCATCGAGGCGAACACCGCCAGCAGAATCACATTGGCGACCAGGGTGATATTGCCGACGCGCTTGAAATAGTCCCGGCGCAGGCTGTCCTGGGTTCCGGATTCGGTTTCATTGGCCGAGTTCATGAACACCTCATCCACCTTGCCCGCCAACTGTGCCGGGTCCACGCCGGGCTTCAACATGGCCACGATGAACCCCACCGTACCGCGCCCCGAGGCCCGGCCCGCGTCCAGGTACTCGTAGTGCCAGAGCATCTGGCGGGTGGCTTCCTCGGGATTGTGATAGTGGAAAGTGCCGCGCACCGTCATCGGCCACACCCTGCTGCCATCGGTGCGCAGCGCCCCTGGAATCGTAATCGGAATCACATCCCCGATCTTCCAGCCGTACTGAAGCGCCAGCGCCTGGTTCACCAGCACGCCGGTGCGATCCGCCTCATAGGCCTTGAACTGCTCCGGATCCCAGACAAACCGGCCCGAGGGATCCACGGCGTAGGAAAAGTAGTAGTTCACCGCCACCGGTCCGAGAAAGTTGCGCTCGTCGCGGTAGTAGGCGCCCAGCCCCACCCCGTAATCCGCCCGCCCGAAACGCACGCCGGGCAGCGCGCTGACGCGCTCCACATAGGAGAAAGGCAGCGAGTCGGACGCCTTGGACTGGATGAATACCCGGTCGTTGGTCGAGAAGCGGTTGGCACCCACGAAGGCCTCGCCGATGGCCGCCAGCATGCCGTACAGGGCAAAGGCGCTGATCACTGCAATCAGGGTGAACGTCAGACGCGCCCGGTTGCGCAGGAAATTCGACCACACCAGTGGCAGCACATTCATCATCCCCGCACCCCCTGCAGAGCCTCGACCGCCAGCAGCCGATGCGCGCGGATCGCGGGCACCAGGCCCACGACCACACCCATGGCCACCATCAGACCGTAACCCAACAGCAGTTGTTCCGGACTCAGCCGCAGGTCGTCCCACTGGCGGCTGCCGATCCGCACGATCGTCATGGCGACGCCCAAACCCAGCGTCCCGCCCAGCAGCATCAGCGCCGTCGACTCCAGCACCACCAGGGCGCAGATCCTGGAGGATGCATACCCCAGGGCCTTGAGCACGCCGAATTCGCGCGTTCGGTCGTTGAAGTTCTGCAACGCACTGCTGCCCGTCACCAGGATCATCGAGGCGAATACCGCCGCCAGGATCAGCTCGGAGACCAGCGTGACATTGCCGATGCGTTTGAAATAATCGCGGCGCAGGCTGTCCTGAGTCCCGGACTCGGTCTCATAGGCCGAGTTCATGAACAGTTCATCCACCTTGCCCGCCATCTGCGCCGGGCTCACACCGGGTTGGAGAATCGCCACCATGAACCCTATGGTGCCGCGGCCGCTCGCCCGCCCCTCATCGAGGTACTCGTAATGCACCAGGATATTGCGTGGGTTCTCGATTGGATTTCGGTAATGGTAGATGCCGCGCACCGTGAAGGCCCAGGTGTGGGTGCCATCGCTGCGGGCCATGGAAGGGGTCGTGAGGGGAATGACATCGCCGACCTGCCAACCGAATTGACGGGCCAGGGCGGCGTTCACCAGCGCGCCGGTGCGATCGGCGCTGTATTGCCGGAACGCCTCAGGGTCCCAGACAAACCTTCCTGATGGGTCCACGGGATAGGAGAAGTATGGGCTCAGGAAATCCACATTCACCGGATTGCGCGGGTCCTGGTAATACCCGCCCATCGAAAAACCGAAGTCCGCGCGCCCATACAGCACGCCGGGCAGCGCACTGACCCGCGCGACATAGCCGAACGGCAGCGAATCGGTCACCTTCGGCTCGATGAAAATACGGTCGTTGGTGGAGAAGCGGTCGGCGCCCGCGAAGTAGTGGCCAATGGCGGACAGCATGCCGTACAGCGCGAAGGCGCTGACCACCGCGATCAACATGAAGGCCAGACGCGCACCATTGCGCAGGATATTCGTCCAGACCAGAGGCAGGTACTTCATCAAAAACCCGAGGCCCACGAAGCGCTCGGGTTGATATTACCCGGAAACTCTCACCGCTCCGGGTGTTGCATCGCAACAGGCTTGAAGGGGCTGCGCGCCAGGCTCCGGCTGATTCCGCCGGGTCTTGCGGTCGCGCTCGCGGCCGAATTGGGAAGCCCGCCCTGGGGCGCCTGCAGCGCCTCGAGGAAGCGCCGGTTCCAGACATGGATGTCGTTGCTGCGAATGACATCGATCATGGCCTGGTAGCGTTCGCGCCGTTGCGGCAGCGGCATCCACAATGCGCTCTGCAGCGCCTCCGCCACGCCGGTCACGTCATAGGGATTCACCAGCAGCGCGCTCGTCAGTTCGCGCGCCGCGCCGGCCAGCATCGACAGCACCAGCACTCCGGGATCGGCCGGATCCTGCGCCGCGATGAACTCCTTGGCGACCAGATTCATGCCATCGCGCAGCGGGGTCACCAGTGCGACCTTCGCCGCCCGCAGGTAGCCCATCAGGGCAGCATGCGGTACGTTCTTGTTCAAGTAGCGCACCGGTGTCCAGTCAGGATCGGCGAAGCGGCCATTGGTGCGCCCGGAGGCCTGCTCCAGCGCGGCCCGTATGACCTCGTACTCGGCGACATCCGTGCGCGACAGCGGCGCGATCTGCACGAAGGTCACATCGTTGTGGTTTTCCGGATAGGTGGCCAGGAACTTTTCATAGGCCTGGAAGCGCTCCACCAGTCCCTTGCTGTAATCCAGCCGATCCACCCCGATGATGAGACGCCGGCCCAACAGACCCGCGACGATCCGCCGGTAGGCTTCGGTTGCCGGCGCCGCGGCGGAGACCTTGTGAATTTCCGCAACGTCCACGCCGATGGGGAACACCTGGGCGCTGACCTGGCGCTCGGCGACCCGCACCGAGCCATCGGCGAGCACCGCGCCGGGACCAAACACCTCGCGCACCGCCGCATGGAAGCCGGCAAGATCATCACGGGTCTGAAACCCGATCAGGTCGTAGGCCAGGAGCGACTCCAGCAGTTCCTTATGCACCGGCAGCGCCCGGAAGGCGTCAAATCCAGGAAAGGGAATGTGCAGGAAAAAACCGATGCGCTGCGCCACGCCCATGGCGCGCAGGCAGGAGGCCAGCGGCATCAGGTGATAGTCATGGACCCAGATCAGATCATCGGCCTGCAGCAGCGGCACGGTGTGCTGCGCGAAGCGCTGATTGACGCGCAGATAGGCCGCGTAGTGTTCCTGCGAATAATGAAACGCCTGCAGGAAGTGATGAAACAGCGGCCACAGCGCGCCGTTGCTGAAACCCAGGTAGAACTCATCGTACTCGGGCCGCGTCAGGTCGAAGGTGGCGAACGCCAGACGCTCGCGTCGCGTCCTTTCAACCGGGCCCGGTTCACCCTGTGCTATTTCTCCCGACCAGCCGATCCACAGGCCGCCATGGGCGCGCATCGCGGCCAGTACGCCGACGGCGAGACCACCCGGAGCCACTCCCTTGCGCGGCACGCTGACCCGGTTGGAAATGGCGACCAGGCGGCTCACAGGACGTCTTCCCAATGGCGGCTCAGGCGCAGCGCGCTGACGATGATGCCCACCATGCTGTAGGTCTGCGGAAAATTGCCCCACAGCTCCCCGCTCACCGGGTCGATGTCCTCTGACAGCAGCCCAAGTGAGGTGCGCCGACTGAGCAGCTTGCCAAACAGCTCGCGCGCCTCATCCTTGCGCCCGACCGCGGCCAGGGCATTCACGTACCAGAAGGCGCACACCGTGAAGGTGGTGGTCGGAACGCCGAAATCATCGGCATGCCGATAGCGGAACAGCAGGTCACCACAGCGCAGGTGCTCGCCGATGGCGCTGACGGTGCTGATGAAGCGCGGGTCCGCGGCGGTCACGAATCCGAGTTCGGCGAACAGCAGCGCGGTGGCATCCAGCACCTCGCCGCCAAAGGTCGCGACGAAGGCATTGAGCTTGGGGTTCCAGGCCTCGGCCACGATGCGCGCATGCATCCTGGCAGCCTGATCCTGCCAGTGCTGCGCCGCCTCTGTCTTGCCGATGCGCGTCGCGATCTGGGCCAGACGATCGCAGCCCGCCCAGGACATTACGGCCGAGAATGTATGCGCCGCCTCGGTGCCGCGCAGTTCCCAGGGTCCCGCATCCGGAATGCCGAAGGCCTGCACGGCGTGCTCTCCCAGGCGCTCCAGCCGCGTGAACAGGTGTTCGGGATCCGAGATGTCGAGGCGCTCGTCATAGAACACCTGCGCGGCGGCCAGAATGATCGCCCCGTACACATCGTACTGCTTCTGTTCGAATGCCTGATTGCCGACCCGCACCGGCCCCATGCCCCGGTAGCCGCGCAGGCTCGGTGCGGTGATCTCCACCAGCTGCGCCTCGCCACTGATGCCGTAGAGGGGCTGCAGCTCACCCACCGGTGTGCGCACGTGGCAGTTGTGGATGAAACGAAGGTAGGCCTCCATGGTCTGGGTGGCCCCCAGACGGTTGAGCGCATGAACCGTGAAGTAGCTGTCGCGCAGCCAGCAGAAACGGTAGTCCCAGTTGCGAACCGTGTCAGGCGCCTCGGGAATGGAGGTGGTCAGCGCGGCCATCACCGCGCCGGTGTCCTCGAAGGTACACAGCTTCAGGGTGATGGCCGCACGAATCACCGCCTCCTGGTAATCCACCGGAATCGCAAGGCCACGGACCCACTGATCCCAGTAGCGGTGCGTCTGATCCAGCTGCGAGCGGCCGAACGCCGCCGGGGCTTCATTGAGCGGCTCGTCGTCGCCGAGGATGAAAGTCAGCGGGGCGACCAGCACGAATGGCCGCTCTTCATAGACCGCCGTCAGCGATGCATCCGTGGTCACCCGGTAGGTCAGTTCGTCCGCGACGAAGCGCACCGAATGGCTGCTGAAGGTGACACGCGGCACGGCGCTGCCATAGGCGCCCACGGGCCGCAGGCGCACGCGGATCACGGGACGTCCGCCGATGGGCTCGACGATACGGATGATCATCGAGGGCCGGTAGATGCGCTCGCGACTGCTGAACCGAGGGCAGAAATCCGTCACCTTCACGCTGGCATCGGCGCCCTCATGGATGGTCTCCACGATGGCCGTGTTGCGCAGGTAACGCTGGTGGATGTCGACCGTGCCCTCCAGGGAGATGCAGAACGCGCCGCGCTCGGCCTCCCCCACCGGGCTGAGCAGCGCGCTGAACACCGGGTCCCCGTCCAGGCGCGGCAGGCATGCCCAGACAATGGAGCCACCGGAGTCGATCAGTGCCGCGATCTGGCAATTGCCGATGACGGCAAGGTTCAGGTCCGGTGGGCCGCTCAAGTACCCAGTCCCAGACCGGCTCGCAGCCAGCCACGCACTGCCGCGGGATCCGGCAGCCAGCACGGCGCGCTCACCCGCGGCCCTACCGCAATGCACAGTCCATTGGCGCGCGCGACGGCCGCGAATCCGGCCCGGTCGGTGTGATCATCGCCGATGAAAATTGGAAAGCGGCCGGCGAAGGGAGCCTCGCTCATGAAGCTCGCAAGCGCCTCGCCCTTGTCGCAGGCGCGCGGACGCAGCTCCAGAACCTCGGCCCCCTCCATCACCTCGAAGATGCCGCGCGAGGCCAGCGCCAGGGCTTCCAGGTCCGCGCGCAGGCGCGCCAGCGAGAATGACTTCGCGCCACGAAAATGCACCGCGAACGCCGTCCCCTTGTCCTCCAGGTACAGACCCTGGTAGCGACGCAGCCGCATCCGCAATCCCATCCGTGTCTGCCATACGACGGTGGCGGGGATGGCGCACTTTTCAATTGAGCCGTCCGCACGGCGCCGCTGCGCACCGTGGATGCCGGCGAGCGGCAGCCGCAGCGGCGCCAGCAGCGCATCCAGATCCTCGATCGAGCGGCCACTGATGACCGCCGTCGCGCCGGCGGTGGCGACGTACAGATCATCGAGCAGGTACAACAGGCCGCCGTCCACCACCACCTGGTCGGGCCGTCGCGCAAGATTGGTCAGCGTACCGTCGAAATCCAGGAACAGCGCGCAATGATCCGCAATGCGGTTGACCGGCGGCGCGAGCCCGTTGGCCTGCAACGGTGCCGCCGCCACTGACGCGCTTTCGCCCATGATCACGCCCATGCTTGATTCCATCCGTATCGCAACCGTGGCCGCATCCATCATTTCACGTCACGCAATGTTTGCTATGCTGCAATCATTGTCTGTGCTGCGGGACATGCGGAAAATGGCTGTCGGAAAGCTCCTACACCGGGACCATCAGCGCCGTGAAGCGCTGCTCGCCGTGCGCGCCGTCATTGATCAGATGCGCGAACGCTATCGGTCCCTGGAGCGCGCCACCGGCGCGCCCATCACCAGCCACAGGGTACTGGCCGCCATTGCGGCGACGCCGGGCATCGGCGCTTCCGCCCTGGCCAAGCAGCTGGGCATGAATCGCCCGGCCATGAGCCAGGCACTCAAGTCGCTGGAGGAACGCGGTTGGCTCAGCCGCCGCAGGGATCTGGGTGACGGGCGTTCGGTGCAGCTGCGACTCACCGACTCGGGCGCGCAGCTGCTGCGCTCCACGGTGGGCCGCGCCTCCGGGACCCTCGATCGCTGCATCCGCGCCCTCACCGATGCGGAGCTGCGCGCCGCGACGGTGGGCTTGCGCGCGATCGCCCGGCAGCTGAGCCGCAAAGCACCGCGCGCACGCGCGGCACGACGCTGATTCAGTCCTGCGCGCCCAGATGCAGCAGCGGCCCGTACAGATCCGGCCGCCGATCGCGAAACAGGTACCAGTTGTCACGCTGGCTGGCGAGCTGCTGCAGATCGAAGGTCGCAACCAGCACCGCATCGCCAGCCTCGGGCGCCTCGGCCACCTTGGCGCCGGTCGCATCGGTGATGAAACTGGAACCGTAGAAACGGATGTACAGGCCCTGCGGATCCTGCAGCGAGCGCTCCAGACCGTAGCGATTCGCGGCGATCAGCGGCATCAGGTTGGCGGCGGCATGGCCCTGCTGGGTGCGTTGCCAGTGTTCGCGTGAATTGACGGCCACGGCCGGCGGCGGTTCGCTGCCGATCGCCGTGGGAAACAGCAGCAGTTCGGCGCCCAGCAGCGCCATGATCCGCGCCGTTTCCGGAAACCACTGATCCCAGCAGATGCCGACGCCGATGCGTCCATGGCGGGTGTTCCACACCTTGAAGCCGGTATCGCCCGGGGAAAAATAGGTCTTCTCCTGGTACCCGGGACCATTGGGAATATGCGCCTTGCGGTACACGCCCAGCACTTCGCCGGCGTCGATGATGGCCACCGAGTTGAAGCAGGCCTGACCGTCACGCTCAAAGAAGCTGACCGGCACCACGATGCCCAGCTCGCGCGCAAGGCCGCGCAGGTGCCGCACCGCCTGGTTGTGGGCCAGCGGCTGCGCCAATGCCAGATGCCGCGAGTCCTGTTCGATGCAGAAGTAAGGGGTCTCAAACAGTTCCGGGATGAGAATGATCTGCGCGCCCTCGGCCGCAGCCTCCCGCACCAGCTGCTCGGCGCGTGCCAGGTTCGCGGCGCTGTCCCAGGTGCAGGAAAGCTGCACGGCGCCGACCGTGACCGGCCGCGGCAGGGCCTGCAGATGCGCGGCGGTGGTGCTCACTCGAAGACTTTGCCGGGATTGAGGATGCCGTGCGGATCCAGGGCACGCTTCAGGGCCCGCATCGCCTGGATCTCCTGCGCAGTGCGCGAGATGTTCAGGAAATGCCGGCGCTCCAGTCCGATGCCGTGTTCGGCGGAAATGCTGCCATCGATGGGTCGCAGCAGCTCATAGGCGAGCTCCTCCCCGAGTCGCATGACCGCGGCGTCGGCGGTGCCGGGCGCCACGATCACATGCAGGTTGCCATCGGCGATGTGGCCGAAGGCGAACACGCGCCCGGCGGGAATGCGCTGCGCGACCGCCTGGCGCAGATTGGCGAGGTATCCGGCCATGTCCTCGATGGCCATGCTGACATCGAAATTCAGCGTGGCGCCGTAGTGCTGCGTGATCAGCCACGGATCATCCCGTGGCGCCCAGATGGCGCTGCGCTCGGCTTCGGATTTGGCGATGACGGCATCCAGCACCACGCCTTGCTGCATGGCTTCCCCAAGGGCCTCCTCGAAACGCAGCGCGTCGCTTTCCAGGTCCGCGCCGGAAGCCTCCACCAGGCCGTAGATGCCGTAACTCTCCGGCAGCAGCGCCTTGTGGTGTCCGAAGGCGCTGGTGGTGGCGGTGTAGAAATCCGGCCACATCGCCTCGAAGGCACTCAACTGCCCGCCGAGACTTGAATCGAGCAGGCCCAGCAGCCTCACCAGGCCGTCAAAGTCGCGGCAGGCGACCAGCGCGGTATTGGTGCTGCGCGGCCGCGCAAACAGCCGCAGATCAGCACGGGTCACGACTCCCAGGGTGCCCTCCGAACCGATGAACAGCTGCTTCAGATCGTACCCGGCATTGTTCTTGAGCATCCGGTTCAGCGACTTGAGGACGGTGCCATCGGCCAGCACGGCCTCGATGCCCAGCACCAGCGCGCGCATCATCCCGTAGCGCAGCACGCGCACACCGCCGGCGTTGGTGGAGATGTTGCCGCCGATGGTACAGGTGCCGCGCCCGCCCAGATCCAGGGCAAACATCAGGTCGTGGCGCTCGGCTTCCTCCTGCACGCGTTGCAGGATGGCGCCCGACTGCACGCGCATGGTGCGTCCGGCGACATCGACTCGCTCGATGGCATTCATGCGCTCCGTGGACAGGATCAGTTCGTGCTCGGTGGTGGCGGTGCCTTCGACCAGACCCGAACGGCCACCATGGGTCACCACGCTTTGATGGCGGGCGTGGCACAGGCGCAGCACCCCGGAGACCTGCTCAGTGGAGGCAGGCCGCACCAGCGCCGAGGCGCGCGGCACATGGCCATTCACGTCGGCGCGCTCCTGCACGGCGGCACCGGTCAGCAGGCCCGAGTCGCCCACCACCGCGCGCAGATCAGCCAGCAATCCTGAGTCAAGCATTCCGCTTCCCGTTGGTGAATCCTTCAGGGAGCGGATTTTCGCACAACGGCCGCGGCCGCGGCGCTGTGTCAGTGCAGCAGGCGCTGGCGCTCCTGGCTGGGGCCTTCGGCAAACAGCGCCTGGTCAAGCGCCTGGATATAGGTCGGCACGTCCGCGGCGCCCGGAACCAGGACCCGGCTGTTGAGCAACAGGTTCGGCACCCCTTCGATGCCCAGGCCGCGCAGCCGCCGCTCCTCCGCCAGCACTTCGTCGCGCCCACTGGGCCCGGCGGTGAAGGACTCGCGCACCGACTGCTCCACCCCAGCCGCGCAAGCCAGCTGCACCAGCACCAGGGGATTGCTGATGTCACTGCCGGTCTCGAAGAAGGCCCGGAAAATCGAATCGATGAGCTCGCCCTGGCGGCTGTCATGTCCCGCCAGATGCACCAGGCGATGCGCCTCCCGGGTATCCGGAAGCGTCGCGATGCGATCGAAGTGAAACGCGATATCCAGATCGCGTCCGGCACTCTCCAGCTTGCGCTGCGCCTCATCGACATCGGCGGCCGCGGGCAGTCGGGTGGCCAGGTGCTCGCGCCAGCCCGTGCTGGTCATTCCCGCCAGCGGCAGCCCATGCCAACGCTGCACGCGCGAATCCGCCCCGTACAGGCTGCCGAGCGCGCGCGCCAGGCCACGCTTGCCGATAAAGGACCAGGGACAGGCCAGATCGCCGATGAAGTCCAGTTCCAGGGGCCGCGGCCGGGCTCCGCTGTGCAGTATTTGGGTATCCATGCCGGATATCTGGCGCCGGGGCCAGGGAAATCAAGGTCGGCTCTGGTGTACCTGGGCCGTGATCTGGATGGCCGTCTCAAGCGCCGCGAGCCCCGCTTCCCCGCTCACCACCGGGGGCGTGCCCTGCTGGATGCAGCTGAGGAAGGAGTGGATTTCCGCCTTCAGCGCATCGCCGGCTTCGAAGATGCGCTCCTCGATGCTCACCGGCAGCTGGCCGGCGGCCGGGACGCCGGGACGTTTGCGGATCACCGTCACGATCTTCTGCTGCAGATCCATGGACACGTAGGCGTCATCGGAAAACACGCGCATCTTGCGTTCGCTCTTGAGGCTCACGCGACTCGCCGTGGCATTGGCCACGCAACCATTGGCGAAGCGGATGCGGGCATTGGCGATGTCCACATCCTCGGAAAAAACCGGGGTCCCGATCGCATCGATGGACTGTATCGGGGAGCCGACCAGGGTCTGCACGATATCGATGTCATGAATCATGAGATCCAGCACCACGCTGACATCGGTGCCACGCTCCTTGTAGGGCGCCAGCCGGTGACACTCGATGAAGCGCGGTGCCCGCAGGTGCTCCTCGGCGCCGAGAATCGCCGAGTTGAAGCGCTCCAGGTGTCCGACCTGCAGGATCCGACGCTGCTGGGCAGCCAGCCGGATCAGCTCGCGGGCCTGTTCGGGGGTCTCGCTGATGGGCTTTTCCACCAGCACATGCGCGCCGGCTTCGAGGAATTCGCGCGCGATGGCAAAGTGTGCGGCGGTGGGTGTCACGACGCTGATGGCATCCACCTCGCCCAGCAGCTCCCGATACCCGGCCAGAGCCCGGGTGCCCACCTCGGCGGCCACCGCCTCACGGGCCTCCTGGCGGTCATCCACGACAGCGACCAGTTCACATTCCTCTAGCTGGGCATATTTCTGGGCGTGAAAACGCCCCAGATAGCCCACACCGATGACCGCCGCTCTGACTTTTTTCATCGCGGCGCTATTATGCCTGCACCATGTCGTCGAATATTGCCACGCTCCGGCGCGAGCTGCTGTGGGCCCTCATTGCCCTGCCGGTGGGGGTGCTGCTGCTGCCCCCGCTGATCTGGCTGGTGGGGTCGCGTGTTTTCGGGGCCTATGCCGGCGGGGGCACCCGCGACTTGGTGGACCATTTCTTCAGGGGCCTGGCCCAGGGCCAGCAGGCCTTCTGGATCGTGGCGCTGGGGCCCTACCTGGTGCTGATCGCCCTGCGCATGACACTGGGGGCGGTCCGGGCCACCCGCCGCCAAGCTTAAGGTCCAGGAGGTTATTTCTTGGGCCAGTACAGCCACACGGCGCCGCACAGGCACAGGGTCATGGCGGTGTGCGCCACCAGCCGCCAGCGACGCTCCCGCAGCTGGGCATAGAAGCTCGCCCCGGCCACGGCCGACAGCGTGCCAAAGACCGCGATGGCGATCCTCAAGGTGCTTTGTTCGCCGAACAGCTCCCCGGCTTCATCCTTCGGCACGAACAGCAGCGTCACCCAGGTCAGCGACAGACCAAAAAACAAGGTAAAGGTAGAGCCCATGATGATGCCGATCAGAACTGCCAGGGGACGCATGCTTACTGAAAGGATCCTGAGTCTGCCGTTGATGACGCCGATTTCGCACCTGGAACAGGTGCACTTGCTGCGATGCTTCGCGCACTCTAGCCTAGTACCCAGGCGAATACCCAAGGACCTCCCGCACCCCCCATGAAAATTCTGAAGCGATTCGAGCGCCCGTCGGCGGCCTGGGCTGTGCCATTCGTCGCGGTGATGATGGTTCTCGCCCTCACCGGCTCCTCCCAGGCGCCCGCCGGCCCGTCGGTCCTGCCGCCCAATGCCATCGCGCCCACCGACCGGGAGCGCGCCATCGCCCGGCGGGTCGGGTCGATTCTGGAGGAGGCGCATTACCGCCACGTGCTCATCGACGCTCACATGTCCAGTGACATCTTCGATCGCTACATCGAGTCACTGGATGGCCAGCACAGCTACCTGCTGGCGAGCGACCTGAAGGAATTCGAGCAGTGGCGCTATCGCTTTGACGACATGATCCACACCGGGGATGTCGAGCCCGGCTTTGCCATCTTCGCCCGCTATCAGCAGCGCAATCGCGAACGCATCGCCGCGGCGCTGAAGATGCTGGATACCGAACCGGACTGGACCCTCGATGAGTCCATGGAGTTCGACCGCAAGGATGCGCCCTGGGCCACCACCAGCGCGCAGCTGGATGAGCTGTGGCGCAAGCGGGTGAAGAATGACGGCCTGTCGCTGCTGCTGACGGGCAAGTCGTGGAAGGAGGCCCAGGAGCTGCTGCACAAGCGCTATGAGCACGTGCTCAAGCGCGTGGATCAGATCTCCTCCGACGATGTCTTCGAAAACCTCATGAACGCCTATGCGCGGACCTTTGATCCGCACTCCAACTTCTTCTCGCCGCGGGATTCGGAGGAATACCGCATCACGATGAGCCTGAACTACGACGGCATCGGCGCCTCGCTGCAGCAGACCGATGATTATGTGCAGGTGATGAATGTCATCGAGGGTGGTCCGGCTGCCGTCGCCGGCACGCTCAAACCCAACGACCGCATCACCGGCGTACAGCAGGGCAGCGACTCCATGGTCACCGACGTGGTGGGCTGGCGACTTGATGATGTGGTGCAGCTGATCCGCGGCAAGGCCGGGACCGTCGTGAAGCTGCAGGTGCTGCCGGCCGGGGCAGCCCCGGGTTCGCCGGAGAAAATGCTGGTCTTCACCCGCAACAAGGTCAACCTGGACAACCAGGCCGCCAAGCAGGAGATCCGCACCGTCACCCGCAACGGTCGGCCGCTCAAGATCGGCGTGATCACCATCCCGAGTTTCTATCAGGACGTGGCGCAGCAGGCCGCCGGGGATCCGAACTACCGCAGCACGACGCGGGATGTGCGCCGGCTGCTGGGCGAGCTCACCACCGCCGGAGTCGATGGCATCGTGCTCGATCTGCGCGACGATGGCGGCGGCTATCTGCCCGAAGCCACGGCGCTCACCGGCCTGTTCATCGACAAGGGTCCGGTGGTTCAGCTCAAGGACGCCACCGGCAGGGTCGAGGTGCTGGATGATCCTGACTCGGGCATCGCCTACTCAGGCCCCCTGTCGGTACTGGTCAACCGCTACAGCGCCAGCGCCTCGGAGATCTTCGCGGGTGCCTTGCAGGACTACCACCGTGCCTACATCCTGGGCCAGCGCACCTTCGGCAAAGGTACCGTACAGAACCTCATCCCCCTGGACCGCTGGTCGCAAAAACCCTTGAGCGGGCAGATCACCGTGACCATCGGCAAATTCTACCGCGTCACCGGGGAGAGCACCCAGCATCACGGCGTGGAGCCTGATGTGCAGCTGCCCTCGGTCATCGACATGAAGGAAGTCGGCGAGAGTGCCCTGGAGGCCGCCCTCCCCTGGGATCGCATTCAGGGCTCACCCTTCACCGCCTGGCACGACGAGCGCCCGGTCATCGCGCTGCCCTCGCTGGTGTCCGAGGAAACCGCCCGGGAGCAGCACGATCCGGACTATCGCTACCTGGTGGATGATGTGGCCGCCTTGAACAAGGTGCGTGCCGAGAAGACCCTGTCGCTGAATCTGAAGGTACGCCAGGAAGAGCGCGCGCAGCTGGACAAGGAGCGTCTGGAGCGCGCCAATCAGCGTCTGATCGCCGAGGGCCAGCCCCCGGTGAAGACGGTGGAGGAGCTGGACAGCAGTGAGGCCGTCGCCGGCGATGGCGCCGATGGCAGTGCCGGCAGTGCCGTCAAACGCAGCCCCAAGAACGGGACGTCCACTGCGACCGAGGCGCCGCCGGATCTGGTGTTGAGCGAGGCGACGCAGGTCATGGCGGACATTCTGCTGGGCGGGCCGCCCAACCAGCATCTGCCGGGGGGCGCTCCGGCGCAGCAGACCGTCAAGCGCTGACCCGCAACGCCCTCAGCGCAGCAGGACCCGGAACAGATCCCAGGTGTCCTCGCTCAGGACGTTGGGCATGCGTATCGCCGCCTGCGCGCCCAGTGGCGCGCCGGCCAGCACATCGGACTCACCCAGTGACACGGATTCCGGGGTGGGCGTGGTGTCGAGCGGATCGCGGTAGCGCGCACCGGTGCGCATGCTGTCGCTGCGCGCCTTCACATCCTGTGCCACGTTGACCTTGCTCTCCAGAACCACCCGCGCGCGCGCGATCAGGGCGATCAGCGCCTCGCATTCCGGACGGCCGCCATAGGCATCCACCGGTTCGCGCCGCCCGACGGCCTCCTTGGCGAGGCTCATCAGTGAGGTATCCGCCAGGCGCAGGCACAGCACCTCGGCGTAGGCGATCGCGGCGATGTTGATGGCGCGGCGGGCATCCAGTGACAGGCCGGGAAACTCCGGTGGCTGCTCGGCCTCCAGGGCGGCCATGGCGCCGCGTGCTTGCTCCAGCTGCGTGGTCGCAAGCTCCAGCGCGCTGCGTGCCCCGCTGAGGCGATGATCCAGATCACGGCGCTTGAAGTAATGCCAGAAGCGCGTGAGCTGCGCGCGCCGTGTCGTGAGCTCGGCCACGAACTGCTGGGCATCGTTGAACTGGGTCTGCGCGGTACGCAAGGCGCTCTCGGTGGCCTGACGGCGCGAGAACTGCGTGCGGTTGAATTCCACAAACAGGGTGCGCCGTTCGCGCTCCTCCTGCTGGGCCGCCAGTTCCTGCGTGAACTGCTCGAGAATTTCCCGGCCCCGCTGCCACATGGCCCGCAGCTGATAGAACACCAGTGCCGGGTATGCGGTCTCCGTCATCCCCAGCCGCGACTCCAGTGACCCGAGCATTTCCTGCACGCGGGCCGTCGCGCCCTCCTGCTGCTTGATCCGGTCCTGGAGCCGATAGACCTCCGCCTGCAGCTCGCCATAGGCCTTCTTCAGCTCGGCGCGGTTGCGGAACAGGGTGAGGACGCGATGATCGTCCTCCGGATCATCCGCGACCTTGGGATTGACCCGGATCAGGCGACTGAATTGTTCAAGCGTTTTCATGTATGGCGGCTGAAGACCGGCAGCCATACCGGGCCACCCTCAGGTGTACCCCGCCGGCGCCGGAGCAAAGCGGTGGCCCCGCTCCACGCAGTATTCCAGCCACTTGTTTAGCATGATGTTGCGCGCCCAACGCTGATCCAGTTCACAGGCCACCGTATTGCGCAGCGCCCGCAATGCCGTGTGTTCATGGGTCTGGGCCCACTCCTGGGCTTCCACCAGCCGCGCGTCATGGTAGACCCGCACGCCCATGTCCGGGAAACGCCGGGTGGCATCCTGGTCGGGGATGAGATAGGTGAGGTTCAGTGTCGTGGTATACGGGGAGCGCTCCACAACCGAGAGCAGCAGGTCACAGTCCCCGGCGACCCGGGACTGATACTCGCCCTGCATCCGGGCGACATTCGCCGCCAGCCACCCGAAGCGGATGTAGTTACTTTCATACAGACTCATCAGGGCGACGAAACTGCGAGGTGTCGCGCGCCAGGAGACTGCTGTCTGGGCGTCATTGAGCATGACCCGACTATATCGCACGTCAGACCACGTGCAACCCATGCATTACGTCAGGATTGTGAAGAATTTGCGCTTGCGTTCTCGTCGCGAGCGGCGGGCGCCAGCAGATGTGCGCGATAGTGCTGCAGTTCGCGGATGGACTCGCGGATGTCTGCTAGCGCAAGATGGGCACCCTGCTTCATGAACCCCGCAGCGACCTGGGGCGCCCAGCGCCGCGCGAGTTCCTTGAGTGTGCTGACATCAAGATTACGGTAGTGGAAGAATTTCTCAAGCCGTGGCATGTGACGTGCAAGGAAACGGCGATCCTGACAGATGCTGTTGCCGCACATCGGCGAGGCACCGGCCGGGACCCAGCTGGCCAGGAACTCCAGCGTGCGCTGTTCGGCCGCGGCGACACTGATCTGGCTGGCGCGCACCCGTGCGGCCAGGCCGGATGAGCCGTGCTGGCGCTGATTCCACTCATCCATGCGCGCCAGTGACGTTTCAGGCTGATGGACCGCGATGGCGGGCCCCTCGGCCAGGATCTTCAGATCCTTGTCGGTGATGATGGTCGCGATCTCAATGATGTCATCGGTCTCGGGCACGAGGCCGGTCATCTCCAGATCGATCCAGATCAGATTTTCGGCGTTTGACATGGCGAACCGGCATTCTATCTGACCCATGAGCTTCACCGCACGCATCATCGCCGCCTATGGCCGCCACCTCGTGGTGCGCGATTCGCAGGGCAATGAACGGGCCGCGCGCCCCTTTGGCCGCAAGCTGCAGGTGGTATGCGGCGACCAGGTCAGCTGCGAGCTCGATGCACACCACGATGAAGCCCATGTCACCGGCGTGCTGACCCGCGACAGCTGCCTGTACCGCACCAATCTGCGTGCCGCTGAAGAGCCCGTCGTCGCCAACCTGACCTTGATGCTGGTGACGCTCGCGCCGCTGCCGGCCCCGGACCTGTTTGTCATCGATCGCTATCTCGCCGCCGCCGCATCCGCCGGCATCCGCGCGACCCTGGTGCTCAACAAATGCGAGCTGCCGTGGCCGCCGGAACTGGCCGCGGAGCTGGCGGCCTACAACCAGGTGGGCTACACCCATCTGCCGGTGTCGGTGAAGACCGATACCGGCATCGTGGCGCTGCGGGCCGCCTGTGCCGGGGACATCGCGGTCTTCGTCGGTCAGTCCGGCGTGGGCAAATCCTCGCTGATCTCCCGTCTGGTGCCCGAGGCGGACATCCGCACCGGTGAGCTGATGCTGCGCACCCAGGAGGGCACGCACACCACCACGGCATCACGCCTGTATGACCTCCAAGGTGGCGGCCACCTCATCGATTCACCCGGCGTGCGCGATTTTGCGCCGGCGCTGTCGCGGCTGGAGCCCACCTCGCTGGGATTTCTGGAAGTGGCGCAGCGCGCGCCGCAGTGCCGCTTCGATGACTGCCGGCACCTGAAGGAACCGGCCTGCGCGGTGCGCGCGGCCAGTGAGTCCGGGGACATGAGCGCACGCCGCTACGAAAGCTACCGCAGGCTGCGGCGGCTGTTTGAAACGCTGGGTTCGCGTCGCTAACCCATCAGCTGGCGCCCCACCAGGGCGTGCGCCAGCGTGCCGCCATCCACGTATTCGAGCTCCCCACCCACCGGTACGCCGTGCGCGATGCGCGTGGCGCGGATGCCCCGCGACAGCGCGAGCTCACGCAGGTAATGCGCCGTCGCCTCGCCCTCCACCGTCGGATTGGTGGCGAGGATCAGTTCCTGCACCACCCCTTCGGCCAGCAGTGCCTGCAGCTCACGGGCGCCGAGCTGCTCCGGGCCGACACCATCCAGGGGCGACAGATGTCCCATCAGCACGAAATAGTAACCGCGATAGCTGCCCGAGAGTTCCACGGCCACGACATCCGCGGGTGACTCCACCACGCACAGCAGGCTGCGGTCGCGCTGCGTGGCCGAGCAGATGGAGCACAGCTCATCATCGGTGAGCATGCGGCAGCGCCGGCAGCGCTGCACCGAGTCCAGCGCCGTGCCCAGGGCCTGCACCAGCGCACGCGCACCGGGACGACCCTCCTGCAGCAGATGGAAGGCCATGCGCTGCGCGGTCTTCGGGCCCACACCCGGCAGCGCGCGCAGCGCATCGATCAACCTGAGAAGATTGCGCGAGTGCTTCATCTAGAAGGGCAGTTTCACACCCGGCGGCAGCGCCATGCCGGCGGTGACGGCCGCCATCATCTCCTGGGTGCGCAGCTCCACCTTATGGGCCGCGTCGTTGAAGGCAGCCACCAGCAGGTCCTCGAGCATCTCGCGATCCTCGGAGGCCACCGCCGGCTCGATCTGGACGCGTTTGACCTGGTGCCGGCCGCTGAGCGTCACCTTCACCATGCCGCCGCCGGACTCGCCGACCACTTCGATGGTCTGCACTTCGGCCTGCACCTTCTGCATGCGCTCCTGCATGACCTGGGCCTGCTTCATCAGATTGCCGATATTGCCGCGCATGAGTGCCAATGCTCCTGGGGTAGGGTGTCTAGTTGTCGCTACGGTTGGGTCGGATCGTATCCGGTAACACCGTGGCGCCAAAGCGCTCCTGCAGCGCCTTCACGGTGGGGTCATCGCCGAAGGCCTGGCGGGCCGCCACCAGGGCCGCGCGGCCCTCGCGCTCCTGAACCTGGGCCGGGGTCTGGGCGGCCGCCTCGGCCACGAACTCCAAACGCACCGGCCCCCCGAAATAGGCGACCAGAGCCTGCTGCAGCTTGCTCTCCGTGCCAGGGGTCCGGGAGGCCTGAAATCGCGGATCCAGCGCCAGCCGCACGGCACCCTCGCGGCGCTCCACGAACTGGCAGTTCAGCGCCAGGGAGCGCACCAGGCCGCTCAGGCCCATCTCCCCCACCATGGCCGTCCAGTCCGCCGCAACCGCAGCGGCGCCGCCCCCAGGGGCGGCTGGCGGGGCCGGCGCCGGGGCCTCCGGCGTGGCTGCCCGGGGCGCCTCGGGCCGGCCGCGCCCCGCAGCGGCCCTGGCCGCCTGGGCACCCCCGCCCGGGGAGCCTGCCGCCAGGCCGGCGCCCTCATAGCGAAACCCGAGCATGCGCAGCAGCGTCATCTCGAAGCCGGTACGCGGATCGGGAGCCAGGTGCAGATCGCGCCGGCCAATGATGGCGCACTGGTAGTACAACTGGATGTCATCGGGCCGTATCCCCTGCGCCAATTGCCTCAGCAGGGCCAGCTCGTACAGCTCGTCCCCGTCGTAGTCGGGGACGGCCTGAACCAGGGCCACGCGCACCAGCAGCGCCGCAAACTCATCCAGCAGCTGGGCATGATCGGGGGCCCACTGTTCAAGCTCGCGCACCCAGCCCATCACGCTGGCGGCATCCGCCTCGATCATCAGCTGGGCGAGCTTCACGACATGATCGCGCGCCACGGTGCCGAGCATGTCCCGGACCTGCGCCTCGGCGACGCTGCCCCCGCCAAAGGCGATGACCTGGTCAAGCAGCGACAGCCCGTCGCGCATGCTGCCGTCGGCGGCCTGCGCCAGAAGCCGCAGCCCCGCCGGCTCGAAACCAATGCCCTCCAGTTCCAGTACCTGCTGCAGCCGCGCGGCGATCAGCGCGACCGGCAGGCGCTTCAGATTGAACTGCAGGCAGCGCGACAGCACCGTGGCGGGCAGTTTCTGCGGATCGGTGGTGGCGAGCAGGAATTTCACCCGCGGCGGGGGCTCCTCCAGCGTTTTGAGCAGCGCGTTGAAGGAGTGGGTGGAGAGCATGTGCACCTCGTCGATCAGGTACACCTTGTAGCGACCCTGGGTCGGCGCGTACTGGACGTTGTCGAGCAACTCGCGCGTGTCATCGACCTTGGTGCGCGAGGCGGCGTCGACCTCGATCAGGTCCACGAAGCGCCCTTCGTCAATGGCCACGCAGCTCGGACACACCCCGCAAGGCTCGGCGGCGACCCCGCGGTCACAGTTCAGGCACTTCGCCAGGATGCGCGCGATCGTGGTTTTTCCCACCCCGCGGGTGCCGGTGAACAGGAAGGCATGATGGACGCGATCGGCGTCCAGGGCATGGGTCAGCGCACGACGGACATGCTCCTGGCCGATCATGTCGGCAAAGCGCCGCGGCCGCCATTTGCGAGCCAACGCTACATAAGCCACAGCCTACCCTTCAGCCATTTGGAGGTGATCCGCACCAGCTTGGATTCCGGCACCCGACATCGCCGCTGCCGCTGCTCCCTTCCGGGCCTGACGGGATTCACGACTGGTCGTCGCGGAGTAGCCGATGCGGACCACCATGGACCGGATGCGGGTGCGGCGGCCGAGACTGGCGGAGAGGGTGGGATTCGAACCCACGAACACCCGTGAAGATGTTACTGGAATTCCAGTCCAGCGCCTTCGACCGCTCGGCCACCTCTCCCATCAACAACTTATAAAACTTTTCTCAGCCAAAAAATCAATTCGCGGCGCGCGCGGCGCAGGCGCTGATCATACTACGAAGCCCCTGGCGGCAAGCGCGCGGCGCGCCTCAAACCGCGGGCGCCGGCCGCGGTCCTTTCGGCTCGGTGAACTTCGGCGGCTCGTCCAGGCACGGATCCCTGGGCCCGCGTGGCGGCAGCGGCGGCTCGTTGAGCGCCGGGATCTGCAGGGAACTCTTGGTATCCGGCGGATCGATGCCCAGCGGAACCCGCAGCGGCGGGGTGCTGGCCGCCTGCAGATACCCGTCGGTATCAGCGGTGCAGGTATGAGTCATCTTGCGCCAGGTGTGGCAGCCACTGAGGGCCAGGCCCACCACCGCCAGCGCCACGACTTTCAGCAATCCCTTCAGCATCAAATCCACCTCTAGATAAACTATCGCAGGACCCCGGCCTGATGCAGCGCGCGCTCCAGGTCGGGTCGGAACTGGGCCGCGAGTTCGGTCAAGGGCAGACGCACCCCGGCGCCCATCAGACCCATGCGCGCCAGTGCCCACTTGGCCGGAATGGGGTTGGCTTCCAGGAACAGGTTCGCATGCAACGGCGCGAGGCCGGCGTCCAGCTTCGCCGCGCCGGCGGCATCCCCCCGCAATGCGGCTGCAATCATATCCGCCATCGCCCGCGGCGCCACATTGGCAGTCACGGAAATCACCCCCCGGGCCCCCGCCTGCACGGTCTCTCGGGCCGAGGCATCATCGCCGCTGAGCACCGCGAAACTCGCCGGCACCAAACTTTGGATCTCCCGCACCCGGGACACGCTTGGCACGGCCTCTTTGACCGCGGCGACCTGCCGGAGTTGCGCGATGCGCCCCACTGTCGCCGGCAGCATGTCCACGGCGGTCCGGGACGGCACGTTGTAGGCGATCACCGGGGCCCTTGAGGCCGCCGCGGCCGCCTGGTAGTGCCGGAACAGACCCTCCTGGGTGGGACGGTTGTAGGCCGGGGTGACGATCAACACCCCATCCACCGGCAGCTGCGAGACCCAGCGCACGCGCTCCACGGTCGTGGCCGTGCTGCTGGTGCCGGCCCCGGTGATGACCTGAATCCGGCCGCGGACCTGGGCGCAGGCGCGCTGCGTGAGCTCCTGGAGCTCCGCGTCGGACAGGGTCGCGGACTCCCCGGTGGTGCCGCCCACGACGATGCCACTGGTGCCATTTTCCAGGTGCAAGTCGATCAGGCGCGACCACGCCTCGTAATCCAGCCCGCCGTCGGCGTGCATGGGGGTGACTATTGCGACCAGACTGCCTGAAAACATTCCCAAAACTGCCAACCAACCCAAGCCCGCGCGGCATGCGCGGAGCGCGCGATGGTACGAGGCGAGACCGGCCCCGGCAAGCTCGGATTTTGGACCCGACGCTGTCAAATTCTCCGACCCGGCCGGCAGGCCTGGCGCACGGGGGCGCCAAGGTCGCCTTGGAAGGATCCAACCGGTACACTCGGTGCGCTTACCCGTATGACGGCTCTCTCGAAGATGAAGCAACACCTCGCTGTATCAGCGATCGGCAGCGACCGGACCGGGATGGTCCACGAACTCACCCGGGTGATCACCGAGTGCGGGGGCAACATCAGCGAGAGCCGGATGGCGAATCTGGGTACCGAGTTCGCCATGCTGCTGTTGGTATCGGGCAACTGGCACGCCCTGGCGAAACTTGAGACCGAACTCAAGCGCCTGATGGAAACCAGCAACCTGTCCGTGCATCTGCGCCGCACCGAGCCGCGCAGCGCGCGCACCGACATGCTGCCCTACTCCATCGACGTGGTGTGCCTGGACCAGACCGGCATCGTCTCGGGCCTGTCCGGGTTCTTCTCCACCCGCGGCATCGACATCGCCGAAGTTTCCACGCGCAGCTATCCGGCAGCGCATACCGGTGCGCCGATGTTCTCGGTGCAGATGATCATCAATGTGCCCAGCCGCATCCATGTGGCGCATCTGCGGGAGGAGTTCATGGAGTTCTGCGACTCGCTGAACCTGGATGCGATCCTGGAGCCGGTGAAGGCCTGAACGCGGCCGACGGACAACCCCATGCCAAAAACCGCATTGGACCGCAAGGTCCCCGACTTCACCGTGCCCACGACCGGATCCGAGCAAACCTGGAGCCTCAAGCAAGCCGCGGGGCGCAAGCTCGTGATCTTCTTCTACCCCAAGGACATGACCAGCGGCTGCACGCTGGAGGCCCAGGGCTTTCGCGACCAGGCGACCGCGTTTCGCAAGGCCGGCACTGCGATCGTCGGCATTTCGCGCGACTCTGTGGCCTCGCATGAGAAGTTCTGCCTGAAGGAAAAGCTGCCCTACCCGCTGCTGTCGGATGCCGATGAGAAGGTGTGCCGCCTGTTTGATGTGATCCAGGAGAAGTCCCTGTATGGACGCAAATACATGGGCATCGAGCGCAGCACCTTCCTGCTCGACGCCGCGGGCATCCTGCGGCGCGAATGGCGCAAGGTGAAGGTCAACGGACACGTGGAGGAAGTACTTGAAGCGGCGAAGTCTCTCTGAGCGGCAGCCGGCGGCGGCTGACAGCGCCTCGCGGCGCCTTTTCGTACTGGATACCAACGTGCTGATGCACGATCCGACCTCGATTTTCCGCTTCGAGGAGCACGACATCTACCTGCCCATGGTGGTGCTCGAGGAACTCGACGCCAACAAGAAGGGACTCTCGGAAGCTTCACGCAACGTGCGTCAGGTCAGTCGCTTTCTGGATGACATGATGCGCGGGGCCACCAAGGAGCAGATCGACCAGGGACTGCCGCTGCCCTCGGGCTACTCCGGCAACCATGGCAAGAAGGCCTCCAGCGGGCGCCTGTTCTTCCAGACCCGGCAGCTCGGCGGTGCCGTGCTGCCGGAGATCCTGCCCGGGCATGGCGCGGACAACGCCATCCTCGCCCAGACCCTGCAGCTGCAGCGCGAAGATCCCGCAACACGCGTGACCCTGGTGTCCAAGGACATCAATCTGCGCATCAAGGGCGCGGTGCTGGGCGTGCATGTCGAGGACTACTACAGCGACAAAACGCTGGAGGACTCGGATGTGCTGTATTCGGGCATGGGCGCGCTGCCCGCGGATTTCTGGGAACAGCATGGCAAGGACATGCGCTCCTGGAAGGAGGCCGAGCGCACCTTCTATGAAGTCACAGGGCCTGCCGTGCAGGAGTGGCGGCCGAACCTCGGCGTCTACGAAAACGCCGACCATGGCATCGAGGGCATCGTGCGCAGCGTCGATGGCGACACGGCGACCCTGGAGCTGACCCGCGATTTTCGCACCGAGCGACATAACATCTGGGGCGTGACGGCGCGCAACCGTGAGCAGAACTTCGCCCTGAACCTGCTCATGGATCCGCAGATCGACCTGGTGACGCTGCTGGGTCCGGCGGGCACCGGCAAGACCCTGCTGGCACTTGCCGCAGGCCTGGCCCAGACGCTGGAGGGCAACCGCTTCGTCGAGATCATCATGACCCGGGTCACGATTCCGCTGGGTGAGGATATCGGCTTCCTGCCGGGCACCGAGGAGGAAAAGATGGAGCCGTGGATGGGCGCCCTCATGGACAACCTCGAGGTCCTGACGCAAAGCCAGGAGGGGGGCAACTGGGGCCGGGCCGCCACCAATGACCTGCTGCGCAACCGCATCAAGATCAGGTCCTTGAACTTCATGCGCGGCCGCACTTTCCTCAACCGCTTCATCATCCTGGATGAGGCCCAGAACCTGACGCCCAAACAGATGAAGGCCCTGATCACGCGGGCCGGCCCGGGCACCAAGATCGCCTGCCTGGGAAACGTGGCGCAGATCGACACCCCGTACCTGACCGAGACCACCTCGGGCATCACCTACGCGGTCAACCGCTTCCGGGGCTGGGCACATTCGGGCCATGTCACCCTGGTGCGGGGGGAGCGCTCACGATTGGCGGATTTCGCCTCTGACGCGTTGTAGCATGGCTGCGCTGGGTTTCGCGAAAGCTCAGCCGGTTACGATTGCTTACCCAGTCTGCTGAAACTCCGCAGTACCGTGTGTTGTCTCAGGCTCTATGCGAATATTGAACAAAATCAGTGTGGTCGTGGCCGCCGGCCTGCTCGGCGGATTCATCACCTGTGCCTGCGCCCAATCCAATTCCGAGCTGCCCGATATCGGCAACCCGGCGGGCACCATCGCCAACCTGGACGAGGAGTATGAGATCGGGCGCATGGTCATCCATGAATTTCGTGAACAGAACGAGATCATGGAAGACCCGGAGGTCAGCGACTACATCCAGACCCTGGGACTGAAGCTCTCCTCCCAGGCCCCCGACTCGGAGCGGGTGTTCCACTATTTCGTCGTCAACGAAGGCGACATCAACGCCGAAGCGCTGCCCGGGGCGTTCATTGTCTGCAACTACGGCACCATCCTCGCGGCCGACAATGAGTCGGAGCTGGCCGGGGTTCTGGCGCACGAAACGGCCCATGTGACCCAGCGCCACCTGGTGCGCGGCGTTCTGGCCTCAGAGCACCAGAGCCTCGCCACGGCGGCGGCCATCCTCGGTGCCATCGCCCTCGGCGCCCTCGGCGCAGGTCCCGCAGCCATCGAAGGCGGCATCATGGCGGCCCAGGGCATGGGCGCGCAGATGCAGATCAACTTCACCCGCGACCAGGAGTACGAGGCCGATCGAGTCGGCATGACCTTCCTGGCCCGTTCCGGCTTTGATCCGCAGGGCATGCCCAATTTCTTCGAGGTGCTGTTCCGCAAGTACGGCTACGGCGAACTGCACATGCCCCGGATGCTGGTGGATCACCCGGTGACCAGTGACCGTATCGCCGAGGCGCGCAACCGCGCCGCGCAGCTGGATCGGCCCAAGCATGTCGAGGAAAGCGTCGATTTCGGACTGATCCAGGAGCGGCTGCGGGTGCTCACCGCCACGGACGACTTTGATCTGCGCGGCTACTACGCGGGGCGGGTCAACATGCGCGATCCGCCGCTGGCGGCGCTGTATGGTCAGGCCCTGGCACTAGTACAGCGCGGGCACCCGGCCGAGGCCATCCCGATCCTGCAGCCGCTGGTGACGGCACACCAGGGCGTCATCATGCTGCACAGCCTGCTGGCGCAGGCCCAGATCGCTGCCGGGCGTGTGCCCGAGGGTATCGCGACCTTCGAGCGTGCCGAGGCGCTGTTCCCGCGCAATATTCCGCTCACCCAGCGCTATGCCGAGGCGTTGATCAGCGTCAATCAGGCCGCCAAGGCGCATCAGCTGCTGCTGGACCTGTTCAACAATACCCCGCCCAGCCCGGCGCAGATCCGCCTGACGGCACTTGCCGCCAGCAGCGCCGGGGATGCCGGGGATGCCTACTACTACATGGGCGAATACAACATCGCCAACGGCGAGTTCCAGCTGGCCACGCAGCAACTGGAGCTGGCGCTGTCCACTCCGGAGCTCACTGCCGTACAGCGCAAGCGCTTTCAGGCGCGGCTGAAGGAAGTCCGGGAAGCCATCCTGGAGGACCGGCGCGAGCATGGCGGCCGCGCCCCGGGTACCGGCAACAATGGCGGTGCGGGTGGCTGATCGACGCTGAGTTGCCCGGTCGCACTTGCTACACTACCGGGTAGTTCCTCCAGCATTGGCTTCACATGCAAAGACAACTACGGCCGCTCGGGCTCTGCGGCGCGCTCCTTTTGCTGATCATGATGAGCGCTTGCGCCACGCTGCCGCCAGGCTCCGTCCGTGATCCTCACGATCCGTTCGAGCGCCTCAATCGCACGACATTCAAGTTTGATGACTTCCTGGCCCACAAGGTCGCCCTGCCCATCGCGCACGGTTATCGGGCGGTGACGCCGACTTTCGTCCGCCGCGGCATCGCCAATGTTTTTGAGAATGCCCATACGCCGGTGATCATGGTGAATGATCTGCTGCAGGCCAAATTCATAGGCTTTGGCCAGGAAACGACGCGGCTGGTGCTCAACAGCACCCTGGGTCTGGGCGGACTGCTGGATCCGGCCACCGGGGTCGGCCTGCCCAAGGGCGACAATGATTTCGGGCGCACGCTTGGAACCTGGGGTGTGCCCACGGGACCGTACCTGGTGCTGCCGTTCTACGGTCCCTCGGATACGCGCGATGGCCTGGCCAAGCTCGTCGACCAGTTCGCGGTGCCCCAGAACTACATCCGCAACAAGGAAGTGTTCTACGGTGTCTATTCGCTCGACCTGCTGAACACCTTCTCCGAATCGCTGCTGCCCACCTACCAGCTGCTCGATCAGCAGAATGCCTTCGATCGCTATGCGTTTGCGCGCAATGCCTACCTGCAGCGGCGCGAGTTCCAGGTGCACGGCGACAGCGGCGGGGTCGACCAGGAGGAACTGCAGCTGCAAAAATCGCTGCAGGATGATTCGGCACCGGCGCCGGCCACGCCGGCCCCGAACAGCCCGGCTCCGAACAGCAAATAGCAGGCCTTCAGGCCGCCGCGTCGGCCAGTACGGCGGTGACTTCGCTCAGGTGGGCGATGGCACTGATCTGCACCGGCAGATTGACGAAGGTGAGATGGCGGTTGTGCTGGTGGGCCCAGCGGCGCCACTCGATCAGCACCGCGAGGCCGGCGCTGTCGGCATTTGGAACCCCGGCACAGTCCACGATCAGCGCGGCACTGCCGTCGCGCACGAAGCACTCAATGCCGGCCGCGCACACACGCCGCGCGGTCGCGAACGTCAGCACGGCGCTGATCGCAATACGACCCGGTGCTGCGATGCTGACCTGTGGATCCGGGTGCGTCATTTGCTGGCCGCAGGCAGCCCCGCCGGCCGTTCACCGGACTGAAGGCGCGTGATCACCGCCTCCAGGCCCTTCTGTTCGATCTGCGCGGCGAAGTCGTCGCGGAAGCTCTTGACGTAGCTGATGCCTTCGATCTTCACATCCCAGGCCTTCCAGCCATCGGGGGTCTTGTGCAGCACGTACAGCACCGGCACGGTCGAACCATCATCCCGAGAGATGGTGGTGCTGACGGTGGCCAGATCCGAAGCCGGATCCACCCGGCCCGGCTGCACCTTGAGCCGATTGGCGGTGAAGTTCACCAACGCATTGCCGTAGTTCTGCAGCATCGAATCCTTGAACGCCTCGATGAAACGCATGCGCTGATCCTCGGTCGCGCTACGCCAGTAGCGGCCCAGCACCAGCTGCGCGGCACATTGCGTGTCGAAGTACGGCAGCAGGTACTTGTCGGCCAGCTCGCGCACCATTTTCGGATTGTTGGCATAGGCGGCCCGGTTGGCATCGAGCGCCTTGAGGATGTTCGAAGCGACATCCTGAACGAGCTGGGTCGGATCCTGCGCGTTGACTGCGGCGGCCGGAGCCGCTGCCGGCGCTGGGGGGGCCGCGCGGGCCGCCATCACGCCGCTGAGTGCCATGACGACCAGTGCGCCCAGCGCGATCTTCACAGGAACTGTGGTGTTCATTTTGCGCTCTCCTTCTTCGGCGCCGAGGAGCCGGTATCGCCACCGGTACTGCCGGAACTGCCGGAGTCCGCGCCCTTGCTGGCCTGGCTGGTGAAGAATTTGTTGATCAGATTCTCCAGCACCAGCGCCGATTGGGTCAGGGTGATCTGGCTGCCTTCCTTGAGAAAGGTGTTCGAACCACCGGCGCCGATCCCCACGTACTTGCCGCCCAGAAGGCCCTGGGTCTGGATACTGGCGTCACTGTCATCCGGAATCTTATTGTACTGCGGATCGATGCGCATGCTGACGTTGGCTTTGTAAGTCGTCCAGTCAATGCGGATGCTTTCAACCTCGCCGAGGTTTACACCCGCCATGGTCACCGGCGAGCCCACCTTCAGATCCCCCACATTGTCGAATGCGGCGCTGATGTGGTATCCCGCCTTCGTGCTGGCGAGCTTCAGTCCGCTTGACGGCAGCTGCGTTGTCAGAAACAGCAGTGCGATGAATCCCAGCACCACGAACAGGCCGGTACCGATTTCTATTCCGCGATTCGAGCGCATGGGACCCCTCAATCAATGCTGGCCGCGAAGTCCTAGAGGAACGCGGCCGTCAACATGTAATCCAGCAACAGTATCAGTACGGATGAGGCCACCACGGTGCGGGTCGTGGCCAGGCCCACGCCCTCGGCGGTCGGCTCCGCGTGATAACCCTCATAAACGGCGATCAGGCTGCAGATGAAACCGAACACCAGGCTCTTGACGATGCCTTCATTGACATCGTGCAGACTCACCGAACTTTGCATCTGTGACCAGAACGAACCATTGTCGACGCCCATCATGCGTACGCCCACCAGATGGGCACCGAACAGGCCGATTACGACGTACACCGCGTTCAGCAACGGCATCGAAATCAAACCGCCGAGAAAGCGCGGCGCGACCACGAAGCGCAACGGGTCCACCGCCATCATCTGCATCGCCGTGAGCTGATCAGTGGCGCGCATCAGACCGATTTCCGAGGTCAGGGCGGTGCCGGCACGGCCGGCGAACAGCAGCGCCGTGAGCACCGGCCCCAGCTCCTTGACCAGCGCCAGGGCGGTCGCGAATCCCAGCGCCTCCTCCGAACCGAACCGCTGCAGCAGGTTGAAGCCCAGCAGCGCCAGCACCATGCCGGTGAACAACCCCGAGAGCATGATGATGACCAGCGAGCGCCCACCGGCGTTGTAGATCTGGTTGATGACGAGGCCGGGCCGGGCCAGCACCCGCCCGCACTGCAGGAACATCTGCAGGAAGAAAATGGTCATCCGGCCGATGCGGCCGAGGCTGCGCAGCACAAAGCCGTCCTGAACCACCGCGCTGTTCATGGCGGCCCATCCGCGAGCAGCTCGGTGGTGAGCTCTGGGGCCGGATAGTGAAACGGCGCCGGACCGTCAGGATCACCGCTCATGAACTGATGCACGATCGGTTCGTTGCTGCGGGCCAGGTCCTCGGGCGTTCCGGAGGCCACGATCCTGCCCTCCGCCATCAGATAGGTGCGATGGGCAATGCTCGAAAGCTCATGGACATCGTGCGACACGATGATGCTGGTGATGCCCAATGCCTGGTTCAACTGCTGTATCAGACGCAGGATCACGCCCAGCGCAATCGGGTCCAGTCCGACAAACGGCTCATCGTAGATCAGCAGCTCCGGATCCATGACCACGGCGCGGGCCAGCGCCACGCGTCGGGCCATGCCGCCGGAGAGTTCCTCCGGCATCAGCTGCGCGGCGCCACGCAGACCCACGGCGTTCAGCTTGGTGAGCACCAGGCTGCGGATCAGTGCCTCGGTCAGGTCGGTGTGCTCGCGCAGCGGAAAGGCGACGTTCTCGAAGACATCGAAGTCGCTCAGCAGCGCGCTGTTCTGGAACAGCATGCCCATGCGCTTGCGCAGCGCGAAGATCTGTCGCGAGCCAAGATCTGCAAGGTTCTGGCCAAATACCCGCACCTCGCCGCTGTCGGCATAGATCTGCGCCGTCATCAGCCGCAGCAGCGTGGTCTTGCCGGTGCCGCTTGGCCCCATGACGGCCGTGATCTGGCCCTTCATCGCCTGCAGTGACAGGCCCGAGAAAATCGCCCGGCCACGCACCGAATAGCACGCGTCCCGGACGTCCACGATTATTTGTTCCGTCACGTGCTTTTAGAGTGCCTCAGGCGGCCTTGTTTTCCAGGTCCGGGGTGTAGCGTCCGGCGCTGGCGAGTCCGTTCAGACGCGCCCGCTTCAGATATTCCTTCTGCCCCACGGCGTAACCGGCCGGGGTACCACCCCAGCCCTTGAGCGCCGCATCCTGCAGGGCACGACCATAACTGAAGGTCAGATGCCACGGCAGCTCCGCCACCTGGTTCATCAAGGACAGATGCAGCGTGGCTTCCTGCGAGGCCTGGCCGCCTGAGAGGAAGGCAATTCCCGGTACGGCGCTGGGCACATGGCGCTTCAGGCAACGCAGCGTCGCGGTTGCGACCTGCTCGGGCGAGGCGCGATTCGCGGCCCTCTTGCCGGAGATCACCATATTCGGCTTGAGCACCATGCCTTCCAGATAAATTCGATGCTTGTACAGTTGATCAAAGACCACCTGCAGGGTGTCATTGGTGACCGCCTCGCAGCGTTCGATGGAATGATCCCCGTCCATCAATACTTCGGGTTCGACAATGGGCACTATCTGTTGTTCCTGACACAGCGCCGCATAGCGCGCCAGCGCCTGCGCATTGGCCTCGATCGCATAGGCGCTGGGGATGTCCTGGGCGATATCGATGACGGCGCGCCACTTGGCAAAGCGCGCACCGAGCTTGTAGTACTCCTGCAGACGTTCACGCAGGCCATCCAGGCCCTCAGTGATGGTCTCGCCGGGAAATCCCGCCATGGGCTTGGCGCCCAGATCCACCTTGATGCCGGGCAGCACGCCGATGCTTTTGAGATAGTCGGCGAAATTCACGCCGCTGGAGGTCTTTTGGCGGATGGTTTCATCGTAGAGGATGACCCCGCTCACCCACTCCTGGGCCCCGGGGGCGGTCAGCAGCATGTCGCGGTAGGTGCGGCGATGTTCTTCGGTCGAGTCCAGCTTGATGCCGTCGAAACGCTTCTTGATGGTGCTCGAGCTCTCATCCGCGGCCAGCAGACCCTTGCCCTTTGCCACCATGGTGCGGGCGACTTGTTCCAGATCGCTGAGATTCATCGTCGCGTACCCCCTTAGGCACTTTTGATTGAGCGGGAATGAGCCCGGAAGAATAGCAAATCGGCATGGCGCCCCGAGACATGCTGCGCCGCGGCGACTGGCATTGGACCATAAAGAGTACTAAAATAGTCCTAGTTAGCCCGCACCCCTCACGGCAGCCGTACCCATGCTACGCATCAGCAAATTGACCGACTACGCGACCGTCGTCCTGGCCGCGCTGGCCGAGCAGCCCGAACAGCTGCGCACGGCCGCGGCGCTGGCCGGCCGCACCCACATCGCGGCCCCGACGGTGAGCAAGCTGCTCAAGCAGCTGCACCGGGCGGGGCTTCTGACCTCGGTGCGGGGCCTTCATGGGGGCTACCAGCTGGCCCGCCCTCCGGCCCAGATCACGGTTGCCGCCATCCTCGATGCCCTGGAGGGCCCGGTCAGCCTCACCGACTGCTCCGGCGGCCAGGGCCAGTGCGGAATCGAGCACCACTGCCGGGTGGCCTCGGTGTGGCAGCGCCTGAACCTCGCGCTGCGCCGCGCCCTGAGCGATGTAACGTTGGCGGAGCTGGCCGGAGTGGACTCCGTGCAGCCGCGCCTGCCCATCCTGGAACATGAAATCAAGGTGGCGGCGCGCCATGACTGATACCAGCGACCTGGAACAGCTCGTCAGCCGTCAGTACCAGCACGGCTTCGTCACCGACATCGAGTCCGAGACCGTGCCGCCGGGCCTGGACGAGGATGTGGTGCGGCTGATTTCGCGCAAGAAGGGCGAGCCGGAGTTCCTGCTGCAGTGGCGGCTGAAGGCCCTGCGGCACTGGTTCACGCTGCGTGAGCCGCACTGGGCGCAGGCGCGCTATCCCGCCATCGACTACCAGTCGATCTCCTATTATTCGGCGCCCAAGGCGAAGACGGACGGCCCGAAGAGCCTCGCGGAAGTCGACCCGAAGCTGCTTGAGACCTATGCCAAGCTCGGCGTGCCGCTGCACGAGCGCGCGCGGCTGGCGGGCGTTGCGGTGGACGCGGTATTCGACAGCGTTTCGGTGGCCACCACGTTCAAGGCACGGCTGCACGATGCGGGCGTCATCTTCTGTTCCTTCTCCGAGGCAGTGCGCAACCACCCGGCACTCATCGAGCAATATCTGGGCAGTGTCGTGCCGGTCGCGGACAACTTCTATGCGGCGCTGAATTCGGCGGTGTTCTCCGACGGCTCATTCGTCTACGTGCCCAAGGGCGTGCGTTGCCCCATGGAACTGTCCACCTACTTCCGCATCAATGCGGCCAACACCGGACAGTTCGAACGCACGCTCGTGATTGCGGATGATGGCGCCTACGTGAGCTACCTCGAGGGCTGTCTGCCCGGCGAGGAGGAAGTCAGCTACGGCGATGAGCTGCGCTGTGTGCGCGACGTGGCGATTGGCGACACCGTGCTCAATTCACTCGGCGAGGAGGCGCCGGTCGCCAAGATCATGCGCCGCGGGTACACCGGCGATCTCATTGCCATTACCCCGCGTAGCCCAGCCAACCGCTTCTCGGTGACCCCCGAACACCCGGTGCTAGTGATTCCACGAGCTGCGGTGCAGACCGGCGCACGCGGGCCCGGTCGACTGGCGGACCTTGATGCGTCCAAGCTCGCCAGTGCCACTGCGCAGTTCATCCCCGCCGGCGAGCTTAAGGTCGGTGACCTGCTGTGCTACCCGATCAATAAAGTGGAGCGCGACGATCCCACCCTGAGCGATGACTTCCTGCGCCTGCTCGGCTACTACGTGGCCGAAGGCTGTGTCACGCAATTCAACGGCTGTCCCGCCGTCGAATGGTCGTTCGGCGCTCATGAACCCGAATTGGTTGAGGATGTCTGCCAACTGGTCGGGAGGCTCTCGGGCGAGCGCCCTTCCGTCGCGCATGATCGGCGCAAGAACGGACTGCACGTCGTTACCTGTTCGAGGGAACTGTGCTTCCTCATGGAAACGCACGGCGGCAAGTACGCTCACGACAAGCGCTTCAGCAAAGCCGTGATGGATCTGCCGCCGGCAAGACAGAAACTGGCGATCACGACCTATTATCTTGGCGACGGCAGCATCGGCGAGCAAATCGCCACGCCGCGCAGCGGCGAACTCGGCGATCCTGGCAGGTTGCGCAGCACACGCACCGTCACGGTGTCACGCCGGCTCGCATTCCAGCTGCAGGAGCTGTGGTCGCGCAACGGCGTCTTCGTGTGCATTCACGAGCGCAAGGCGTATGCGCAAACCTTGTCGGACGGGCACACGATCCAGCATCGCGATGCCTGGGTGCTGCACCACTGCGAAGGCGCGCGCAGCCGGCGCGCGCTCCGGCATGGGGACATGTTCCTGGTGCCGGTGCTCAGCATCGACCGTACAGCGCATCAGGGCTTTGTCTATAACTTTGAGACGGTCGCGGAACCGCATTCCTATCTGGTGAAGGGCTTTGCCGTTCACAACTGCACGGCCCCGATGCGCGATGAAAATCAGCTGCATGCCGCGGTCGTGGAACTGGTGGCGCTCGAGAACGCCTACATCAAGTACTCGACGGTGCAGAACTGGTATCCGGGCGATGAGCGCGGGGTGGGTGGCATCTACAATTTCGTGACCAAGCGCGGCGAGTGCCGCGGCCGCAACTCGCATATCTCCTGGACGCAGGTGGAGACCGGGTCGGCCATCACCTGGAAGTACCCCAGCTGCGTGCTGCGCGGGGATGGCTCGATCGGCGAGTTCTACTCGGTGGCGACGGTCAACAACTATCAGCAGGCCGACACCGGCACCAAGATGATCCATATCGGCAAGGACACGCGCAGCACCATCGTCTCCAAGGGCATATCAGCCGGCCACGGTCAGAACTCCTACCGCGGCCTGGTGAAGATCCTGCCCAGCGCGCACGGGGCCCGCAATTTCACGCAGTGCGACTCGCTGCTGATGGGCGGCAACTGCGGCGCGCACACCTTTCCGTACGTTGAGGTCAAGAATCCGACCGCCACCGTGGAGCACGAGGCCAGCACCTCGAAGATCAGCGAGGACCAGTTGTTCTACTGCCAGCAGCGCGGCGTCGGCACCGAGGATGCGGTGAACATGATCGTCAGCGGCTTCTGCAAATCGGTCTTCAAGGAGCTGCCGATGGAATTCGCCGTCGAAGCCCAGAACCTGCTCGCCGTCAGCCTGGAAGGGGCTGTCGGCTGATAGTCATCGGAACAATATTCGGACGATCCCAGCATGTTAATAGTCAAAGATCTGCACGTCAGCGTGGGCACCACCGCGGTATTGAAGGGCCTTGACCTCACCGTACCGACCGGCCAGGTGCACGCCATCATGGGCCCCAATGGTTCAGGGAAAAGCACCCTGTCGTATGTTCTGGCGGGCCGACCGGGATACACCGTGACGGCAGGCTCGGTGACCTATGACGGCCAGGACCTGTTGGCGCTCGCACCCGAAGAGCGGGCGCGCGCCGGGGTGTTCTTAGGGTTCCAGTACCCGGTGGAGATTCCGGGTGTGAACAATGTCTACCTGCTCAAGGCCGCCCTGAACGCCGCGCGCAAGCAGCGCGGGCTGCAGGAAGTGGATGCCTTCGAGTTTCTGGGGCTGGTGCGCGAGAAGATGAAGCTCATGCAGATGCCGGAGACGTTCCTGTCGCGAGGCGTCAACGAGGGCTTCTCCGGCGGCGAAAAGAAACGCAATGAGATTCTGCAGATGCTGGTGCTGGAGCCACGCCTGGCCATCCTGGATGAGACCGACTCCGGCTTGGATATCGATGCGCTGAAGGTCGTCGCCACCGGCGTGAACAGCCTGCGCGACGCCACCCGCTCCTTCGTCCTGGTCACCCATTATCAGCGCCTGCTCGAGCACATCGTACCGGACCAGGTGCACGTACTGGCGGGCGGGCGGATTCTGCGCAGCGGTGATCACACCCTGGCCCAGGAGCTGGAGCGCCGTGGCTATGACTGGGTGACCAGCGAGGCGGCCTGAGGGCCCAGGCCAAGCCATCATGAACAGCCCCCTCCTCACCCGCATCGCGGCCGAACACGACGCCGCGCTTAGCGCCCAAGCAGCGCCGCCGGAGAGCCGCGCCCGGCGCCGCGCGGCCCTTGAGCGACTCCTGGAGCGTGGCCTGCCCACGACCCGTGATGAAAACTGGCGCTACGCCAACTTGCGCACGCTGGAGAAGGCGAGCTTCATGCCCGCGACGGCCGCTGCCACGCCCAGCGCCGCGGACCTGCCCGCACCATTTGAAGGTTTCGCGCGCTTCGTTTTCATCGACGGTGCGTTCGCTGCGCATTTGTCGGCCGCACCCGGCGCCAGCGGTGCCGCCCTCCTGACCCGACTGCAAGGCGCATTGCCCAGCCACGATCAGGGGTTCGCCCTGTTGAATGAAGCCTTCGCGTCCGACGGCGCCGACCTCCAGGTCGCAGCCGCTGGTGCGGCGGCCGCCATCGAGCTGCTGTTCTACAGTGCCTGCCCCGGCGCCGCCTATCCGCGATTGCGGGTGCACCTCGCGCCGCAGGCGCGACTGCGGCTGATCGAGCGCCATGTGGGCTCGGGTGCGGGCGCGCAGTTCATCAACTCGGTAGTGCAGGTGGAAGTCGCCGACGGCGCCGAGTTCAGTCACTACCGGCTGCAGGAGGTTGATGCCGCGGCCACCTGGAACGACACCCTGCGTGCCACCGTCGCCCGCGATGCCAGCTACCGCCTGCACCTGCTGCAGGTCGGCGCCCTGAGCGCGCGCACCACGGCCGATATCCAGCTGGCAGGTCCGGCGGCGCGCACCCGGATCGACACCGTATCG
>Ga0210385_10000345_pt1 | contig 37220 bp, 26 predicted proteins | sample IncBWH26OmetaG_FD_160107 | JGI IMG/M metagenome (GOLD analysis project Ga0210385, IMG submission 160107) | Forest soil microbial communities from Barre Woods Harvard Forest LTER site, Petersham, Massachusetts, United States - Inc-BW-H-26-O ...
GGGGATTCAGCACCGGGAGCGCGGGCAAGCTCTTGCAGAGTTAGTCGATCTGCATGTTGCCACGCTGGCGAGTGCAAATCCTGTCGATGTGATTTCGACGGACCGGCACACGGTGAAGCCATGGTTTCAGGGTAAACTGCCATTTACCTTCAATCTTCCCGAACTTCAGAATTCCTCATTCAAACTACTGGGCGGCAAGGTCACGTATTTTGAGCACAGCCCGGGCGCTCAACTTCTCTTCCAGATTCGCAGTCATCAGTTGTCGGTCTTTATTTTTCAGGATAGCTCGATTTTTCAGAATCGCCAGGAAACGCTCTCGGGCATCACGACAGCGCGCGAATTAGCATTTAACGTCGAAGCATGGAGCGAAGGTGGATTGCGTTACGTTGTCATCGGCGACGCGAGTCCGACCGATGTGCAGGAGCTTGGCGAGCTGATGAGGAGCGCGAAATAGTTCTAGGCCTTGCCGAACGGATCCTCCAACGACGGGCTCTGCGGAGTGAACAACTCCGATCCACTGTCGGTAATGTGCATGTCGTCCTCCAGGCGGACACCGAATTCTCCACGAATGTAAATGCCTGGTTCATCGCTGAAGGTCATATCAGGCTGCAGGAGCGTCGAATTCCCGCGGACGAGATACGGCCACTCGTGGCCATCCATGCCGATTCCGTGTCCCAGACGGTGGGTGAAATATCTGTAATCGGGACCATAGCCGGCTTCGGTAATCACCTTGCGCGCGGCAGCATCCACGGAACCGGCTTCCACTCCCGGCTTGGCCGCGGCCAGCGCCGCACTTTGCGCACGATGGACTATCTCGAAGACCTGCTTCATTTTGTCGGTGGGTTTCCCGACCACGAACATGCGCGTGATATCGGAAGCGTATCCCTCCGCAGTACAGCCGCCGTCAATGAGAATGATGGTTCCCTCGCGAATGACCTGGGGAGTGACGGAGCCGTGCGGGAACGCCGAGAACTGGTCGAAGAGAACCAGCGCCTCGCCTTCGAAGCCGAGTTGGCGGTGCGCTGCTTCGACCATGTTCGCCACGTCATAGTGGGTCATGCCGGCCTTGAGTGCGCCGTGGACAGCCTGATAGGCAGTCAGAGTCACTTTCGATGCCAAGCGCATCAGCTCGATTTCGTGGGCGCTTTTGATTCTGCGGCATCCAGCCGTGACCGGAGTTGCGCTGGTGAAAGTCGCGCTGGCTGCGGCTTTTCGCAGGTTATCGCTGAAGACAAATTTCATTGTCTCCTCGATACCCAGGGTGCCGGTGGCGATGCCACGATCGGCGAGTCCCTGGGCGACTCGAGCGTAGGCGCTCTCATCTTCCTGCCAGACGCGAACGTCCGGACTACCGCCCGAGGGCGATTGCGCGATCTGCTCGCGGGCGCGGCCTTCTTCAAATGCGGGCGCCACATAGAAGGCATCGCCCTTAGCGGGCAAGACCATGGCAAAGAGGCGTTCTCCGCCTTCCCAGCGAATGCCGGTGAAATATCGAAGCGACGTGCTTGATGCGAGCAAAATCGCGGACAGATTGTTCTCGGCCATTAAGCGACGGGCTTTTTCCTGTCGTGAGGCACGCTCATCCACGGTGATGGGCTTGGCTTCTGCGCGGAGAGTTTGAAGAGCGGCGATGGCGGGTGGGAGGGGTTTGTTGTCTTCGGCTGCATCATGCTCGTTCGCCCGGGCAAGCGAAGGCAGAACTGCTGCGGCAGTTACGGCGACAGAACCGGTCTTCAGGCCGGTCTTAAGGAATCGACGACGTGAGAACAATGGAGACCTCCGGAAGCGAGCCATCATTATAAAGAAGGTCGCGATAAAGAAGGTGATTCCATAAAGAGGTCGCGCCGATGTCGCGCGTAATTTCGTATTGCGATTCAGAAGGGATATGCCATAGTTATAGGCCACGGTTAGCGGTAGTAAACAAGCAAGCCGGATGAGACTGAGTCCGGGAAGTATCTGCGAAGAACGATAGAGGAGGAGCGATGGGCAACTATGCCGTAGGTTCGGGAGGGCGGATGGTCGCGCACAACATGGTCACCACGCAGTTCGAACTCGATGGTTTTCGTGTAGTGCGCACATTGGGCGTGGTCCGCGGAATCGTGGTTCGTTCGCGTTCGATCTTCGGAACCATCGGAGCCGGGCTGCAAACGCTGGTCGGCGGCAACATCACGCTGCTTACCAATCTGTGTGAGAAGACGCGCGCGGAAGCCTTCGACCTGATGCTGCAGCACGCGGCTGAGATCGGTGGTAATGCCGTGGTTGGCGCGCGTTACGACGCCACGGAAGTGATGCAGGGCGTCACCGAAGTCCTGGCCTACGGCACGGCAGTGTTCGTGGAAGCTGCTAAATAGCCGTAACTCACTCTTTGTAGAGGAAGCCGGCGACTACAGCGGCTAGAATCGCGCCACCCCACAAGTCGAGCATCCATCCCAGCGGCAGCGCGAGCGGAACCGGCGACCAGGTGGCTTGCGCGAAATTGCTGGGAACGCCGGCGCAGAATCCAACGATCATTCCAACTCGCAGCGCGGTCCTTAGCCCTGGACCGGCGGTCGTGCGCGTCCACGCGTAGAGATGCGCGATCAAAATCGACATCACGAAGATGAACGCGATCCAATACGCCGTGAAGAGCGGATAGCGCGGCTCTTTTAGAAACAAGCCTTGTTTCTGCATCGCCTCATAAAGCGGGGCCTGCCGCATACCGATAAAAAAGCCCCATGCCAGCCAAACTACGCCTCCGGCAATCCCCCCAAGCCATACGCGAGCCTTGTTTAGCTTCATCGTAGCCCCCTTTGCATTCGCTCAAGCCCGACAAGTGTACTCCAGCTATGCAAGACCGGGGAATTCCGATCCAGATACGGCAAGCTGCGCAGCGAGGCAGTTTAACCGAACGGGCGCCGATATGAGAGAGTGTTTCCATCTGTTTTTCGAGGCGTCGGCGAGACGATGGCTATTTTTCCCGATCTTCAAACCATTCGCCAAGCGAGAAAGATTCTTGCCCGCTACCTGCCCGCTAGGGCGGCATTCTTCGCTAGTCCGCCGCGCGACCATGGGTGCACGGTATTGATGGTTACGGGTGCGAATATTTCGAACGAGGTGAGGCGACGCGCCGGGTTGCTCTGAGCCGTACGGATCACTCCTCATCCTTGCAACACGAAACACGCAACAAAAGGGCGCGCCAGCCGGGCCTGCTTTGCGGCGTTTGCGGCACCACTGAAGCTCCTGCCGTTCCTAGATCCGCCATGAATGCAGAGGCGGAAATGCGGCACTTACATAGAGAGATCAGTTGCGGGTGCGGAATGCAAGAAAAATCGCAGCGAATAAATGGCGAATGCATCTAGAGGGTAAATCCAAGCGCTTGTGGTGATCTTTTTGGTTAACCGCTAGATATAGCGCTTCCTGCCTTGAGTCTCTTACGAAGGTCTCAACCTGAAACTTTCTTATTGACAACAAACGATTTAGGCGTAGGATGTGGACAAAAGTGGTTGAAAGTGGAGCAACTAATAGAGGTCGTGGGTAAAACCCATAAGTTTCGAGGCGCCAGTGGTTTCTGAGACTGACACCGAAAAAAACGGGCCCAACGAACCCAACTCCACGGCTTGTATGGCCGCTTCTACCTCCCTCGTGTTAGTGGCTGTGGTAGCAGCCATGAAGCAACGGACCCCAAGAACGAGCAGGGCACATGTTTCGCGGAAATCATCCAACGCGCGTCGACGAAAAAGGACGGTTAAAAGTCCCGGCGGAATTCAAGCGCGTGATCGACGAGAAATATGCGCAGAAATTCTACATCACAAGTCTCGATGGGATTGTTGCTCAAGTGTATCCCTTCGAGGAATGGGAGCGGATCGAGCAGAAGCTCGCCGCGCTCTCGACCTACAACCCGACGAAAAAGAAGTTCTTGACGCGCACGAACTATTACGGACAGGTCGTAGAGATGGACGGGCAGGGGCGCCTGCTGGTGCCGCAGATTCTGCGTGAGGCGGCGCAGATTCGCGGCGAAGTGGCAGTGCTCGGCAATCTGACCTACTTGGAAGTCCGGAACCTGGAAGCGCTCGACAAAGAGGTCAAAGAGCCATTCACGGATGAAGACACCAAGACGCTGGACGAGTTGGGCATCTAGCAGTGGAAACGGATTCAGATTCAACCAACACTCCCGAGCGGGGTGGGCATGGCTTGCAGGGGAACGCGGAAGTTGGCCATGTCCCGGTTCTTTTAAAAGAAGCGATCGATTTTCTAGCCGTAAAGCGTGGCGGGGTCTATTTGGATGCCACGGTGGGCTTAGGGGGGCACAGTTGCGAAATCGCAAAACGCCTCGGCGCACCGGGACATTTGATTGGCTTCGATAAAGATCCTGCAGCGTTGGAAGTTGCGCGGAAGAGGTTGGGAAGCACAGCCTCAGCGGTCGAGTGGCCGACGGTGACGCTGTTGCACGGTTCGTTCGCGGAACTGGTGAACGACCAGGGACCAGCGACGTTGGATGGAGTCCTGGCCGACTTGGGGGTAAGCAGCCTGCAACTCGGTAACCCGGAGCGCGGATTTAGTTTTCAGGCGGAAGGACCGCTGGACATGCGGATGAACCCGATGTCAGGCGAGACCGCCGAACAAGTGGTAAACCACATCGACGAGCGCGAGCTGGCCGATGTGATTTACGAATTCGGTGAGGAAAGGAGGTCGCGGAGAATCGCCAGAGCCATTGTCCGGTCGCGGCCGATATCGACAACGAAGCAATTAGTCGATGTGATATCAGCCGCGGCCCGGTCAATGAAACATGAGCGGATTCATCCAGCGACGAGAACTTTTCAGGCTCTCCGAATATTCGTAAACCGTGAACTGGACGATCTGAAAGCACTGCTGGAGGCAGCGCCGCAGGTGCTGAAGCCGGGCGGGAGGCTGGTGGTGATCAGCTTTCATTCGCTCGAAGACAGGATCGTCAAAGATGCGTTTCGCGAGGGCGCGAAACAAGGTTGGTACCGGTTGCTGACGAAAAAGCCGGCAACAGCCAGCGAAGATGAGATCGAGCGCAATCCGAGGTCGCGCAGCGCAAAAATGCGCGCCGCCGAGCGGTTGTAGCGCAGCAGATTTAGTTTGGTCAGATTTAGTTTGCCCCGGAGAAACTGCCGGGCTCCCGGTGCGGTGATGGTAAGGCGTGCCGGGTAAAGATTTTGCAACACAAACTCTGTGGTGGAGTTTCGCCGGAGCGGCCAAAACGAAATAAAAACAAGGCCGGGTCGGGAGAAGAAAAAATGGAACACTCGCAATGACATTCACCGGCACTCTTATCGAAGACTTGATGACAACGGTCGAGCGCGCGGAACGCAAGACGCAATCGCACGAAGTGCAATTTCACGAAGTGCAGTTTAAAGCGCAATTCGCGGACGGCGCTGACGCGGCGTTCCAAGGGGCACCGTTGCTCGCCGCGACCGCGGGCGATGAAATTGCGCCGCTTGAAACGTGGTTTGTTTCCATCGCTGAAAACACAGATTACGATTCCCAATTTATCGGAGTGGCATAAATCATGAGCGCCGTGGCATTGCAATCCGCACTTCTTTCGAGCCGGCGCAAGTCCTGCTGGCTGGGGACGCCGGAAATTTATTTCCGCAAGACGATCGACAACTCGCGTCTGGTCAAGGTCGAGGATCCGCGGCGCGCCCGCGAGATGAAACAATTCGGCCTGGCACTATGCTGCCTGTTCCTGCTGGTCATGGGATACGCGCTGCAGCACTTCCGCGCGATCGAGTACGGTTACAAAATCGAGACGCTCCGATCGACCCGCGACAACCTGACGGAGATGAATCGGGCCCTGCGCCTTGAAGAAGCGTCCCTTCGGGATCCGGAACGAATCGATGTGAAGGCACGCATGCTGGGTCTGCAACCACTGCAACCAGGTCAGGTGTTGCGAATGGATACGGCGACCGACTCGGCGACGCCAGTGATGGCGAGCGCCACTCCGGTCGCGGTCGTGCCGGCACAGTAAGCGCATCGCGACAATCGTTATTTCTAAAATCGTGAAAATTGTTGTTTCGGAAAATCATGTTTCACGGCGGCTTCTTTCTTCGGGCCGCCGAACTTTTCTGATGGTCGTCTGACGAAGGTCGTCCGATGACGACTTCAGATGATCGTCTCGAGGGCCGGCAGTGACGGAAACCTCCACATCGAACGCTGCCAGATTCAGGCTCTATATCCTGTCTGGATTGCTTTGCCTCTGGCTCGTTGCCATCTGTCTGCGTCTGGTCTATCTCCAGGTCTTCTGCTACGGGGACTTCGAACACCGCGCCCAGCACCAGCAGCAGCGCAGTTTTGATCTCTCGGCGAAACGCGGAGTCATCTACGATCGCGCCGGCCGCGAGTTGGCGATGTCCATTCAGGTGGATTCGGCCTTCGTCGTACCTTCGGAAACACCCGACTTGGCCAACACTGTCAGCCTGGTTTCCCGCATCACCAATGATGATCCCCGCGTCATCCTCGCCGACTGCCAGGCCCACAAGACTTTTTGCTGGGTTGCGCGGAAAGCGGATGCGGAAGTGATTGACCGCATTCGGGCGCTGAATCTGCAAGGAGTTCACTTTCAGAAAGAAGCCAAGCGTTTTTATCCCAAGCGCGAGCTGGCGGCGCAAGTTCTCGGCTACGTTGGCACCGACGATCAGGGACTGAGTGGCTTGGAGCGCCAATTCAACAGTCAACTGCAGGGCAAGCCCGGCAAGCTGATGATCTCCGTCGACGCGCACAAACGCTGGTTTGCCAGCGTTGAAAAAGAACCCGAACCGGGTAACAGCGTCGTCCTAACACTCGATCAGAACATTCAGTACATTGCCGAACGGGAACTCGCACGCGGCATGCAGGAAACCCATGCCATTGCCGGAACGGCGATTGTCGAAAATCCGCGCACCGGCGAGATTCTCGCGCTCACCAATCGCCCAACGTTCAATCCCAATAATCGTAAGGAAATTAACAATGAGACGTTGAAAGACCGCGCCGTGAGCGACATCTACGAGCCGGGCTCGACTTTCAAAATGGTCACTATCTCGGGCGGGCTGGAAGAAAAAATCACCACCCCCGACGAAATGTTCGACTGTCAGATGGGGTCTATCGTCATCAATGGCATGCGCATTCGCGACAGCCGCCCGCACGGCATGCTGTCGGTCGCCGACATTATCGCGGAGTCGAGCGACGTCGGCGCCATCAAGGTTGCATTGCGCCTCGGCGAGGATCGTTTTTATAAGTACATTCGCGCCTTCGGATTCGGCCAGCGTACAGGCATTGAACTCCCTGGCGAGACTCCCGGCATGGCCAAGCCGGTCAGCCGCTGGTCAAAAGTTTCCATGGCTTCCATCTCGATGGGCCAGGAAATCGGCATTTCCGCGCTGCAGTTGATCTCTCTCATCTCAACCATCGCGAATGATGGCGTGCACGTGCCCCCGCGCATCATTGCCGGGACCATTGCCCCGCAGAACGCCCCGCAAACTGTTGTCTTCCAACCAGGGGAAGGCACGAGAGTGATTTCATCGCTTACCGCGGCCGAGATGCGCCAGATGCTGCAAGGGGTCGTACTGCACGGTACCGCGCGCAAAGCGATTCTCGAAGGCTACAGCTCCGCCGGTAAGACCGGAACAGCCCAGGAGGTGGATCCAGCGACCCACGCCTATTCGAGAACAAAGTACGTAGCATCATTTGCCGGGTTTGCTCCCATCAACGATCCGCAAATCGCGGTCGTCGTGATCCTTGACTCCGCCGTCGGCCTGCACCAGGGAGGCCAGGTTGCGGCGCCCATTTTCCAGCGGATCATGCAGCAATCGCTTGAATATCTGCACGTCCCGCATGACGTTCAACTCCCGGCCAACCGCCAGGTCTTGCTCGCGAAGCGCGATGTTCCTAATGCCAGCCTCGAAGAGGGCTCACCCGATCATCTCGGAGCCGCCCTCGATCTTGCCGATGCCGACACTCCTTCTTCTACCGTCACTCCTGCTGCTGTCGCAGCAGCCAAGCCGAGCCCAGTGAGCGTGCAAATCGTCTCCGCCGCATCGACCGCCAGAGACGAGGATCATCGCGTTGTGGCGGCGACGACAGCCGGCATAGATTCGTCGGCCGCTGGAATTCAATCTTCACCTCAATCCGGCATGCAGTCAGCAATACAGACCGGGAATTTAGTCCCGCAGAAGCTACCCATCAGCGGTACTGTGGTTCTTGACGTGGAAGAAGGAGGCATCCCGGTGCCATCGTTCCTCGGCAAAAACCTGCGCGGTGTGATCGAGGCAGCTCAGGATGCGGGACTTGAACTGGATGCCGTAGGCAGCGGCGTAGCGCGCGAACAATCGCCGCAACCCGGGGCTCACGTCCCGACCGGATCGCACATCACCGTGCGTTTCGGTAGATAATCACTGCAATGAACTTCCAAGAGCTGCTGGATGGCGCCGAAGTGCTCTCCCAGAGCGGAAACCCGGCGGTTGCCGGCGTGGAATACGATTCCCGGCATGTGCATCCGGGCACGGTCTTTGTCGCCATGAAAGGCGAGACCAGCGACGGCAATCGCTTCATCGACCAGGCGATCGCTGCCGGAGCTGTTGCCATCGTAACCGACTCCGCGAAGGAAACGCCGCGCTCCGCGGTCGCCTGGGCCCAAGTCGCTCACGGACGCCGCGCTCTTGCCCGCCTGAGCGCGAATTTCTACAAACGTCCAGCCGAACGAATTTCAAATACTGGAATCACCGGCACAAACGGGAAAAGCACAACTGCTTTTCTGATCGAATCCATATTGCGGGCCGCCGGGCGCAAGACGGCGTTAGTTGGAACCATTGAATATCACGTCGCGGGAAAGATTCTGCCGGCTCCGCACACCACTCCCGAATCGCTGGAATTGAACAGGTTATTATCAGAAGGGCTCGGCCTGGGAGTTACCGAAGCAGTGATGGAAGTATCATCGCACGCGCTCGAGCAACAGCGCGTCTTCGGAATCCCTTTCGATGTCGCGGTCTTCACGAATCTGACCCGCGACCACCTCGACTACCATGGCACGATGGAAGCGTATTTTCAGTCGAAACAGATTCTGTTCGAAGGCTGCGGCACCGAACCGCCGCGAGCTGCCGTTCTCAACACCGATGATGAACATGGCCGGCAGCTACTGAAGCTTTCTAAGAAAAAAAGTTCGATCGCGCTCTCGTATGGCCTGAGCGCCGGTGACTTTTACGCCGAGTCGGTCGAGATCACGCCCCGCGGAACCCGGTTTCAAATGGTGACGCCCGACGGCAGGATTGCGATGTGGTCTCCGCTGATCGGCAACGTGAATGTGTATAACGTGCTCGCCGCCTCCGCCGCAGGTTATGCTCGCGGTTGTTCGGCTGAGGCGATCGCGAAGGGAATTTTCAACCTCGCCAGCGTTCCTGGCCGTTTTGAGCGGGTGGATTGCGGCCAGCCGTTCACGGTTGTCGTGGACTACGCGCACACCGATGACGCGCTTCGCAATCTGACTACGTTGGCCCGCGATTTTGTTACGCGGGCCGGCAGCGCCGACAGGCTGAGGGGCAAAGTCATCACCGTGTTTGGCTGCGGCGGCGATCGCGATCGCGCCAAGCGTCCGCTGATGGGCGACGCTGCGGGCAGCGGCAGCGACTTCGTGGTTCTTACTTCCGACAACCCGCGTTCGGAAGACCCGCTCGCGATCATGAATGACGCGCTGGTCGGCCTGCAGAAATCCGGCGCAAAATATTCTGTCGAGCCTGACCGGAACAAGGCAATTGGCCTCGCTCTGCGACAGGCATCGCCCGGCGACATCGTTCTGCTTGCCGGCAAAGGCCACGAACGAGTGCAGATTACGCGGACGGGATCGATACCCTTCGATGATGTACAAGTAGCGCGCGAGCACCTTCGAGAGTTGGGCTACGATTGCGAAAACTCCGCTAAAGCTGGTTCGGCCGGAAAGACCGCATGAAGCTTCTTCTCTCACGCATCGCCGAATTTGTTGCCGCAGCCGGTCAATACGATGGCCAAGCCACAGCCCAGGGATACTCCATCGATTCCCGCAGCGTGCAGCCGGGCGAACTTTTTTTTGCCGTGAAAGGCGAACGACTGGACGGCCACGATTTCGTGGAGCAGGCGCTAGGCCGCGGCGCGGTTGCTGCCGTGGTGAAGAAGGATCAGTTGGCGCGGTATTCAAATCCAGAAAACCTGATTACTGTCGACGACACGCTCGTCGCGCTGCAGACGCTGGCGACGGCCGTCCGAAAAATCTGGGGCAAGACGGCGATCGGCATCACCGGATCGATGGGCAAGACCACCACCAAAGAAGCGATGGCTCATCTACTGGCCACCAAATACCGGGTGCATCGCACCAAGGGAAATTTCAATAATCATTTTGGCCTCCCTCTCGGCCTGCTGACGCTGGAGCCCGAGCACGACGTTGCCGTGGTTGAGATGGGAATGTCGCACGCAGGAGAGATCGCGGCTCTGGCCCGCATCGCGTTGCCCAACGAGGCCGTGGTGACCAACGTCGCCCCCGTGCACCTCGAAAACTTCGATTCCATCGCCGGAATCGCGCGGGCCAAATATGAGCTGATCGAAGCTCTTCCGCACGGCGGCACCGCGGTGTTGAACGCCGACGACGAATATGTGAGCCAGTTCGGCCGCGACTTGAAGGGAAAAGTCATTACATTTGGATTGAAGGCGACAGCCGTCGTGCCCGCAGACGTCCGCGCGGAAAATATCGAGGCCCTTGGCTCCGAGGGGACAAGGTTTGATCTGGTCAGCCGTCTCTTGAGTGATGAAGTGCGTCAGCCGGTGCAGAGCCCTCTGCTCGGCGTACACAATGTTTACAACGTGCTGGCTGGCGCGGCCATTGCGCTCGAGCACGGCATCACGCCGTCGGAGATCGCCGAGGCTCTGCCATCGCTTCAGGCTGCCGACAAACGCGGACAGGTCGTTCAACTGGGTAACATCTCCGTGCTCTACGATTGCTACAATTCAAGTCCGAAGGCGTTGATGGCTGCGGTCGATACGCTGGCCGCCATGCCTGCGCGGAGGCGGATTGCGGTCGCCGGAGAAATGCTGGAGTTGGGTCCGGCCGGCGAGCGACTGCATCGCGAGTGCGGACGTTACATGGCAGCAAGTAAACTCGACGTTCTGCTCGGAGTGCGGGGTTTGGCAGAACCGATGGTCAAAGCGGCGCGCGAAGCTGGATTGCAATCGGAATTTGTGGCGACGCCCGAAGAAGCAGGCGAGTGGCTGGCGCGCGAGACGCAAGATGGAGACGTTGTATTGTTGAAAGCCTCTCGCGGCGTGAAGCTGGAAAAAGCGCTGGAGAGGTGGCAACAAAACGTCGGTGTTGCCGACAGGGAAACTGAGAACTAGCAAACTGAGAACGAATCACTGCGAGCTGACAGCTGAGAGCTGACAGCTGCTGTCGGAGGCGGATTGCTCTACTGGCTGCTCTACCTGAAGCTTTACCACTACTTTCCGCCGTTCCGCATCTTTCGCTATCTGACGTTTCGGACCGCGTTTGCCAGCCTCACCGCACTTTTTACCGGACTGATCGTCGGTCCGATCGTGATCCGGCGTCTGCGCGACTTCCAGATCGGGCAGTACATCCGCGAAGAAGGCCCGCAGGCACATCAGAAAAAAGCCGGCACACCGACCATGGGCGGCTTGTTGATCGCGATTGCCATTCTTGTGCCGACGTTGCTCTGGGCCGACTTGAGCAATCCCTTCGTTTGGATTGCTGTGCTTTCCACCATCGCTTTCGGTGCGGTTGGTTTTGCCGACGACTATCTCAAGGTTGTCCATCGCCGCAACCTTGGCCTCACGGCGCGCGCCAAACTCGGCTACCAGATTGCGGCCAGCGTGGTCATCGCCATCGCGCTGATTGTTTTGCAGCATCGTGGCGAGTATTCCACGCGGCTGGTCGTCCCGTTCTTCAAGCAATTCCATCCCGATCTGGTCGTGGCGAGGTTCCTGGTTCATCCGCAGCTCTGGCCCTTGGCGTTCTTGCCATTCGTGGCGTTCGTTGTGTTCGTCATTGTGGCTTCGAGCAACGCCGTAAATCTTACTGACGGCCTGGACGGCCTCGCCATCGGCTGCACTGTGATTGCAGCGGGCGCGCTCGCCGTACTCACTTACCTCAGCGGCCACGCCACTTTTGCCGCATATCTTGAATTGCAGAAGATGCCGCAGATTGGCGAGCTCACTATCTTTTGCGGAGCCATGGTCGGCGCCTCGATCGGATTCCTGTGGTACAACGCGCACCCGGCCGAAGTGTTTATGGGCGACGTCGGCTCGCTCGCGCTGGGCGGCGCGATCGGTACGGTCGCCGTTATGATTAAACAGGAATTACTGTTGCCGTTCATCGGAGGCATCTTCGTGATCGAAGCGCTCTCGGTGATCCTGCAAGTCGGCTCTTATAAATTGCGCAAGAAGCGCATTTTCAAAATGGCGCCGATTCACCATCACTTTGAGCTGCTGGGCTGGTCGGAGTCCAAGGTGATCGTACGCTTCTGGATCGCGTCGTTGGTGTTTGCTCTGTTTGCGCTGACGACACTGAAACTGCGGTGAGAGATTTTGTAATCTGGTAATCGGGTAGTTTTGTAATTTGAAATCTTAGCGTCCGGAATCGGGCTTCAAATTACCCGATTACCAATTCAACCCAATGGATCTCAACAACAAACGCGTACTCGTAGTCGGCCTCGGCAAGTCCGGGGTCGCGTCAGCGCTTTTTCTGAAGTCGCGCGGCGCGCGGGTCACGGTCTCAGATTCGAAGCCTGAAGCAGAGTTGCGCAATGAGATCCTGCTCTTGCTGGAACATGGAATCACCGTCGAAACCGGAGGGCACGGGGACCGCACGTTCCGCGGACAGGACCTGATCGTGGTCAGTCCGGGCGTCCCGGCTGATGCTCCGCAGCTGGTTCAGGCACGCAACCTTGGAGAGCCGGTCATCGGTGAAATCGAGCTCGCGGCGCGCTTTCTGAGCGGTCCAATCGTGGCTATCACGGGGGCCAACGGCAAGACCACCACCACGTCGCTGGCCGGCGCGATTCTCACCTCGGGAAAACTGCCGACGCTCGTCGGCGGCAATATCGGGACGCCGGCCATCAGCCTGGCCGATCAAGCCGGACCCTCCACCTGGATAGTGCTCGAAGTATCGAGCTTTCAACTGGAGACGATCGTGGATTTTCGTCCGCGGATCGCGGTGATTCTGAACATTACTCCCGACCATCTCGACCGCCACAAGACGTTTGAAAATTACGTCAACGCCAAGGCGCGCATTTTTGAAAACCAGATGTCAGATGATTTTGCCGTGCTCAACGCCGACGATTCAACAACCGCTGTGCTATCGAAACGTACCCGCGCGCGATTGTTCTGGTTCAGCCGCAAGAAAGAAATAGAAGAGGGAGCGTTCGTCCGTCGCGAGCAGATTTACTTTCGCGACGGCCAGCGCGAATCGGAGATCATGCCGCTCGCGGAGTTGCCGCTGAAAGGCGCTCACAACCTGGAGAACGTTCTGGCCGGCGTTTCGATTGGCATGTTGGCGGGCTGCAAACCTGAGCAGATACGCGAAGCGGTGAAGAATTTCAAAGCCGTTGAACACAGGCTGGAGTTTGTGGCGACGGTTGCGGGAGTGGATTACTACAACGACTCGAAAGCAACGAACGTGGATGCGACCATCAAGGCCCTGGAATCGTTTCCCGCGAATATTCACCTGATTCTCGGCGGCAAAGATAAAGGCAGCGATTACAGCGTCCTCAACGATCTGTTGCGGCAGCGGGTGAAACGCGTGTACACAATCGGAGCAGCGGCGGCCAAGATCGAAGCGCAGATTGAAGGAGCGTCCGCGATCGAACACGCGGAGACGCTGGAAAATGCCATCAAGTCAGCCAGCTCAGCGGCTGTGGCGGGAGACATCGTTTTGCTGGCTCCGGCTTGCGCCAGTTTCGATCAGTTCCAGAGTTACGAGCATCGCGGGCGGGTGTTTAAGGAGACGGTAAAGGCGATTGGGTGAACGTGTGGTTGCGGATTGGACCGCTAAACGTTCATACTCCTGCCATGACAACCAAGGGAGCGGCATTTCTGGCATTCATCGGAACGCTACTCATCACGGCGTTCTTGACGTGGACGTTTATCTTTCATTTTCTGAACGTCCTGCGCAACGTAGAAGCTGTCGTCGTTCTGTTCCCGTCCTTCATCTACGCATTCGGCGCGTTTACATTGACGGTGTTTTTTTTCATATTCCACAGGGCACAGTCATAGACCGGCGTCCGGCAGATAGCGTCAGGTGGTCCGGACGTAGGCGGGACGCGCACTGCGACTGAATCCGGAGGTCGCAACGCGTCATCGTAACTATTCACTGCAACGACTTGTCACAGGGTGCCTAGGTCTTGCGCGCTCCCAGAACCAGAGCGAGAACGCCCCCTGCCAGCAGAACCACGCCAACCGCTGGAGGCAGCTTCTGGTTATCATCGGTCTCGACTCCAATTTTGGCGCCTCCGAGCTTCACACTGTGGTCCTCGCGGTGTGGAACCGGAACCACGAAGGCGAGTAGACCGCACACCAGCAGAACAATTGCAACAAGGCGAATGGCATTCATCAAAACTCCCCCATAAAGTCAGAGTATATGTTGCCGGTGGGTGCCGAAACGTCTATGGCAGTTCGCGTTTCCGGAAACTATTCGTTGGAATCAACCCACAGGGAAACTAAACCATGGAATAAGCTCGGTTGGAACCAACTCAGTTATCCCCTGCCTCAATTCCCAAGCCTAAACTCTCGAAGTCTCGGCGGCTCCGTGGTGAAATGAATTCTTATGGCGAAGCGGGTGAGTGTTGATCGCTGGATGTTTACGGTAACCATGATTCTGGTGTTTATCGGGCTGGTCATGATTTTCAGTGCCTCGGCGGTGATGGCCAAGGAACGCTTTGGATCGGCTTACGAATTCCTGCTCAAGCAGCTGGTTTGGGCTGTCGCCGGACTTGCCGTGATGGTTCTGGCGATGAAGGTGGATTACAAGTATCTGCAGCATCCGGCGGTAGTTTTTTCGTTTCTGGGACTTACCACGCTGCTGCTGATTTCTGTCTTTTTCCTGGACCGCGCGCATGGCACGCATCGCTGGTTTCATCTCGGGCCGCTGTCGTTGCAGCCCTCGGAGTTAGCCAAGCCGGCGCTCATTTTATTCTTGGCGTGGTTTTTGGAGAACAAGACGCGCGCCATGGACGATTGGCGAAATACGCTGATTCCCGCCGTGGGACCGACATTAATTTTTCTAGGGCTGATTGTTTTTCAGCCTGATCTGGGCACGGCCATTGCATGCGCCGGCATCACCGCCTGCGTCCTGTTCATTGCCGGAATTCGTTTGCGATATTTTGGCTATGCGTTCGCGGCGGCGTTGCTGCCGCTTTACTTCCTCATCTTTCACGTGTCTTACCGCCGGGACCGCATCCTGGCGTTTATGAATCCATATGCGGACCCCAAGGGATTTGGTTTTCACATTATTCAGTCATTGATCGCGGTCGGTACCGGCGGATTGACGGGCCTCGGATTGATGGAAGGGAAGCAGAAATTGTTTTACCTTCCCGAGCCGCACACCGACTTTATTTTTGCGGTTACGGCCGAAGAGCTGGGGCTGATGGGAGCGATGACGGTCATCATTCTGTTCGCGATTTTTCTGTGGCGCGGCACACGGGCAGCATTGCGCACGCAAGACAACTTTGGGCGTTTTCTAGCCGTCGGAATCACCAGCATGATTGTGCTGCAGGCCTTTATCAACATCAGTGTGGTGCTGGGAATGATGCCGACGAAGGGGATTCCTTTGCCGTTTGTTTCGTACGGGGGATCGTCATTGTTTGTGACGCTAATGTGCGTGGGAGTGCTGCTCAATATCACCAAGCAAGCCGAGTAGAGGACGTCCGGCTGCTAGTCCTTGAGTGGCACCATGGTTCGATCGCCGCGGCAGAAAGTCGCCACTTTCATCAAAACTCCCTGCGCTTGTGGCATGGTGATCACGGGGCCATAGCAATAGACGGCATGTCCGTTGGCGGCGAAGTACCATTGCCCACCCTTTTGCTTGACCGTTTGCTGGTTGGGGGTAGGAGCGAGATGGGCTGGGGGCGCCAACCTGGGGACGGGAAGCGACAACACTAACGCTAGGGCCAGGGTCTTCATGATAGGGTCACTTGTTGCGGCCCCCACATGAGGCCGCATTTTACAGAACGCTTTTCACAGAACCGGTACTTCCAGAATTTCTTTACAGTCGAAATCTTTTCTATTGCTGGTCAATCTGCTTTCTGGTCGATCTGTTTCTGCCGAAAATCCAAGAATTCTTGCGTTATGGCAGAGTCATACATTTGCGGTGGCTAAGTGATGTGAACCGCGCGCCGCACATCGTCCAGGTCGGCGGCCGGCTTGCCCGGAATTTCTTTGGTCGCATGGGTCGATTTCCCGGGATGCTTGGCTTCTTTGTCCAAGCTTTTTGTGTCGGCTCCTTTATTGGTCCCGCTATTCGCGCCGGCTGCGGAATTCGCCGGGTCGGCGGTTTTAGGTTCGACGCTTTTCGGGTCAGCCGGCAGCGATGATTTCTGTTTGTCCTGGATCTGAGCCATCTTGTCTCGCAACGCGGAAAGCTGATTGCTGTCCTTGAGCATCTCGCGAATCAATCCGCGCTGGGCTTCGATGGTTTGTCCCTGCTCGAAAACCAGCATGGTCAGAATGACGTAAGAGACGACGAACAGGATGACCAGCAATGGCATAACTGCCGCAGGCCGCGACGACGTTTTAGGAGCTGCGCATTCGGCGCTATAAATAACAGTCAATGTTGCCCCCATCGTGGCCCTTAGGGTCCGGGCGCCACGAAGGTGTTAGTGCACCCGTGAAACCATATCGTGGAAGGAATGTAAGTACCTCTTTCCAATGGAGTTATCCGGGGAAGTTGCCGTCAAGCCGAGCGTCTGGGTGCAACCCTCTGCACTTAATGAGTAACGGAACCAGCATCGCCGGCTTTGGTGGGACGATCCGCAAAGCCGCGCCGGGCAAGGCTTTTGGGGGGAGCGGCCAACGGTTTTGTGTTGGCACGCCAAAGCAGATTGTCGTCTTCACGGGCAGACAATCGAGTCAGACGATGCCGACAAGGGCAATGCTCACGACCGACTAAATCTCGTTTGACCGCAAGATTCGGATAGCCCGTGCAGAGCGACTGTCCTATGTTATCGGCATGGCTACCAATGCGATACTTTCAGAAGACGAAACGATGACGAGAACCTCTCAACCCGTCCGGAAACAAATCCTGGCGGAAATTCCAGGACAGGTCTCGGACCTGATCCAGCACAGAACTCCCGGTCAAATCCCCGAGCAAATTAACGACCGGCGCTGGGAAGCCGTCATGGCTCGCGATGGCTCACTCGACGGGGCCTTTGTTTTCGGCGTATCGAGCACCGGGGTTTTCTGCCGGCCGTCGTGTCCGGCGAAACGTCCGCGCCGGGCGAACGTAAAATTCTTCGAACAGCCGGGCGAGGCCGAGCAAGCCGGTTATCGAGCCTGCCTGCGCTGCCGTCCGAAGGCCGTGGATGGAAATCCGCAAGCGGCGCTAGTGCGCGCAATATGCCGATATAGCGAGCAGCGCATCGAAGATCGCCTGACGCTCGGTCTGCTTGCCAAGGAATTTCGCCTCAGCCCATTTCACTTGCAGCGGACGTTCAAGTCAGTGCTGGGCGTTACTCCCAAGGCTTATATCGACGCTGTGCGCTTGCGCCAGGTGAAGCAGAACTTGCAGGCCGGGCATTCGGTGAGTACGGCGCTCTATGCCGCCGGATACGGCTCCAGTAGCCGCCTTTACGAACGAACGGCCACGCAACTGGGCATGACTCCAGAGAAGTACCGGCGCGGCGCGGTCGCCGCAGTTGTGCGCTACACCATCTCCGATTCGCCCCTGGGACGCATGCTGATTGCCGCGACTGAGAAGGGTATCTGCGCCATCCAGTTTGCCGATTCCGATCAGCAACTGCAGCAAGGACTGATTCGCGAGTTTCCTTTCGCAACTCGACGGCGCGATGACGCCGCGATGACCGAATGGTCGAAGACCCTTTCTCGCGTGATGCAAGGGCAGCCGACGCAGTCGTCGCTTCCGCTCGACATATGCGCCACCGCCTTTCAGCGGCGCGTATGGGAGGCGCTGCAGCGCATTCCACGCGGAGAAACTCGATCCTATAGCGGCGTAGCGAAAAAAATCGGGATGCCCAAGGCTGCTCGTGCGGTCGCTCGTGCCTGCGCTACCAACCCAGTGGCGGTTGCGATTCCGTGCCACCGCGTGGTTCGGGAAGACGGGGAGATGGGCGGTTATCGGTGGGGAGTCGAGCGAAAAGAGCGGTTGCTGGCAATGGAGCAAAGGGCGGGATCGTAAGAGCTGGCTTGCGCTGGATTACTCTAAAGACTCTAAATTGTGTGCGAAACGAAGTTCCTGCTTTCCGTGATGGGAAAGCAGGCGCTTCGCCCGCACGACAACATGACTCAGCGATGCTTAATGAAGCTACCGTCCTGTAGTTCGGCCATCGCCTGCTTCAACTGGGCCTGCGTGTTCATCACGATCGGCCCATACCATGCCACGGGCTCTTCGATCGGCTTGCCCGACACCAGCAGGAAGCGGATGCCCTCGTCGCCCGCCTGCACCACGATTTCATCCCCACGATCGAATAGAACGAGAGAATGGTTGCGAGCATCGTAAACAGGCGGAGCTTCAGGCTTCGCCACCGACTCGGTGAGCACGGCCCGAGGATCGGACGAGTCGCGAAATGTGCCAGCACCCGCGAAAACATAGGCAAAGGCATTGCGCGTAGTTTCGACCTTCAGCCGTTTTCGCTGTCCGGGTGCGACTGAAATGTCCAGATAGGTCGGATCGGCAGCCACGCCTTCGACCGGACCACGCTTTCCCCAAAATTCGCCGCACACCACGCGCACTCGCGTGCTGTCATCATCAGTGACTTCGGGAATCGCGCTGGCTGGAATATCCTGATATCGCGGGTCAGTCATCTTCAGCGACGCGGGCAGATTGGCCCACAGCTGAAAACCGTGCATGCGGCCTTGTTGATCGCCGCGTGGCATCTCCTGGTGCAGAATGCCGCTGCCCGCTGTCATCCATTGCACATCGCCAGCGGTCATTTTGCCTTTGTTGCCCAGGCTGTCGCCATGCTCGACCGAGCCCGCCAGCACGTAGGTGATCGTTTCGATGCCGCGGTGCGGATGCCAGGGAAATCCCGCAACGTAGTCGTTGGGATTATCGTTGCGAAAATCATCCAGCAGCAAGAAAGGATCGAATTCTTTTGTTTTGCCGAAACCGAAAGCACGCTGCAGTTTGACGCCAGCGCCCTCAATGGTCGGTTTTGGTTGAATAATCTGTTGAACCGGGCGGAGTGACATAATTCCTTCCTTCCTCGTCATTGTTTTCTGGGCGCGCGGCGCGCGCTTCCAGGAGACGGGACCTTCGGTTGGTTCGTGTTCAAGTGATTAGATGCTCCAGAAATATAATCGTTGCAACGACTATTCTGGCCGCTGCTAGCTGCTGCGCAGCTGGATGCGTCGACTCACGACTTTTGTGCTTTGTCCGCCTTTTATGCGGACCGGGGTTGGCGCAGGCTGGTAAACTGATGAAAATACGAGTACGGGCCCGTAGCTCAAGCGGATAGAGCATCGGTTTTCTAAACCGAGGGTTGCAGGTTCGATTCCTGCCGGGCCTACCAGATCGTGCTATAGCATTCCCCCGTTCGGGCCATTCCCGCCCGGGCTATCAGAACGTAAAGTCGTTCTTGAGCAGACTTCGGGGGAGGGCTGTTCGACGAGCGTCCGATGACTCTAACGAGTCCGGGCGCTTTCGTTTTGCGCGAGAAAACCGGCCAGTCCAGAACGGAGCCGGCGCAAGACCGGTCTTGAGATCGACTTGAGATCGGACTAGGAATTTGGTTTCGGTTTCGGTTTCATCATCTCCCATTCCTTCTCTGTCAGCTCCCGGCCCAGGGTTGTGAATTCGCCCGCACCCTGCAGCCACTCGCCTCCGTCCATAGTCACGACATCTCCATTGATGTAGCCGGAGCCGTCGCTCACCAGAAATGCGGCCAGGTTGGCAAATTCTTCGGTCGTGCCGAAGCGGCCCAGGGGAATTCGCTTCTTCGCCTCTTGTTCAAAGTCGGGACGGGGCAGCAGACGGGAGAACGCGCCCTCGGTTGGAATCGGGCCGGGAGCGATGGCGTTCATGCGAATGCCGCGGTTTCCCCACTCGACGGCGAGACTCCGGGTTAGCGCTTGCACGCCCGATTTCGCTACCGCCGATGGGACCACATACGCCGAGCCGGTCGTTGTGTAAGTCGTGGTCACGTTGAGCACCACGCCTTTGTGTCGCGCCGCGAGCCAACGCCGTCCGCAGGCAAGCGTAGCGTGCAGAGTGCCCATCAGGACGATGCCAATCACGGATTGAAAGGCGCCCAGCGAAAGCTCTTCAGTTCGCGCGAGAAAATTTCCGGCGGCATTGTTCATCAGTGCGTCCAGCGGACCAGCGCTCCAGATGGTGTCGATCATTTTTTCGACAGCCGCCGCATCACGGACATCGCAGGGATGAGCGTGGATCTTTCCGTTTTTCCCTGACAACGTACTGTCGCGCAATTCCCGTTCGGCGGTGGCGAGAACCTCTTGCCGCCGCCCGCAGATGTAGACCTCGGCGCCCAATTCCATAAAGCGCTGGGCGGTTGCTTTGCCGAGGCCAGTGCCACCGCCGGTGATGAGGATGCGTTTGTTGAGAAGAAGATCGCTTCGGAACATAGAAAGGGATTGTAACTGGTTCCCGCCGAGAAGCGTTTTCAGGAGATTGCCGAGGGCCCGGGACCGCGAGGCAGTCGCTCCAACGCCCACTTGGCGTGCTCGGCGACGATAGAATCCTCATCTTGAGCAAGCTTCTCGAGGGTGGGAGCGAAGTTGGTATCGCCGCTGTTGCCCATCGCGATTACCGCATTCCTGCGCAGACCGGAGAGCTTCGTGCGTTTTACTGGAGATCCACGAAACACCTCTCGGAACTCTTCCGGCTGCATTTCCGCCAGCCAGTCGAGCGCTGGATTGACCAATCCTTCGCGCGGCTGAAATTCTGGCGCGGAGGTCATGGGGGCTTTCCGGTTCCAGGGACAAACATCCTGGCAAATATCGCAGCCGAAGATGTGGCGTCCCATTTCCGCGCGCAAATTGTCGGGGATTTCGCCGCGCTTCTCAATGGTCAGATAAGAGATGCAGAGCCGCGCATCAAGCACGCCGGGGGCGGTAATGGCCTGTGTCGGACAGGCGGCGATGCAGCGCGTGCAAGTTCCGCAGCGATCGGGCGCAGGCAGATCGGCGGCCAGTTCGTTTTGTGCAGAGTCATTCGTTTCGACCTCGGGCTTCTTGACGTCGAGCGAGGTCAGGATCACGCCCAGAAAAAGCCACGACCCGAGCTCCTGGTTAATGATGCAGGTATTCTTGCCGATCCATCCGATGCCTGCGTATTTGGCGTACACGCGCTCGACCAGCGGGCCAGTGTCGACGTAAGAACGCAGTTGCAGGCTCTCATTTGCCAGCGAACCGCGTTCATTGGAGCCGAGCAAACGGCGTAACTCATCTTCTACGTTCCGCAAGCGCCGTAGCACGGCGTCGTGATAATCCTCGCGCGCCCAGGCATAGCGCGAGATCCAGCCGCGGCTCGTGTCCTGCATTTCAGTGGAGTAGGGGTACGAAGTGTTGTAATTGATTGCGCAGACGATCACGCTGCGCGCCCAGGGAGCAATGCGGCGAAGCGATGCGCGTTTGAGGCCTCCGGCATCGTCGCGCGATTCCATGTATTTCATTTCGCCGTGCTTGCCACCGGCGATCCATGCAGGAAAGACTTGCAATTCGTCGAAGTCGCAGACGGGAGCGATGCCGCAGAGCTCGAATCCGGCATCGCGAGCGGATTGCCTGACGCGGGTTGAGAGGTCGATCGGCAAGTGGTCGGGTGCTGGTCGCGAGTTCATGGGGACGATAACCCGCGTACTACAGAAGGCTATCACTGATTATTGCCTGGGATTATTGCGGGCTGCAGGTTCACGGCGGAATTGTGTCTGAGGCCGTTCAGGCTCTCTGTGCTTTTGTCTTTGGCTTTGCCGGAAGAGTCTCTGCATAATTGTTTTCCGCCCCTGGCCGCTCGGGCTGCGCTTCGAGCACATCATTCCACAAGGAGCTTGCAGGGCCGATTGAGGAGACGCCGATTTGTCCGGAGCGGGAAGTATTCTGTTCGCCGACCCATGCAACCAGGAACTGTTCCTGTCGGTTGGAGCGGGCGAGAGAGACATTGCTGTTCAAGCGAAGGGCGCCGTGGATGCCGGTCAGAAGAGCTCCCGACCGGCTAACGTTGGTGGTAGTTACGTTTTGAGACAAAGGACGGCCATGGATGTCGGTGGCACTGAGTTGGACGGGCAAGGCGATTTCGACTCGTGCATCCTGGCGCTCGATTTTGAACTGTCGCATAAGATCGGCGAGCTGGGCGGCTATGGCTGCGAGTTCCTCCGCGGCTTTTTGTGACTCTTGCGCGCGCGCCGATGTACCCTCGGCTGCTTGAGCCACGCCGCCGATGCTGACGGAGATGTCGGCGGCTCCGCTGGCAGCTTCGTTTGCATTGCGCGTCATTTCATTGGTGGTGGCGCTCTGTTCTTCAACTGCAGCGGCGATGGTTGCCGAGATGGTGTTGATCTGATGAATGACGCTGCTCACCGTTCCGATTGCCCCAACCGCATCTTTGGTATCACCCTGAATGGTGGTGATTTTCAGACCGATGTCTTCGGTTGCTTTAGCCGTCTGCTTGGCAAGATCTTTGACTTCGTTGGCGACGACGGCGAAACCTTTGCCGGCTTCGCCAGCGCGAGCAGCTTCGATGGTGGCGTTCAGGGCGAGCAAGTTCGTCTGCTGCGCGATCGTAGTGATGGCCTTGATGACTTCTCCAATCTCCAGGCTGGACTGACCCAGCTTAGCGATGGTGGCCGTGGCGGCCTCGGCAGAGGTAACTGCGGACGACGCAACTTTGGCGGCCTCATGAGCGTTCGCGGCGATGCTTTGGATGGTCGATGTCATCTCACCGGCGCCGGTCGAAAGGCCCTGGAGGTTCTGAGAGACCTGCTGGGTGAGCTGGGAGACCGAGGTGGATTGCTGGGCGGTTTCCGCGGAATTGCCAGTGATCTGCTCACTCGCCGCCAGCAACTGCTGACTGGCGACGGCGAGCTTCTGGGTGTGGGAGGAAACGCCGCGAAGGATTTCCTGGAGTTTGTCCATGAACAAATTGAAGAAACGGCTGACTTCGCCGAGTTCGTCATTGCCGAAGCCGACAGATGCCTCGAGGCGCTTGGTGACATCGCCCTCGCCCTCAGCGATATCCTGAATCATCTGGGACAATCGCCTGAGCCTGGAGCCAGTGCGGCGGATGAGAACAATGGCGGCGACGATGCCAAAGCCCAGAGCGCCGAGGGTCGTAGCTCCCAAGGTCATCTTGAGCGCGCGACTTGCCGCATGTACATCGGCTTTGTTTTTTTCCAGAAGCGCATGGAATGAATCCGACATGGCATCGGTGGTTTCCCTCACGGCTTCGGCCGCCGATGTTCCCCGGTCGGTGTATTCGTTGCCCGCTTTGATGACGTCGTCGCGGCTGCCTACTGCATCACTGACCGCTTCCTGCTGGGCATCATGAAGGACGGCTAGCCGTTGCTTGGCTTCCACCAGACGGTCCCGATTTCCCTGAAGCACCCACTTAGGAGCTAACGTGTCGAAGGTAAGGAGGTCTTTTGCAACCGTCTCCCAGGTTTTTTTCCACGCTTTCTGCGCAACATCTCTCCGGTCCGGCTGCGATCCCGCCAGGATGGCTTGGCGGGCTTTGACCGAAGTCATATTCATATCGCGCTGCAAGACCTTGATGGCTTCGCTCGACGGAAAGCGCAACTCGAACGTTGCATCCACATCACGGGTCACCGCGGCCAATTCTATATAGCTTATGGTCGAACCGAGGACAGCCAAGGCGAGAATAACTCCAAAGCTGGTGCCCAGCTTTTTGCCAAAAGTGAATCGCAAGGCGGTTGCTCCAGTAGTCGTGCAGCAGGAGAAACGAGTATTTCTAGATCACTAATCGGCGGTCGTCGGAGAAGCTTTAGAAAAACCCTGCGTTATGCGCTTATATGGATTCCTGATGGGCGACGGGCGAAGGATGAAGAACTGCGGGGACAGGATCCGTGTCTGCTGGAATAAGTTTTCAGCTCTTGCGTCCGCGAGCGACAGCGACTTTCTTGGCCGGAGGGACGAAGTGTTCGATCCGGTTGCGACCATTTTCCTTGGCGGCGTAGAGGCCGGCGTCAGCCTGGTTCAACAGGACTTCGACTTCATCTTTTCCCGTGTGGGTGGAAACCGCGACTCCCATGCTCATGGTGATCAGTCTCTCGTCGCCAGCGCAAGCAACTGGTGCGACGGCGATGAATTCGCGCAGTTCATTGGCACGCTGTATGGCATCGGGCAGGTCGCAGTTAGGCAGAACCATGAGGAATTCTTCTCCGCCGTATCGTCCTACACCGTCGTAGACGCGGAGTTGCGCCCGCAGGCGCCGGCCAATTTCGCGGAGCGCCTCGTCGCCAAAAAGATGGCCAAGCGTGTCGTTGACGCTCTTAAAGTGGTCGACATCACCGAGAATCACACCCACAGGCTTGCGCTCGCGGCGGCCTCGCTCCAGTTCGCGTTCGAGCATGCTGACAATCTCAGAGCGATTCATGAGTCCGGTGAGGCCATCATGAGTTGCCGCATGGCGCATCGACTCACGCGCGGAAACCAGCTCCTCCTGCAAGTCGAGGATGCGCTTGCCCACCAGCAGGCGCGCCTTCAATTCCAGCTCGTCAAAGGGCTTGACCAGATAGTCGTCCGCGCCCGCTTGCATCGCGTCCAGCATGTTCTGGCGTCCTTCTTTGCTGGTCAACAGGATGACGTAGACGTACGGACCGGAGGAACCGGCCTTGCGGATGCGTTGGCACAGCTCAATTCCGTCGATGTCGGGGAGCACCCAGTCGAGCAGAACGAGCTTGGGAGCATCCGGCAGTTCGAGGATCTTCCAGGCCTCCGAACCGCTCACCGCCAGGGTGACGCCGAAGCCCCAGCTGCGCAAGTGGTCGCCAATCAGCTTGCGGTAAACGGCCGAATCGTCGACCACGAGGGCCTGCATGATTCGCACGCTTGCGTTTTTCGTTGCGTCAACTTCCGTCGCGCCAAATGCCGCGCTAGAAGACGAAGGGCTGCTCATTCCATCCTCGCCGCGAAGCCAGACTCCGCGAAGCCAGCCGATTGGACACCTAATCCTACTATCATACGGCCAACTCAGTCATAAGCCGAGCACGTAATCTAGTCGTTAAGTGTTGTCGCCGGTACCTTGTTTTCGCCGGTACCTGTAGAACGTCGGCAAACAGGGTCGAAAGCTTCAGCCAGCCAGTACCGGTATTCGAGTGCCTTTCCAGCGCCAGGAGATGATCCAGCACCGGCGCTTCGTCGAGAGTCTGTCGCTTGGGAAAAAGCCGCCTGTAATTTGGGCCTGAAGCGAGGGTTGACCTAGGCTTCCCCAGCGGCCTACCATTACCGCCGAAGGCGTTGAGGCCCTCCCGGATGATCGGCCAGACAGTCTCCCACTACCGCATTGTTGGCAAGCTTGGCGGTGGCGGCATGGGCGTGGTCTATGAGGCGGAGGATACGCGCCTGGCCCGGCACGTCGCCCTCAAGTTCATTCCTGTGGAGATGGTTCACGACCAGAAGTCACTCGACCGTTTCGTGCGCGAAGCGCGCGCCGCTTCCCAGCTCAACCATCCGGGCATCTGCACCATCCACGATATCGACGACAACAACGGACACCCCTTCATCGTCATGGAGAAGCTGCAAGGGGTGAGCCTGAAAGAGCGGATGCGCGGCAAGTCAATGGAAATCGATGAGATCCTCGATATTGGCATTCAGGTAGCGGATGCTCTCGCCGCCTCCCACGCTAAGGGGATCATCCATCGCGATATTAAGCCTGCCAATATTTTTGTGAGTCAGACGGGACAGACGAAAATCCTCGATTTCGGGTTAGCCAAATCGATACCGGAACCGGGGTCGAGCGAGGCGGCGCTGGAAGATTCACTGACCGCAGTCGGCGTGATTCCGGGAACAGCGGTCTATATGTCTCCGGAGCAGGCGCGCGGTGAAGAACTGGATCCGCGGAGCGATCTGTTTTCGCTGGGCGTGGTGCTCTACGAAATGTCCACCGGCAAAAAGCCCTTCGCTACGGGCAACGTAATTACTACGCTCGATGCCGTGCTGAACCAGAAGCCCGTGTCTCCGCTGAGTCTGAATCCTGCGTTGCCACAGGACATGGAAGGCATCATCGGCCGGGCAATGGAAAAAGATCGGGGACACCGATACCCGAATGCGCTGGCCATGAAGGGCGACCTGCAGTCTCTGCGCAAAGAAACAGAATCGGGACAGACCAAGACCGGGGCGCGACGGCCAGCTTTGCCCTATCGCATCGCGACCAGCACCTTTCAAGCGACGAGCAAGTTTTCAACCTATCTTCTGCTGGCAGTCAGCGCGCTGCTGCTCACGGTCTTAGTTGCGCTGGGAGCGTACTGGTTGAAACAGCGCCAGATTTCGGGCGCCGGCGCGCCCAAGAACACGATTGCGGTGCTGCCTCTGCAGAATATGAACGGCGACATCAGCGTCGAGTTTCTTCGCACTGCTTTGGCTGATGAAATCGCCAACACCCTCACCTATACGCGGACGCTCGATGTTCGTCCCTCGGCGATGACGCGAAAATTTGTCGGCAATGATGTCGACCCGCAGCAAGCCGGCCGCGAATTGCACGTGGCAAACATACTTACCGGACACTTCCTGAAGCAGGGCGACCGGCTGCTGATTACGATCGAAGCGATCCAGGTTGAGGGCGACCGGCTTCTGTGGCAGACGAACATTACCGCGAACGCGCTGGATCTGATTGGAATGCAGTCGCAGATGGCGGCGAAGATCCGTCAGGAACTGTTGCCCGCGCTCGGTGTAGGCGGTGGTTTTCTTGACACCGACACCAGACCCAAGAACGCGGAGGCCTATGATCTCTACCTGCATAGCCTGGCGTTGCCGCATGATGCCGGACCCAACAAAGATGCGATCGCGGTCCTGGAGCATGTGGTTGAAGTCGATCCCACATATGCTCCGGCATGGGAACAACTCGGAGTGCGAACCTACTATGACGCGGATTACTCTGACGGCGGCGAGCCCATGTTCCAGCGCTCCAATAAAGCCAGTGAACAGGCCATCGCGCTCGATCCGAATCGGGTAAGTGCGGCACGCCAGTTGATTGCAAATCGGGTTGAGCGCGGCGAACTGGGCAAGGCATATCAGGCGGCACAGGCGCTGGTGAGGCGGCGTCCGGAGAGTGCCGAGGCGCATTTCGCGATCGCTTATGTCTATCGTTACGCGGGAATGCTGCAGCAATCGACGAATGAATGCAACACGGCGCTGACGCTCGATCCTGGAAACTATGCTTTCCGCTCATGCGCCTGGGCATTTATGGAACTGGGTAAGATGGACCGCGCCGCTGACTTCGTCCGTCTCGATGCGGGATCGGAATGGGCGGCGTATGTAACACCGTCTATCCTTTTGCGCGAGGGAAAGATTCAGGAAGCACGGGAGGCGGTGAAGCGCATGCCGAGTTCACCGCGCTATCACCGTGATTTGCTGGAGGCTTGCCTGCAATTGCGGCCCGCCGCGGAACTGGATCGGATGGCGCAGGTAGCGGAAACCAGCTTGCCCAGCGAACTCGATGTCGAGACGTGGTACTACCAGGGAGCGATTTTTGCATTCTGCGGCAAGAAGCAAGCTGCTCTGCATCTGCTGCAGAGTGCAGTCGAGCAAAACTATTGTGCGCATGAGAATCTGCTTTCCGATCCATTGCTCGCGAAGCTCCGAACAGATACATCGTTTGACAAAGTGTTGACCGCAGCGGGAGCTTGCCAGGACGCTGTGCAAGCTGCTGCTGCTTCTGCAAGCCAGTAAAACTCAGCCAGCAAAAATCGGCATCCAACGCAATTAGTGTTCGAGTGGACAGCGCGGTTGCTGGTACAATCCCGCTTGTCGAAAATGGTTTTTGCTTCTGCAAACTGTGTTCATTGCTCTCGCAAGAAATTCTCAAAAGGATCTCTCATGATTTCGTCCCGAAAGTGTTTGGCGTTCCTTGTGGTTGGTTTTGTCCTGGTTGGTGCTTGCCTCGCGGCCGCACAGGAAATGCAGGAAGGCCGTCTGCTGCGTTTCCCCGATATCTATAAAGACAAAATTGCATTTATGTATGGCGGCGATCTCTGGGTCGCTTCGAGCGCGGGCGGCACGGCGCGGCGCATCACGACGCATCCTGGCCGCGAACTTTTCCCGAAGTTTTCTCCCGATGGAAAGTGGCTGGCATTCACCGGCCAATATGACGGCAACTTCAATGTCTATGTCATGTCCTCCGACGGCGGTCAGCCCCGGCAGTTGACGTTCTTCCAGGGATCGGCGCAGCCGCTCAGCGATCGCATGGGCATTCTCAACGAAGTCGTCGGCTGGACGCCCGATGGCAAGAGCATCGTTTTTCTTTCACGCCGCGATGCTTCGAACGGATGGACCAAGCGTCCCTACACGGTGAGCGTTGAGGGCGGCATGGCGCAGCCCATGCCCATGGATGAGGGCGGGTTGTTATCGTTTTCCGCCGATGGCAGCAAGGTCGCTTACAACCGGATCTTCCGCAACTTCCGCCAGTGGAAGCGCTACACCGGCGGACTGGCGCAAGACATCACAATTTACGACATCAAGAACAATGTCGTCGATGCGGTCATTCCGCACACGGATTACACCGACACATTTCCGATGTGGCGCGGGAACACAATCTATTTCACTTCCGATCGCGGACCCGAACACCGGCTGAATCTTTACAGCTACGACCAGACCAGCAAGCAGGTGGAGCAACTCACCAAGTTCGACGAGTTCGACGTCATGTGGCCGAGTCTTGGGCCGGACGCGATTATTTTTGAAAATGGCGGGTTTCTCTACACCTTTGATCTTGCCACCCGGCAGCCGAAGAAACTGACCGTCTACGTAAACGGCGAGCGCGATCAAACCATGAAGCACTGGGAGAACGCCGGCCGGGAGATCACGGACTTCGACATTTCTCCTGACGGCAAGCGGGCGGTGTTCGCCGCGCGCGGAGAAGTCTTCACGGTTCCGGCGAAAGAGGGAAGCACCCGCAACCTTACGAATTCTCCGGGTGTGCGGGAACAGAAAGTCGCGTGGTCGCCGAACGGGCAGTGGATCGCCTACATTTCCGACCGCACCGGCGAAGATGAAATCTATATCACTCCACAGGATGGGCAGGGCCCCGAACAACAGATCACCAGCGGACACAAGGGCTTCATGTTCCAGCCGCAGTGGTCGCCCGACAACTCGAAAATCGCCTGGGGTGATAAGGACCTGAAACTCTGGTACGTCGATATCAAAGACCAAAAGCCGGTCGAAGTCGACCGTGGAAAGTTCAATGAAATCCAAAATTATTCCTGGTCGCCCGACAGCAAGTGGTTGGCCTATGACAAGGGGTTGGATACCGGTTTTTCTGTCGTCTATCTCTACTCGTTGGCCGACAGCAAGATCACGCCCGTGACTTCGCCTTTGAAGAACAGCTTCGGAGAAGTGTTTGACCCGGAGAAGCGCTACCTCTATTTTCTTTCCGACCGCGACTACAACGAAGTGCTGGGTAACTTCGATTTCGAGTTTGCAAATCCGAAAACGACCCGAGTCTACCTCGTCACTCTAACGGCGGATGAGCCTTCGCCATTTCCCGCGCTAAGCGATGAAGTGAAGGTGAAGAGCGAAGAGCCGGCAGCAGCCGAGCCCATGCCGGACCAAGAAAAGAACAAGAAGAACGCAAAGCAAACGCCGGGCAAGAAAGACGAGGAGAAGAAGCCGGACGAAAAGACCGCGGAAACGGCAACCAAGGAGCCACCGAAAGTTTTCAAGATCGACTTGGATGGCATTCAGGACCGCATCGTCGCGCTGGCTGTTCCTCCCGCGGTGATTCGCGGCTTTGATGCTTCGAAAGATGCGATCTACTATGCGACTGCGCCGATCCAGGGATTATCGGGACCAATTGCCGGCGAGAATCCGGCGATCCATGCCTACGATTTGAAAGAACACAAAGATAAAGTGCTGCTGGAGGGCGCGGACCATTTCGCGCTATCTCACGACGGCTCGAAGCTGCTCTATCGGGCCGATGGCCAGGGTGCTGGCATTATCGATGCCAAGCCTCCGGACTCGCCCCATCATGTCGGAGACGGAGCGCTGAAGCTCGATGGTATGCGTGCGGAGGTCGATCCTCCGGCGGAGTGGAAGGAGATGTTTAACGAAGTATGGCGCCAGGAGCGTGATTACTTCTTTGAACCTTCGATGAATGGAGTGGATTGGCAAAAGATCAAGGATAAGTATGCGCAATTGCTTCCCTACGCAGCCGATCGCTATTCGCTGACCTACATCATGGGCGAGATGATCGGGGAGCTGTCAAACTCGCACACTTATGTTGGTGGCGGCGAGTTACCGGAGATCCAGAAGGTGAACGTGGGGTTGTTGGGAGCGGACTACGAAGTGGACGCAGCCAGTGGCATGTACCGCTTCAAGAAAATCTTCTCTGGCGAAAACTGGGACGCACAGACGCGCTCTCCCTTGACCGAGCCGGGGGTCAATGTAAAAGAGGGCGATTACCTGGTCGCCGTTAACGGACGGGCGTTGCGTGCTCCGCAGACTCCCGACGAGTTGCTGACCAACACGGCGAACGAAGTGGTTACACTCACCGTTAACTCCAAACCCGCGGCCGACGGCTCGCGCAAAGTAGTGGTCAAGCCGATTGGCGACGAATTCAGCTTGCGCGAGCTGAACATGATCGAGACCAACCGCAAGAAGGTCGATGCGGCCAGCGGCGGACGCATCGGGTACGTTTATATCCCCGATATGGGCGCACCTGGGCTCAACGAGTTCGTCAAGCAGTACTTTCCGCAGATTCGCAAGGAAGGCATCATTATCGACGTCCGCTACAACGGCGGCGGCTTTGTTGATGAACTCATCTTCGAGCGCCTGCGGCGCGTGCTGGCGGCGATGGGCGCGGCACGCAATTTCGAGTCCGGCACGACCCCCAATAACGTCTTCTACGGATATATGGCGTGCGTGACCAATCACTACGCCGCATCCGATGGTGACATTTTCAGTTACATGTTCAAGCATTACAAACTGGGACCGCTCATCGGCGAGCGGACCTGGGGTGGAGTGCGTGGCATCCGCGGCCAAATGCCGTTGATGGATGGCGGATATATCACGCGTCCCGAGTTCGCCATGTATGGACTCGACAGCAAGTGGATTATTGAGAACCATGGCGTGCAGCCCGATGTGGTGGTGGATAATCCTCCCGACCTCGTGTTGAAGGGCCAAGATCCACAACTGCAAAAAGCCATCGACATGCTGATGGAGCAGATCAAGGCCAATCCCAAGAAGTTGCCAGTGCGGCCTCCGGATCTACCCACCTACCCGGATGGTCCGGGGCTGTAGAAAGCTTATTCCTCGCGACGACCGATAGCGCCGACATCTTGCCGGCGCTATCGGTGTTTTTGCCTGCCCTTCCTTCGCCATCCTTGACCCAGTGTTCGTCGAATAAATATGGCAAACAACGCTACTTTGAATGGCGCTGCTGTGCCTCTTGCTACGGCCAATCGGATATGTCCAAAGTGCCAGAGTGAGTGAGGTTCAGTTCCGCGCGTGTTCTGCGAACCATCGCGAGCAACCGGCCAGGACCGTCCTCGGCGCCCGAAATTCTTCGCACACCTGAACTCAAGCGAAGCACGCGCCAAGCCGATGAAGACGGTAATCGCTATGAATGATTCCGACGAGATTGTTAAAGAGTTTGTCGTCGAGAGCTACGAGAATCTCGACCGCCTGGATCGGGACTTGATCGCGCTGGAGAAAAATCCTAACGATCGTGAAATCCTGGCGAGCGTTTTCCGAACCATTCACACTATTAAAGGCACGTGTGGATTTCTCGCGTTTGACAAGTTGGGGGCAGTGGCACATGTCGGCGAAAACCTGCTGGGCCGGTTGCGCGACGGCCAACTTGCACTCGACCGCGAGATCACGACTGCGCTTTTGGCGATGGTGGATGCGATCCGGCAAATGCTGGCCAGTGTTGAATCAGCCGGCGTCGAGGGCGAACGCGACGACAGCGCTCTGATTGCGAACCTGACACGACTGCAACGCGGTTCGGAGGCTCCGGCGAAAACCGAAGCGCCCGCCCAATTGAAGACGGCGGTGGCGGCAGTCGGCGCGAAATTAAACGAGCGTACTGCGGCAATCGGCAAAGCCCCCTCGCCTCAGGTCGAGGTAGCGAAACCGGTTGTTCCTGCGCCGCCACGGGAGACGGCGGCCACAACGGCGCAGTCCGACAGCGGAGAAGCGCAGCGTGCGCCGCAGCCGGGGCGTGGGCAGAGTTCGGGCGTTAGCGTGAGTGACAGCACGATCCGGCTCGAGGTGGGCCTGCTCGACCAACTGATGAACCTGGTTGGAGAACTGGTGTTGGCCCGTAACCAGGTCCTGCAGTTTGCCAACAGCAGCGAAGATGGAGGCCTGTTAGCGACCAGCCAGAGACTCAACCTCATTACTACCGAGTTGCAGGAAGGAGTGATGAAGACCCGCATGCAGCCGATCGGCAATATCTGGAGCAAGTTGCCGCGCACGGTACGCGATCTCGCTTTGGCTTGCGGCAAGCAGGTGCGGGTAGAGATGGAAGGTAAAGAAACCGAACTCGACAAAACGCTGATCGAAGCGATTAAAGATCCGCTCACTCATATCGTGCGGAATTCCGTCGACCACGGCATCGAAACTCCGGAGATCCGCGAGGCGGCGGGAAAGAATCCGGAGGGTTGTCTGGCGCTGCGCGCGTTTCACGAAGGGGGACAGGTCAACATCGAGATCGCCGACGACGGAGCCGGTCTTGACCAAGAGCGGATTCGAAGCAAGGCAGTCCAGAAAGGGCTGATTACTGCCGACCAGGTCGCCCGCCTGAGCGATCGCGAGATTGTCAATCTGGTTTTCTTGCCGGGATTCTCTACCGCCGAGAAGATTACCAACGTCAGCGGCCGCGGCGTAGGCATGGATGTGGTCAAGACGCACATCGAAAAAATCGGCGGCACCGTCGAACTGCAATCCCGGCCGGGTCGCGGCGTGCTGGTCCGCATGAAGATCCCGCTCACCCTGGCGATTATTCCCGCGCTCACCGTCACCAGCGGGGGCGAGCGCTATGCCATCCCCCAGGTCAGCCTGATGGAACTGGTTCGCGTGGAAAGCGGAGGCAACCGGCAGAGGATCGAGATGATCCACGGCGCGCCGGTCTATCGCTTGCGGGGCCGTCTTCTGCCACTGGTCTATTTGAACCGAGAGCTGGGGGCAGGAAGTGGGGCTGCCGCCCACCCGAACCAGCCGGAGAATGTCCCGGCAAATTTCGCGGTGAACATCGTCGTCCTCGAAGCTGAGGGTCGGCAGTTCGGGCTGGTCGTCGACGAGATCAACGATACGCAGGAAATCGTCGTCAAACCGCTGAGCAAGCACCTGAAGAACATCAGCGTCTACGCCGGAGCCACCATCATGGGAGACGGCAAAGTGGCGTTGATTCTCGACGTCGTCGGAGTAGCCGCGCGGGGCGGCATTCTGGCCGAGGGCCGGGAACATGCAGCGGCGCAGGCCGCCGATGCAGCGGAGAAAGGCGCGGGCGACAAGCAGAAACTTGTACTCTTTACCGGACGCGCTGGCGCCCAGATGGCGGTGCCGCTCCAACTGCTGGCCCGCCTCGAGAACATTCCCGGGGAGCAGGTGGAGCGCGCGGGCAACCAATGGGTGACCCAGTACCGGGGACAGATTCTTCCTCTGATCCGTGTCTCCCATGCCCTGGAAGAGCGGCGCCGTGCAGCGGGTGGCGACACGCTGAAGCTGCCCACCACCGATATGCTGCAGGTGCTGGTGCTCGAAAGCGAGCAGCAATCCTTCGGGCTGGTGGTGAACCAGATTCTGGATATCGTCGAAAGCACGCTCCAACCGCAGTCTCCGGCGACCCGGGCCGGCGTGCTCTTTTCCTCCGTGGTGGCCGAGCGCGTAACCGAATTGCTGGATGTGCCGTCGCTTCTGCGCACCCGAGAAACTTATGAGCCGGCGGAATTTCCACCTCCTGAAAGCCGGGACATGAATGCAGAACATGTGAACGCAGATCGGGCGGAGAGCTAGGACCTATGTCGACAGCGCATCAATTCTGCACGTTTTACTTGAATCATCTGCTCTTCGGAGTGGAGTCACTCAAGATCCAGGAGGTAGTCACCTACCGCGAAATGCGCCCCGTGCCTCTGGCGGCGCCGGCGGTGAGCGGCCTGATGAACCTGCGCGGACAAGTGGTCGTGGTCCTTGAACTTCGCCGCCAGTTGGAGATGCCCGATCGTGCCGCCGACGTGCCGCCGGTCTGCCTGGTGGTTCGGGCGGTCGAGGGCACGGTGTGCTTGCTGGCCGATGAGGTCGGCAACGTGGTCGAAGTCGAAGACGACACTTTCGAGCCCTCTCCAGAGACGCTGTCGGCGCGGCTGCGTTCGATGATTCTCGGGGTGCACAAACTGGAGCACCAACTCATGCACGTGCTCGATACCGATCAGGCCTGCGAGGTTGCGGCGGCGAGTCAGGGGCAGGCGAGCGGAGCCTAGGTTTTCTGAGCCAGTGTGCTCGCGGAAGTTGGGCGGCAGCGGGGGTCAGCTCAAGGAGCAAAGATGAAGAAGTTGAGCCTGAAGATGAAACTGGGACTTGGGTTTGGCATTGTTCTGCTGATCCTCGCAGTGACGGGAGTGATTGCCTACAACGGGATCGGGCAGCTTAATGAGATCTCGGACCGGGTGGTCACGATGATGGCCAACAAGGACATGACCTCGCAGATTGAAGCCTCGGTGGAAAAGCAGTCGACCGGTGTCCGCGGATTTCTGCTGGCGGGCCAGGAAGACTTGCTCAAACACGATGAGGAGGGGAAGCAGGGATACTCCGAAAACATGGAAAAATTGCGACAGACCGTTTCCAGCGAGGAAGGCAAGAAATTGCAGGGCGAAATTGAGCAGTACTATGGCGAATTTCGCAAGATTGCAGATCAGGAAATCGAACTGCGGCGGGCAGGGAAGGCAAAGGAGGCGACCGAACTCGCGTTCAACCCGCAAACGAGCGAAACTCGCTCGAACATGCGCAAGGCAGTCGGCGACCTGCTGAATCTGGAGGAGAAGCTAAAGGACGATCTTTTGAAGGAGCAGGCCGCGACTGAATCCCGCGTGCGCCGGACGGTCGTGATCCTTGCCTTTGCCGGGCTGGCGATCGGTTTGGTGGTAACGATTCTGATCACTCGATCTCTCTTCGCTACGATTGCCCGGATGTTGGCGCTGATTCAGGAGATTGCGGCCAACAATCTGGTGGCCGAGGACATGGAAATCATCTCCGAGGATGAGATCGGACAGGCTGGAACCGCTCTGAACAAGATGAAGAGCAATCTGCATGAGATGGTCCAGCAGATTCGGGGGACGGCGGAACAGGTGGCGGCGGCGAGCGAAGAGCTTTCCGCGACCAGCCAGCAGATCACGGCCAATTCCGAAGAGACGACGATGCAAGCGAGAGTTGTGTCCGAAGCGGGAGGACAGGTCAATACCAATCTCCAGACGCTGGCCTCGGGGGCAGAGGAAATGAGTTCGACCATCGGCGAGATTGCCAAGAATGCGACCGACGCGGCGCGAGTGGCGGCCGAGGCAGTGGAAGCAGCGGAGTCGGCGAACCAAACGGTATCGAAGCTGGGCGATTCGAGCGTCGAAATTGCCAAAGTCATCGAAGTCATCACCTCGATTGCACAGCAGACGAACCTGCTGGCGCTGAATGCGACCATCGAAGCAGCACGGGCGGGTGAGGCGGGCAAGGGATTCGCCGTAGTTGCCAACGAAGTCAAGGAGCTGGCCAAACAGACGGCGAAAGCGACGGAAGAGATTAAGCAGAAGATTACGGCGATCCGGGAGAACACGAGTGGCGCGGTGATGGCCATTGGAGAGATCAAGGATGTGATCGACAAGATCAGCCTTATTTCGACGACCATCGCGACGGCGGTCGAGGAGCAGAGCGCGACGACGAGTGAGATGGCGCGGAATGTGACGGAAGCGGCGCGGGGAGCGGCGACGATATCGAGCAACATCCAGGGAGTCGCAGACGCGGCGCAGAACACTTCGACGAACGTGGGCGAGGCGCAGACGGCGACCGCACACCTGAGCAAGATGGCAAACCAGTTACGGGATCAGGTGGGGCAGTTCAAGTTAGCGGGTAGGAGTGCGCATCAGCAGGAAGGGTACGCCGGATCGAAAGCGCGTGCCGCGGCGGCACGCTAAGTCGATCATGGGCAGAGTCAGGGTCAGCCATATTCCGGGACAGGGGACATGCAGCCATTTCGCATATTAATCGTCGATGATTCGGCGGTGATTCGGAAGGTGCTCAGCAATCTGCTGGCATCGGACCCGGAGATCGTGGTCGCGGGCACGGCGGGAACCGGCACGCAGGCGTTGTCGAGAATTCCTGAAGTCAAGCCCGACCTGATCACGCTCGACATTGAAATGCCAGGCATGGATGGTCTGGAAACCCTGGTTGAGATTCGCAAGCTATATCCCAAGCTCCCGGTGATCATGTTCAGCACGCTGACCGAACGCGGAGCAACCGCGACCCTGGATGCGCTGGCCCGGGGCGCAAGCGACTATGTCACCAAGCCCGGCCACGGTGGAGGTTCGGAGACCTCACGCGAACTGGTGCGAGAAGAGTTGATTCGGAAGATCAAGTCGCTGTGTGCGGTACGGGCGCCACTACCTCGGCCGATGCCCACGCCGATCTCCGATCGTCCAGTCTTCGGTCATCCACACCTGGATCGTCCCCAGGGCCGCGTTGACGTGGTTGCTATTGGTACCTCAACGGGCGGTCCTAACGCTCTGACCGCGCTGATCCCGCAATTGCCGGCCGACTTTCCCGTGCCCATTGTGATCGTGCAGCACATGCCGCCGTTGTTTACGCGCCTGCTCGCCGATCGTCTGCACCATATGTCCCGGCTCCAAGTGCAGGAAGGCAAGGATGGGGAAAGACTG
>Ga0210385_10000347_pt1 | contig 36814 bp, 39 predicted proteins | sample IncBWH26OmetaG_FD_160107 | JGI IMG/M metagenome (GOLD analysis project Ga0210385, IMG submission 160107) | Forest soil microbial communities from Barre Woods Harvard Forest LTER site, Petersham, Massachusetts, United States - Inc-BW-H-26-O ...
GAATACGGATCTCACGCTATCGCCGGGAACTTATAACACGGTTGTGCAATCCTGGGACAACTGCGGCGACGTAGGCAAAACCTATGTGACGATCACTGTCGGCAATGCAAAGAAAGAGTAAGTGAGGTGGGTGCAAAAAGTGCGAGACGGGTTGTGATTAAAAGCAAGAACTGAAGGCGCGGGAGATCATCGACGTGACGCGTATCCGCACCAACCCGCTTCAGTTCCGGAAGAACACCGGCCGCCACAGGAAACGCCACAGCCAGACGATGACCCAACCCGCCAGTCGCGGGAAGGTTGGAAGAAGAGAAAGGCAAACGAGTAAATCTCACCTTCCGTGCGGAAAAGTTGCCGCCAGTATTCTTAATATGACCATCTCACCATCGAGCACACAACGTGCGGGCAGCACAGCGCGCAGTGGTTCCAACAACTCGGGAAAGTAACGCTTAGGAGAAAAAGATAGCGGAGGACTGAGTGCGGAATCCTCTGCTTTCCTAGATCCTCTGGCGGGATCGCCCTGAGAGGCGATGCGGTCCAGAACCTATTCATGAGACTTGAAATCTAGCGTATACAACCATGGAGGGGACAACCAACAATTAAAAAGGTGGCCAATGACGGCCGCCAAGCAAAAACAGGGGGACATGTAGCCAAGCTGACACTTCTTATTTCTATTAAGTTTGATTCCAGGCAGTCAATTGTTGTTCCGGTCGTTGGCGGTTTTGGCTGCGATAAATTCAAAAACCGCCCGCTACCATTTTTCGAGTGCCCACTTCTGATCGCGCGAATTTGCGAAGACTACACTTGTGGGAGACACCCGGCACCCCTACAAGTGCTCCCTGAACGCATACTGGGATATGCTTATGGCGAAAGAGGAACTGTCTGCTTACACTCAGGAATAACAGGTGAAGAAATTTAAGGATTGCATTCAAGGATTGCATTCGATGAGAATCGCGCAAATTGCTCCACTGTTTGAGAGCGTACCGCCGCGGCACTACGGGGGTACGGAACGGGTTGTTTCCTACCTTACGGAAGAACTGGTAAATCAGGGACATCAGGTCACCCTGTTCGCCAGCGGTGATTCGGTCACCCAGGCTAGGCTGGTCGCGCCATGTGAACACTCTCTGCGCACGTCACCCGGATGCGTCGATCCGCTTGCACATTACGCGATCTTGCTCGATGAAGTGGTTTCACGCGCTGCGGAGTTCGATATTCTTCACTTTCATATCGACCACCTACACTTTCCTCTTACGAAGAATGTAGAACTACCCACCGTGACCACACTGCACGGCCGGCTGGATATCCCCGACCTGCAGCCGCTCTATCGTCATTTCCGTCGTATGCCGGTGGTATCAATCTCACGCGCGCAACGCACGCCGCTTTCCTTTGCAGCTTGGGTGGGCAATGTTTACCATGGCCTGCCTCGCGAGTTGCATCCCCCACGCCTTGTCGCTGCCAAATGCGGCGAGGAATACGTTGCGTTTCTTGGCCGAATCTCGCCAGAAAAGCGTCCCGATCGCGCTATTCGAATTGCCGTGCGGGCGGGTATGAAAATCCGCATCGCAGCAAAAATCGATGTGGTGGACCGGCCTTACTTCAATTCAGAGATCAAGCCGCTTCTGGAATTACCCGGGGTTGAATATCTTGGCGAAATCGACGAAAGACAAAAGACAGATTTCCTGGGGAAGGCGGCTGCTTTCTTATTTCCGATCGATTGGCCGGAACCTTTTGGTCTGGCCATGATTGAGGCCATGTCGTGCGGAACTCCGGTGATCGCTTTTCGCTGCGGCTCCGTTCCTGAAATCGTTGAACAAGGTGTGTCTGGCTTCATCGTGAATTCCGAAGAGGAAGCAGTCCAGGCGATTCAAAAGTGTCGGACCTTCGACCGAAAAAGCTGCCGGGCCGCGTTCGAGAAGCGCTTCACCGCGGACCGCATGGCTGCAGCATATGTGGGCATTTACCAAAGGCTGACAAAACAAGAACCGCTTGCTCTAGCGCGCCTTCCTATCCCAATAAATTCTTCCCTAGTGCCATGAGACGAGTCGAACCCCCCAATGACGTTCTCGCCATTGATAACGTGTATTACGTTCGTGCGACTTCCGCGCTTGCCGACGATCGCACTCGTGTACTGAAGTACGGAGAGACCTTCGGCGTCTTTAATCGGTATGGCGACATTGAGGCGATCCGGCCGCTTGCCTTCGGTCTTTATCATGCGGAAGCTCGTCATCTGTCGCGCATGGTTCTGTATGTGGAAGATCAACAGCCCTTGCTGCTGGCATCTTCGGTGCGCGAAGATTACGGCTCACTCCATGTCGATCTCACTAATAAAGATGCACCAGCATTGGGCAGCCGACGGCGGCCGGGAGGCATGGTCCACATTTATCGCAACATCTTTATGTATGAAGATTATTGCGTGCAATCGTTTCGACTGCTCACGTACGGAGTCGAGGCGGTCGATTTTCCGGTCACCTTTTATTTCGAAGCTGACTTCGCCGACATCTTTGAAGTACGCGGGACGCAACGTAAGAAATGTGGCGAAATGCTGCCCAGCGTTGTGGAAAAAAGCCAAGTGGTCCTGGCCTATGAAGGTTTGGATCATGTGCAGCGCCGCACTCATATTAACTTCTCACGCGTTCCTGAGACCTTGCAGGCAAACCAGGCATCCTTCACCTTGCACCTCAAGCCGGGGGTAGAATGCCATCTTGATGTAGGGATCGCTTGTGAGCAGTTACGCGGTGAGACGCGGTCATTAAGATTGGGGTGTGCCGCGCCAATTCCCGAGCCGTCAGCAGTGCAACTTCTGTATTCCACGCGAATTGAGACCGCGAATAGCGATTTTGGCGCTTGGTTGTCACGCTCAGAGTCCGACCTGATCATGCTGACGGTTGGTAATCCGGAAAAAGATTATCCCTATGCGGGAATCCCGTGGTTTGCGACAGTCTTCGGTCGCGACGGCATTATCACGGCGCTTGAATGCCTTTGGGTTGCGCCGCAAATCGCGCGCGGGGTGCTGCACTATCTGGCTAAGACCCAGGCGCGTGAAGAAGACCATAGCCGCGACGCCGAGCCCGGAAAAATAGTTCACGAAACCCGCAAAAGCGAAATGGCCATGCTCGGAGAAGTTCCTTTCGCATGTTACTACGGAAGCGTCGATTCCACTCCGCTGTTTCTGGTGCTGGCTAATGAGTACTTCAAGCGCACAAATGATCTGGAGTTCATTCGCCAAATCTGGCACAACATTCAAGCCGCCCTTCAGTGGCTCGATCAATGGGGTGATCGCGACCATGACGGATTCGTCGAATACTGGCGCAATTCTGAAAACGGACTGGTGCAGCAAGGTTGGAAGGATTCGCACGATTCCGTTTTTCACGCAGACGGGACTTTGGCGGAAGGGCCGATTGCGTTATGCGAAGTTCAAGGCTATGTGTATCAGGCAAAGCTGGCGGTGGCACAGTTGTCCCGACGTTTAGGATTTGAGAAGCAAGCTGCCGACCTCGAACTCGGTGCTGCGGCATTGAAGGCTAGATTCAATCAGGAATTCTGGTGCGAGGATTTGTCGGTCTACGCGCTAGCGCTCGACGGGGAGAAGCGTCCGTGCCGCGTTCGGGCGTCGAATACGGGTCATACTTTGTTTACACAGCTGGCGACTCCTGAGCGGGCGGCGAAGATCGCGCAGACGCTCATGGAGCCTTCCATGTTTTCGGGATGGGGCGTGCGGACGTTGGCTTCCAGCGAGGCTCGCTACAATCCGATGTCGTATCACAACGGCTCGGTGTGGCCGCACGACAATGCCCTGATCGGCCTGGGATTTTCGCGCTACGGATTGCAATCGAACACAATGGCGCTGTTCTCGGCGATCTATGCCTCCAGTCTCCACTTCAATTCCCATCGTATCCCAGAACTATTTTGTGGATTCCACAAGCGGCCTGGGATGGCGGGTCCTACACTTTATCCGGTGGCTTGCTCACCGCAAGCTTGGGCGGCCGGAAGCGTCTATCTTTTGCTAGCGGCGGCTCTCGGGATTGAAATTGACGCTCCTCAGCGAAAGTTGCGATTGCACAATCCACAGCTGCCATCCTTCTTACTTGAATTAAGAATTGCTGGATTGGAAATCGCCGGCGTGAAGATCGATTTGCTTTGCCGGCAACAAAGAAACGTGATGACTGCGGATATCACTAATCAAAGCGGCGAGATCGCAGTAGTGGTCGATCAGGAGTCATGAGGATATGCCTCTTCGCTACATTTCAGGACATAAGGAGAAAAGTGGCGCCGCAAACCGTCTTAGGCAGACGAAAACCTCGGAGGCTTGATCATTCTGGAAGTTTGTGAAAGCGTAGCGTTCTAACCAACTGAACTACGTCCCCACTCGCCAAATCAACAAGATGCAGAATCGCCAGTGTTTATGCGGCTTTGCGCGATCTGCATAAAATGCCTCGATTGCCCACGACGACCCAGATCGTCTCCCATCGGGCGTAAACCGCTAATAAACCGCCAATAAATCTGGCGGATTTCGGTGCCTCTACGCCGCCGAGAACACCCTGGATCGCCAGTTGCAAGGCGAACCAGATCGAAAACAATCTCGGCGAAACCGTCAACAGGTGTTGAGCAATCTTCAGCACAGAAATATGCTAACAGCTTCTCGTGACATTGGGAAAGCCCCGCAATGGCGGAATTATAACAATACGGAATAAGACTCGATCAAGAAGTCATTGGACGACACCACCTCGTAGAGCGCACGCTCTTCTACTTCGTGTGTGTTGGAGCGGTGGGGGCTTTCAATCTCTTCAATTCCATCCTGGCTGGCATCGCCGTCTTCGTCGGAGGTTTTGCCTTCGGCCATTGGGTGACTAACAGTGACCCGGCGTTTCTCCGCATTTTGGCAAAGTCGGAACGGTACAAGCTGCGCTACGACGCTGCCAAGCAGCAAGTCCCGCGTGTGGATCTCGTGTAATGCTGCGACTCGACAAGGTCATCAAGCCCTGGAAAGAGAGTGCGGCCCTCAACGACCACATCAACCTCTATGGCTTCTGGAACGAAACAACGTTCTTAACGAAGAGTGGCGATGTAGGGATGGTCCTCAGTGTTCCGGGCGTGGACTATGAGAGTCTGGACCGCTCCGAGCAGGAATACGCGGTAAAACGATTGGAGGCCGCGTTGAAAGCTTTTAGCCCCGGCTTCCACGTCTACCAATACCTCTTCAAGTCAAACTGCCCCGACATTCCGTTTGCCGAGTACGACGACCCGGTTGTGGCAGCGGCAATCGATCAGGCAATTCTTTAGAGCGAAGCGTGAGTGTCTCTATCAGGTCGAAATCTTCTATTGCATTCTGCTCGAAGGCAGCCGGTCAAAGACAGGCGTCGGTGCGGCACTCGCTCGTCTCTTTCGCGACCCGGCTGGCGCGATGGAAGAACTCAGAACACAGTTCACCAGCAACAGCACGAAGACGCTATTACGGTCGTATATCGAGCACGATGTTCGCCGGCTCGAACAACAGGTGTGCGCTCTCGAACTCTTGCGCCGGAATGATGTGGACAAATTTGGGGCATGGCCATTCGAGATTGGCCTTTGGGTCGGTCGTGCGGCAACGCCAAACCGGATGGGGAGCAAAGGCGACAATGATCCAAACAGCGCACGCGCTCGTACGAGAAAGTTCTGGGACAGCGATAAGAATCCGTCGCCAATTCCACTGGAAGAGTGTCCGTGGTGCGGAACGAAATTTACGCGGAGTTCGTTCCGCCTGACCCCAAATCCAGACAACCCCACAAATCTGTTGGTCAAATGTGTGAGGCCGCAATGCTCATTTGCGGGGAATTCATGGCTGCCCATCGTAGCCGTGGACGAACCGATTTACCGGCGCCTACCATGTTTCATGATTGCGACCGTCGATAAGTTTGCGGCACTCCCTTGGACAGGAGAGGTGGGAGCGTTTTTTGGACGAGCGGAGCGCCATGATAGTGGAGGCTTTTACGGGCCGTGTGACCCGTTGCCCGGCTCTAAGCTTCCCAATGGGCGACTGCTGCCTCCGGACCTGATTATCCAAGATGAATTGCATCTGATTTCGGGGCCATTGGGGACAATGGTTGGTCTGTACGAGACAGCTCTGGATGAGTTGTGCGCCATCGAGAAGGATGGTAAGACAATCCGACCGAAGATAATCGCCTCGACGGCTACGGTGCGGCGCGCCGATTCGCAGATCAGAGCGCTTTTCAATCGGCAAACAGTTGACACATGCACCATACATCGGAGCGGACAATCATCCAGATAATGGTTGATTATCAACCGTACTTTGGATGATAATCTCACCATGCTTCGTCGGCACATCGTTGATCGGCTCACTGATGCTTTAGCGGACACGCCGGCCGTGCTGGTAAACGGCGCCCGGCAAACCGGTAAGAGCACCCTGGTGCAAGCGCCGGAGATGGTGGGCCAAGGCCGCAAATACGTCACTTTCGACGATCCGAGCGTTGTGGCGGCCGCCATGAACGATCCCAGCGGTTTTGTGGCCGGTCTGGAGACGCCGGTTACGCTCGACGAAGTGCAGCACGTACCGGAACTCTTTCCGGTCATTAAAGCCGCTATCGACCGCAAGCGGCGGCCGGGACAGTTTTTGCTCACTGGGTCGGCGAACGTGATGCTACTGCCGAAGATCTCCGAGTCGCTGGCAGGGCGTATGGAAGTCTTGACCTTGTGGCCGTTTTCCCAAGGTGAGATGCGGGGCACGAAAGAAACATTTGTGGACACTCTGTTTTCCCATAAGTCCGTGGACTGGACGAGAAAAACAATCACGATCAGCCGCTCAGATTTGTTTGAGAGCGTTATTGTCGGGGGGTATCCAGTAGCGGTCGCCCGACACAGTGCCGCTCGCCGCGACGCTTGGTTCGAGTCCTACGTCATGACGACACTGCAACGGGACATTCGCGATCTTGCCAATATTGCCGACGTGACAGCAGTCCCGCGATTGCTTTCGGTCGTCGCCGCGCGCGCGGGTGGATTGCTGAACTTCGCCGATCTTTCTCGAACCGTGGCTTTGCCGCAGACGACGCTGAAGCGCTATTTTGCCCTGCTCGAAGCTACGTTCTTGGTGCAATTGCTTCGTCCGTGGTCAAGGAACATTGGCAAGCGCGTGATTCAAACCCCAAAGGTTTACCTTAACGATTCTGGGTTGCTCGCGTATTTGCTGGGAGCGACGGTTGAACGGGTGAAATCGGAAGGAAACCTAGCCGGTATGCTCTTGGAGAACTTTGTTGTCATGGAGCTCCGCAAACAGACGACATGGAGCGGAGTACAAGCGGAAGTCTTGTATTGGCGAACGGCTTCCGGGCAGGAGGTAGACGTGGTCCTAGAGGACCGCGCGGGAAGAATCGCCGGAATCGAGATCAAAGCAGCAGCTACCTTGAGCGGCAGAGATGTGCGCGGTTTGCAAGCCCTGGCAAACACCGCTGGGAAGAACTGGCTGCGCGGGGTGGTGCTGTACGCGGGTAGTGAAGTCGTTCCCTTTTCCAGCAACATTCACGGCGTTCCCATGAGTCGGCTTTGGATGCCGTAAGTGACAGAGGATTCATACCAGGCCGATTTCCATTTCAATAGACGGAAAGCACGGGTCAGGATAATCCTGAGAGGCGCGTACAGTGATTACCGTATTGAAGAGCCCGTCATCATCCTAGAGATTCACCCTACTCGGCGAAGAGGAAGGGATTCGAACAGCCTCATCGCTGCTTCCCTTGAAGTATGAATGGACAGCGCCAACTGCGATAGGTGGCGTACATGCGGATGGATAGTCGCAGCAAAGTGTAATTCCGGCATTTGCCGGAAGGGCCAGCTTGTTCATTTTTCCAGGAGGAAGCTACAATGTCGCTCTCCGCCAGTCCTTTGTCCAATCGGCCTGCTCGTTATGGTCACCACTTTCTCCAGTTACTTCTGTTGTTGATCTCTCCTCTTTTGGCCATTACAGCCAACGCCCAGGACCCTACGCTGACACAGGGCATAAAACCGTACGGCGCCTATCACGGCGGAGACATTGACGTTGTCAGCTTTGACAACGGAAAGCTGGACTTGCACATTCCGTTGCTCTCTTACCCTCAGCGGGGTAAGCTCCAGATGTCATTCACAGTACGCTACAACAACCCAGGGTATTCTCTCTACCAAACTTGCATTTTGAAAAACCCATGCACCTACTCAGTTCTGTCTAACTTCACGACACCTCAGTTGCCGTGGGGGGTCAGCGTCGTTCCAGACTTCAGTGCTTTATCCCTGATACCGACCAGTATCTACAACAATGTCACCAAAGGCTATCCGTTACTGTACCTGCCGGATGGCAGCTCACACACGACTGGCAATCTTACCGGAACTTCAAGTTATCGAGCCACTGATGCATCGGGATGGATGGTCAATTCTTCCGCTACGGATTTTTATCCCGGTACCGTAATTGCTCCGGACGGCACTCAATATTTGTTCAACACCAAGAGTTACCTTTCTTCGGAAGAAGACACCAATGGAAATGAAATAACTACAAACTTCTCGAATTCTGTACCGACTGGATGGACCGACAGCCTGGGCAGGGTGGTCCCAATTCCTCCCACGCAGGCGGGAGGCGTCGCCGGTAGCATTTCGACCTGTCCCGCTGGGGCACTGACCGTGACGACTGCTTACGCATGGAACGTTCCAAATCCTTCGGGAGCAACCGCTACTTACACTTTCTGCTACGGTAACCTATCGGTTGATGTCTTGGTGGGAAATTTTTATGATACCACTCCGTACAAGGCCACTCCGCTTATGCTGCAAAGCATCGTCCTTCCCAACGGACAATCGTACAGCTTTACCTACGACGGGGCGGCTGATCTCACCGAAATAACATTGCCTACGGGCGGAACGATCTCGTATTCGCCGTCGATAGGGCAAACGTGTGTAGTAGGAGGACCGTTCCCTCAAAATTACTTTTCTAGCGTCTACCAACGAACAATCAATGCCAACGACGGGACGGGAGCACACACCTGGAGTTACAGCCCGACGGGTGGCGTGGAAGGAGCTACGAAGACGGTCACAGTAACGGACCCGGTTGGGAACCAGGAAGTCCACACAATGACAGGACTCAACGGCTCGTGTCGTTACTACGAAACGACAGCCCAAAAATATCAAGGGACGAGTTCAAGCGGGACTTTGCTGCAAACGGTGGCTACAAACTACTCATTCAACCAAGACCCTTACACTGTAACCGAACCGGTGTATTCGTCCTCGGTTGTGAATGTAGTGCCGACTACGATCACAACGACCTGGCCAAACGGCAAGACCAAGAAGGTTACGAAGAGCTACGACTCCGGCTTTTCTTACTACGATGCAGGGTCGCCGGGTTTGTATGGAAAAGTGGTGTCAGAATCCGAATATGATTATGGCGCGGGTGCCAGTGGCGGTCTGCTGAAGACAACAACCAATGCGTATGAATTCCAAAGCAACAGCAGCTACCAGACTGCGAACTTAATTAATTTACCCGCCTCCATAAAGATCGCGAATGGCTCAAGCTATTCGTGCGCGGAAACCGATTACGTTTATGATACTTCATCTCGACTGTTTACTTCAGGCATATCTACACAGCATGTGTCGGCTCCCAACTCTGTGCGGGGCAATTTAAGCGCAACGACACGCCAGATCAGCGGCAAACCGTGCCAATCGGCCACCTCGTGGACTTCTTCGATCACTGCTTACGAGAATGCCTACGACACCGGAGAGATCTATCAATCCATAGATCCCTTGGGGAACACTACGACCTACACATACAGTTCAACATTCGCAGGAGCCTATGTCACGGAAACGCAGGCACCAAGTAGCAACTCACCCACCCTCGCTCAACATATTACATATGATTCGTACGACTTCAACACGGGACTGAAAACGTCGCACACGGACGAAAATAGCAACCCGACCACCTACGCCTATGACGAAATGTGGAGAGTGAAAACCATCACTCCGCCCGCTCCGGAGGGTGCTGTCACTATCACTTACACAGACACTCCGGGAAGTGTGTCGGTTGAAAAGCAGCAGATTATCAGCGGCTCGTCCTCTACGACCCAATACGATTTAATCGATGGCCTTGGGCGAAAGGTCAGCCATGTCGTGGCCAATGGGCAAGCCACTCCTTACGACAAAACCGATACTTGCTTCGAAGGGCGTGGGTTAAAAAGTTTTGTGTCATATCCATATCAGACAAGCACGTGGAACGCGTGGCCAGCATGCCCAATCTCCCAGCCCGGCGATTCGTACTCTTACGACGGACTCAAGCGGACAGCGTCCGTGACCCACTCGGATTCAACCGCGATCACTTATTCTTACACTGGCGCGGCTACCAGCACCTCAGACGAAGGGAACGGCACCAGAGGTGTCCAGAAGGTTTCTCAAGTAGACGGCTTGGGGCGATTGATTTCCGCTTGCGAAGTGACCAGCACCACGCTGTCCGTCGGAACCGACCACACTCCCGTAGCCTGTGGTCAAGACATCGCCGCCACTGGCTTTCTTACTACCTATGCGTATGACGGATTGAACGACCTCACTTCGGTGTCACAAGGCAGCAGCCTTAACCCGCGAACCTTCACCTACGACAGTCTTTCACGTCTTATTACCACAACCAACCCAGAGGCGGGAACGACCTGCTTTGGAACCTGGAGCGGCAGCATCTGCAATGAGAATTACGATGCTGACAGCAACGTTTTATCACGGACACGACCCGCGCCCAATCAGTCCAGTTCGACAACCTACGTTACGGCGACGTACGCATACGACACATTGAACCGTCTGCGGACTAAAACATATTCAGACGGCACGACTCCTACCGTTACGCTCGATTATGACGAAAGTAGCGTCGGTGCCTACACGTTGACGAATACGATCGGAAGGCCATCCTCTGAGTACACGGGTCCTTCCACCGCTGTCACCAGCCACTCTATTTTGAGCTACAATGCTCCGGGTTGGACGGTTCAAGATATTCAATGCACGCCTCAAAATTGCGCGAATGGCACGTATCTTACTTTCAACTATGGCTATGACGGCGTAGGCGACGTCACCAGTTCTGGAAACGGGATAATATTCATGTACGCGCTTCAGTATAGCGTTGCTCCCCGGCTCACTCAGATCACTACCAATTGGTTCAGTCCGACCGTGGACTCAGGCATGGTGATTTCGGGCGTGCAATACAACGCGTTCGGCGAACCGTCTTCGGCAAGCCTTAATGATAGCGTAATCGCGGAGAGCTGGGCCTACGACGCACGCGGGCGTCTGCAGTCCGATGTGTCCGTCGCCTCCTCGACGACGCTGTATAGCCTGACTAATCTTACCCATTCGGGCAATGGCGACGTCCTTACCGCCACCGACAATATCAATGGGACCTGGTCCAATTATTCCTATGACGATTTCAATCGTCTCATCAGCAGCACCTGCTCGGCAGCCTGCCCACAGGGGGCCCCTAGCGTCGCCTTCAGCTATACCTATGACCGTTACGGCAACCGCTGGCAGCAAACGCTAACCGAAGGCGAGGGCAGCTGGCCTCAGCCCAGCTATAGCTTCAACGCCAATAATCAAATCTCAGCCTCCGATGGCTTAGTATTTGACGCCGCAGGGAATATCATCAACGACACCATCCACACGTACACCTACGACGCCGAAAATCGGATCGTGCAGGTGGACGCTGGAAGTACAGCAGTCTATGCCTATGACGCTGAAGGTCGCCGCGTGGCTAAGACCGCTGCCACAGCCGGAGGAGCCTTCGAGTATCTATTCGATCTTCAAGGCCGCGCGGTGACGGAGATGGGAGCGGGCACCAAGAATGTCAATCGCTCCGAAGTCTATGGTGCCGGTCGACATTTGGCGACCCAGAACGTTGGTCTGGTCACGACTTACTTCACGCACAATGACTGGCTGGGCACCGAGCGGGTACGGTCCAGTTTGAGTGGGACGGTGGCTGAGACTTGCCAGAGCCTTCCGTATGGCGACGTTTTAAATTGCAGCGGGGCCCAGGCCAGCACATTGCATTTCACCGGGCAGATGCGCGACGCCGAGACGAACCTGACGGAATTCCCAGCGCGCTACTATTCCCCCGCACAAGGGCGCTGGTACAGTCCGGACTGGGCTTCGGCTCAGGTTCCCGTCCCTTATGCCGACTTACATAATCCGCAATCCCTCAACCTGTATGATTATGTTGGCGGAGATCCGACGAACCATGCCGATGCTGATGGGCATTCGCTCTACATGTCGGAAAGCTCCTATGCGGAAGAACTTAGCGACTCCAAGGACGAGGAGCAAACCGAGGGTCAGGCTGACGCCCAAAAAGCTCAGGGGCAAAATCAGAGTAACTCCACTACTCCGCCTCCGCCACCAACGCCCGATCCCGCCGGAACAAGAACTGACCCGAAACTGAACCCGCAACCCAACGACTCCTCCACAACTTCTAGCTCCTCCTCCACGCGTACGCCCGCAAAGGGGCCGCCGGACACAACCGTTGACGTTGGTGGGGGCACCGACAGAAAGTATGGTCCCGATGGCCGCGCTGTCAAAGATGTCGATAGCGGGCATGATCACGGTGCTGGCGATCCACACGCCCACGACTGGGATTGGAGCGGGGCGAAGCCACAGCGGGGACCTGGACGGCCTCTCACACCTGAAGAACAGAAACAAATTGACGCAGCCAAAAAGGCGCTCATAATTTACTTCATTGTGAGCGAAGGTTCGAGGATTCTCTTCCCGCCTCGTAACCTAGTACCGGTACCGTGAGGAAATCATGAGCGTTCAAATGACAAACTCGACCATAGAGCGATTCAACGGCGTAAGGTGGCACGACTCAAAGCTGCTCGGACTTCGCTTCTACAGGGAGGGGGCAGAAGAACGGGTGAAACTCTCCCTGAAGCTGCTTGAGAAAGATGGCGCTCTCACTCCTGTTGATCTGCTTTTCCGTGAAAGTACCTACATCAAACTAGAGGTGGACTTGGAGGGGAAGAGCCAAACCTCCGATGACATCTCAGATGCCGAATGTTTAGCCGAATCTGAGTGGCTGCGAACCCTGACGGCGGGGAATCCCTACGATAGTTTCGAAGGGTACCTGCATTTTCGCATCAGCCTGATTCCGCCGGGAGGTGCGATCAATATCCTGGCTAAGGACTTTTCATTCGAGCCGACATGATCGATTACTGGTGACCCCGACCGGAGAGCAGAGGACCTGTTGCTGGCGTCGCAGGGTGTGCTAGGACTGCGATCTGGGAGCGGCCAGCGATCTGGGGATGAACCCGGCCCGCCGATCCCTGCCCTGATCCGGCCTGTTTAGCTGCCCGATCTGATCCCGATTCTGCCGCCGATTCCTGGCCCGTCAGTGTGACGAATCTGGCACGGTGAGGGGTGGTTTTTCGTGCTCCCGGAGGGCGGTTGAGGGGATGAGGTTTTTAGCCGTGCTGCGCACGGGGTGGAAGGGAGACACTCCACCCCTGAAAGGGTGCTGCTCGGTAACCTGCGGTTACCGTCCGCGAACCTGTTGAAACGAGAGCAGCTAAAGAAAAATCCCTTCGATCCGGTTGCTGTAGAGCAACCTGAAGTTAGCGCAGGCGAACTTGTTGATTCTTAAGCGCGGCTGCTAGTCTCGGCTGTGATGGGGAGAGAGGAAGCCGGGACATGGTGAAGCCGCCGCTGCGCACGAAATCCATCGGTTTCAAAGTGAGCGAGGAAGAATACGCGCAGCTGGAAACAGCGGCGCAGGCCGAAGGAAGGTCAACAAGTGCAGTTTGACGTGGTCAAAGGCTCTCGGGGAAATGAATATACCGAGCCGCATAAATTGAGCTAGTATGACCACGACTGCTGGGAGGACGAGATGTCGGACGTTGAGTATGCGACTGATGTCAGTCAGATCGACTCGATCGTACTAGGTGCGGTCGAGAACGCGGCGAGTAATGAAGGCTTGTCACTGTCGCCTGCGGCCAAAGATTACTTAACCAACTGAACATGGACAGTATGAAAAACCCCTAAAAACCATCCGCAGGCAATCGCGACGGTGAGCATCTGTCCATGCTCTATGCTGAATTGTAGCAGACCGAATTCAGATCAGTACAGGATCATCAACAGCGCTCAAATCCTAAAAAAGGAATTTTCCCTCCACTTACCTAAGCGCGATTTTCACGAGCAGATGTGGGGGCCTTGCTCTCCATGATAGTGCTGATCGTGAGCCACTTTTCGATCACGGCGGTTCTGCCGCGTACATTCTCATGCCCTAGAAACCGCGCGGTTCTCATCTGAGGCTAGATGAGTGGATGATACGGTCAGCTTCGTTGCACCTTCTCTGCTTTAGAAAAATCCTGCAGCACCGAGAGCTGGGGAAAGCGCACTAAGCAACAGCGCAACAATCTAGTCAGTCACACACATGGGCGTCGACTCTGACCCGGAGGACATCCGCCAACTCTGTCTACTTGGCCCTCCGGTCAACTGCCCTCGCTTCTCTGGCGAATTAGCGGTCTGTTGGGGATCTCGGGTCATCGGCTCTGCGCCTTCTTCAGTGCATATTGCCGGCAATGTTCCAAATAGGCGGATTCATGCTTGACGACCAGTTCAACTACGCTGGTCCAGAGCCATGAGGGCGCATCGAGATTCTTGCTTCGATTATGCTTAAGGATCGACCGCCATTTTTTCCTGGCATCCCTGTCCATTTGTTGGGCGTGAGCCGCGCCAACGACCGATGCCAAAAATCGTGCCGCGCCTATCGCCTCTTCCCGCGTCAGCTGATCCATTTCGAGTTTGAGGTCTTGTGGGAGCAGTTCACGAAGGACCGCAGGCCTACCCAAAAATTGTCCCGCGAGCATGCGCTCTCCAAGGAAAGGCGATAGTTTTCGCGCGCCCTCGACGACGCGCTTTGCATGGTCCCGCGGCATTGGTTCTTGAGCGGAACACGGTGCTCCTGCCGAAACGGCCTCCTTGATATCAACCAAACAAAAGCCTTCACTGTTTTTCTTCTTTTTACCGACGCCCAGCAGGACGGCAAATCGCAGGCGACCGAGGGAGCTGCACCCCTTCATCCAGTAGGCCGCATCGACGACTTCTACTTCGTCCTCTTTGTCGCGATCTTTAAGGGACGTGATGAGGTCGCGCACTTCCGCAAGCTTGAATATTCTCTGGATCTCCTTCCTCTCAGCGGGAGTGACGGGCCAGAAGCGTTTGCCCATGGGAATCTCGGGCCTCGCGTCTTGAATGCGCTCTTCTGCCAGGTGGCGCCAACGCCGCTTCAGAGCGCGTTTGAGCACGCGCTGGACAGATGCAGGCGCGGCAGATTTCCTTGGGGGTTTCCCCGGATTGGCCAGCGCGCTCTCATACCCTTGCATCATTTGCTCCAACATGAGTGCAGTCGTCACGCCAGGCAAATCCGACCCCCGAATGGCAGTTGCCAGTGAGAGGCCGAGGCGAATGAGATCATGGGCAGGATTTCCTATAACCGTCTGGTCCAGGTCTCTGATAGCAATCTTCACTCGGCCCTCGGCGTCAGCCACGGGACCCAGGTTTCCCAAGTGGCAGTCGCCGCAGATCCAGACTGGGGGACCCTGCGGCAGAGACCGCGCTGTCGACGAATCCAGCCATTCGTAAAATTTAATGGTGCTCCCTCGAACATAGGAATGCGCTGAAACGGCCATCTTCAATCGACGGCGCTCAGCCAGAACAGCATGCCGCCGACGGGGCGAGCAAATATCGCTACCGGGTTTCATTGGATTTTTCATAGGGAGGCTAATGGAAGCCGACATATGTCGGCCTCCGCAATGTGCGAAGTGCTAGGCGACCTTACGCAACTTCGCCTTGCTTCCCGTAGCTTTCTTCCGGACGCCAGACTTCCTGGCTTCTCCAGCAGCCTCCTTATTAAAGTCCCCATCGTCTTTAAGATTTTCGACGCCTTGTTCCAGGGCAGGAGAGTCAACGATTTCCCAGTCTCCGCCTTCATTCCATGGGCCACGCGCATCCTTTTCACCTTCATCGCCAACGCCTGTCGAGTCGTTGAAATACTGATCGACCAATACAGGTGTCGGAGCAATCTTGCCGATCGAGAAACGATCCTTGTCCATGCTTTCCAACGCTACGGTGAACGCTTTCATGTGGGTGATCTCGCGCGTCATCAAGAATTGCAGTGTGTCGACTGTTCCAGGGTCATCAGTGAAGTTAATGAGCCGTTCGTAGACGATTTTGGCACGAGCTTCTGCGGCAATATTGCTGCGCAGATCGACATCGAGTTCGCCCGTGATTTTCAAATAGTCCGCAGTCCAGGCGTCGCCCATCGAATTGAAGAGATTGACCCCTCCTCCGCCGGCGATGGCCACGAGCGGATCGATTTCGGCAGCATCGCGGCCGAATTTTAGCGGCTTCAAGTGCATGCGCGCGAGAGTGCCAATGACTTCGAGATGGCTAAGTTCCTCTGTTCCGATATCCATCAGCAGGTCTTTACGTTCCGGATCGTCGCAATTTAGGCCTTGGATGGAATACTGCATGGCCGCTGCAAGTTCGCCGTTCGCGCCACCGAATTGCTCCAGTAGCATATTGCCAAATCTTGGATCGGGCGTCCCCACGTTAACCGTGTACATCAGCTTTTTTATATGATGATACATATTCTAATTTCCCTCTTTTCCTCTAAATAATTCCTGCGCCATGACCGAAGGGTAGTACGAAATAGGTACTTCTTGGCGTCACAAGAAATTAGGCTGCGGCTTTCTTCGACGCACCGCTCAGTAACTTCGCGGCAATCTTTCTTAGCTTGTCTTCCGCTCCCTGTTCCTCGGCCAAGGATTTCCTAAGCAGATTCACAACCTCTTTTTCACCGATCTGTTCCGCCAGGCCGATGGCAGTCAGATAACCGGCCATCTCGTAGTGCTCAACACAACTGCCAGCGCCGATGATGCCCAGATCCAGGACGGTTTCGTTTCCGTCTTCGCTCAAAACCTCCGCGCCTTCCTTAATACAGCCTTCCATGCCTACGCACTTTCTCCCGCCCGGCGTGATTTCGAGGATCCCGGCGATTTGCTCAAGCCGCTGCCCCTGCGCCTCGGTTTCCTTCAAGTGTCCTTTGAACGCATCCTGCAACGCCGGATCGTTCGACCCTTTAGCCATTTTCGGAATGGCCTTCGTGAGTTGCTTCTCGGCGGAATACAGATCTTTTATTTCGTCTTCCAGCAGGTCCTTCAAAACTTCTCTGTTAGCCATTTTTGAACTCCTTGATTTTGATTCGTTTGGTATCCGGCACAGTGCTTGCCTTACCCCCCAATCAATCCGAAGTCGACATGATTGCGATACCGCGCCTGTATGGAGTCGAGGGGCTCCACGGGTGGGCCACCCAAGTGACGACTTTTTCTAAGAGGGACCAAACTTCAGATGGGCTGACTTAGTCCAGGAAATCTGAAAGGAAGCGGAACATGAAATCCCTACTGTGACCCTAGGCCTCGAAGGCATGAATGTCAATCGGGGGAAATGCTCACCACTTGCGTCATGGTTATCGGGTCATGCGCCAGTAATCGGGTGGCATTCGTATTCCAAATTGATTATTTAGAACTTGCGCATGACGAACAACATGCGTTCCGCTACGAGGTTCGCGACCAACGAGGAACCACCATAGGTTTTATCAACACCGACCGTGCAAGGCAGCACCCAAACGTGAAATGGGAACGCTCATTGCTGCGTAATGGTGGGATTGAAAAGTTGGTTGCGTGTTGCCGCAAAGCCGCACCATTTGCAATGGGTCAAGTGATAAACGGCCTTCGGTGAGAGCAGCGCGGTAACAAGATTTGTGAACGGATCGCCCTTGCGAGTCCACAAGATAATCCTCTTCAGCCTGACAAGGCTTGCCACAGATCGTGCGTTTTGGGGAATCCGGAGAGGGCATGATCGAGCCGGTCATGCAGCTTCCCCTCCGCCTGCTTTGTTCCCCGCCACGACCAGCCTTTGCAGGTAGCAACTTTCGTGAACCGCCTTGCCATGTTCATCGGCAAAATAGTCTTCGGCTACGTTGATTGGCTGTTCGCAGATTGGGCAGGTGATGTTGCTTCGTTCCGGACCTTGGGTCTCCGTCACATAAGCCTGATTTCCTCTGACGGAAGAACTTTACCAGATATGTACGCTACCGTATAGTTGAATGTCGAACAGAGGTACCAGATTTCCCTGTATAGACAATGCAGTCGTAAGGCTCGTAATGTCGGGTTCATGGCAGCTTGGCCTGTACCAAATATCTGTTGGGTTTGCGGCAGGCCCATTTTGAATGAGGAAGCCCTGCCCGATGAATACGGGTTTTTCGCCCACGAAAGTTGCTTGCCGCTCGGTGTCCAAAAAACGAGGACCACAAACCCCGTTTAACCTTGCTAGAATTTCGTGCCAATGCAAAACACAGACGAAATAAATGCGCGGATAACCTCGATGTTGGCAGAATTGCAGGCGATTGCCGACCAAGCGAATGGAAGGATTGATACAAAGCGCCGAGGGTTTACAACGGTGGAAGAAACTGAAATATTTGTCCTTGAGCGGCGAATTCAAAAGCTACGCCGGACGATGGAACTGCCGGTCATGACCCACTGCACATGCCCCCACCGCGGCGAGGAAACGAGCATCGGCTCCGCCGCGTCCTTCGAGACGATCCTGATGACACGGAGGATGTGTGTGAAATGCGGCAAACAATTTCTAATCGTTAGTAATGTGCCGATGACGGAAGCGCAATACCTGAGGTGAGATACCAAAGAGGTTTCGCAGTGTTGAAGAATCGATCATTGCACCCAAAATTGTGCGGTGGCTGCTCACTCTCCTCTCGCACCCTCAAAATGCCGCGAGTGCTTCGTGCACCGTCGTATATTTTCCGATGATCCGCTAACAGATCGTCCGGAACATCTGTCTCAATCATGTAGCCGTTGATAGCCGTTCGATAGGAATTGATGGAGCGCAGCTTAACACCAGCAGCTCTCATCTTGATTCAGGAAGACACCGCTGCTGGGAGTCGCAGCGGGGCAATGTAAGGTGCAAAGGAGGTTCAACAACATGAACATTTTCAGTCGTCTCGCAGCTGTGTCGAGCACACGATTCGGCAAACAGATTTTGGTTTCTCTGTTGTCGTTAGCTGTGTCATTCGCGGCCTGTCCTCAGAAGCTCTGGGCCTCGCAAGACGCCCCATATACCGCCCCGGCGCAGGCGCAAGACGATCAGGCCGCGATGGGATCGATGAAGTACGCAACTATGAAAGGGTTTCGGTAGCCGAGCTGGCAGATGCGTGCAACTTGATATCGATAGCAGTTACTATGTCAGCCACGACAATTCGGTCGCGCCCCTCCCTCTTTGCTCTATACAAGGCAGCGTCAACGCTGGCGATTACCTCCCTGACCGACAAACCATGAATCGGAAATGCGCCGACGCCCACCGAGATTGTAATCATTCCCAACGACTTTCCCTGGTGCAGGACCGTAAGCTCTCGCACGTTGGATCGGAGCCGTTCTGCTCGAGACTGGGCTCCCTTCAAATCCGTGCCCGGCAAAATGAGCACGAATTCCTCACCGCCAAACCTACAGGGGATGTCTTCGGCGCGGGTATGCCTTGATAGGAAACCGCCAACCTCACGAAGGACGCTATCACCGGCCTCGTGACCGTACGTGTCGTTGAAGCTTTTGAAATGATCCAAATCAAACATTACAACTCCTACCGGCTGGTCCCCTCTTGCCGCGCGTCGTATCTCGCGAGCCAGGCTCTCTTCCAAGTAGCGGCGGTTGAAAAGACCAGTTAGAACGTCTTTTGTAGACTGGCTTCGCAAAGCTTCCTGTAGCTTTAGATTGGCGACTGAAAGCCCGACTTGCTCAGCAAAAGTACCAGCAAGAGTGAGTTCGGCCTCTCCAGGGAGTTGCCCGCCAGTCAGCACCTGGAAATGCAGGATACCAACCACTCCGCCTTGGCTCATGATTGGGACGCAAAAGTAGGTATTCTGTGCGGGAGTTGCATGTTGACACTGCGCCGTTCGGTCTCCCAACTCCACTAAATGACGGTTGCCAGTCCTTAGCGCCCAACAAGAATCTGTTTCAAACGTGGCTGCTGCAGGTTCGCAGCCGGCCCATGTGCCCGCCACTTCCAGAATATTCCGGGAGCTGTTTAATAGCATAAGAGCTCCCCGAAATTCGGGAAATACCTTCGGTGCTAGGCCCATCACGATCGAAAATGTTTCTTCCATGTTCCGAGAGCTCTGCAACAGCTTGCCCATCTTAGCCAGTAGAGCGGTCCGACCCGAACGTTTGGTTAGCTCCCCCACCATAAGGGCGTTTTGCTGATTAAGTTCGGCCTGAGCATGTTCTCGCTCTCGCATCTCCTCCTTTAGTCGGGAATTCGCGGCGAAAACTTCGGCGGTTCGCTGTTTTATCTCGTCCTCAAGAATCTGTTGGTGACCTTTCTGATCGTCAATGTCCGTGCAGGTTCCGAACCACTTAACAATTGCTCCCTTGGGGCTCCTTATTGGGAGGGCCCTAGTCAGGTGCCAGCGGTAAGTTCCGTCCGCGGCGCGTCGGAAGCGGCATTCCATTTCGTAAGTCTCTCCCGTTCGGACCGAGTACTCCCACTTTTTCAGGAACAAGGGTAAGTCGTCTGGTCGAACCACAGAATCCCAGAGCCGAGTGCCTGTCTGCGCCGAATCCAACCCAGTGTAGTCATGCCACCGGCTATTAAAGTAGTCGATAAGCCCGTCAGCCCTCGCTGTCCAGATGATCTGAGGAATCGCCTCCGCCAAGGTGCGAAAGTGCGACTCACTTTCGCGAGCCACGTCGAGAACCGCTTTTTGGGCGGCCAACAATCGATCTAGAAAGGCAGTAACGATTGCTAGAATGAGGACCAGCAAGGTAGTAATGCTGATGGCTGCGATGCCGAGCGATGAAATACCTACGGCATACGACAGGTCCGGCGTTTGTTCTGAAACAGCGAACGTCGCTGCCGCCATTCCCGTGTAATGCATAATCGGAATGGCGCTCCCCATCACGAGTGCGCTGATAATCTTTCGAAGGCTGGCGCGCTTCTCATCCCGAACTCTAAACGTTAGGATTAGGGCCACTAGAGAAATTGCGATGGCGAGCGCAACGGAAGCAGCCACAACTTCCCATTTGTAGCTTATTTTTGCAGGCACTCGCATCGCGGCCATTCCGATGTAGTGCATCGCCGCGATGCCACTGCCCATAAAGATGCTGCCAGTCAGTTCCTGCCCTATGCCCATGGTTGGACGGCTAACGACGAATAAAGCGACAGCCGCAGCCATGATCGCCGCCAACAAGGACAGGACAACCGTCGGGAAGTCATAGAGAACGGGGATCGACATTCTAAAAGCGAGCATCCCGATGTAGTGCATGGCCCAGATACCTAAGCCCATGGCGACTGCTCCGCCCGCAAGCCAGAACACCCGCGCCCGCCGGTGCGCTGCTGTCACTCGTCCGGCCAAGTCCAAAGCCGCATATGACGCGGCTACGGCTAAAACTACTGAGAGCGTGACAAGTCGGTGGTCGTAGCTCCCGGTCATATATATGTTGTGGGACGGCATCACTCTCTAGTCTAGGCCTTCGATTTACTCAAAAGCACAGAGAGTAGTAGGTGGAAATTACTCAGGTAATCGGGTGTATCCTGTTCGCGACGCCGTTCAACGCATCGGCTTCCAGGTGATGAAGTTAGCCTTGGAGGGGTCCCAGGACTCGCATCGCGTTCATGAATCTCCACATCGATGCCAGCGTTTCGAAGCGAGTGGGCGAAGCAATCTGGCCTCGCGAGAGACCTAATTTGGGTAGCGTGATACCGCCCAATTCAGTTCTCATCCTAGCAAGCACCAAAACGGACCCCTCTGCCTCGCGGTCCCAACCTACGGAGTGTGTTGCTGAACGATCTCAAGCACCTCATCAGTCGCTTCAAGTGGACGATCCGGCTTCGGAATAGCTGCGCCCGCATCAAGCAGTGCCTTCGTCACCCCGACGTAGTCGCCGTTGTCTCGCTTCCAACTATGCAGAGAGCCATGCAGAGCCCAGCCAAGAGGACTGCCGCCGTGTTCTGCTTCAAAAACGTTAACGGGAGCATTGTGGTTGAGTAGCGCCCGCACCATAGCGAGGTTGCCATGCCAGGCGGCGAAGTGCAAAGCGGTTTGGTTATTTTCGAGGACCGCATTGGACGGCCAGCCGTAGCCGAGTAACAGTTCGAGTGCCTGAGTATTGTTGCGCACAGCCACGCCGACGATGCGGCGGGCAGCGTTGCTGCTCAGGCGGGTAAAAAGAGTGGGATGCTGTTGGAGAATTTGCCGGGTCAGCGGTTCATCGCCGACCTCGGCGGCCTGCACGAGACGAAGCCAGGGAGCGCTGCGTTGCATCAGGAGATCAAAAACGGCAACGTGTCCGAACTGGTGCGCAACCATATGGGGTGACTTCGTGATTCCGAAACCGAACATGTAGATGATGCCTCCGGAGCGTGGATTTTGCTTCGGGAAGTTGCGTTCGTTGACGGTGATACGGACCATATCGGGATCGTCATTAAGGAAACGTTCGACGAGGGCAACGTCACCGACAGCAGAAGCCGCCGCGAGAATATCGGCCTGCGCGCCGCGGGAGATCAGGTACTTAGCGACATCGTGGCGATGTGGCTTTATCGAGACCATGTACTGCAAGGCGGTGGATTCGTGATCGATGTCACGGGCATCGATTTCAGCTTCGGAGTCGAGTAGAAGTGCTGCGATCTCGACATTTGAGGCAAAGTGCAATGGAAACTGGCCATCGCCTCCGCGAACATGTACCAGTTGCGGATCACCGGTGAGAAGCTCACGGACGCAGTTGATCATCCCAAGCCTTGCGGCTGCATGGATGTCGACGGTCGCGCCGCGCTTCAGGAGGTATGGCACAAGTTCGGTCCTGGCGGAATCAAGGACACCGAAGCTGCCTGCCCACCAGCGCGTGCGCTCGTTGATGTTCGCACCTGCGTCCAGGAGAACGTCCACCATTTCCCGGTTGTTGTGGTTGACGGCTGCGAGAAGTGCAGGCGCATCGAACCCATAATTCGGCAGCGGTTCATTGATACGCGATCGCAAAGACGGATGGCGGGCGATGACCTCTCCGACCAGCGACGCGCTATTGGCTTTTACCGCTGCAGTTAGCGCTTCGACAGGATCCTCCGAGGCCGCTTCGATGTGAAGCTTGAGTGCGGGCCACGCGTCGAAACCATATTCGCGCGCGATTACGTGAAGGGAATCGGCCAGCTTCGGCTGCTTGGACAAAATCCCGAAGGCCGCAAAACGGTCTGTCGCAGCCGAGTCCGAGGAGAGTCGCTCTCGCAACAACGTACGAGCTTGTTTTTTCAAATGTTCGAGGTTGGGGGGTGCGGGAAGTTCGCGTAGAGACATGGATCACTCCTTCTTTAGCGCCCGTGATCCGCTTCAGCAGGCAAGAAGAAAGTGATTGTGTGACAACTGAAATGCAAAAGGTGGGATAATCCCTTTCCGCGGATGGGGCGCACCCTTCTAGCGCGCCATCAAGCTTAGCAAGATAAAGAGGCAAGGGTCTAGACAGTGCCGCTACGGAATGCGCCGTTAAGCACGCGCGCTGAGGCGTGGCCGAGGGACGTTTGACGGGCTTCGGGCAGCGGTATCGCAGACTCATGCGTCGCGGTCTTGTGCGTTTTGGAGTTCGGTTTAGGATCGCACGCCAGCTTCATTCGCTCCCAGACAACCGGGTCGACCGATAGCGAAGTTGTACGGCCTGTTCGCAGATTCACAAACCCGCCGTGGTACGACAGCCGGCCATATCTAAATAATCGCGCCAGCATAGCCATGGCCTGGTAAGCGAGCGTTTGGTTCACAAAGGGTTCTTGCCGCTCTAGCGCCTCGACTGCGCTGCAAGACGGCAACTTGTCCTTGCGGTCTAGTTTGGAATCGACAAGTTCAGGGAATAACTCTGACGCGGTCGGCAGACGTTGCTCGCATGAGCGGTTCTTGCCGTTATCGGGCTGTCCCAGAACAAACTGTCCGCTGTCGGCGTTATTGCCCAGATCCAGCCAATAATGGCAATTCCAATAGGTTTGGGTGCGGGTGATCGCCTGGCGAGCCGCGCGAGAGTCGACGCATCCAATCACGATGTCGGTCTCCTGGCCCCATCTCTCATCCATAAAACACGGCATCCCCGTCCATCCAAAGCCCCAGAACAGATTAATCCGCGTGGCGAGCACCGTCGCTTTGTAGAGCCCAATCTCACTCTCGCTGAATGGCTGCCGCACACAATTTGTGCGTGAGATCCGGTCGCCGTCAATGAGGGTGACGTCAACACCGTAGGGGTGTCCCAGGGCGACCATGGCTTGATGCAGATACGGCAATCCGGCTGCGACGGCGCTTCCAGTTCCGCCGCAACCAACCACCGTAATCCGGACCTTCTTCTGTAACAAGTCGTTTGGTATCCGATGTTCAATCTCGTGGTTGGACCTCGTTTCGGTACGTGTGGTCATTGTCGCTCACGAATTCTGAAAATCTCTGTGGCAATTTCACCAGGTACTTGCTTGGAAAATCTTCCTTTCCCGCGAGGCACTGCCACATCGCCAGGAGTCCGCCGGGAAAGCGAGTATGCTTGCGCACTCCAGAAGCATGTGTGAACTCGCTCTGGAAGAAAGACCGTTCCCAGTCTTCGATCGCCGATACCGATTTCTCCCGCGGAATCTGCATGCTTCCCGTGCAAACCGCTCCGTTGTCGTAGCAGTTCCAGTAGGGGGCCATGCACAGCTTGGTTTCCGCAGTCGGACGCTTGCCCTCGGCCAGCGCGCGGACCCAGAGATGACTGCCGCATACCTTAAAGACCAGGGGCGGCTGGGGATACCGCTTGCCACTGATCTGCTTCAACACTGGGTCATCGTCTCGCTCGCTGAAGAACAGGGTACGCGCCCCGGCGGACGACCACCAGACAATCGTCTCCGCTGTTCGCACCAGTACTCGTTCCGGGAGGATCTCGAGGGGAAGGGACCGTCCGAGCCCCGTCATCAACTCGACCAACATTTGCGGCGTCATCAGCCGACCTTCGGCCAAGCGCGCACCGTTGCCGTCATGAATGACCTCATGTAGCGTCACAAAAGGATGGCGGTACGGGATTCCCTGGTAGCTACTCGTTCCGTACACGAGAAGCGCCCGGCTCAACCGAAAGTCCTGGCTGGAGCCGATGTTCACGGAGGTATTCATCGTTGAGCTCCCGAATGGTTTCAACCACCTTGGCAGCTGAAGCCAAAGACTGCAGCATTGCGCCGGTATGATCGAAGACGCTACGCACTTCCTCATCCAATTTCCTGATCGGCCGCTCGAGTAGGATTGGACGCACCACGTTGGGCTGGCATGGACCGTTCTCGCCCATGTGCTGCGCATCTTCGTCGAAACAGGCGTTGATCGCGTCGTTCTCGTACCACGTGATAAGACAGCCGGGGCGCGACGCTTCGGCGTCCATCAACCAGTCGCTGATGCTAGGGACATCCTTTTCCGTGAGGTGCCCCGGCCAGGCGTGCTCATGGCCGAGCCCCTGTGCGTGCATTTCCAGGACATGGCGGACCAGTTGTCGAGCCAGTGGCGCGCCCGGTTTGATCTCTTCTAAGAGCCTGCGCGCCTTCTTGTGCCCCATCCGGGATGCGTGCTTCTGGATGCAGGATGGAATTTCCATTTCGACTTTCCGGTAGACGGATACTTGCAGTTCTTCCTCGTCCAGATCTTCCATCCACATCTCGGCATGTTCCTGCGCGTCGACATAGTCGTATACGCGCATCCACTTGTACAGGTCGGCGACGAATACCCGGTAGAAGGCCGCTGGAAGAAGCTTGTCTTCGGCTTCGAGGAGTCGAAGAGTCGCCCCGATCGGGATGGAGGCTGCCGCCTCGTAATCGCCAGTGAGAAACAGTTGCTGAGTCGCACCTTCTCTCTCGGCTTCGATCTGGTTTCTTTCTTGCTCGGTCAATTCAAACAAGGAATCGCCAATCCGCAGTTCGCCGACCCAGACTTTTTTCGCTTCAGCCGCGCCGTTTTGTCGACAAAAGCGGTTGAAGCCACGCTCGACAAAATCCACGGCGCTTCCCGACCAGTCGTCTGGCTGGCAGATTCCGAGCCGCAAGAGGCTCATTCCCAGCGTCGCAGCCGGCCCTTCATCCCACCGTGTGCAATATCGCCACCGCACCCCTTTGAGCCGCGGAATGGTAACCGCAATGGGAAACCCTATCAAGCGAGGGGAGGAAGGACGGTGCCGGCCGGCGGCAAGAGCCGGTCTGCGAGGATTTCGTCTTGCCCGTACTTGAAGGAGTCGAATACCTTCCCGAGAACTTCGCCGACTTTGAATGCGTCTGGACATTGCTTCAGTTGCTCCATGATCGGATCTCGAACAGTCACGGTGGCTTGTTTTGCTTCCCTAAGTGCACGCATGACTTCCTGGAATTTCTCATCGGGGCTGTGATTCCGCACTCTTTTGCACGGCATAAGTCTTCCTGGCTTCGTCACTTACAGCAGGCATACCGGCCCGCGAGAAACGGCCAAATTTGCACAGATTGGGGTATGGGCAAAGGCTAGGAGGCGCGCTAGAATCTTATCGGTGGAACTCGTATGATGACGCCCCAGCCTCCGCCATCAACCGCGAGGTTTGTCAACTGGTCGATCGGCAAATCGAAACATAGCGGCAACCAAAGTCTCTAACTTCTTCCGATCTTGGTAAGTATCACGCCCGTTCGGAGAAGATCACAATTCTCCACCGAGAACTTGACCAAATGGTCAGGACGAGCTTCTGGACGTCTCGGAGGGCATCCTAGAATTCACCCTGTGCAGGTTTGAGGGGGTCAAGCCGCCGTCGGCAGAATGGCTCCGCGACGGCGGCTTGTTCTCAGTTCGATGAACTGGGTCACCGCCGACCGTGATACCCATTCTTTACTTGTCGAAGACCGCGCGGAAGGGTGGCCTGCCGATCATCCTTTGGCTCCCACGGCACGAGTGAACACATACTGCATAACACCGTTCACCGGAGTTGGCCCCTCGATTGCCGCAGTCGCGAGTTCGGGGTACGTATTCACGTACATATCGCGCACATGCTCGACGCTGTATTCTGGATTGATGTCCGGCAATTTTGCTCCATTGAACAAGAATATTCGCTCCAGCTTTTCGACTTTTACCGCCATTGTTCCTCCTCAGTTGGCTTTGCTGTCCTGAACGGCATTGAAGAAAGATCACAGCAATCGAGATCTTTCGGGCGCACAGGTTTCCCGAGCGACCCATGATTTCTGTGCGAGTTCACTTCAGGAAAAGGGAAATCGGGAGTGGAGATAGAATTGGTTGCGCGGGTCCCGGGATGTCAGTGACGAGACCTAAGCTTCGGATTGTTCCCCTGCTGAACACTGCCGATCTTTCTGGGGGGCCGATCAATTTGACTGCTGGATTCAGCATCCGTGACATCACAGGATTACTGACCCCTGAGACCTTTGGCATCTTCCAGAGGACTCTCAGCGAAGAAGACCGGAAAAGCCTGCTGGCGTGGGACTCAGCGTCGTGCACGAGTTCCGCTCGGACTTAGTCATTGGACAGGAGGAAGTCACTTCCGAGTACATGATGAGGTTCGTCGTTACGGCGCTTCGTTGGTTACAGCCGACGGCGACTACCGACACATGGTTTGTCCAAGGTTTTATGAATCCTGTAGGCCCAATTAAGGTTCCAACGTTTTCTGGCCGGGCGGGTGCCGCCATCACGGCTCCCCAGTTCTCCTCAGACCTCAGCATATATTTTTGGAAGATTTCGAGGCCCGCGGTGGCTTGGCGAACCCGCAACTGTTCAGCGGAGTTACTACGTTCCTTCCTGAATTCGAACGCATCGTCCAGGATATGATCGGCGGACGGGACTCTTATATTCCCATCGTGATGGCTACGCGCCCATTGGAACAAACTTATCTTGACTTCGATCCGCGCCTGCGGCTCCTGAAACGCGCGATGGCGTTGGAGGCGCTATTTTCCAGGTACACGACTTGCGGGAAAAAAGCCACTTGTCCCTCGCGTCCAGAAATTCGTCGGTGGCTCCACGCCAATCTATACGGGACTAATGCGCACCCTGCACGGTCGCGACGACGATCGGGGACCTGCTCACGCGCGCAATAAATTCGCACATGGCGACGTTGTGCCGCCAGCGTTCCTGGCCGCGCCTGCGCACCCCTCGGTGGCCTCAACGATGTGAAGTCGTATGCGGACGTTTTACGAGAGGCGCCAACAACTATCGTTCGGGCATGCATGCTGAAGATTCTTCAAGACGGGCTGATCGATACTCTTTCGGACAAGACCAAGATGGAAAAAGCTGTTCTAAGTGGCCGCTAATCGCTGGCCGCTGCAACTGTGGGATCGAAAAGGGACAGACTGCCTCCAGCGGGTGCTGCATCTTCGCCTTTATAAGGTTTCTTCTCGTCCGTCTTTGGTGCTGTAGCTGTTCTTGCTTTCGATCTGTTTTTGTCCCGTTCCTCAACGGCTTTAACCGCCTCGGCGATTTCCCCCCTGGCTCGGTCTACCGCTTGCTGCAAGGCGAGGTGAGAATCCACAAACGCCTTCAATTGCTCCGCGAGATGGGCATCGATCTCATCCGGTGCTCCCGTGAGAGAGAGCGGCGTGGTCAGCGCGTGGATGGCAGATTCGGGTATCTGAGCTATTTTGCCTTTGTTCGAGTACCCGACCTTCTCGTTTACCTTGCTATCTTCTGCCAATGCTGCTGGTACAACATTGACCCGGATGTGTCCTTGGTTGAGAGCGGCCACGGTGATGGTGATCGCTCGCCTTTCGATTAGCGGCATGAGTTCGCTGAACATGGATTCCCCTTTTCTTGGCTGCATGAGCGGCCCAACAATTGAGCGCAGTGAAGTTACCAGATGACGTCCGTTCGCAGTTTGAGTGCCTGGACTTGTGAGGCGCAGAAATCAGTTAGCCGCCCCAAAGAATTGGCTGGCTTGTTTAGGCGACGTGAAAATGCACGTCGTCCCAATAGTTGGCGAGATCACCGAAGTGCGCATCGTCCGAAGAAATGATCTCGCTTGCTTCCACCCGCACCGGTTTCTCGATGCAGCTTTCAAATGCCGTAGCCGCCAGCGTAGCGGGGGAGGATTGGGCAAGATACTGATTGACGACCTTCGTCTCGAGTGCGCACCAGTGGTCGCCAAAAACGTACTTCAAATCCGCGACGGGGCAGTTAAATACGATGATGTAGGGCTTCGCGGCCAAGTCCAAGACACCGCGAGAGCCGGCCAGCAACTGTTGTCCACCCCATGAACGTAGTAGCGGACCGGCAATGGCTGCATCGAGGTCGGATCTTCCTGTAGAAGGACTAAAGCTTTGGTCGCCGACGCCTGGGGTTCCTTCGGAAGTGATCGCAGACGAGGAACTAAGGTCGGGTTGGTGGCGAGAAGCGCTAGCAGTGATCAATCGATTGCCAGTTACTGGCCGATCTCGCGGTACCAATCCGATTAGGTCTGCGGTCAAACTCCGCTGCAAAGAGCGAATCGCGTTTGGCCTTGCTCAAGGACTGGTTGAAGTGCTGCTCCGCCTTCTGAGATGAACGGCTCGCATCAAGCTTCTGCGGCTGGCGGAACCGCCTCGGCTGCGCCAAAGCTGCGAAACAGAGCCACAACGCGATCGGAGGCATCGGGTGCGTAGAACATCTCTGTGTTCACCATCGTGTCTTCCGTCATGTGCCGCATGCGGGCAAACATCTCGGCTTCGTACGCCGCGATCGCGTCAGAGGATGTGTCTTGGCTGAGAAGGAGCCGTGACAGCACCAGGGCGTCGAGCATCGCCATGTTTACGCCCTCGCCTGCGTACGGCGGCATCACATGCGCTGCATCGCCGATCAACGTGACGTTGCGCTTCGGCTCCCAAGGCTGATTTGTCGGGCAAACGAGTAGTGGCCGCCAGACCATAGACGCGGCTTTCTCGAAAAGAGGATCCCATATCTCGCTCCACCCCTGGAAGTTGGCGTGGAACCATGCCACTCGCTGCTCCGGGCCGCTTGCCTCTTCGAAGCTACGCCTCGCGGAGTCGCCACGGGTCTTCACTCCTGCGTAGAGCAGCACGCTGCCGTCAGGCTTGGTACCCATGCCGATGGTTCTCTCGCCTCCCAGAGCGATCAGTGCTGAACCGCCGAGAAGATCCCACAACTCAGGGATCATCTGCTTTGCTTTAGGAACGAGACCCTCTACGAGCGACACTCCGACGTACTCTGGCCGAACGGGAGTGACCAGCTCACGCAAGCGGGAGTTCGCCCCGTCGCAGCCGACCGCGATATCGGCCAGTGCAATCTGTCCGCTCGCAAAACGTAACAAGATCTGCTCGCCCTGCAACTCTGCAGACTCGAGCTTGCAGTCCCACTGCACTGTGTTGGGTTGAAGCGAATCGAGCAGAAGGTCGCGCAGTGGACCACGCTCGATCTCAGGACGTTTCCCGGCCCCGGACATCCGGCGGAAATGATCGTGGAGAACCGCTCCCTCGGCATCGGTAAGGCGAAGACGATCAAGATCCGGCCGATGATTGGCCCAGAAGGCATCTATCAGGCTGGCAGCTTCCAGTGCCGCTAGTCCGGAGCTTTCATGGAGGTCTAATGCGCTGCCCTGGACTCGCGCCCTGCGGCTCTGATCACGCTCATACACGGAAACTTGCGCACCGCTTTGCTGCAATAGCCGGGCCAGCGTGAGTCCGCCTGGTCCCCCGCCGACAATGGCGATCTTCTTTCCAACAATGGCACTCATGCGCACCTTTCGGTTCGTTCAACACCTGCTTGAAATCCTACATTCCAGATTCAAGAGAGATCAATCCCAGTAGAATCCGTTGACTGACTGCGATAATTTTCATTGGTCCCCCTTAAAAAACGAACGCGTGGTGCTTTTGCGGAAGCGCCAGTCGTGACATCGATTCAGTCAATCGTGAAGACCACCCGCGGCTTGCCGGGTGCGCTCCAATAATCTTTCACCTCCGAAAGGGGAGCGGTCTTTGTGGCGATCTGCAGTCTGGCTGGGGTGGTCGCCTCGAAGACGCTCTTGATTGCTCCAAGGAGTGCTGGCAAAGGTACGCTCTTCGCCCCGCTCCCCATGAGCACAATCGCCGAAGAACGCAAACCTGCACCCGGCAGATCTATACTGTCCTCTCCGCTTGCGCCGCCGACGTGCACGAAACGAACGGGTCTGGCATCCTCTACGCTCTTCGCGATCGCAGCGATGATCGCTCTTGCACTTGCGCCCCAGAGGTAGTCGACAACTAAGTCAACACCGTTTGCGAACTCTCTCTTCAGGGCGTCTTCGTACCGTTTCGCCCCAAGAGGGTGAAGGGTGCCCAGGGTGAACGGGATTGTTACGTCGGCACCCAACGCCTTCACCTGGTCAAGCTCGTTCTCGTTACGCCCGGTCGCAATAACCTTTGCCGCTCCGAGATATTTCGCCAGTTGCACCGCTAGCCTGCCTGCAGTGCCTGTCGCGCCGTTGACCAAGACCGTTTCTCCCGTTTTGAAGTGGGCCCGTTCCCTCATTGCCGCCCACGCGGACATTCCAGGGTTAGCGATCGCGGCTGCCGTGATGTCGTCTACGTCATCGGGCAATGGAATGCAATGCTCCGCGTTAACGAGCGATTTCTCCGCGAGCGCACCGAATGGAGCCTCAGGGAGGACGAAGTACACGCGCTTTCCTCCGGCTGTACGCCCCACACCATCGCTCCCGGCGACCGCCGGAAATTGGCCCTCAGCACTGTAGTGGGAGCCCGATGCGCGGGACTTGGTGAACTGGCTGAGAGCGGAGGCACGAACAAGAATCAGCTCCTCCCCCTCCTTGGCTATTGGCTCAGCGAAATCCGTGTATTCAGGTTTTTGATCAGGTCCTTTGACGACTGCTGCTTTCATGTCTCTTCCTCTCTTTCGGTGTCCTGTTTCCGCCTTTGCGTACTCTAACGTTGTTAGAGTTAATCTAACACGGGTAGATTTAGGTCGCAAGTGTTGGTATTCTACTGACATGAAAGTGAATCGGGAAATCGTCGTGGAAGCCGGTTTGAAGCTTCTGAATGAGGTTGGACTGGAGCAATTAACTCTGCGAAGACTGGCCCAGGAGTTGAAAATTCAAGCTCCCACGCTCTATTGGCATTACAGGAGCAAAGAGGAGCTGATCGACGCGATGGCAACTCTGGTGCTGGCCAGGGGTTCACCAGATCTTGTGCCCTCGAAGAACACCAGGGACTGGAAAAGCTGGGTCAGCGCGTTTGGTGTGGGGCTGCGCAAGACATTGCTTCAGTATCGAGACGGAGCCCGGCTAGTCGCGGGATCACGCCTCACCGATACCGTCTATATGGAGACCGCGGAGCGTATCGGACAACATCTAATCGAAGCTGGGTTTAACCTTCGACAGGCGGTTGTGCTGCTCAGCACCGTATACACCTTTACCGTCAGCTTTGTGATTGAGGAGCAGGCTGTGTTCCCCGCGCAACGCAAACGTTCTCCCGCGTATAGCCTCGAAAAGCGAAATGTCAAACTTGATCGGAAAAAATTCCCAATCCTTCGGCAAAGCGGTGAGATCCTTTTTGATCGCTTTGAGCAACGGTATAAGGACAGCTTGGGCCTGATTGTCGGAGGCGCTTCTTTCACCGATAAGGGGCGGTTTCGAACTTAGTCCTCGAGGCTGCATCATTCGGCACTTCAACGTTTGGAGAACATTCATGACGAAGATCGCGCAAACCGCAGATGCACGCATCATCTGGCCCGCCGAACATGCACCCGCATCTGCGCTGGTATTTGCACAGAATGTGATCGATATTGCAGCTACGCCCGAAGCGGTCTGGTCGCAGCTCGTGGATTGTGTCGCTTGGCCGCAAGTGGTACAAGCACCTTCGATCCGAGTATTGCTCTAACCACCTATGGCCCGGGTGCAAAGCTGGATTGGCAATCCATCCGGGTGGTCAGGGTCTATGTGAGCCCCAGCACTGCCACCGCAGCAAGTACAGCACGTCGAAGCCGCTTGTGTACCCTGCGGAGCTCTGCCCATTGCCGCGAATAATCGCACGCCATGTGTGAACTCTGCTTCCATCCGAGACGCTACTACCTCTTCAAATATTCCTGCAAGACAAGCAAAGCCACGCCGACGGCAGCCACGATGGCAGAAAAAACACTTAACCGCTTCAAGAGCGCTGGGTTCTTCACACTGCGATACAGAATCGGGAGATTAACAAGCGCGCTGGCAACCGACGCCAGCACTACGCCTTCCGACGCCACTGCTGCATGCATCTGCTGATGGCCGACCATGTTTGCTGCGGCTGCAGACGTGCTAGCACTGCTTACCAGTCCCCCCAAAACGCTAATTCCGAGAAAGCCCATTTTACCCAGATAACGCTGGCCCAAGGTCGAGAGAATCTGAATCACCAGGAACAGCGCCGCAAAATTCAGCACGCGTCGCAGAGACACCGGCAGTTCCAGATGAAGCTCCGTGACTCCGGCAACATCGTGCTTGCTTGCGCTCCGAACAAAGATCAGTGCCACGATCGACATGCCCAAAAGTGGGCCGGCTGCAGTCAGTACAGCCGCCGGAGACAAGAGGGCAAGAATTAGCAGGTTGCGTACAAACATCGCTACGATCGTGAGCAGTAACGCTGATAGTGCAACGCCGGCCCCAACCCCTTCCCCGACCGGTCTTGCCAGTTCCAGCGCAGCCGCACTGCTGTTTACAAATCCCCCGAGGAAACCACTTACGTACACGCCACGAGCACCATACATTTTCAGCAAAACATAATTCGCGAATCCGATGCCAGCAATAATAATGACGCTGATCCAAGCTTGCCGCGGATTGATAAACTCCCACCGGTCAATGAACCGATCCGGCAACACCGGATAGACTACGAGTCCTATTAGTCCTAATAGAACTGCACTGCGAATCTCTTCTGGCTTTAACCCGCCCGCGAATCGTCGCAGTTCCCCTTTCCAGGCGAGGAGCATGGTCATCAAGATCGCCGACGCAACTGGTGTGAACAGATGGCCCTGCCCAGCCAGCCCGCCTAACACGAAGATGACCAACAAAGCAGTTGATGTCGTTGCTTCTAGGGACCGGTCAACCAAAATACTGCGAGCGTTAGCCGCAACCACTATCAGGAGGACGCCGACTAGGGAAGCGATAGCCATTCCCGGCCCGAACAGAGTTCCGGCAGTCCCCAAAAGTGCTGTGAGAGCGAATGTGCGTGCGCCTAGGTCTTTGTTCGACCACTCTCTTTCGATTCCCACTAGCAGTCCAATACCCAAGGAGACCGCAATCTTTGATGCGACTTCGGCTGGCGGGAACCGAGTGACCACCATCGAAATATGCGTCCCTGAGAGGTCCATGACAAAACAATAACCCAGAGCGTCCCGGAAACAATCGAAATCGTCCGTCTACCGGTCCTGACAAGCCAAGCCTAGAAATCGCTAAAACCGCCAATTAAGGCCTTCGTTTGCGGATAAACGGTGCAGACGGGCGAGGAACCCGTCAAGGTTGCCCTCCGGTTCGCTCCGCTCGACCTCTGACTGAACGCTCGCCCGTCTGCTGAGACCGTCTCCGCTATGAGACGAAGGCACACAATCGAAGCCCAAAAACCAAAAACCTCGGTTGACATTACAGCGCCTTCTCATGGAGGGAAAAACAGTTTGGCTGGAGCCTGTTAGCGATAAAGACTACGACATCGTGAAATAGGAGATTCCAGCGCTGGGAGAGATGAGTGGCACCGCGAGAACTCTCCATTGGTAATCCGTCGTTCTTGACGGTTGACGGGCAAACCGGAAGTTACCAGTCGTCCGTGGATTTAATACCGGTAAACGCCCATGGAGCCGTGCATTTTACCGGCACGCAACTGATCCTGGAATTGTGGTGCTATGCCGACTTATCGATACAAATCCGGCCAATTCCCTCGAAGCTCGTTTCTTCTGGCGCACCTGCCGAGTTGCTGACAAGCCAAACTCTGATATTTTGGTGCGGGGGACAATTCGATTTTTCCCTCGTCTAAAGAGGATATGCGAGTTCGCCTGACCCTTTCCGCCGCAGTTGCAATTACTTTGAGTATCAGCCTGTCCTTGTTAGCACAAATGCAGAGAGACGAGGTTACTCGGTCCGAGGTCCAAGGACCCATATTGTGGTTAGGGGCAGGGACCTCCAACTCAGGTATGGACCTTGCGGCATTGAATGCGATTTACTCGGACATGGACCGAGATCCCCACCATGATCTCAAGGGGATCGTGATCGTTCGTAACAGGCGTTTGGTCAGTGAGCACTACTTCAACGGCGATTCCACTGATACGCTTCACGACATTCGATCAGCTACAAAGAGCCTCACATCTCTATTGATGGGCATTGCCATCCAGAAGGGCCTGGTCCACAGCGTCGACGATTCGATTGCCCTCTACCTGCCTGGTCTGCCCAAGGACGGCAAAGAAAAGATTACGATCGAGAATCTGCTGACGATGCGATCGGGTCTCGACGCCTATGACGACGATGCTTCGAGTCCGGGTAATGAAAACGCACTGGACGCATCCTCCGACTGGATTCGCACGGTCTACGCCGTTCCGATGAAACTTGCTCCGGGAATAAAATTTGTCTACTGTTCGCTCAATGCGTTTCTCACCGGCGCAATCATCGAAAACGTAAGCCACATGCCACTGGATCAATTCGCAAAAACCAACCTTTTCGCTCCCCTCAAAATCGAGAACTACAGTTGGCGGCGTGTTCCTGTTGACCGGGTGACCGGACAGGGAAATCTCTCTATAACAACCCGCGATGAGGCTGCCATCGGAGAGTTGATGCTGGATGATGGCGTTGTGCATGGACAGCGTATAGTGAACCGCGATTGGATCGCGCATAGTCTGGCCAGCCAGGTAGCTATTTCCGATGGCGATCCCTACGCAGACTTCTACGGTTATATGTGGTACACGAAAGCCGAACCCGTTGATTCGCACAGAATCGAAGTCCACTTCGCTTCAGGAAATGGCGGGAACAAGATTTACATCATCCCGTCGCTTCATATGGTTGTCGCCATTACCTCAAGCGCCTACAACCAACGGTATGGACAACGACGGTCCCAGGACATTCTCTTGAGGGTCCTCAGTGCCGCGCATTCCAAATGAGTGCAGCGGTCTGCCGTGCGGGCAGGTGACGAGCAAACTGGAACTTGAAAACAGCACGACGCGGTGGAGTTACAATGACTTGCCAGGTGAAACGGAGGCGGGATCTGCCGGAAGGCAACCATGCCGAGGGATAACCGGGCGGGCTCATCGAGCCGATGTCTAGCAGCGCGGCATGCTCTTCTATCGCGCTGCTCATCGACGGGAGATGTCATCAGACCCTCGTGCCTTGAAAATACCCGCCCGAAGGGCGGAATACTCACTAAGGGAAACGTCGTTTCTCCATTTCACACTGAACCAAGACACGAGTCCTCGATGTCTCCGAATCCCAAGTCGCCGATTAAAAACTTCCTGATTTCTCGATACCCATAGCCTTCCGAAACGCCAATTTACATCCAGTTGCCAAGACTAGGGTTCCAGCAGCGCCCGTAACTTGTGAGCATATCTGCGGCTCGACGTGACCACCGTTCCTTCTGCCAGTACGATGTCGTCAACCCCATCGAACATCGGACGAATCTCGCTAATGCAGGCACCGTTCACGATGGCCGATTTCCGCACGCGGATGAAGTGGTGTGGTGTCGAAGGTTTCGTCAATGTGTTCGGCGGTGATCTTGCCGAGTGGAAGCGGGCTTCCAGCCCCGGCATTGGCGAAGACGATGTCGAGGGTTCCGCGCTCGGCCTTCACCTCCGCGTAGAGTCGGTCGAGGTCGGCCAGATGGGTGACCG
>Ga0210385_10000348_pt1 | contig 36720 bp, 34 predicted proteins | sample IncBWH26OmetaG_FD_160107 | JGI IMG/M metagenome (GOLD analysis project Ga0210385, IMG submission 160107) | Forest soil microbial communities from Barre Woods Harvard Forest LTER site, Petersham, Massachusetts, United States - Inc-BW-H-26-O ...
AGCACTGAATTCCCGTGCGGACACGCTCCGCCTTCACCCAGTTTCTCGCGCAGCTTTGCCTCGAACGCCGGCGAAACCGCATGTTCCAGCCGCTCCGCCTCCTCGTGAATCTCGTACCACTCCATGCCAAAAACTTCGCTCAGCATCCGCTCAATCAGGTGATGCCGCAACGCCGTTCGATAAGCCGTCTCACGTCCCGCCTCGGTCAGACGCACGATCCCGTCCGCGCCAACCTCCACGCAGCCATCGCGCTTGAGCCGTTTCAACGCCATTGTCACCGCCGGCGCTGAAACCTCCAGCCAATGCGCAAGCGTTGCCGGTATGACCTGACGTCCCTCCGCCTCGGCCTCGAGAATGGCCTTGAGGTAGTTCTCTTTCGATACGTAAATCGCATCTTTCATCGCGGTTGCTTAACCTAATGTTAATCCTTCCCCTGGCCCCATCCATTCCTGCTGGCGACTCGGCTCATCGACGGCGCCATCCACAAGAACTTTTCTGGATTTGGCCTCGGAGGCCGCAAGGTCGAGCCCAGATCACCCCAACCATCGGGCGTCTTCCACCCTCCGTTCCTGCGGTTGCTTACGTACCGCCTGCGCCCAAAATGGGGATGATACTGCGGGCGAAATGATCCCGTGTAAACCCTGGGTAATCTGCGCAATAAGGTACTGGTACCCATTACCGAAACCACCCAAAGTGGGACACTGTTTGCCCCAAACGGGCGATGCCCACATTCGAAATCCTTGCCTAGAATCACTACATTGCATTCGGAGTTTTGGAGCCGTCTATGTCAAACGATCTTCCCCAGAACAAGTACCAGGCCGCTTTCGACGAAGCCGCTCTCGAGTTGCACAAAATCCAACAGGAATTTCAACGGCTCAGTCTTCGGCGGGAACGAATCGCCAAGGTTGTCGAAGTTCTCAAACCCAAAGTTTCCTTTGATGATCACGTCGAGTCCGACAATATGTCGCTCACCAGCCGCCGCGCTGGGCTCACCGTTGTTACGCGCCTCGCGATTATGACACGCGTTTCTGAAACCTAGTCTCACCGCCAAACTTGGAGATTCACGAGAATCCCGCGCCTCGCTGAAACTCACGGCTCATCGAAAAAGAATCAGCCCTCCGCATACGGAGGGCTGAAATGTTTTACGGGGGTTCCAGGGGCCTTTACTTCACCGCCACCTTTGGTTCAACAGACAATCCTGGTCGCAGGAGATGATCCTTATCCTCATCCTTGAGGTCTGTGAAGTCGATGCGCACCGGCACGCGCTGAACCACCTTCACATAGTTGCCCGTCGCATCCTCCGGCGGGAAGAGCGAAAGCACCGAGCCCGTCGCGCCGCCAATCTGCGTCACCTTGCCCTTGTAGTCCTTGCCGGTCGAGTCGACATGAATCTCAGCCGACTGGCCTGACGTCATGTGCTTCAGCTGCGTCTCTTTGAAGTTTGCCGTGATCCACAAGTCCTCGAGAGAGACCAGCGTCATCAGATTCTGCCCTACAGACACGTTCTGGTTGATCTCCGCGCTTTTGCGGGTAATGATGCCCGACGCCGGCGCAATGATTTTCGTATAGCCCAAGTTCAGCTTGGCCTGGTCCAGTTGCGCCTGCGCCTGCTGCACTTGTGCCTGTGCCTGCCGCGCCCGCGCATTTTCCGCGGCCACCTGCTGCGGTCCCGTCTGCGCGTACTTCAACTGCGCCATGGCCGACGACTCTTTGTCCCGCGCCACGCGTACGCCGTCCGCGGCTGCCTGCTGGCTGGCCTTGGCATCTGCCAGCGATGCCTTTGCCGCGTCTGCCGCCGCAACCGCTGCGTCAAACTGCTGCTTGCTGATTACGTCCTTCTGCACCAGCGGCGTGTACCGCGTCAAATCTGCCTGTGCCTTCACATTGTTGGCATCAGCTTGTGCGACACGTGCTTCGGCTGCTTGCAACTGCTGCTGCGCCTGGCTTACCGAAGCATGAGCTCCACTTAGATCAGCTCCTGCTGCCGACAGGTTGCTGCCCGTATTCACCGAAAGCAAGGGTACGGCCACTTGCGCCGCCGCGGCATTCGCTTGTGCGCTGGCCAATGCCGCCTGCGCATTCTCTACCGCCACTTGGAAATCCCTCGGGTCGAGTTCGCAGATTGGATCGCCGGCCTTCACATACTGGTTCTCATCCACATCCACGTGAATCACCTGCCCGGCAATCCGCGAGCTCACCTGGATCAGATGCCCGTTGATCTGCGCATCGTCCGTATCCTCGCTGAATGTCGACCGCCACCAGAGTCCCAACGCCACCAGCACCACAACCACGAGGACAACGATGATGATGCCTCTGCGGCGGGACTGCGGCTGCACCGTCTCAGTGCTTTCATCCGATTCAGGCCGGACCGCTGTTTGTGTTGATTCCGCCACGGCTACTTACCTCCCAGATAATTCTTGTAGTTCTCTGCCGCGCCCAGGGCACGTGCCAGGCTGAGCTTGGCTACGTTATGCCGGTAAAGGCTGGCGACGTATTGATCATTGGCCTGCGCCACCGACTGCTCTGCCTGGCTTACCGCCAGGTTGTCGCTGACGCCATTGGCATACCGCTGCTGCGCTTCGCTCAAGGCCTCATTGGCAAGATCCACGCTTGACCGCGTAACCTCCACCTGCTTCTGTGCCGAAATAATATCCAGCAGCGCATCGCGCACATCTGCATCCACCTGTCCATTCGCATCGCTCAACTGCGCCTGTGCCGTGTCCAGCTTTGCCTGCGCCACCTCTGCATCGCCGCGCAGTCCAAATTCTTTAAAGATCGGCACGCTCAACGAACCCTGCGCGTCCCCTGTGCCGTGCGAGTGCCGCACGTTTACGCCGATATCGCCGTAATCCGCCTCCGCCGCAATCTTCGGCAAACGCTCATCGGTCGCTGCCTTGCGCTGGTCCTGTGCCGCTTTCGTCTGCTCCAGCATCGCTGCCAGGTCCTTGCGGTTCGCGTGCGCCTGCTTGATCGCTGCATCCACGTCGATCTCGTCAAACGCAGCGTAAGGCGCCTTATCCGTCAGGTTGAATTGCTGCGCCAGCGGCAAACCAATCACCCGCGCCAACGCGAGCTTGTCCTTCTCCAAATTGTTTTGCGCCACAATCAGCTGCTGTTCCAGCGACTGGTAGTCCACACGTGCCCGCAATTCATCCAGCAGTGGCGCCGTGCCCGCCTGATGATTGTCCGACGCTTGGTCAAGCGACACTTTCGAAGTCGACACCTGCGCCTGCACGCTGCTCACTTCGGTTTGATCCGCCAGCACCAGCAGGTACGCATTGCCTACTGTCAAAACCACCATCTGCCGCGCGTCATCGGCGGACAACTGCGCTGCCGCGAAGTCATGCTTCGCCGCCATGTAATTCCGCAGCGAAGACACATCCACCAGCGTCCAGTTCAGCGTCGCCCGCAGATCCGTGTAGCCAAACGGGCCAATAATTGTCGGAAATCCTTTGATCCGGAGCCCCTCTGCCGGTAGATCCACCTGGGCCAGATTCTCCTGCGCTTTGAAATCAATGGCTGGCAGCAGCAACTGCAATTGGCTCAGCCGCTGGCCGCGTGCGCTCGCCGTCTGCGTCCCGCTCAAAATGATGCCGAGATTCGTCCTCAAGCCCCGTTGCATCGCGTCATCCAGCGAAAGATCGAGCGGCTGAGCCGTCGCCTCGCCCTGGCTCACGCTGCCTTGAAAACTCTGTGCCGTCGGGCCCGCCGAGGCTTGTCCCAGGGCCTGGCCTGGCAATGCCTGCGCATGCGCCGCGCGCGCCGTCATCGCCGCGAGGCTCAGCGCCGCCAGCACCCGGACACACATCAAAAAACGCCTTTTTTCTGAACTATTCAAGAACATCGACGATCGTTTCGAACCATTGCAGAGCGTGTGCGCTTCTGCTGGAAAGTGTTTGCCTTACTATGGATGCCTCCGCCCGGCACCTGGCTTCTTTAAGTTAGTGTATCCAACAAACCTCCAAATCAGATGCGTTGCCGCGCACACCTCCACGTTTATTCCAAATCCCAGCGCCGGGATCGGGAAATTGCCAAAAAGTGACTTTAAATGGACCTCAATACGTGGTGGACTCGTGGATCAGCTGCGAGGCCAGCGAACAGAGCGCCTGCCGGAAAATTTCCCGCACAGCTTGGGCATTCCATCCTGAGACTTTTTCGCCTCCCTGCTTCACCAGCAGCTCCGCCGTCTCTGCCGAGGTAAAACCCGCCACGGCGCGCAACACAAAAATGACCCTCTGCTCTACCGCCAGGCTTCCCAGCCACGTTCGCACCCGTCCGCGATCCGGCCCCGCCATCATTTTCTGGAACTCTTCGCCCGACGCGCTTGCATTATCCAGATCATCGTCGGCAATGCAAGTGCTCACATGCTCCAGCCCCCCCGGAGTATCGAGGCTTCCGGGCGTCCGCTGCAAAAGCAGCGCAATTGCCGCCCTCGCCAGCACAAGGCGGATGCTTTTGCGTGCTTGCAGCGCATCATCATTGGCCGAAATCTTCGCCGTCGCCACCGCGGTCTCCACCAGTCGCACGCTGTCTTCGCCTTCGCCCACCAGCATCGACGCTAGGTTGTACAGCCCCGCCGCAATCATCTCGAACATTGAGTCCATCGCGGCAGACGCCTGCTGCACCGACTCCTCATCCTTGGGCTGGCCATCCAGCAGCCCATGAATGCGCTCGGCAAACTCTTCGGCGCCGGCAGGCACAGGTTGCTGGGGAATCAGATTGTCCGTGTGCCAATCGCGGATCTGTGACATGGAGGGCTCCTTCTGGAACGGGCGGGAGCAAAAGCGGGCCTATCGTCCCCTTATCCTCGCGCCGACTGCCTGCCGGGGTCAATCTGCTGTGACGTCTTCACGACGGGTGACAGAGATCCGCCGCGCAGACCAAGCCATCTGGTAAATTGCTTTGCTGTGAAAGATGATTCGAAAGCCCATACGATGAAAAATATTTTGCCCGCACTCCTGCTGCTTCCTACCGCCTTTTTTTGCACCGCCAATCTCCTGGCCCAGGCGCAATCCCAGCCAGCCGTCCCCGATTGGGCTCTCCCCGGTTCTGCCACGCACAACCAGGTCCCTCCGCCCGCAGGATTCCACCGTCCCACCACCACCTTCGCGACCCCCATCGGCCTCTTCGAGGGCCAGTCCGACGTGGGGAGCGCCGTAGTGCCTGGCAGCGCTTCTTTCGACGCCGCATCGGGCCAATACACCATCCACTCCGCCGGCTACAACATCTGGTACACCCGCGACGAGTTCCGCTACCTCTGGAAAAAGATGTCCGGCGATGTTTCCCTCGCCGCCGACGTCACGTTTCCGAATCCCAACGGGTATGGGGACAGCAAAGTTGTCCTTGTCATCCGCCAGTCCCTCGACGACGACTCGAAAGAAGCCATGCTCGGCGAACACGCTGCCGGCATGATCCATCTCGCGCAGCGCCCTTCCACCGGCGCCATGATCACCGATATGCAATATCGGTTTGGCGGCGGACTCAACGGCATCCACGCCAAACGCGTCGGCATCGAGAAGCACGGCGACTCGATCGCCATCTTCATCAGCCTCACCGGCGAGCCCATGCACCAGTTCGGCCCGCCCATCCAGATCCACTTCACTGAACCGTTCTACGTCGGCATCGGCTTCTGCTCCCATCTACCCGCCACCCTCGACACCGGCATCGCCTCCAATGTCTTGCTCGTCAACCAGGCGGGCGAGGTGAAGTAGCCGCTACATGCAATCCATCAATCGTTCATCAAACTTTGGAGCGTCCGCCACCCGGCCATCAGAATCCAGCTGCACATCGACGACAATTGTCACTTCGTCCCCACACCCAAAAATCTGCGCACAGCCCATCTTCGTTACCACTGCTTCGATCTTCGCTGGCGGACTCTGGTTATAAACCGACACTAAAAGACCATTCTCCTTCAGGAATCGAAATGCATCCTCTCCACGCGTGCCAATCTTCAACCGCTCGGCTGCCGCCTTTTTCAAGTTCTCCACCCACGCGTTCAGCGCCTTCCCTCTTCGAAGACACGCCCGGTGTTCGAGATATCCTTCGGTCCCCATCCATCCGCTTGCAACCATGACCAGTCCCAGATCGCCAGAACCCACGGACTCTTCGCAAAACCGGGGAGTCGCGCAGCCATCCAGGCACCTCTCCGTCGAAACCGACGCCACTGCCAGAGCTACGGGGTTTTCCTCAAGACAGTTCCGATCTCTTATGACTCAAACCGTTTGAACAACAAGAATGTTAAAATCCCCGTTCGTTGGGAGCGCGTGTGTTCAAACTTTCAATCGGACCCTATCTCATTCAAACCGGACAAGGAAAACTTCCGGAGCTGTACCCCGAGTACGCCAGGCGGGCAATTTTGTCTGATGAATTCGACTTGCAGAACGCGGAGCGGACCCATTGTTTCGTCTCTGTTGCTCGAGCATCGGTTTGGCCGCAACTTGTCGTCGCGCAAACTTTTTCGCCGTCGGCAGGTGGATTCGAACCGGGTGTATTGCTTGTCCAGGAGACAGAGACCCTGTTCATCGGTGCTGGCGAACGCCCGTTGGCTTACCGCCTCGGTCCATTTGAGCGGTTATGGGAAGACACATGCGACATGGGATTCTGGGGATGGGAGCAGCACGGTGAGGTTGTTCTCATGCGTGCAGAATTGGAATTGGCAGCATGGGACTGCTTCGGTAAAAAGCTCTGGTCAACATTTGTTGAACCGCCCTGGGATTGCGTCGTGAAAGACGATCGAATTCAATTGGACGTCATGGGGGACAAATCAGAATTCGACCTCGCAAAAGGACCGAAACACCCATTGCCATGGCTCGACGCTTCGACATTGCTTGCCAACTTCATTCGAAGCTTTTTTCGCTCTTGGCGCCAAACAGGAAATTCCCAAAAAAATGCGGTTACTTCCTGTTGGGCCTCCGTAATCGACCCTCCGTCGGTTATTGCGCAGTTTGCGGCACCACAACCCAGTCCCCGTTCGCGTCTTTCGCCAACATAGCCGTTGCGGTCTGGATCGATGTGTCCGCGGCGAACTTGGGAAAGGTCCTCATCGATTCAGGGGTGCGCGCCCAGTCAGGAACGCCTTCAACTTCGTAACTGTAGTTCACCGTGTATTGCGTGGGGTTCGACGGATCGCTCGGCGTGGCACTGTTGATCGCCGTCACGTTGAAATGGCCGAAGCAGAAGTTGCCGTATCCGGGCTGGCTGGGATCGGGAGTCCACGCGGGCCTGCCCTTGTCGGAGAGATCGTACTTATTCACCTGTTTGGAGCCCACGAGAAAGCGCTGCCTTTCCGCCGACCCGCGAATCAGAAGGCCGGCGTCCGTCAGTGCGTTGAATACGCGAGTACTCTCGTCTTTGGAGGGGTCGGTCTGAGCAGGCAACTCGATGGGCTGGGGCCACACGCATTCGTGCCGGCCGGTGAACGACTTGTTGATCGCGGATTTGAACTGCGCCTTATCCACTTCTTTCTTGCAACCAATTGCACATGCGAAGAGCCCGCTTACCACGAGCGCCAGGGCTATTCTTTCACGCATCTCAATTCACCTCAGAGACTTGGATGCGAAAAATGGGCGGTTACGACTGCAGCCGGATCGGGAATCAAGAATCCCGAATTCGGCCCTGTTTCCCGGTCAAGGGAAGATTTACATCAGGTTTGATCTGGCCGGCGTGGTTTGACGCGAAGACCCATCGCTATCCGGCCGTTTTAGGCATGACCGCATTGCGATCATCCGCTGGATGCATTGTCCCGACCGGTGTAATGGTTCGCAGGAATTTAACACCATCCCGCCCGGCTATCCTGTATTCGATACTTCGAAGGCTTCCTCGGAGTTCGGCTACACTGAAACGCACTGTGAAGAAAGCCCTGCGTATCCTCGCTCTGCTCATGATCGTAGTCGGTCTTATATGGGTTCTGCAGGGAGTCAATATCCTGCCGGGCAGCTTCATGACCGGCCAAATCCGCTGGGCCTGGCGTGGCGCCGGGTTAGGCTCCGTCGGCGTCCTGATCCTGGCCTTCCTGGGGTTCAAGAAATAAGGGTTCAAGGAATAGCCAGAGTCGGGCCGGCCGCGAGCTCGTTCTTGGCATGCGGCCTCCCCTTTCTGCCCATCCCGGGATCGATGCCGGACCGATCCCAAACGCGTTAGACTGTCACCTACTTAACTGGACGGACGGAATGGCCCGCAGCACGAAGAAACAGAAGCCCTTCAACGGCAGAGACCACTCGTGGATGCAGTTCAATCGCCGCGTCCTCGAAGAAGCGGAAGACGCCACCAATCCTCTGCTCGAGCGCGTCAAGTTTCTCGCGATCACCGGCTCCAACCTCGACGAGTACGTCGAAATCCGCCAGGCCGGCCTCATGCAGCGCATTGAAGACGGCTACCGCGAAACCGGCTACGACGGCCTCCGCCCCGACGAATCCCTCGCTTCCCTCACCGCCGAAATCCACACCTTCGTCGACGCACAGTACCGCTGCTGGAACGATCACCTGCTGCCCGCGCTTCGCCAGCAAAAAGTCCGCCTCCTTGAGTGGGAAGAGCTCGACGAAGAGGCCCGTAACTACGCCCAGGGGTATTTCCAGCGCGAAGTCGATCCGCTTCTCACTCCCATTGCCATCGATCCCGCTCATCCCTTTCCGCGCGTGCTCAACAAGGCCTTATGCCTTGCGCTGCTGCTGCGCCGCAAGCGCAAAAGCTCTGGTCCGCAAGTCCTCGGCGTCGTCACGGTCCCGCGAGCCCTCCCGCGCTTCGTCCGTCTGCCTTCCGCTGAGGGCGCATACGACTACCTGCTCCTCCAGGACCTCATCGCCCAGAACCTCGTCGGCATGTATCGCGGCTACGAAGTCCTCGCTCGCACAGCCTTCCGCGTCACCCGCAATTCCAACCTCTACTTCGAAGAGGAAGAAGCGCGCTCCCTGCTCGAAACTATTCGTGTCGAGCTCCACAACCGCCGCAAAGGCGACGCCGTTCGCCTCGAAATCGAAACCGGCGCCGATCCCGAAATCGCCGAACGCCTCCGCATCAACTTCGAACTCGACGACGATCAGGTCTTCCGTGGCGATGGTCCCGTCAACCTCTCGCGCCTCATGTTCTTCTACAGCGACGTTGCGCGGCCCGACCTCAAGTTCCCGCCCTACACGCCCAAGCCCCTCACCCTCACGCGCAAATCCGCCAATATCTACGAGGAGCTGCGCCACCGCGACATTCTGCTCCACCACCCCTACGATTCCTATGAACCTGTCGTCGAGTTCATTGAAAACGGCGCCATTGATCCCGCCGTCGTCACCATCAAGCAGACCCTCTATCGCACCAGCCAGGATTCGCCGATGTTCCAGGCGCTCATCGAGGCGGCCGCCACCAAGGAAGCCACACTCGTCGTCGAACTCATGGCCCGTTTTGACGAAGCTTCCAACATCCGCTGGGCGCGCAGCATGGAAGATGCCGGCGTGCAGGTCTTTCACGGTGTCGTCGGCCTCAAGACCCACTGCAAGCTCGCCATGCTCGTCCGGCGCGACGAAGACGGAGTCACCCGCCGCTATTGCCACCTCGGAACCGGCAACTACAACCCCGTCACCGCGCGCTTCTATACCGACCTCAGCCTCCTCACCTGCGATCCGCAGATCACCGAGCGCGTGCACATGGTCTTCAACTACCTCACCGCCCATGCTGAGATCAACGACTACAGCCCCCTACTCGTCGCGCCGCTCACCATGGCCGAAAGCTTCCTCGGCCTCATCCGCCGCGAAACCGAACACGCCCGCGCCGGCCGCCCCGCGCACATCATCGCCAAGATGAATGCGCTTCTCGAGCCTTCGGTGATCGACGCACTCTACCAGGCCTCGCAGGCCGGCGTCGAAATCGACCTCATCATCCGCGGACTCTGCATTCTTCGCCCAGGCGTCAAAGATATCTCCGATCGCATCCGCGTCCGCTCCGTCGTCGGCCGATTCCTCGAGCACTCCCGCATCTTCCACTTCGCCAATGGCGGCAACGACGAAATCTACCTCGGCTCGGCGGACTGGATGCCGCGCAATCTCTTCGAACGCTGCGAAGTCGTCTTCCCCGTCCGCGATGCCGCTGCCAAATCCCGCATCCACGACGAAATCCTGCCCGCCTACCTCGCTGACACTGTGAAGGCCCGCCTGCAGCAATCCGACGGCGTCTACCTGCGCGCTTCAAAGCTGCTGAAAGACGCACCTGAGTTTTCCGCGCAGGATTTCCTCATGAAGCTTGCCGAAGGAAAAGCCGACCTCGACGCCATTCCAAAAGTCGCCATGGACGTGAAGCCTTCCAAGATCGCCAAACCCGCTTCGCCCAAGGCAAAATCCGCGCCCCATCCCAAAGCACCCGCAAAAAAGGCTGACGCCGCGGACTGACACCCGCCTTTCCGCTTGTCGCTTCACGCTTCCGTCCGCTATTCTTCGTGCACTTTCCCCGAGCACACAAGGAGGCCCATGCGCCGCCGCTCTTTCCTCAAAACAGCCGCCGCTGTCATCCCCGCCGCAGGTCTCCACGAAATGCTCTTCAGCTTTGCGCACGCCGAGGCTCCTGCGGAGAAGCGTGCGCTTCACCCCGTTCCCTTCGGCGAAGATCGATCCGGTTCAGCCCACACCACAGCCTTCAGTACCCTCCTGTACAAAGTCCTGCCCAGCGAAACCGGCGGCAACCTTTTCCTCATCGAGCACCAGCATCTCAGGGCGGGCGGGCCACCTTTGCATGTCCACCTCTCCCAGGAGGAATGGTTTTACGTGATCGAGGGCCGCGTCGCCTTCCAGGTCGGCGAACAGCGCATCGAACTCAAGCCCGGGGAGTCCGTGCTCGCCCCTCGCATGATCCCACACACATTTGCCGGCAGCGAAACCCCTGCCCGCATGCTCATCGGATTTACGCCCGCTGGAAAAATGGAGCAGTTCTTCCGCGATACTAACGGGGGCATCCCAGAGCACGATCAGGCCGCCCTCTTCGCCCGCTACGATATGCGCTACATCGGACCGTCCCCCTTCAAGAACGCCTAGCCGATGTCCCATGCAGTATGCCCGATCCAATCTCCTCATGGAATGATTTCAAAAGAAACCCACACAACGTGCGGGATAAACGTCCCCCTCGGGGGATGCATGCGCGTCCCCGCGCCCCAATGCGAATCCCCGTCCTCGATGGTTTTTGCCTTACAAGCGAGTTCTGCCAAAATCTTGTCAAGACCTTCCTCTCAAATTCTCCTGCAACGAGCTCACTCCACTCGAACGATTCTCAGGCGCGATTTGCAGTCTGATTGGCAGAAACGCGCACACGATATAAGAAGCGGGCAAATCCGGCGCCAAGTGCCATTGCTCCCATCGGTACGTCCTACTGTTGGAGCCCGTCATGACCCTCAACGCGCCACTCGTCTTTAAAGGCATCGCACCCGAACAATTCGTGCAGCTCACTGCCAAAGCCGCCGCTTCCGGCACCCCTATCTCAGGCAACTCGGGTACCACGTCCAAACTAGGCGTCGAAGTCACTTGGAACTACAATCCTGCCGCGCAGCAACTCACCCTCCAGTCCCTTAAAACCCCTTTCTTCGTCACCCTCGACGACATTGAAGCCCGCTTCAAACTCCTTGTCGAACAGTCCATCGCGGGCCTGTGAAAGCGAAACTCCGCCCCGGAATCTAAAATCAATACAGTGCCGCTTCCCCTGGCCAATCCGCAGATCCCGGTCGCAACTCGCCCGCGTCGCACCTCAATCTACGATGCACCTACGCCGCTGCGTCTCTGGCACCTGGCCAGCCTCGACGCTCCTACCGTCTCCGTCGTCTGGTCTTTCGCCTTTGCGTGGGCCGCAGGCATTCGGCTTCCGGCGTGGATTTCTGCACTGCTCGTTCTCGGCACATGGGCCGTCTACATCGGAGATCGCCTGCTCGATGCACGCTCTGCTCTGCGCTCCGGAACCACCGGTTCACTGCGCGATCGCCATTTCTTTCACTGGCGTCACCGCCACGTGCTCGTGTCCGTCGCCTGCGTCGCTTTTCTGCTTGCAACGGCATTGATCTTTACCCTGATGCCCCTCGCGTTTCGCGAACGCGACTCCGTCCTCGCCGTCGCCGCACTTGCCTACTTTTCCGGCGTCCATCTGCCGCGCCGCCCTCGTTGGCTCGCGCCTGTTCTGACCAAGGAATTGCTGGTTGGCATTCTCTTCGCGGCTGGCTGCGCTCTGCCCACTCTCACGCGGCTGCGCACCGAGCATCTCGCTTCGCTCGTCGCCGCAGTCGGATTCTTCGCTGCCCTGGCCTGGCTCAACTGCCTCGCCATCGATCGATGGGAATCTTCTCCCGCTCGCTCGATTCGCAGTGCCTCCGCAACCATCCTCGGCGCCGGCCTCCTGCTTGCCCTATTCTTTTCCTTCGCACAACCACGCATCGCGGCGCTTGTCCTCGCGGCCACAACCAGCGCGTTGCTCCTGGCGCTTCTCGATCGCCATCGCACGCGTCTCACGCCCATCGCGCTTCGCGCCTCCGCTGACATGGTCTTGCTTACGCCGGTTCTGCTCCTTCTGCGATGAAGCGCGTTCCAAACTTCAGTTCTCTCGCCCGCGCCTATCGCTGGATGGAGGTTTTCACCTTCGGCCCGCTTCTGAATCGCTGCCGCAATGAATTCCTGCCCCAGATGCACGGCAGCCGCGCCGCCCTCATCTACGGCGATGGCGACGGGCGCTTCACTGCACGCCTGCTCCAGGAAAATGCCGCCGTCCTCATCGACGCGGTCGACGCCAGCCAAGCCATGTTGCTCGAGCTAATGCGTCGAGTCGGAGCCTTCGCGGGCCGCGTACGCATTCACCAGGCCGACGCGCGCGAATGGGATCCGACCAGCGCGCCCTACGACCTCGTCGTCACCCACTTTTTCCTCGACTGTCTATCCACGAGTGAAGTCGCCGCTCTCGCTCAGCGACTCCGCAGTCGCATAACACCATCCGCCCAGTGGATCATCTCCGATTTCGCCACCCCCAACACCGCCTTCGGCTGGCTCATCGCGCGCCCCATCGTAACCGCACTCTATCTCGCGTTCGCACTCCTCACCGGTGTCCCCCGCCTCTCGCTGCCTGACCATCAGACAGCCCTCACTGCAGCGGGCTTCCACCTTTCGATCAGCAAAACCCGTCTGGGCGGCTTGCTCGTCAGCGAACGATGGTATCCCGTGTAAAGCTCTAAATAGAAAGAGGTTAATATTGGATTCGGACCCGCACTGTAAATGTTACATTCATGTTAAAATCATGATCTAAGGAATTGGCCCTCCCTCCTGCTCGAAGCCAAATCCATACCTATGAACCTTTACCTTATGCGCCATGCCAACGCAGGCATCCGGCGTGAAAACCCATCTCAGGATGCCAAACGCGCACTCATCAAGGAGGGCAAGGAACAGTGCATTCTCATGGCCCGCATGATGAGCGCGCTCAACGTGCAGGTCGATGTCATTGTCTCCAGCCCCCTCAAACGCGCTCTCCAGACCGCGCAGTTCGTCGGCACTGAAATGGGCTATGAAGCCAAAGTCGAAGTGAGCCCTGCGCTCGGTCTCAGCGCAGACTACATCTCGTTCCAAAAGCTAATCGAGAAGTATGCAGACCGCGAAGGCGTGCTGCTGGTCGGGCACAATCCAAACTTGTTCAACTTCCTCGGTCGGGTTATTACGGGCAACGGCTGCGCCGGCGTACGTATGCGCAAGGGCTCCGTGGCCCGCATCGACATGGAAAAGCATCCGCCGCTGCTGCAGTGGCTCATTGATCCGCGAATGGCGCGGCTCATCTACGCCAGCGTCGCGAAGAGTTCCCGCCCAAAGACGTCCCGGAAGTAGTCCGCCTCTTTGCGCAGCGACCATAGTTCCAACTCGGCTCCTGTGCGCCCCGGTCGCACTTCCAGATAAACCCTCTTTGGATACACGCGCGCGACAACTCGCAGCACATCGCTGGCCCGATCCTGGTTCAGCGCCACAGCAAGCCGCAGCAGCACGACCGCCCGCTGCACGTTCTTGTGTTCGTCTGCGGGAATATTCCGCAATGCGCGATCGCCCGGCTGAGGACGACTCTTGCCCTGATAGCGCGCCAGAGCGGAAACCACAGTCCGCTGCACCTGCGTATACCCATACATCTCAGAGCTCGAAATAATGTACTGCGTGTGCCGGTGATGACCCTGGTGATTGACGAATTTGCCTGTGTCCCGCAATACAGCCGCTGCAGCCAGCCACGTTTCATACTCTTGCGGCAATCGATGTAGTGGCTCCAACTCGCGAAACAGCTGCATTGCATGCGCTCTTACCGGTTCTGCTTGCCGCGGATCCACACCATATCTCTTGGCCGTTGCCAGCACGCTCTGCCACCTCTCATGCTCGAACTCTCGATGCGCCGCGGCGCGCGCATCCTGCTCGGCCAGCATCTGCGCCAGAATCCCATCCCGCAACCCCAAAGGCGAGTAACGAAAGCCCTTCAGCGCGTAACTCTCCAGCAACTCTGCAAACACCTGCGCTCCGGCAACAATAATCTCCGAGCGTCGCGGACCGATGCCGGGAACCGCCTCGCGCTCCGGCAGCGTCATCTTCGACAATTTCGACGCCAGCTTGCGCACCGCAGACGTTGGCGCAAGACCATCGGCTCCACGTCGCGGCTTAATGTACTTGCCCATCGCCGCGCAGGCTTCGGTTAATGCTGCCGCGGTACCAGACGTTGCAATCACCAACGGGACTTTTGTCGCCTTCACCTTACGATGTGCCTTGCGCAGCTCGCGCGCAATCAATTGACGCATCCGCCGCAGCCCCTCCGCCGCCGGAGGATCGCTCTGCAAGAACTCTTCCGTAAGCCGCACAGCGCCCAACGGAACGCTGATTGTTTCCTTGATGCGTTTATGCTCCGAAAGAGTAATCTCGCAGCTTCCGCCGCCAAGGTCGATCAGCAGCACACGACCGCCCGTTCCGGGTTCGGTGCTCATCAGTCCACGATGAATCAACCGGCCTTCTTCCAGGCCGGAAATGATCTCCATGTTCCAGCCGGTTTCGGCCTTCACCCACGCTTGAAACGCCGGCGCATTGCGTGCATCGCGCATAGCGGACGTCGCCACCACGCGCATCTGGTCCACGCCGTGCGATTGCACCGCCCGCTGAAATCGCTTGAGCGCCCGCAGCGTGGCCGCCATCGCGTCGGGCGAAACCAGCCCGGAATCAAAGACGCTCGACCCAAGCCGCGTCACCTCTCGATCCTCGTGCACGGTTTTCAACCGATGCGCCACTACTCTTGCAATTTTCAAACGGCAGGAATTTGAACCGACATCTATGGCGGCAAAGGTGGGCATAGGCTTGGCGCACGCACTCCAAAACAGCGAATTGAGGTTCTGCGGTCAAGATACACGACCAGCGCGCCGCCAGATTTAAACCTCGCTGTAACGCGAAGGATGCTGTTCTCAGGAAATCGGCACGATGCGCTTACGGCACCGTCACCTGGATCGTCACGCTGGCTCCCGCCGCAAGGTTGTTGATGCTCGCTGTGTTCTCTGCTGTGATCGTGTAGGGATAAGTTCCTGCAGGCATCACCGGCCCATTGTTTCCCCCGCAGGCGCTCACTCCCATCAATCCCGCCGCTCCCAGCACCGCAAGCGAAACCAGGGAAGACCAGCGCCTTCTCCAGCGCAACAATCCCAGTCCGCAGAGCGCCAAAGCCGCTGCGGCAACCCCTCCGCCGGGAATCGATGCCGGAACGGCCACACCCGCCGGGTAGAACACAACCGACCCGGTCAGCGCGCCGCCCGCGGTCACCTGATAAGCGATCGCCGGGGTCAGCGGACAAACCGGAAGATTCGTAGGGGACAGCTTGCCCGAGTAACTGCAACTCAGCGTGATGTCGCCCGTCATTGGAATGGAACTGATGGCGAACTGGCTGCTCGCCGTGCCGCTTCTCGGCATCGTCACGTTGTTCGCGGAGATCGAGAAACTCGCCGCCATCGAAGGCGCACTGGCGCTACAGAGAAGCAGGAAGCCAATGGCCTGCACGAGACCTTTCGCTTTCATGACTGCACCCTCCCTTGAAGATTTCGGGAATGTCTTGCCTGATTGATGTAGAGTTTGACGAAAAATGCGCCAAAGTCGGTAGGGACAATCCTGAAAAATCCCACCCGCAGTACCGACTGGGCCACCGGCTCTGCTACGCCCGCCGCTTGCTGGCACTCATGCTGCGGCCAATGCCCTGCACTGGCCTCTTCCTTGGGACACGTTGCAGTTTCCCCTCATCGCCTTCGCCCAATCGCCCTAACTCACCTGCCAGTCGCCGGCTTTCGCCCAGTGCTTTTTCCAGCGATCGTTCTTCCAGCGACCTCAGCAGCGGAACAAGCCCGTCGCCCCCGCCGGCACCGAGTTCGGATTCGGCAATTTCCGCCAGCGTCAACCAGTCGTGCCAGATTCCCACTTTGTTCTGAATCTTTTTCAGCAGTGCAGCCTGCGCTTTCGCCATTGCGTCCGAGCTTTGAGAAATCTCAGCGAGATACCTCGCCGTCTTCGCGCGCTTGCGAAACTCATGCAGCGTCTCTGCAGTCAACATCGACGCTTCCAGCTCCAGGCCGCCCATGATCCCCAAAATAGCTGCTGTGGTGTCGATCGACCTTGAAACCTCCGCTCCACAGAACAACTTTGCAAGCCCGACTCCGGCTTCATCGAAGGCGTTCTGTTTCTTGGCGATCATCGCGCTGAATCTCTTCTCAGCCGAAGCGCGCTTTCGTTCGAGCCGTCGTTCCAAGGTATCCATCTCGCGCAAGCATGCGCGGCCCGCCCGGCATAATTCCGCAATCTCTCCCGCTTGGGGCGATCGCATTCCACGAAGAATCTGCAACAAAACATCCAGGTCGCGCACCGGGCTCAGGATCTTGCGCAGTTTTTCCGCCTGTTTCATCCAATGGCGGGCCGCTCGACCGGCGGCATCGTCCATGGTCTGCTCTTGCAGCCACACTTCCACTGGAGCTTGCAGTCGCACCGTCGTCACGCGCATCGCGTGTACACGCTTCCTGCCCGGCCTCCGGCCGCATCGTTTCAGGGCTTCACGCCATGCTTCGATGTTCTCCTGCCAGGCAGGTTGACCCGCCAATTGCGACGGACCGCGCCGCCCGATTCCAACGAAATTCATCGTCCCTTAACCATTCCCCTACTATAGAGCAGCCCCCAGGCTTCGCTTCCAAACAGCATTTGAGTGCCGCGGGGCAACGTATTGTTCTCTGAAACATTCGCCCTCGTCTCGCTGGTATCCTGATGTTGGCCGCGATTTTCGGTCTCCTTGACCAGTGCGTCACAGTCCCGGCTGACGCCCATAACGCAGTTTTCCTAAGCTTTGCGGCACAACTGGGTGACCGCACGCAAGTCTTCCGGGCGCAATCTTATCGAACGGCCTCAACGCGACGAGTTTGTCCCGGCAAATCCCGTCACCTTCTGCCGATTTCGGCCAGAGTAGTCAACTTCGGAGCCATGCGATTTCTTTGCAAACGACCATGACGAACGACTCGACACTGACGCATTCCGCGCGCCGCGCGCCTTCCGCGCTCGCATGCTGGGCGCTTTTGGTGGCCATCTTTGCCGCCGTGCAGTTTGCCTCGCTCTTCACTCCCCCGCTGCTCGACGATGCCGATGCAAGCCACGCCGAAGCGGCTCAGCACATGGCAGAAACCGGCGATTGGGTCACCCTCAAGATCAATGGCATCCGCTACCTTGAAAAGCCGCCCCTACCCTACTGGATCGACGCCGCTCTCTATCGCGTCTTTGGTCAAAACGTGTTCGCAACCCATTTGCCCAACGCGCTCGCGGTGCTTGGCTGTGCATGCCTCGCCTGGGTCTGGGCTGGTCGCGCCTGGGGCCGTCGCGCCGCGCTTTACTCCGCGCTCGGAGTGCTCACGTCCATCGGACCATTCCTCTTCACACGCTTCGCAATTCCTGAAGCTCTCCTGAGCTTCTTCTTCTTGCTCGCGCTTTATTGCTTCCTTACCGGAATGGAGTCCCGCCGGCCCATTCGGATTTACGCCATGTGGGGCGCACTGGCTCTAGCCACGCTCACCAAAGGCCTCATCGCACCGGTGTTCTTTGCCGCCGCGGCCATTCCACTCCTCCTGCTCAGTGGTCAGTGGCGTCGCTGGCTCCAGTTCAAACCCTTCAGTGGATTGCTGCTCTATCTCGCCATCGCCGCCCCCTGGCACATCCTCGCCGGCCTCGCGAACCCTGATCAGGGACACCCCGTTGGGAATCACCCGGCGATCGGCAACGTCCACGGCTTCTGGTACTTCTATTTCGTTAACGAACACTTCTTCCGTTTCCTCGGCGAGCGGTTTCCCCACGACTATAACAAGATGCCTTTCCTCTGGTACTGGCTGGGGCATTTGGTATGGCTCTTTCCATGGAGCCTGTTCCTGCCCGCGTTGCTCGTTGTAGCCTGGCGCACTCGCCACAGCTGGCTGCAGCACATGCGCAGTGATGCCGGTAGAACTGTCGACTTTTACCTCGACTATGCCGCCCGCGAAGACGTGGCCACGTATATTGAGCGGCTCAAGTTCCGTGTGCGCACAGTGTGGCTTCTTGGCTTGTTCTCCGCATTTATTCTGCTGTTTTTCAGTCTCTCCACCAACCAGGAGTACTACACCTTTCCTGCCTGGCCTCCGCTCTTCATGCTCGTCGCCGGCGTCCTGGTCTCCATTGAAGAGGGCTCAGGCCCCGACGGCAGCAAACCCGTGCTCTCCACCGCGTGGCTCACCGGCGCCCAGGCTGTCTTCGCTATCGCCGGCGTCCTCTCTGCAACGGCTCTTGGGTGGGGCCTGTGGCAGTCCCGCAATCTTCCTTTCGTCGGAGACATCGGAACCCTGCTGGCCCACCGCGACGTCGGCGGCTACACGCTTTCCATGTCGCACATCTTCGACCTTACGGGGCCGTCCTTCGCCGCTTTGCGCCTTCCCGCTGGACTGGCGCTGGTCACACTTCTCGGAGGTCCCGCAACGAGTTGGTTCTTGCGCCTCAGGAAAAGTCACCTGGCCGCCACAATCACGGTTGCGATCACATCCGCTGTATTCCTCGTCGCCGCGCATATCGCCTTTGCCCGCTTCGAACCGATGCTCAGTTCGAAACAACTCGCTGACACGCTGCTGCACGACGGCTCGCCGTCCGACTCGTTCATCATCTACGGCGACCAATCCGACGCGTCCTCCGTCGTCTTTTACACGCACAACTTCCTGCGCAAGCCCGCCTACCTCATCCTCGAACGCTGTTCACCCCATGGAACAGGGTCATCTCTGCTGTGGGGCTCGTGCTATCCCGACGCGCCGAACATCTTCTTGAACGAAGACCAGCTTGCCAAAATGTGGGGAACCGGTGAGCGCAAATGGCTCTTCGCGCAGGATACCTACGAATCGAAGGCAGAACAGCTTCTTGCCGGTCGACTCATTCCTGTCCAGTCCATCGCCGACAAAACCCTCTGGACCGACAGGCCTTTGCATTAAACCCTGCGCCCTACTGCGCCGAACGCATCTTGCCGCCAGGCAAAAGCTGAAATGTCCGTCCGCGCCAGAGGATCGTGCTCGATCCGTAGCTCGCCGCCCAGAAGCAAAAGCCCATCAAGTCGCGGATCGGATACAGCACCAGCAGATCGAACCAGCTTGGATCTCCTACCACTGCGCTTCCTACAGCTAGAGACAATGCAAGCCTAGTCGCGACGGCCCATCCAAACATCCCCACACCCAGCCAAGGCCGTCCCAGCCCGGCTGCAGCGGCCCAAGCCAGCAATCCATACGGCATGCTGAACGTAAGCGCCGTACCGAAATGCCCCTTCGGACGCGAAAAGCGCGTCGACTTCATCCAGCGCACCTGGTGCTTCATCGACCCCACAAAGCTGGAATTGATCACCATATGATCAATCACTTGGTGGCTGAGAACCACCTTCTCTCCCAACTTGAATGTCTTGTTGCCCAGCACAAAATCGTCCGCGCAGTAGTCAGCCGTCACCCTGAATCCGCCCATGCGCCGCACCGTCTCGCGTCGAAAAGCCATCGTCGGGCCCAAAGTGAACTGCATATCTTCCATCATCCGGGCCACCAGCACCCCGGCCGTCATCTCCACACTCATGCCTACGGCTTCAAGTCGCGCCCAGATTCCGCCCTCTGCAGCAATTCCACGGTATAAACAACACATCCCGCCCACGCGCTCATCGGCAAAGGGCAGCGCCACCGCCCGCAAGTAATCTCGCGTCACGCGCACATCGCTGTCGCTGATCACCAGGATGTCGTGGGTCGACGCAGTTTCCATCAACTCCAGCGAAGCCACCTTTGCATTGATGTACTTCGGCTCGCCGGTCGCAAGAAACTTCACCGGGACCAGCGGAAATCGATCCGCAACCCGGCGCGCAATGGTCATGCCCGCGTCGTCAAGCGTGCGCGCACAGAAGAGCACCTCGAATGCCGGGTAGTCCTGCTCAAAAAAACTCGTGAGATACGCCTCAAGTCCCGGGTCCGCGCCATGCAACGGCTTCAAGAGCGACAGAGGAGGAGTGAACCCCGGCTTCAATCCCAACTGCAGTAGTGCCGCGCGACGCTCGTACAAATACCCCGGCACGGCCCAGAGTACGATTCCGGCAAAGACTGTCGACGAGAGTAGGCCGAACCCGGCGATGGCAAGCAACGCGAACGACATGCAGGTATCAGCATACCCGCACGCTGCCCGATGGGACGAGGCCGAATCCGTTACTCACACCGGCCCACAATCACTTGTCAGGAAGTGTCAGGACGACTTATGCATCGCGCTTGTTCGATGTCCGCGGCGACACCACTGAGGGTTTGCGCAAGGGCACAATCGCGCCAGGCTGGGCCGGTGCGGCCTGCTGGAAGCGGGTCAGCATCTCCGACCGCACGTACTCCACAAAGCTCTGCATCTGCCGGTTCATCTCTTCCATGCGCTCCCGCATTTGCAGAATGATGGCAATCCCAGCAATGTTTACGCCCAGGTCGCGCGCCAGGTTCAAAATGAATTCCAACCTCTCCAGGTCTTCGTCGGTAAAGTAGCGGGTATTCCCATCGGTGCGCGACGGCTTCAGAAGCCCTTCGCGTTCGTAGAGGCGCAGCGTCTGAGGATGGATCTCGTACATGTCGGCCACTGCCGAAATCATGTACACGCCCTTCGATTTGCGCTTCGCTGCCATCGGGTTATCGCCACCAGCTTACCGTAAGTCTTCTCAACCCCGCGTTACATCTTGTCGAACAACTTCACACGTGGGTCCTGATTGTTCAACCGCGCCAATTCCCGCATGATTTCGCGGCTGCGCTCGTCCTGCAGATGCGGCACCATCACTTCAATCGTCACAATCTGGTCCCCGCGCTGACCCGCGTGCGAAGCGCTCTCCACGCCGCGCTCGCGCATGCGCAATTTCTGGCCGCTTTGCGTACCCGGGGGAATCTTCAACTGTGCACGCCCATCAATCGTCGGCACATCCACCTTCGCGCCCAGCGAGGCCTCCGGCACCGTCACCGGCACCGTGATGTGAATGTCATCGCCCGAACGCGAAAACACGGGATGCGTTCCCGTCCGCACAATCACAAACAAGTCCCCGGGAATGCCGCCGTTCACGCCGGCATTGCCCTTGCCCTGCAGGCGAATCCGCTGCCCGTCGCGCGTTCCCGCCTTAATCCGGAACTCCACTGTTTCCGTGCGGCTTACCGTTCCTTCACCGTGACAGGTAGGGCAGTCATTCGAAACGCGTCCTGATCCATTGCAGCGCGGACAGGGAATGTTGAACTTCATCCGCCCGCCCATCTGCGTCACCTGACCGGTGCCATTGCACTCGGGGCATGGCATCGGACCGCCAGTGTGCGCCTGTCCATGACACGTTGGGCACGTTTCCTGCCGATGCACCTGCAAGCGCGCTTGCCCGCCGCGAATCGCAGTCCAGAAATCGACCGTCGCCTGGTATTCCAGATCCGTCCCCTGCTGGGGGCCGCGCGGACGTTGCGTTTGCGCGCCGGTAAAGATCCCCGAAAAAATGTCTTTGAAACTGCCCCAGGTTCCCGAGCCGGCGCCGGCTTGGGTGCCACCACCCCCCTGAAACCCTGAGAAATCGAAACCACCAAAATCTACCGGAGGCTGGCCGCCCTGTGCCTGTTGCCGCGCATATGCCTCGGCCTGCGCTGGATCGATCTGGTCAGAGTAGAAACCGAGCTGGTCATAGATCTTCCGTTTCTTCTCATCGCTCAAAATGTCGTTGGCTTCTGAGATCTCCTTGAACTTCTCCTCAGCCTTTTTATCGCCCGGGTTTACATCGGGATGATATTTGCGCGCAGCTTTCCTGAAAGCCTTGCGGATCTCCTCCGCGCTGGCTGTCTTCTTCACGCCAAGCGTCGCGTAATAATCCTTATTTTGATTCGTTGGCATTCGTATCTTCTTGTCTCAAATCAGCCTACACGGTGCATACCATCCCAAAAGCCTGCGATCCTCTGAAAGGCATTCACTTACTTGTCGGCGAGATCGTACCCTTCGAGGTCTCCCTCAGAAATCAGGGGCGAACGACTCTCCATCGCTCGCCCCGTCCTCAAAACCGCTAGCACCCGCAAAGCGGGGCTAACTCTGCCAACTCCGCTTTATTTCTTCTCGTCCACGTCCACGTACTCGGCGTCGATTACGCCTTCGTCCTTCTTCGGTTCTGCAGCCGGCTCGCTCGCACCTGCCGCGGCACCACCCGGCGCAGCAGAGGCATTCGCCTTGTAAAGCACCTCGGCCAGCTTGTGGCTTGAGGCCGTCAGCTTTTCGTTCGCCGCTTTGAGTTCGGCCGCTGTCGGTGTGCCTTCCAAGGACTTTTTGGCTTCGGCCAGCGCAGCTTCCACATCGGTCTTGTCCGCCGCCTGCACCTTTTCGCCCGAGTCTTTCAGCATCTTCTCGATGTTGTAAACCATTGAATCGAGCTGATTACGCGCTTCAATCTCTTCGCGCTTTTCCTTGTCCTCGCTCGCATGTGCCTCGGCGTCCTTGGCCATGCGCTCGACTTCTTCCTTGCTCAATCCCGAGCTCGAAGTGATCGTGATGCGGGTGTCCTTGCCCGTCGCGTTGTCCTTCGCCGTCACGTTCAAAATACCGTTGGCGTCGATGTCAAACGTAACCTCGATCTGCGGCACACCACGCGGCGCCGGAGGAATTCCCGCCAGCTTGAACTTGCCCAGCGTGCGGTTTTGTCCCGCCATCGGCCGTTCACCCTGCAGCACATGCACCTCAACTTCGGTCTGCGAGTCTCCTGCCGTCGAAAACGTCTCTGTCTTCTTCGTCGGAATGGTCGTGTTCCGCGGAATCATGGGAGTGGCCACGCCGCCGAGCGTTTCAATGGCCAGCGTGAGCGGCGTCACGTCAAGCAACAGCAGATCCTTCACTTCGCCTGCCAACACGCCCGCCTGAACAGCAGCGCCCACAGCAACCACCTCATCGGGATTCACACCGCGATGCGGCTCCTTGCCAAACAAGCCCTTCACCAGTTCCTGGATCTTGGGCATACGCGTCTGGCCGCCGACCAGGACCACTTCGTCAATCTGGCTGGTGGTCACGCCCGCATCGGCCAACGCCTTCTTGCACGGCTCCAGGGACCGCTCCAGCAAGTCGCCCACCATCTGCTCCAGCTTGGCGCGGGTCAACTTGCGCACCAGGTGCTTCGGTCCCGTTGCATCCGCAGTGATAAACGGCAGATTGATCTCCGTCTCCACCGTCGTCGAGAGCTCGATCTTGGCCTTTTCTGCTGCGTCCTTCAAACGCTGCAACGCCATCTCATTGCCCTTCGAGGCCAGGTCGAGCCCCTCTTCGTGTTTGAACTCGGCAATGAGCCAGTCCACGATCCGCTGGTCAAGGTTGTCGCCGCCCAGGTGCGTGTCGCCATTCGTCGACTTCACCTCAATGACGCCTTCGCCCACTTCCAGGATCGAAATATCAAACGTGCCGCCGCCAAAGTCATACACGGCGATCGTCTCGTCCTTCTTCTTGTCGAGCCCATAGGCCAATGCTGCAGCCGTTGGCTCGTTCACAATGCGCTTCACATCCAGACCGGCAATTTTGCCTGCGTCCTTCGTTGCCTGACGCTGCGCGTCGTTAAAGTAGGCCGGGACGGTGATGACCGCCTCGCTCACCGGCTCGCCCAGGTAGGCTTCCGCACTCTTCTTCAGCTTTTGAAGAATCATGGCCGAGATTTCAGGTGGGGTGTACTCCTTGCCCTGTGCCACAACTGCCACGTGGTCGCCCTGTTGGACAACCTTATAGGGCACCATCTTCATTTCATTGTCGACTTCGTTGTAACGGCGGCCCATAAAACGCTTGATCGAGAAAATCGTGTTCTCCGGGTTGGTGATTGCCTGGCGCTTGGCCACCTGGCCTACCAGCCGCTCGCCGCTCTTCGAAAAGCCGACGATCGAGGGCGTGGTGCGCGCACCCTCTTCATTTGGAATCACTTTGGGTTCGCCGCCCTCAAGGACGGCAACGCACGAGTTGGTCGTGCCGAGGTCAATACCAATAATCTTTGCCATGGTTTCCTGCCTACAGATCGGATTCAGACTCTTATAAGATGCAGCATTGAGTGTCTTAGTGTCAACTTTTTTTGATTCAATTCCCATAAAGTATCAGACGTAATTCTTATCTCATCGAGCGTCCCCTATTCCGACGACAACTCCTTGGCCGTCCGTCACAACCAGCCTGCCGCCGATTCATGTAACCTCATCTGTTCGAAGCGAAATGACCTCGGCCGACGCCCAAGCCCGCTATCCCCTCACCCAGGGCGTAAACCCTTGGCTGGTCACCGTTTCCGTCATGCTGCCCACCTTTATGGAAGTGCTCGACACCGCCATTGCCTCTGTGGCCCTTCCCTATATCGCCGGCAGCCTGTCCTCCACCAACTCCGAGGCGACCTGGGTCCTTACCAGCTACCTGGTTGCCAATGCCGTTATCCTGCCCGCTTCCAACTGGTTTGCCCGCCGCTTTGGCCGCAAGCGCTTCCTGCTCACCTGCGTGGCCATCTTTACCATCGCTTCGTTCTTTTGCGGTGCAGCGCCTTCCCTGGCCATCATCCTGCTCGCTCGCGTGATGCAGGGTGCGGGAGGCGGAGCACTGCAACCCCTGTCGCAGTCCATCCTGCTCGAAAGCTTCCCTCCGGCCAAACGCTCCATGGCGATGGCCGCCTATGGCCTCGGCATTGTCGTGGCCCCGGTCCTCGGGCCCACACTAGGCGGCTGGCTTACCGACACCTTCAGTTGGCGGTACGCCTTCTACATCAATATTCCCGTCGGAATCCTCGCCATCTTCATGATCATGCGTTTTGTGCACGACCCGCCCTACATCAGGAACGCCAAAGTCGGCGCCTTCGACAACATCGGATTCGGTTTGCTCATTGTCTGGACCGGCTGCCTTCAGGTCGTTCTGGATAAAGGCCAGGAAGATGACTGGTTCGCCGCCACCTGGGTACGCTGGGCCGTCGCCGCGCTCATCTTCGGCTTCATCGGATGGATCTGGCGCTCATGGACAAAGAAAAACGGGCTCGTTGACCTGCATGTCCTTAAAAACCGCAACTTCCGCACCGGCTGCTTCCTCATCGCCCTTCTCGGCGCGTGTATTTACATCACCATCACAATCCTTCCCCTCTACTACCAGGAGGTGATGGGCTACACCGCATTCACCGCCGGCCTTGTCGTCGGTCCGCGCGGCATCGGCTCCATCATCGGTTCGCCCATCATCGGCATACTCGGCTCGCGCATGGATCCGCGCAAACTGCTGTGCGTAGGATTCATCGGCTTCGGTGTCTGCGCCCTCTTCTTCGGCACCGTCAACCTGGACATCGGACCCTACACGCTGCTCATCCCCATCATGCTCACCGGCTTTGCCCTCAGCTTCGTCTTCGTGCCTCTCGCCACCATGACCACCTCCACGCTCTCGCGCGAAGAAATGGGCAACGCCACCGGCCTCTTCAACATGCTGCGCAACATCGGCGGATCGATTGGCATCGCCATGGCCACAACGGCGCTGATTCGCCGCGCTGCGCTCCACCAAACCGAAATCGGCGCCAATCTCTCCCCGTCCGACCCCGTCCTGCAGCAGAAATCCGCGCAGATCAGCGCATACCTTGGCCACGCGCTCGGCCGGGCCCAGGGCCGTCCCGGTTCCATGGGCCTCGTCTACAACCTCATGCTCCAGCAGTCCGGTCTGATGGCCTACGTCGACGTCTTCCGCTGGACCGCCCTGCTGGCCTTCTTCTGCGCCTTCGCTGTCTGGCTCTTTCGCAAGCCGCCAAAAAACGCCGCTCCGCCTCCGGGCGCGCACTGACACCCAACAAAAAAATGCGGCTGTTAAGGCCGCATCATTTTCTTGCTGACGCAAATAACCTCACCCAAGCAACGGCAAGAACCGCCGCATCTGCTCGTCGTACTGCTCGATGCGCCCGGTCAGGATGTCGTAGTACCAGCCAAAAACCTTCAGCCGGCCGTCGACGACTGCGCGCGCCACGGAAGGCTGCGCTCTCAGGTTCAGCAGCTGCGCTACGACATTGCCGCGAATCAGCGAACACAGCTCCGCATGTGCGCCGTCCGCGGGATTCAGCGGCTGCCGATGACTGAACGCCGCCTCCACGTGGTGCAGCCAGCGGCTCGCCTTGGGCAGCTTCTCGAGGCCCTTGCGCTCCAGAGCCGCTTTCATTGCACCGCAGTCGGAGTGCCCGCACAGAATGGCATACGGCACCTTCAGTACTTCCACCGCATATTCAATCGTCGCCGTGCAGCCGTCAGCGTCATTGCCCGCCACCGGAACCACGTTGCCCGCATTGCGGGTGATAAAAAGATCGCCGGGCCCCGTGCCGAGAATCAGGTCCGGCACAATTCGCGAGTCCGAACAGGTAATGAATAGAAACTCCGGAGCCTGCGATTCCGCCAATAGATGGAACTGGCCACGCCGCGCGGGAAACACCTCGGCAAGAAACTTCTTGTGCCCTGCAATCAACCGCTCCACTGTGAACCCTCACTCAACTATGAGCCTATCGTTTCCTGCATTCTCTTGGCTGCTAAGTATCCCACGCCCTGAGATGGAGTTGGCTCGGTCAGAGGCCAACATGTCGCTGTCTGCCAACATGCTATTGTTCCCAGGTGACAGCCCTACGACGTCGCGGCCGTCGCATTGGCCTGCACAGCCTGACACCGATTGATACCCTTAATCCAGAGGAGCTTCCCAAGTCCGATGATTCCTGTGCGCCGGTTCTTTCCCAGTTTTCTTGCCTTTGTCCTGCTCACCGTCTCTTCATCCCACGCCGTTGCTCAAGCCGTCGACGGCCTCGACCCCACAATGAGAGCACGTATCGACCGCATCGCCAGCCAGGTTCTCGCTCTGCGCGGCATGCCGTCCGCTTCCATTGCCGTCGTCCAGGACGGCAAGCTGGTCTACACCCACGCATACGGTTTCGCGCACCTCGGGCCCAACATCCCCGCCACGCCGACGATGCGCTACTCCATCGGCTCCATCTCCAAGCAATTCACTGCCACGGCCATCTTGCTCCTCCAGGAACAGGGCAAACTTTCCATCGACGATCCCGTCGGCAAATACATTCCCGGCCTCACCCGCGGCGACGAAGTCACCATCCGGCAAATCCTCTCGCACACCTCCGGCTATCAGGACTACGCGCCCGAAGACTACCCCGTCGAATCGCAACTCGGCCCAGTTTCTCCGCAGCAGATTCTCGACACCTGGGCCACCAAGCCGCTCGACTTCGAACCCGGCACGCAGTGGCAATACTCCAACACTAACTTCGTCATCGCCGGTCTCATCATCGAGAAAGTCACCGGCGAAAAGCTCTTCACCTATCTCGGCGAACACATCTTCCGCCCTCTCAACATGAAGAGCGCCTGGAACAGCGACGAAAAAGCCCTCACCCATACTGACGCCGCACCGTATATCCGTGCCGCGCTCGGCCCCCCGCGTCTGGCGCCCAACGGCGGCGAAGGCTGGATGTTCGCTGCCGGCGAACTCGCCATGACCCCGCACGACCTCGCCCTGTGGGATATCAGCCTGCTCAACCAGTCCGTGCTCTCTCCTGAGAGCTACAAAACAATGTTCACCGAGGTGAAGCTCAAAGACGGCTCCGGCACGCACTACGGACTGGGCGTTGAAGTCACTGAGCGTGGCGGTTTCCGCTCCATCGAGCACAGCGGTGAAGTGAACGGCTTCGTCTCCGACAACGAAGTCCTCATCGACAACGGCATCGCTGTCGCCGTCGTCACTAATCACATGGCAGGCGGAGCAGAAGAAATCGCACAGCTCGTTGCCGCCACGGTAGCCGGCAATCCCCACGAGTCCGCGGCCGAAAAACAGGCGCTCGCCATTTACCGCGGCCTGCAAAATGGCGCCATCGATCGCACTCTGCTGGCGCCCAATCTCAATGCATATTTCAACGCGCAGACCATCGCGGACTTCAAAACCAGCCTCGGGCCACTGGGTGAACCGCTTACCTTCCGTCAGAGCCGCGTCACCTTGCGCGGAGGCATGACCTTCCGCCGATTTGAGATCGTCTACCCGGCCAAAAAGTTGCTGCTGACCACGTACACCTATCCCGACGGCAAGCTCGAGCAATACTTTGTCGAACCCTCTGACTAGCGATGCATAAAACTCTCTTCACCGTCGCTCTCACATGCACCAGCCGGGCAGTCCAGGTGCGCGACCGCATGTTCGGCAGAGTTCCGCGCCGCCGCCCGATCTGCCCAGAAATCACCGCGACGCAGCACTCCATCCCCAGCGGCAAAAACCTGCTCGATGCGGTTTACGTCGAACCCACCTCCATCCCGCCGCGCGCCGCAGTCCTCGTCTGTCATGGAATCGGAGAGGTTGTTGCGCAATGGTTTCCCATTCAGCGCATCTTCGCCGAGGCGGGAATCGCCTCGCTCGTCTTCGATTACTCCGGCTACGGCCGAAGCACCGGATCCATCGCCTGGTCCCAGTGCGAGCTCGACACCGTTTCAGCCGTCGAACTGCTGCAGCGACTCGCTCCCAACCTTCCCATTTCGCTTCTCGGATTCTCCCTCGGGACCGGCATCGCTCCCGCGGTTCTCGATCGCGTCACTCCAGAGCGCCTCATCCTCTGCGCCGGATATTCATCTTTCCGCAGCGCTGCCCATGCCGCGCGCATTCCCAAAATTCTCTCCCGCTTCGTCCCACCCATCTGGTCCGCAAAAAACTCTTTGCTCAACCGCCACCTCCCTGTACTGGTTGTCCAGGGTGACGGAGACAAGCTCTTTCGTATGAAAATGGGCCGCGAACTGGTCGCAGTCTGCGGCTCAAGATCCGAGTTCCTCGTCCTGCCCGCCCGCTCCCACAACGAACCTTTCTACAAGCCAAAACCCCACTACTGGGGCCCGATCATTTCGTGGATTCTCTCCGACCTGACTCCCGGTACCGCACCGGCCTCGCGCTGACTCATCCAATTCAACCCTTCTTGCCGCAGACCCCTCCAGCCGACTGCTTTTGCCCGCCCGGATGCCCGCCTCGCCGCTCTTTCTGTAAACTTAGGACTGACCTATGTTTGAAAACCTTACAGACAAACTGCAGCGCGCCTTCAAAACCCTCCGCGGCCAGGGCACGCTCACTGAAGAAAACATTCAGGAAGCCCTCGCCGCCATTCGCGTGGCGCTTCTCGAGGCCGACGTCAACCTCAACGTTGTCAAAGACCTCATCGAACACATTCGCGCCAAGGCCGTCGGCACAGAGGTGCTCACCGCCCTCTCACCCTCCGAACAGGTCATCAAGATCGTGCGCGACGAGCTCATCGAGCTCCTGGGCCGCGACACCGCGCGCTTCAAGTTCGCCTCGCAGCCGCCTACCGTCATTCTGATGGCCGGCCTCCAGGGTTCCGGCAAAACCACCACCTCGGGCAAGCTAGCCGCATGGCTCAAGAAGGGTGGCCATCGCCCTATTCTTGTCTCGGTCGACGTCTACCGGCCTGCCGCGCGCGAGCAACTTAAGGTGGTCGCCAAATCCATCGACGCCAAAATCTACGAGGGCGACCTCAAAGGCGAAGCGCCGGGCTCCGCGCTTGTCGAGCGGCTCGCCGCCGAAGCCCGCCGCGAAGCGCGCAATTTCGGATTCGACACACTCATCGTGGACACGGCCGGTCGCCTCCACATCGATGAAGACCTCATGGGCGAAATGGAGCGGCTCAAAAAGCTGCTCAACCCGCAGGAGATTCTCTTCGTCGCCGACGCCATGACCGGCCAAGACGCGGTCAACTCCGCGCAGGATTTTCATTCCCGTCTCGGCCTCACCGGCGTCGTGCTCACCAAGATGGATGGCGATGCGCGCGGCGGCGCAGCACTCTCCATTCGCCACGTTACCGGACAGCCCATCAAGTTCATCGGCGTAGGCGAAAAGCCCGATGCCTTCGAACCCTTCCATCCTGACCGCATCGTCGGCCGAATCCTCGGCATGGGCGACATGATGTCGCTCATCGAGAAAGCCGAAGAAAAGCTCGACCGCAAAAAGTCTGAAGAGTTCGCCAAGAAAGCGCTGCTCGGCGACGGCTTCACGCTCGAAGACTTCCGCGATCAGCTCAAGCAAATCAAAAAGCTCGGCTCGATGGAATCCATCTTGAAGATGATGCCGTCGGTCGGCCCATTCGCCGGCCTGCAGCAGGCCGCGCAACACGTCGACGAAAAACAATTCCTCCGCCTCGAAGCCATCATCGGGTCCATGACGCCCTTCGAGCGCCGCAATCACGAGGTCATCTCCGGGTCGCGCCGCAAGCGCATCGCCGCCGGCTCCGGCACCACCGTGCAGGACGTGAACCAGCTCCTCCGCCAGTACGCGCAGATGAGCAAGGTCTTCAAGCAGATGGGCAAAGGCGGCCTCGGTAAAAGCATGATGCGCGGCGGCATGGGCGCGTTGGGCATGGGCGGCAGGCAGAAGTTCGGGCGATAGCGTCCATGACTCCTCTCCAGGACCAACTCGACGAAATCACTGCCCGCACGCGCCACCTGGTGCAGCCCGAACGCCTTGCCGTGGGCGAAAGAGCGGTCGAAGAATTATTTGCCTCCCACGTCGAGGAAAAGATTCTGCCGGTCGGCGGGCAAGCTCCCGAGTTCGCCCTCAAAGATGCCAACGGCAAGCTCGTTCGCTCCGCGGATCTGCTCGCGCTCGGTCCGCTGGTCCTCAAGTTTTTTCGTGGTCGCTGGTGTCCCTATTGCATGACGGAGCTCGAAGTCTGGCGCGACCTCTACGGCCGCCTGCGCGACCGGGGCGTCTTCCTGGTTGCGATTGGCCCGCAGATCGCACGCCAGTCTGACTTCATGGCCGGCCAGCACGGTCTTCCCTTCCCCATCCTCGCCGACCCGGACAACAAAGTCGCCGAGCAGTTCGGCCTCGTCTACACCATCCCCGAGTACCACCGCGACTACTACCTTTCCATCCTCGTCAACATCCCCTTCGTCAATGGAGACAAGAGCTGGCGCCTGCCGCTGCCGGCAACCTACGTGCTCGATCGCGGTGGACGAGTTGTGTATGCCGAAGCCCACGCCGACTTTCGCGTGCGGCCCGAACCCGAAGAAGCGATGGCGGCGGCGTTCGCCGCCTGCAGCCATTGACGCACAGGCCCGCTGCGCGCGGGAAGCAGGGACGTCACAGCTTCACAGGTGCTGACCGCACGGGGGACTGTCCGTCCGGCTCGCGCGCTTCGCGCCGCGATTCACAGTTTCACAGATTCACAGGGTCACTGCCGATTGAAGCGGAGTTAGCGGGGAACCATGGAGAAGGGAGTGGGGAATAGGGAGTAAAGTGCAAAGACTCTTGCTCCGGGCAGCTTCACCCGAAATAGCAGTTTCACCCGGAATACCAGCTGAGCGGCCGGCATGGCGTTGATCCTGTCGAATTTTCGAGGCCCGAAATTGCGATTTGGTCAATCGGTATACCCCCGGGGGGTAGGGGGAGGGGGGGGTACCTATTTTTCCCCTTATCCTGAACATTCAGGGCCGGTTAGCGCTGAGAAAGTGCGTTCTATACCGCACTTATGCGCACATTTGCAGCAAGGCAGCGAGTCGGCGAGTTGGCGAGTCAGCGTTCGGCCGCCCGCTCACCGCAAAGAACGCAAGGACGGGCACAGAGCATTTTCCTACGGAGTGCAAACCCCGGCGGCGGTTGCCACTTACCGCTCGAATTCACCACTACTTCTAATTCATCACTACTTCTATTGTGGACTTTTGCGCCTATTAGACTGCAAGGCACGCGAAAGAATCGCATGTTTGGAATGTGGGGTTTGCGAGGAAAGTTGGGATTGCCCGCTTGACAGGAACAGGCAGGACCGGCGGAAGCAGCCTTGCCTCACGTACCAACCATCCGCGAAATCCGCGCCTCGATCTCAGCAACCATCGCCCCGCGCAGCAGGATCACCTTGCTCCGCGATGACGCGCCGCCGACCAGGTCCACTGCCACTTTTGAAAGGCCGAATGTCTTTGCGAGAAACGCGAGCAGCGCTTCGTTGGCGCGGCCTTCCACCGGCGGAGCCTGCACCGCAACCTTTAACTGGGCCGCTGCGCCCTCGCCGTAGATGCCCAGAATCGCCGACTTCTTCGCACCGGGCTGCACCCGCACAGCCAGCGTCACGCCGCCGGCAACGGCGCGGAGCATCAGGCCGGTCCTGCGTAAGGCGCGCGCTTGCCGAACAGTGCTGTCCCGATCCGTATCCGCGTCGCCCCTTCTTCAATGGCCAGCGCAAAGTCGCCGCTCATGCCCATGGAAAGGGTGTGCAACTTCAACTTCGGATGTGTCGCAACCCAGCGATCGCGCCATTGGCGCAGGCTACGAAAACAGGCGCGCGTTTCTTCATCATGCGCACCCCACGGTGCGATTGTCATGAGTCCGCGAACATCGAGATGCGAAAACCCCGGAAGGGCTTCAAGGAGTTGCGCCGCTTCGGCAGACTCCGGCTCGAGTCCTTCTTTGGTCTCTTCGGGACTGAGCTTCACTTCAAGCAGCACAGGCAAATGCTTGCGGAGCTTTCCGGCAGCTTCGTTCAACCGCTCGGCGAGGCGCAGCGAATCTACCGAATCGACTCCGTCAAAAAGCTCCACGGCGCGGCTTGCTTTATTCGACTGCAGATGGCCGATGAGATGGACAAGGATCGGCGTGTCCGATGCGGCGATGGCGCCCTCTGCGCGCAGCGGCGCCAGTTCGTCGGCTTTCGCGGCAAACTCCTGTACGCGGTTCTCGCCGAAGAGCCGCAGTCCCAGCCTTTCCGCTTCGGCAATGGTCGCGGCGGGATACGTCTTCGACACCGCCATGAACTCAATCTCGCTGCGCTTGCGGCCCGCGCGGCGGCAGGCGGCATGAATTGCTTCTTCGAGCTTTGCGAGATTCTCGGCCAGCGCTGTCATCGAAGCCTCACCGCCCGTGATCTTCGAGATACTTCTCTGCCTCGAGCGCGGCCATGCAGCCGGAGCCTGCAGCGGTGATTGCCTGGCGATAGCGGCGGTCCTGCACGTCGCCGCAAGCGTACACGCCCGCCACTACGGTTCCGTGATGCGTGGTGAAGACATTGTTCTGGGTGCGAATGTAGCCGTCCTCGTCCAGATCGATCTGGCCGGTAAACATTTTGGCGTTGGGTTCGTGGCCGATGCCGAGAAACATTCCTTCCACGTCGAGAGTGCTCTTCTCCCCGTTGGCCACGTTGCGCAGGCGCAGGCCCTTCACCGATTTCTCTTCAACACCCAGCACTTCATCCACCACGGTGTTGGTTTGCAATTCGATATTGGGGTGAGCCATCGCCCGCTCCAACATGATTTTCGATGCGCGGAACGCATCGCGGCGATGTAACAGCGTCACCTTCGAGGCAAAACGCGTGAGAAACAGCGCTTCTTCCATCGCGGAGTCGCCGCCGCCAATCACGGCGATGGGCTTGCCGCGGAAGAAGAATCCGTCGCATGTGGCGCAGCTGGAAACACCGTGGCCGATCAAGGCCTGTTCGCTGGGAATGCCCAGCCAGCGCGCGCTGGCGCCCGACGCAATGATGAGGGTGCGCGTATGAATCTCTCCGGCAGAGGTGTTCAGGCGATAAGGATGGCTCTTGAGATCAACAGAATTCAGATGCGCCAGCTGAAACGTTGCGCCGAATCGGGCAGCCTGCTTCTTCATGTTGTCGATCAGTTCAGGCCCCTGAATTCCATCGGGCCAGCCGGGAAAGTTCTCGACCAGCGTGGTGATGGAGAGTTGCCCACCGGGCTCATGGCCTTCGAGAACCAAGGGGTTCAGACCGGCACGTGCGGTGTAAATGGCGGCAGTGAGCCCGGCGCAGCCGGAGCCCAGAATTACGGTATCGCGAGTTTCTGTCATCAGGTTTCCCGTTCTCGATTGTAGACGGAGCCAATCCTCCACCCGCCGGCCCAGCTCAGGCTCCGCTGTGGAGAACTGCGCAACCGAACAATCCTATGTAAAGATGACGGACATGGCGAATTTGACTCTGATCTACGGAATGCGGCTGCTGCCGGAAGGCGAAGTGAGCGAAATCCAGGACGCGACGCTGAAGCTGGCCAATGGGAATGAAGCCCATGTGACCATGCATGTTCTGGAGGGTTCGCGCGAGCAGATTGAGACCCAGCTGAAACAGAGCCTCGACGCATTCTTCGACTTCTATCCTGAGATCTAAGTGCTCCGCATGCTTCCCGTCCGGAGTGTCGCTCGGAGTCTGCGCCTCTGCTCTCAGGCGAAATTTGCCTTTTGAGTCCGCTTTCCTAGTCGTCCGAGATGCGGGCTGAAGTCTGCGCTCCTGCTTTGGCCTTGATACTTTGCTTCACGCGCAGGTTATCGAGAGCGTATTCAATGTAGCGCGGCTCATAGTGCGACGGCTGCCCCATGAATTTGCAGGTGGCCACCACCTGGTCCACGACGAACCTGGGCATGTAAGCGGCAAAGTCCATCTTCTTTTCATCGCGCAGCTTGCGCACGATGGTCTCAAAGATTTCATCCGGCAGCGTCATGCCCTGCTTCTGGCTCTCGATCTGGAAGATGCGTTTGAAGTTCTCCAGACTGGGGGCGCCCACTTCAATTTTGTAAGGAAGCCGGCGCAAGAACGCCGGATCCATCAGGTCTTCCGGTTCCAGGTTGGTCGAGAAAATAATCAGCTCTTCGAAAGGAATGCTGAAGCTCTTGCCGGTGTGCAGTTTCAGAAAGTCGATGCGGCTTTCGAGCGGCACAATCCAGCGATTCAGCAAGTTGGTGGGACTCACAAGCTGGCGTCCGAAGTCATCGATGATGAAACAGCCGCCGAGGGCTTTGACGTGCAGCGGGGCCTCGTAGTAGTGGCCGGTTTCGTCGTAGCGCAGGTCAAGCATTTCGAGCGTGAGTTCGCCACCGGTGACAACGAACGGCCGCCTGCAGGGCACCCAGCGGGCATCGAAGGACTCGCGGCGAATGACGCTGAACTCACCATCATCGGCGGTGTCGGTCGGATCGAGCGGAATGTGAATGCTGGGATCGTGGACGCGAATGATCTGGCCTTCCACCACAACGGAGTACGGCACGTAGATGACATCCTGAAAGACATTGGTGATGCGCAGCGCGGTAGAGGTCTTGCCGTTTCCAGGCGGCCCATAGAAAAGAATGGCGCGGCCGGAGTTGAGCGCGGGGCCCGCCTGCTCAATCAGGCTCTCGTCAAACGTCAAGTCACTCAGACCTTTGCGCAGCCGGTCGTAGGTGATGAGTTCGTTGGTGAGCTTTTGCAAGCTGACCTGTTCGTTGAACTCATCCAGCGTGACCGGGGCAGGACCGGTATAGCGAAGGCGTGAAAGTGCATCGAGCGTCCACTGGCGGCCTGTTTCGGTGAAGGAGTAGCTCAGATCGATGGGATTGTCTTCCTGCCGCGAACCAAGAGTCTGCAGCAGGTTGCGCTTCACGGCCATCTGCACGAGGTCGAGAACGATGTGGTAGGGGAGTTTGATGGCGTCGATGAACTGGCGGGTAGTTTCGAGGCGATCGCGGTAAATGAGTTTCAACAGCAGACCCATCAGGTCGACTTCGTCGATTCCGGTGGAGCGAATGTCCGGCGGTTCGGCAGGAATCCGGTGGAGGAAGGAGTCGAGGCGTTCCCGGGTGATGGCGCCAATCGCGACGAGGTTGTCGCCCAGACGCCCGCCCGACGTTGTCAGGCGCTCGAGCGCCTTGGCCACGTCTTTTTCGGTGATCAACTTGGCCCGGATCAGCAGGTCCCCTAGCCGCAAACGAGTAGCGATGACGTCCTCCTTGTTGCAGCTTCCGATGGTCAAGACAAGACCGAATCGAGAAGCGGGTCACCGAATGGGGGGGTGACCATCAAACCCAAGCAAATTCAATCGACTAAGGACACATTCTAGCGAAGAATTGGCTCGGCGGGAGAACTGAGGTAATGCATAGCGGTTACCTTTTGGGCAGTCGGCGAGCGCAGAGTAGGAGTTACAGGCAATGTCGCTTTTCTGTGTTTTCGATCTCGACGAGATCAGCGATTTCCAACATTTCAGAACCCATTTGGCAACGGTTTTGCAGAGATATTTCAGGTTCCGATCTTATGTTTCGCCGCGTTGAAGACCGGTTGCGGTGGGCAGCGTTCTTGCTTTTGCCCTGTGCGTTTCTTTGTCCGCCTGCTGTCGCGGGGGGACCGAAATATGTCGCCGGCCCGGGTTACTTCAATGCTGGAGTGGTGGGACATCCGCTCCGTTGGAACGGCGGTGTGGTGCGGTACTTCGTCGATCAGGGTCCACTG
>Ga0210385_10000349_pt1 | contig 36610 bp, 24 predicted proteins | sample IncBWH26OmetaG_FD_160107 | JGI IMG/M metagenome (GOLD analysis project Ga0210385, IMG submission 160107) | Forest soil microbial communities from Barre Woods Harvard Forest LTER site, Petersham, Massachusetts, United States - Inc-BW-H-26-O ...
TTTCTTCCGCACTCAGTTCACGGCACTCAATTCAACGCACTCAGTTCGCCGCACTCAGTTCACATTGACCGTGAACAACGCCGAGGGAAGTCCTGCCGAAGACGCCGTTACCGTCACAGTGCCCGCCGTCAAAGGTGTAGTGTAGTGCACGCTGGCGATTCCCTTCGCACTGGTCAGGACCGGATTCTTCGAAAAGCTCCCTCCGGCGCCGCCATCTGAGAAGCTCACCGAAATCCCCGATGCCGGGTTGCCATATTGGTCCGTAATCAATACTTCCAATTCTTTCGGAGCAGGCACCCCTGGCTTTACCGTTTGATTGTTGCCCGAATAAATCCCCAGAGATGTTGCCGGCCCGGCCAGCACCGTTTCTTTGAACGTCGCCGGGCTCAAGCCCGTCACCGTGCCCGTAATGTAGACCATCCCTGTCGCGGTCCCTGTCGAGTAGGTGGTGTTGGCGATGCCCGCCGAGTTGGTTGTTGCGGTCGGCGACCCTACGACTCCACCAGCTCCTCCATCGGAAAACGCAACCTGCACTCCGCCCAGTCCGTTCCCCGCGGCATCTTTTACTTTGACCGCCAGCGGAGAAGCCAACTGGGTTGCGACCGGCGTCTTCTGCGCATTTCCCGAGGAGATCGAAACCGTTGAGGGCGTGCCCGGCGTGGCCGTGACAGTGAAAGTCGCAGGCGCATAACCTGTACTGGACGCCGTGATCGTGTAGGTGCCCGGTTGGTTGGGCAGAGTGTACGAAGTGGTGGCCACTCCCGAGCTGTTGGTGGTGGCGTGAGCGTTCGAGAACGAACCCACTTTGCCGACGGCGGCGAAAGTTACCGGAATCCCAGCCTGCTGAATCGGCCCTGTGTAGGGGTCCTGTATAGCCGCTTGTAACGCAATCGGCAGCTGTGTCCCTGCCTGCCCGGACTGGTTGTTGCCGGCTGCGGCCACGAGATCGGGCAGCAAGCCAAACACGGCCAGCTGGGTTTTGCCGTTAATGTAAACCCTGCCGTCGGCGACGATCGGCATTTCGAAATGGATCGACGGACCAAAGGCGTCGCGTTTCCCCGCCGCCATCGAACTGTTGTAAAACTCGTTCGCGAGATTGGTGGCGTCGAATGCAAAAAGGATGCTGGTCGGAACGGATACATACCAGAAAATTCCCGCGGTCGCGCCGTTCGAGGAGACAATCCCACCCTGCGGATGCGAAGTGGCCTGTGGAGTTTGCGAAGTCGGGGTCAGCGAAAGTTGCCCGTTGGCAAATGCGTAAGCGAGCACCGGAGTGTCATAGGCTCCGAGATAAACAGTATTGTTCCAGTAAGTCAGTCCGGCATGAACTTGTCCCAGTACGGGTGCATCCAGTTCTTGCGGAATCTGGCTGTCACCCGCCTCGTCGTATCCGCCCAAGGCATCCTGGTTCAGCAGGTAAATGGTTCCGTTCTTATCGACTGCGACCGCGAAGTTGCCCTCCGCCACCGGCGGCAAGAGCGTAATTCCGCCCGAACTCACATCCAGATCGTGGAGCTGAAAATATCGCTGGTTGTAGGGAGTGAACGAGTCCACCAGATTCATCACCCCGTCGCCCTGATTGAACTTCAGGACGCTGTCCCCATAATGGCTTCCGCCCTCATTCGCATCAAATAGACCGTCGCCCGTATTGGCGTAGATGTTGCCGTTCCCGTCTCCCGCCAATCCCGCTCCCGACAACCAAACCGCCGAGGCCATGACGTCCGGAGAAGCGTCAAATACCCCAACCTGCTGCATCGTTCCACCGTCGTACGCCATGACCCAGCCGTTTTCGGTCTTGACGTTACATCCCGGGCCTCCGAAGCCAATGTAGATGATGCCGTCCTGCTCCAGCAGCGCCGGGCGTTCCTGCTGGTATTTATCAACGAAGGTGTAGAGCTGGTTATCGATCGTCACCGATCCCGTGATGACCGTCGGTCCGCCGAACATCTCCGCGCCCGTACCCAAATTCAAAGCATGCAGCCGGTGAACGTAGGCGCCATTCTCCTTGGTCATGGCCAGCACATAGATAGCGTTTCGCGTCGTGTCGATAACCGGAGTGCCCTGGATTCCGAACTCCGTGTAATCACTCTTACAGAACTCGTCAGTTTCTGGAACGCTGGTCACGCCGTTGGCAGGATCAAGAAAATTTACGTACCAGAGCGGAGAGGCGCTGGTTCCTTGGTTGCTATCGGCGTCGAAGGCGTAAACACTGTCATGCATGGTCGCGACATACACGACGTTGTAGGTGGCGTTCAACGCTGGAATCAAAACGCCCGGAACATACAGCGGCTGCGCCGGCATCTGGCCATCGAGCGGCTGCGTGAAGAGTTTTCCAAATTCCACCGGATTAACATTCGCAGGCGTCAGAACGGTTTCCGTAAGATTTTGTCCGGTGCGCGCATTGTCGTAGTGCTGCGTCAGAACAGGCGTCTGGCCGAACGCTGGAGAAATAGAAATACAGACCAGCGAAAGAAGAACCGTTGCAGTCATGAACACAAACCGGCGAACCAGCGCGAGCGCACAGCGCAGATCGGGCGCAGAAGCTCGGCCAAATGCCAGCGTCTGGAAACGGTGGCGCTTCCCGATGAGATTACTAGAGGGCATGTTCACTCCGAGGCGTGCCTGAACTGGGATTTGTTGGATCGGGGAGAGGATCAGCCTTACCAACGCTGTTGCTGAATTTACAACGATTTGACGGCAAAGGCAAGATTCTTGGAGCTCACGCAGCCAGGAATAGACTTGCTCGATCCAGGCTGATCTTGAACAGTCGCAACGGGCGGATGAATCACTGTGCCGCTCCGGAGATATCGGCTGTCGCAGGCACGAAATGGGTACAATAGCGGGTAATTGTGAGGGAAAATTATCCAAGCGCTAGAATCATCCGGTCAAAGCAGATTCGTGGCGCAGTCACTCTTTTTGCGATCGTTGCTCTTGCGATCATTGTTCATGCAGTCATCGTGGCTCTCGCTTTCCTTCCGGTAGCTTTCGCCGCCGATTCTCCCAGGCCCACCTTCAGTAAAGAAGTTGCGCCGATTCTCTTCAAGCACTGCGCGAATTGTCATCGCCCCGGCGAGATTGCATCGGAGGTGTCGCTGCTCTCCTACGAATCCGCCCGGCCCTGGGCCGATTCAATCAAGCAACAAGTCCTGAGTCGCCAGATGCCGCCCTGGCCGGCCGATCCCACCCGGAGCGTGAAGTTTCGCAACGACCCGCGGTTGACCCAGCAGGAAATCGACACACTGATTGCCTGGGTCGATGCCGGCGCTCCCAAAGGAAGCGATGCCGATCTGCCGCCTCAGCCAAGTTTTCCCAAAGGATGGCTGCACCCCAAGGGACTCGCTCCCGACATCGTCATTTCCATGCCCGAGTTCGACGTTCCCGCGCAAGGCGAAATTCCTTACATCCGGCGTCTCATCAAAGTTCCATTCACAACCGACAAGTGGGTCACCGCCATGCAAGTGCTCCCCGGAAACGGCGCTGTCGTGCACCATATGGCCATCACCGAAGTTGAGTTAGCCCCCGGAGTGACGCCCGAGAACATTGACAACCTCCAACAGGTGGCGCGAAAACTGGGCTTTCGCAATGGTTTGAAGTCCACTCAATTTGCCGTCGGAACTCCGGCGAATCCTGCCGTCCATGACATGCTGGGCGTGTATACGCCGGGAACCACGCTGGAGACATACGGCGACAGCGCCAAGCTGCTCAAAGGCGGCGAGAATCTGTATCTGAACTTCAACATTCACTACCAGGCCATCGGCCAGCCGGTAAAGGACCAGACAAAAGTCGCGTTCTGGTTCCGGCCCGACCCTCCGAAACATCAACTTTTTCGCGTGCCCGCTTCAGGAGAAACTATCATCGCCGACGGCCATCAGTTGCTGACCGACGCTCCAGGGGAAAAAGCCGAGGGCACGACTGTTGCGATTCCGCCCATTCCGCCTTACGCCGAGAATTACGAAGTGATCGGAATCACCGCCTACACCGAGCCCATCACGATTTATCAATTGCAGCCCCACGCCCATCTCCGAGGCAAGGATTTCAAGTATTCCGTCGTCTATCCCGACGGCCGCGAAGAAACCCTGCTCACCGTCCCGAAATACGATTTTCACTGGCAGCTCGCCTATGAACTGGAAACACCGCTCAAGTTGCCGGCAGGCGGAAAGCTGATCGTCACCGCCCATTACGATAATTCGCTCAAGAACGAAAACCTTATGCACCACCACCGGCGCGACCCGTCCGACGCCGGACACAGCCCCGGACCGGAAAGCGATGTTCACTTCCGCGAAGAAAATCAGAGCTGGGATGAAATGTTCACCCCGTTTATCCAGTACACGATCGATGACCAGGATTTGACCGTAACGCCGCCACCGAAACCGCAGAACATCCTGCCTATTGTTGAAGTGGTTGGCTGCTTGAATCAAGATCAAGGCCAAACCCGGTCGGGAGCGTGGGTTCTCACCCATGCCGGCGAGCCCGTCGTCTCCAAAACCCAAGGTACGTCATCCGCTGCTGTAGCGGAGGCGGCGGCAAAACCACTGGGCAGCCAACAGGATGAACTGTTGGGCGTTGATGTCTTCAATCCTGCCAGCCAAAAGGAAAAGAAGGTAGCGGCGAAAGGCGTTCTCATCAAGGACGGTGCCCTGAACCGCCTCAACGTCACCTCGCTGCAGACAGTCGCCGCCACCTGCTTCTAGCTCCTCCAAATCAAGCTCGGAGCGCTGGTTTTCAATGAGTTGAGAGGGGTGCCGAGGTTACTTCGGGCACTCAAAAGCGGCAAAAACCGTATGGTACAATTCAGTTACTCCCCGAACGATTTTTTCACTAATTTTGCATGCTGCCGATGTCCGATTTGAGCCAAATCCAAGACTAAAATCTATGCCGAGCAAGAAAGTTGTCATCATCGGAGCGGGGCCTACCGGGCTCGGCGCCGCCTACCGTCTCCACGAATTGGGATACGACAACTGGGTTCTTTACGAGAAGTCCGACGGCGTCGGCGGCCACGCTACCTCCCATGTCGACAAACACGGCTTCGTCTGGGATGAAGGCGGTCACGTCATTTTTTCCCACTATCCTTACTTTGACAAACTGATCGACAAGGTCCTGGGCAAAGAAGTCCACGAACGGATTCGCGAGAGTTGGATCGTACAAGGCGACGATTCCTGGGTGCCCTATCCCTTCCAGAGCAATCTGAAGTATTTGCCGAAAGAGATTCAGGTCCGTTGCCTGGTCGGAGCCGCCAAAGCCGCCGCCAACGGCAGCGCAAAAGAAGCCGGAAATTTTCGCGACTGGATCCTCGCCACCATGGGCGAAGGCATCGCCGAAGCTTTCATGTTCCCCTACAACTCCAAGGTCTGGACCACTCCGCTCGAACAGATGTCAAAGAGCTGGATCGCCGAGCGCGTTGCCGTCGTCGATTTCAAACGGCTTCTCGAAAATGTTTTATACGATCGTGACGATGTGGGATGGGGTCCGAACAACAAATTCAAGTTTCCACTGCACGGCGGGACCGGCGACATTTACCGCCGCATGGCAGCTCATTTTCCGGAGAAAATCAAGACTGGGAAAAAGCTTGCCGAAGTCGATGTGGCCAATCGCCGCGTTTCTTTCGCCGACGGCACCGGAGACGCCTACGACATATTGATCTCGACTTCGCCGCTCGACTTGCTGACACACATGATCAAGCCCGCCGACAGCCGGCTCACAGATGCGGCGCAAGGGCTCGTGCACAACAACCTTCTGGTCGTTGGTTTGGGTTTAAAGAAAAAGATCGAAACCGGCCGCTGCTGGATCTACTTCACCGATTCCGAGATGCCGTGCTACCGCGCGACCTACTTCTCGCACTACTCGCCCTTCAACGTTCCCAATGGCGATACCGAGCAATACAGTTCGCTGATGTGCGAAATGTCCTTCCGCGTGGGCGAAACGCCAGATCCGGAAAAAGTGCTCGATCAGGTGACTGCGGGACTCATTCGCGCCAAAATGCTCGAAGAGGCTGACCGTAGCCGTATTGTCTCGCGCTATCATCGAATAGTGGGATATTCGTATCCCATCCCGACGCTTGGCCGGGATCGGGCGCTGGACGTGCTTCAACCGGCGTTGCTCGAAAAGGGAATTTATTCGCGCGGCCGTTTTGGCGCCTGGCGCTACGAAATTGGAAATATGGACCACTCGGTGATGATGGGTGTGGAAGCCGTCAATAACATCGTCGCTGGGGAAAAGGAATTTGTGTTTCACAGTACCTAAATATGATTCGTCAATAATGGTTCGTGAATCATTAGGGTCGTGAATCAGTAATACGCACTCGTGGAGATCATGCCGATAGCCGAATCCAGCCCAGTAACCAGTTCTGCGCCCAGCGCACCGACAATCAATGCCTCGGCGCCCGTGGTCAGCGTCATTATTCCCAGCTACAAGACCGCCAACCTGATCGCGGCCTGCCTCGATTCGGTATTTGCCCAGACCTTCAAGGATTTCGAGGCCATCGTCGTGAACGATGGTTCTCCGGACACGCCTGAACTGGAAAAAGTTCTCGCGCCCTACATGGACCGCATCGTCTATCTCAAGCAGGAGAACAAGCGCGCCGCTGGAGCGAGAAACAACGCGATTCGTAACGCCCGCGGCGAGTTCGTCGCCTTCCTCGACAGTGACGACACCTGGATGCCCGACCATCTCGCCTCGCAGATGCAGTTGTTCGCTGCCGACCCGTCGCTCGGCCTCACCTATTCCAACGGCTGGGTGGGACTGCCCGGTGAAGAGCGCGAATTCATGGAGCGCTGTCCCTCCGAGGGCGAAGCCACGTTCAGATCTTTACTCGTGGAACGTTGCCAGATTCCGATTTCAACCGTAGTGGCGCGCAAGCAGGCGATTGTGAAAGCCGGCGGGTTCGATGAAAAGCTGGCCCGCTGCGACGATTATGATATGTGGGTGCGCACCGCTTTCCACGGCGCTAAAATCGGATACTCGCGCAAATTGCAGGCGCGCATGCCCGTCGGCCGCCCCGGTTCGCTCAGCCAGTCGCGAGCCAAAATGGCCGAAGGCTACAGCACGATTCTCGAGCAATACAAAAAGTCTCTTCCCCTGCAGGATGCGGATCGCAAAATTGTCGAGCAGCGCGCCGCCGAAATCCGCGCCAGATATTTGCTCGAAGAGGGCAAGAGCAAACTGGAGCAACGCCAGTTTGATCAGGCGCGCCAACTGATTTCAGAAGCGAACGGATATTTTCACAAGCCCAGCCTCAGTGTGACTCTCGTCGCCCTGCGCGTCGCGCCCGGAGCCACCACGAAACTTATCTCCCTGTGGAATCGAATTCGGCATGGATCGTCCAACGGAGCGTCAGCCTGATGATCAAGCGTCTCATCGCTGGCGGAAAGCATTTCCTCGGGCTGCATCATCCCGGCCGGAACCTCAGGGTTTTTCCCGACGACATCTTTCTTGTTTCCTATCCCAAGTCGGGCAATACCTGGACGAGGTTTCTGATTGCCAATCTGGTTTTTCCCGAGAAGCAGCCCGACTTCGCCAACATTAACGAGTTGATCCCCGACCCCGAAGGATTGTCGAAGCGGCATCTCGAAACTATGCCGCGGCCGCGATATATCAAGAGCCACCAGTATTTCGATCCGCGGTATAGAAAGCTGATTTACATCGTTCGCGACCCGCGCGACGTGGTCCTCTCGGAATTTCATTTCGACATCAAGCGGCGCGCCATCAGCGAAGATTATCCGCTGCCGCAATTCGTCTCGCGGTTTGTCCGCGGAGAATTGAACCATCCCTACGGCACCTGGGGTGAGAATGCCGCCTCATGGTTCTACACCCGCCGCCAGGGACCTCAATTTTTGCTCGTCAGGTACGAAGCGCTGCAATCGCAGGCCATAGAAGAAATGGAAAAGATTGCCGAATTTCTTGGCGTGTCAGCCGATCCGAAGCGGATCTCGTTCGCGATCCAGCAGAGTTCCGCCGACCGCATGAGAGAACTCGAAAAGAAGCAGGGGATGTTGTGGTCCTCCACCCGCGAAACGCGCCAGGACAAGCCGTTCGTTCGCGCCGCGAAAGCTGGCGGATGGAAGAGCGAATTGCCCGAAGCCAGCATCGCTGAGATCGAAGGCGCGTGGGGCGGATTGATGCGCGAGATCGGATACGAACTCGCCGTTCCCAGCCTGGTCCACGCCGGCGCAGAGCAGGGCTAAGGCAGGATGCGGAGCGGGGCTAAGACAGGAAAAGTGAAATGATTCGACACATCAAAGCCGGAGTTAAACGCGCACTGGGCCAGCATCGTCCTGGGCGCAGCCTGCTGCTTCTTCCCGATGACGTTTTCCTGGTTTCGTTTCCCAAGTCCGGCAATACCTGGACCCGGTTTCTTTTGGGCAACCTCATGTTTCCCGACCAGCCGGCCACGTTCGCCAATATTCACCGCTTGATTCCCGATCCGACCGGCACCAGCAAAAAAGATTTCGACAACCTGCCCCGGCCGCGCATTATCAAAAGCCACGATTGTTTCGATCCGCGCTTTCCCAAAGTGATTTACATTGTGCGCGACCCGCGCGACGTGGTCGTGTCGCAGTATCACTACCATCGCAAGATCAAGAAGATCGCTGACGATTCGCCGATCGAAACTTTTGTCGGACGCTTCATGGCTGGCGATACTTGTCCGCATGGCTCCTGGGGACAAAACGTCATCACCTGGCTGGCGACGCGGCAAGATGCTTCGCGGTTTCTGTTGCTACGCTACGAAGACATGGTGGCCGACACTCCGCGCGAACTGGCGAAGATCGTCGCCTTCCTCGGCAAGACTGCCAGTCCCGCGCAGATTGCGCTGGCCGTCGAACGCAGCTCCGCCGGCCGCATGCGCAAACTCGAACAAACCCAGACGGACGACTGCGAACTGATGAAAGGATCGCGAAAAGATCTTTCCTTCGTCCGCGCAGCGGGTTCCGGTGGATGGCGCACCGAATTGCCTGCGCCGATGGTCGAAAAAATTGAAGCCGCCTGGGGTCCGATCATGCGCACCCTCGGTTATGAATTGAGTACGCAATCGGCTTCGGACGTGCGGGACTTCGAGCCTCTGGGAGTTCTCAGCAGCACTCCGCGTTGAAACAGAAAGTCGGAGGTGTCGGATCTCAGAAAAATTCAAAGGCAAGGTTTTCCTGACACCTAAGACCTAAGACCTAAGACCTTAAGACCTGACACCTGAAACGTGAGACCACTATGTTGGGGCAGATCAAATACGCGGCGAAGACTCTGCTCGGGCTTGATCGCGCCGGCAACCGTTTCACCGTTTTTCCCGACGACACCTTCCTCGTCTCCTATCCCAAGTCCGGCAACACCTGGGTGCGGTTTTTGCTCGCCAATCTGATCTATCCCAATGAGAACGTCGGCTTCGCCAACATCAACCACCTGCTTCCCGCGCCCGGAGTCCTCTCGAAACGCTTCCTGAAAAAGCTGCCGCGCCCCCGCATCCTGAAAAGCCACGAGCCTTTCGATGTGCGCTTTCGCAAAGTAATCTACCTGGTGCGCGATCCGCGCGACGTCGCCATTTCTGAGTATCACTTCGACCTCAAAAAACGCTACATCGCCGCTGACGTTTCACTCGAACAATTCATCAAGCTCTTTATCGCCGGAGAAACCTCCTCCTACGGGTCATGGTGGGAGCATGCGGCGAGTTGGATCGGCGCGCGCCAGGGCAATCCCGCATTTCTGCTCGTCCGCTATGAAGACCTGCTCGCCGATTCCATCGGAGAGACCGCGAAGATTGCCGAATTCCTCGGCATCAAAGCCGACGAACAAAGATTAAAAGCAGCCGTCGAGCGCAGCTCCGCCGACCGCATGCGTAAACTCGAACAGCAGCAGGGCGACCAGTGGACGGGAAGCAAAGATACGCGGAAGGATATCCCGTTTGTGCGGGCGGCGAAGTCCGGCGGATGGAAAGACAGCCTGCCGCCGCATCTCGTCGAAGAGATTGAAGTGGCGTGGTTTCCGCTGATGAATTTCCTGGGCTACGAATTGCAGGGCCGCGAACTGGACGCGAAAACCATGCCGGCGTGGGTCAAAGCTGATCAAGTCAGGCTAATCAAGTAAGACTGACCAAATAAGACTGAAAAATAAAGACCGGTCAACGATAGGCATTCACCGGCAAAACTCAGGCACAAATACTCGACATCTAATTCGCACCGAGCAAAACGGCAGTCCAGAGCAAGCGAGGGGAATGAGCAAGATCAACAAGCGGCGGATCATCAAGAACGTCGGGTCAAGCTGGTTTTCGCTATCGACCGACGTTGCCGTCGGCATTTTCTTGTCCCCGTTTATTCTGCACCGGCTCGGCGATACCGCGTTCGGCGTCTGGATCCTCATCTTTTCGATCACTGGCTACTACGGGCTCTTCGACCTCGGTATCCGCTCTTCAGTTGTGCGCTACGTCTCGAAGTTCACCGCCACTGACGATGTTCAAGATCTCGCCAAGCTGATCAACACCAGCCTCTTCACCTACAGCTGCATTGGCGCTCTCAGTGTGCTGGTCACGCTCGTGCTCTCGTTCTATATCGGCCACATCTTCCCCAAGATTCCCGCCGATCTGCATTCCACCGCGCGCTGGCTGCTCCTTATGGTGGGAGTTTCCGTGGGCCTCGGCTTCCCGCTCGGCGTAGTGGGCGGATTCCTCGATGGCCTGCAGCGCTTCGACATCAATAACTGGGCCGGCGCTGCCGCCAATTTCGCGCGCGTGATCCTGATCGTCATCGCCCTGCAGCACGGCCGCGGATTGCTGACCGTCGCCCTGATCACCATGGGGATCCCGCTGATCACTTCCGTCATCCGCGGAATCATCGCTTTCCGCCTTCGGCCTGTGCCTTTTGGTTTGCAGTACGTCGACCGCGCCACCTTTCGCACCATGGCCAATTACAGCAGCGTCACCATGATCATCATGGTTGCGACGCAGCTGAAATTCAAAAGCGACAACGTCGTGATCGGCTCCATGATTTCCGCCGCGGCCGTTACCTACTTCAGCATCGGTTCGCGGATCGTCAGTTACGCGCAGCAAGTGGTCATGGCGCTGGCGCAGAATTTCCTTCCCATTGCCAGCCAGTCCGAAGCCACCGGCAAAATGGATCGCCTGCGCAAAGTGTTCGTCGTCGGCAACCGTTTCTGTGCGCTCACTGCTTTTCCTATCACCGCGACGCTGCTGATACTCGGCAAGTCGGTCATCGAGGTGTGGATGGGAAAACGCTACGTCGCGACCAGCTATCCCGTGCTCGTCATTCTGATTATTCCCGCTACGCTCATGTGGGCGCAGGCCGCCTCCGGACGCGTTTTGTTCGGCATCAGCAAGCATCGCACCTGGGCGTTCGTTACCCTCGGCGAAGGCATCGTTAATCTGCTCCTCAGTATTGTTCTCGTTCACGTCCTCCTGCCCACTCACGGCGTCATTGGCGGAATTGAAGGCGACGCATTCGGCACCGCGATCCCATTGGCCTGCACCATGACGATGTTCATGCCGTGGCATCTCTGCCGCCTGCTCGGCATCCGCATGCGGACCTATCTGCGGGAAGCATTCGTGTGGCCGGTGTTGATTTCCATCCCACTGGTGGGGACGCTGTTCTTGTTGCGGCGCTGGCATCGCCCGCACAACTACATCCAACTGCTGACCCAGTTATTGATTGCAGGAGCGGTTTACGGACTCGGTCTGCTCTGGCTCTACAAGACCAATCGTGCGTTTAAGGTCGGCGAACTCGCCTCCAAAGAACTGCCCACCCCTCTCGACACTGGCAGGGGTACGCCCACGCCCGTCGAAGCCTACCCGCAAGACGTCTAGAGCTCCAACAACTCAGTCATTGTCAGGCGGCAACGGTTTGTCCGTGCGGTTCTGGAAAAACTTTGCGTCATGGTCTGCCGGGATGGCCGTGAATGTCAGAGGCGTCTGACTGAAGTCGAAGCAATCCGACAAATCGCCCAACGCATAGGAATCCGCGTAGTCCACTCCGATTGCATCGCCCACCGTCGGCAACGAAAACTGTTCCTCGATGAACTTCAGAATGCTGCCGAAATCATTCTGCTGGTGCGAAACGTAGGCTGCCTTTGCGTAGGGCGAAATCGCGATCAAGGGCACGCGGTAGCCGTATTCATAAGAATTCGGATAGGAGTCACCGTTGCGGACCGGCGGCGGCACATGGTCGTACCACCCTCCCCAGTCGTCCCAGGCGACAATGATGGCCGTGCTGCCCCAGAATTGACTCTGGCCGATCGTGTTGACGAGGCTTGCTACCCACGACGGACCCAGACCCGTGTTGCCGTCGGCATGGTCTGAATCCGCACTATCGGGAATGATCCAGGTGACGTTGGCCAATTCGCCGTTCTGAATATCGGTGATCACTTGCGCCGCTGTCCCTTCGATCACGACATTAGGGTTGTTCTTGGTCCAATCCGGACCGTTGCAATAGAGCTGGTCCTGGGGTCCTGCGGGATCGCACATGTGACTGATCGCGTTCGGCGCGGTCCAGATATCACCGTCCAGCGCCGCGTAATATCTCCAGGTCAGGGCCGGGGTCGCGTTATCCAGCAGATCGGTCAGCGTGGGATGCTCGAAGCACTCATTGCCGTTCAGAGTGAGCAGATTGCCGTTGGGAAAAGGCTTGCTCGTATCAATAAGGTTGAGCACTGATCCCGGAGGCGCCAGACATCCCGCTCCCGCTGTGCCATCAGATCGAGTGTCGTTTTCCGGATTGCCTGCAACGAAGTCCACGCTCGTAGTTCCGCTCGGACAGTCGGCTGCTCCCGGCACGCAAACCGCCGATGTTCCCGAAAGGATGTATTGGTGAGCAGGGAAGCTTGGTCCCTGGTTGGTCTGGAACATGTTGTCGTTGAACGTGTACGTCTGTGCCATGGTCAGATAGGGTTGCAGACTGTAGACGCCACTCACGGAGGGTTCCACATACTGCATCTGCGGATTCGCAGGACAATTATCTGACGGCGAACATTGGTCCGCGTTCCAGCCATTCATCGCGCATTGCGTTCCATTCCAATTGCAGTCGTTCAAGAATCCGTCGTGACCGTGGTCCTGATCGTAGTCCGTCACCAGCGACACCGGAGACAGAGCGATCTTGGTTGTGCCTACGTAACCGTAACTCTGGATGTTGTATTGGTTGTTTTGCGTCGTCCCCGGCACGCAGGCGCTCGCGCTGCCATAGGGCGGAATGCACAGTCCCTGAAAAAGATTATCGGGCGTGCGGTTTTCCTGGAAGATGATCACGACGTGCTGGATCTTGCCGTTTCCGCTGGCGCCAATCTGCGTTTGAATCGTTCCCGTCGCGCTGCTGAGCCCGCCGCCGGAAACGGTCGCTGAATAGGTGACCGTTCCCGACGCCCCCGCCGCAACATTGACATTGAGCGTGATCACCGGGTAGCTCGACCCGGCTGCGAGCGCGTCGGAACGCGTGCATGAAACCGGGCTTTCAGTACAGGCCCAGCCGCTTCCAGACGGGGCGCCGCTGGGTGTGAGTCCGCTGGGCAAAGCATTCGTCACCGTGACCGGCCCGCTGGTCGCTCCCGATCCGCTATTGGTCGCGGTGATCGAGTACTGGCCCAGCCCGCCCGGCGCGAAACTGCCGCTCTGTGTCACGCCCACGCTCCAAGAGCCGGAAGAAGAAACGCTGCTGCCGCTCCCGCCACAACCAACCAGAACTCCGATCAAGCAGATCGCGCAACAAAACGCCAGGCCGTGCTTGGCTTTCATAATGCGAAGTCTCCAGCTACTAAAAGTTTTGTCCCCTCGGGCCAGACTAGAAACTACTCGCCAGGGAATTGACCACGGATGATGGATCCAGTTTCACAGAATGTCCGACTGCGAGTCCGACTGCGAATGTACGCTCAGAGTGGCGCCCCGCCGCTTCAACTTCACAACTACAACCTGGAATTGTATCGGTCAGATAGCAATGAGATGCAAATGGGATGGGCAGGGTTCACCCCCGTGAATCGATTGGGGACCCGATTTGGGAACGGCTTAGTACGATCCCAAGAGGCGCTGCTCGACCGGACCGAACGTCTCCATCCGTAATCCGTTGACCCGAAATCGCCCGAGCTAAGCTGAGCAGAATCGCCCTCAGACCGGACCGACACCCAAATTCCTAAGGATAATATCGAGCTCATTAAAAGACCTATTATCAATGCTATGCATTGTGTTTTTAACCCTTCATTGTAGGGTTTTTCCGGGCAGTTAGGGGGATTGACAATCCAAGCGCACGAGCTATCCTTTGACCAGTAGTTAAGATCTCCCCCCACCGCCGAGGACGAATTCGCTCGCGAATTCCCCCACCCCTGGCAGCCCCGAAAATGGGGATTTTTTCTCCGAGGAAACTATGAAATTGGAAGCCCTGGTAGGAATTTCAGGTACGGGTGCATCTTCGCCATCGAGCCGACCCGGCGCCCCGAAGCTGTTCCGAACGCAAATTTTCGCGATGCTGTTCGCTCTGATTTTTGTGGCATCCGCCAGCGCGGGTACCAAGGCCGATGCTAAATCTAACGGCACCATCGTCGACTCCACCATGGTCTGGAACGGAATCACCCGTTACTACGAAGTCTATCTTCCGCCCAATCTTCCTGCGAATCCGCCCATGGTGCTGATGCTTCACGGAACCAATTTCTCCATTCCTCCCGCGACCCCGATCTCGCTGATGTGGGGATGGCAGGGCGTTGCCAACCAGTACCGCTTCATTCTGGTCAAGCCCGCTTCAACCTACAACTCGAAGTCAGGACAATGGAACTGGGACGCTTACGACATGGACGAGGCGTTTCAATCTCCGCCCGACGATTCCGGATTCTTGCGTCAGCTGATCGTCAATCTGACGGCGCAATACAGCGTGAATCCGAAACAGGTTTATGTCGCTGGATTTTCCTCCGGCGCGCAGATGGCGCATCGCGTAGGCGTGGAGATTTCCGACTTGGTCGCAGCCGTCGTCATTGCTTCCGGAACCATCGTCGGCCAGCCCGCTCCTCCGCCAATCACACTGCCCGGCCCCGCCGCCGCTCCTGTCTCTATTCAGGAGTGGCACGGCACCCTCGATGAGAACATCATTCCCTGCGGCAATGGCGTCACCAAATATTCCGGATACAGTTTTTATCTGGCCACCGTCGACCAGTCCTTTAACTATTGGACCGGCCAGAATGCCTGCGCCACCGTCCAGAACAATTTGCCCTTGTGCGCGGGCGCAATTCCGAATCCAGCCACCACAGGTAATACCGCGACCGGATGCGCGAACAACACCGAAGTGCAGTTCATCTGGGAACCAAAAGTCGGACACTCCTGGCAGCAGGAGAACAACAGCAACCGCTGGCTCTTCTTTGCCGCCCATCCGAAGCCGTAGTGGCAAGAAAGCGGCGTCAACGGAGTCATGTAATTCTTTGTAAACCGCCGTCCTGTAGGGAGTTTGGGGGATTGACAAACGAAAAAGACAGGCTATGCTTGACTCAATCGGTTGGTATCTCCCCGCAACGCTTTCACCGTCAGTCCCCGTTGTCAGCAATTTTTGAAAGGACCTATTTTCTCGTGGAAAACGCTATGAAACTTGAGCTCTTGCCCGCCACCGCGATCCGCACGCGATTCAAGCCACTAGCGATGTCGCTCCTCGCCCTGCTGATAGGAATTTTTCTCGTCATCCCTGCCAGCGCCGGCACCAAAGCGGCCGCGAAAACCCAGGGTGTGTATATCAATTCCACCATGGTTTGGGATGGCGTCACCCGCTATTACCAGATTTATGTTCCTGGGAATCTTACTGCCAATCCGGCCATGGTCCTCATGCTTCACGGTACCAGCAAAGTCGTTCCGCCGGAGAATCCCAGCACCGCCAATTGGGGATGGCAGAACGTGGCCAACAAGTACGGTTTCCTCCTGGTCAAGCCTGCTTCGACCCTCAACGCGACTTCCGGACAATGGAACTGGAACGCGTACGATATGAGCGAAGCGTTCACGCCAGCCGAAGTCGGAACCTGCACCGTGCCGCCCGCAACCGCTTGCCCTGACGATGCCGGCTTCCTGCGCCAATTGATCGTCAACCTGACCGCGCAGTACAACGTGAATCCCAACCAGGTTTATGTCGCCGGATTCTCATCCGGTGCCCAAATGGCGCACCGCGTGGGCGTCGAGATTTCTGACCTGGTCGCGGCGGTCGTCATTGGCTCCGGAACCATCGTCGGCCAGCCAACCCCTCCGCCCATCAATTTGCCCGGCCCCGCCGTCGCCCCTGTTTCCATTCAGGAGTGGCATGGTACCGAAGACACCGAGATTCCGCCCTGCAACAATGGCATCACCAAATATTCTGGCGACAAGTTCTACCTAGCAACCGTGGATCAATCGTTCAACTACTGGACCGCGCAGAATTCCTGCACTACCTTCCAGAACAATACGCCCTTATGCCAGAACGGATTGGCCAACCAGGGCACATCCGGCAACGACGCCACGGGATGCACCAACAACACCGAAGTCCAGTTCATTTGGGAAAAGGGCGTTGGCCATAACTGGGAGAACCAGAACGACACCACCAAATGGCTTTTCTTCGCCTCGCACCCGAAGCAGCCGCAGTAACCGCCGTAACCGGTACGCCTCCTCTCAACCGATGTAAGATCGTGAGAGAACAACCGAGTGAACCAGAACTGGATCTGAAAGTCTGGGACTGCGGTAACGATGGGCCAAGCAATTATGAGTGTTGAACAAGTTGTGGATGTCGGCGAGCAGATGAAGCAACTGACCAGCTACATCTCCGAAAAAGTAATGAAGGGTAAAGGCGCGGCCATCAACGAAGACACGCCGCTGGTTTCCTCGGGCCTCATCGATTCCTTCGCCCTGATCGAAATTTTCCTCGAACTGCAAAAAATCGCAGGACGCAAAGTCCCGGCAAGCAAAGTCCAAGCCAAAGACATGGACTCCGTGCGCCTCATGTTCGCAATGGTCGAGAAATTCGGCAAGCCGGCTAAGACCTAAGAGCCTTCCCGCAGCGGGGCAACGAGCCAAAACGCCGGATTACATCGTAGTGCCTGATGGTCGGGAGCCCGCACGTTTCCACTAATTGGACTGATTAGCTAAACTATGCCAATCATATTCCAGCGCATGCCAGTTACGCGACGCGAGATGCTGAAGAGGACTGCCCTGAGCCTGGTCGCGTTGCCGGGTCTTGCTTCCGTAGCATGGGCATTCGAGCAGAAAACGTTTGATGAACCGACGAGAACTCCTTATCGCGGCTCCGACGATCAGCTCCTGGACGAAATCGAGCGCGCCGCTTTCGACTTCTTCTGGAACGAAGCCAGCGATGTCACCGGCCAGGTCAGGGATCGCGCGCTACTCAACGGAAACGGTAGTGACCACCGGCGAGTTGCCAGTATCGCAGCAACCGGCTTTGGACTCACTGGCCTGTGTATTGCGGAATCTCGCGGCTACGGAAAAGCGGCGGCTATCCGCGACCGCGTGCGGCAGACGCTCCGTTTTCTGGAGCGACAGCTACCTAACGAACACGGTTTCTTCTACCACTTCATGGACCTGGAAACGGGCGAGCGGGCATGGAACTGCGAACTCTCCTCGATCGACACCTCGCTTCTACTCTGCGGTGTGCTGGCGGTTCGCCAGCATTTCGGCGATGCCGAGATCCAGGATCGGGCGACTGCAATCTACGAGCGCGTGGATTGGCCGTGGATGCTCAATGGCGGCGAAACCTTCTCCATGGGATGGAAGCCAGGCAGCGGCTTTTTGAGTTCGCGCTGGAACCACTATTGCGAACTCATGATGATCTACCTGTTGGCCATCGGTTCGCCCACGCATCCAGTTTCGAGTGAGACCTGGAAGGCATGGACGCGTCCCATCGTGAAGTTTCAAGGATTCGAGTACATTTCCGGGCACGATCCGCTCTATCCTCGCGAGTATTCGCACGCATGGTTCGACTTTCGCCACAAGCGCGACGCGTATGCCAACTATTTTACGAACTCGGTGACGGCAACTGAGGCGCATAAGGCGTTTTGCATTTCGCTGCGCGACGAATTCCCCGACTACAGCGATCGCCTTTGGGGAATCAGCGCCTCCGATTCGGCAAGCGGTTATCAGGTTTGGGGTGGTCCTCCACGGCTGGGTAGGCTCGATGGCAGCGTCGTTCCGTGCACCACTGGCGGCTCGCTGCCCTTCCTGCAAGAGGATTGCATGCGCGTGCTGCGGACTATCCGCGAGTGCTATCCGAAGGCGTGGGGACGATACGGTTGTGTCGACGCCTTCAATCCGCTGACTGGCTGGTACGACCCGGATGTGCTGGGCATCGACCTGGGCATCACCATGCTGATGGCGGAGAACGCGCGTTCGGGATTCGTCTGGAACGTCTTCATGAAGAACAAGGACATGCAGCGGGCGATGGAGAAGGCTGGGTTCAAAGCTACCGGAGCGCACGAGTAGCGATCGGCAAATAAGGCAGCAAAAAAAGGCTCGCCACTCCTGGACCGAGCCCACCGTTTCAGCGCCAGCGAGAACAGGCCGCAAGTGCCCGAAGAACTAATTCTCCCAGTTCCCCAGCATCTCTGTAATTTTGCCGCGATCGATCTTGCCATTCACATTCAGCGGAATCTGCGGGAAATGATAAATACGATTCGGAACCATATAGCGCGGCAGCCGTTTTTCGCACGCCGCAATGATCTCTTGATCGAGCTTCGGATCCGATCCCGAAACCACGCCGACAATGCCCGAAGCCGAGCCATCCGACAACGGCCACGGAATCGCCACCGCTAATTCCGTGCGTGCCGCCTCCCGCAAAACCAGGTCAATTTCCTGTAATTCCACGCGATACCCGTTGATCTTGACTTGAAAATCGCGGCGGCCCAGATAGAACAGGCATCCCCGTTCATCCTGACGCACCAGATCGCCCGTGCGATACCACACCTGATCACCCGTGTGTTTCAGGCGCACAAAACTTTTCGCCGTCTTTTCCGGATCATTCAAATACCCGCGCGTCACCTGCGATCCGCCCAGGCACAACTCGCCGCTTTCTCCCATCGGAACCGGCGCAAGATTTTCATCCACCGCGCACACCTGCTGCCCGTCAAACGGCCAGCCGATGGGCACCAGCCCGCGCACACACTCCGCGGGAGATGTCGCCGAGTCCCAGCGATAGTAAGTAATCGCGATGGTCGCTTCCGTAGGACCGTACAGATTTTCCAGAATGGAATTGTTCGCCGCCCCTTGCCACGCTGCCGCCAGACTCGCAGAAAGAGCTTCGCCGCAAAACAGGCTCCAACGCAACGTAGGAAACGCGCCGGCATCGAGCAATCCCAGCTTCGACGCGAACATCGCCACCGACGGTACTGAGAACCAGCACGTCAGCGCTTTTTCCTCCACCAGCGTTGCCGGAGTCAGCGTCTGCTCCGCATAAGGACAAAGCGTCGCCCCCGCGTCCCAGCAGGTAAACAAATCATGCACGCTGAGATCGAACGTCAGATCGAAATTCTGTGAGCATCGGTCCGCGGCATGAAAGCCAAATCGCTTCGCCGCATATTCCATGTAAGCAACCGCGTTCGATTGGCTGACCGCAACGCCCTTCGGAATCCCCGTGCTCCCTGAAGTAAACAGCAAATATGCCGTCGCATTTCCATCCACCACTGGATCCACTGGATCGGCAACCTTCGCCAACCGGCTCGCCGAAAGAACCCGATGCGACTTCACCAACGCAGCGTTCGGCTCCCATCCAGCGTCCGGCAGAATTAAAGTCAGCGGCATCTCGATGCGCGGCAGCAGCGATTCCAGCACGCTCGCGCATTCCTCGCCCACAATCAGCGTCTTGCACCCGGACGCGTTCAGCATGGTCAGCGTCCGCTCTAAAGGAAATTTTGGATTCAGCGGACAATATCCCCGTCCGCTTCCCAGAATTCCCAGAATGCCGCCGTAAGCTCCGATGCTTCGGCTCGCCAACAACGCAACCACGCCCTCCGCAGGATCGAGCGTTTCCTTGAGGCCCGCGGTAATCTTTCCCGCATAGTTCCACAATTGCTCGTAGGTCAGCACGTCGTCGCCAATCTCAAGCGCGGAGCTGCCCGGATTCGCCCGCAGCGAGCGGAAGAACCCGCTAATCAAACTTCTGGATGGTTTCAGCGAAGCCATGAGTCCTCAAAAATGATTGTCTAACAAAATGACTGTCTAACAAGATGAATGATCTAAGTTGAAAACGGGGAATCAATCGGCACATTCCTTAACTGCAGCCATCAATCTGCGCTCACTGCCCGTGCTCGCTCGCCGCTCGAGCCGGAGTCTCCGTTGCCCCATTCGCCGGATGGTTCAGAATCTCAAACAGCCGGTCGGCAACAATCTGGTTGCCCTCCGGCTTCAAATGCGAGATACCGACATAGAGCGAATCTTTCTGATCGTCCAGCAAGTCTCCCAGATAGATCAGTCCCGGCGGATTCAGTTCTTGCTCCTTCTTGTAAACCGCCTCGTACATCTTGCCCATGCCGGGGAACTTCTTGTACTCCGAGGCCAGCACCTGCTTCTCGTAGGCCGTGAGTTCTTTGTGTCCCACCGCCATGTTCGGATACCACGCAAACACCGGGCGGAACCCAAATTGTTTCCCGAGAGCGTTAATCATCTCCATGTTGTCGACGTAATTGCGAACGACATCGTCCGCCATCAGCGTCGGATCGGGCCCCGCGACCGCGGCCACCGCTTGCTTGCGATGAAATGGAGCCTTCGCCGCTATCTTGTCAAGAAAGTGATACGTGTTCGTCTGGCTGAAATACGAGAAGTGCGCCTTCTGTCCCGCGCCCCACTTGTCGAGAAAATTCTTGAACGAAGTGTAGTTGCTGTGCACGTCTACCTGCCGGCTCTGGTACGCCGTAAACGCCTCGGTGCCTCCGTCATAGAAAAGAACTTCATCCGGCCGGTGGCTCGCATGTTTCAGCCCTTCCATCAAGCCGATCATCTCCTGCGTGCTCGCCCAGCCCTTCTCGGCATAATTCACAATGCAGACCGGTTTTCCCGCTTTTTCGTAGTCAGCCGCAATCAGCGATGGGATCGTCTCCGTATCCGGAGCTCCCGCGCCCCACATCACCGAATCGCCAAACATCCAGATAGTAAAAGTCTTGTCGTCGCACTGCGTGTGCAGCGTGCGCCGCACGCCGTTTTCGTCGATCGCCAGCAACGCGCCGTTGTACGGTTTGCGGCGCCACAACACCCACGGGTGATACACGATCTTGTTGGCCTGCGCGAATTCTTTCCAGTATTCGTGTTCCGCCGGACTTTCGTTCTGTGCCAACTCCAGCTTCACCGCCATTTCCATCACATCGCTTGCAGCCGGCAGATAACGAAAATACGAATAGACTTCAACCAGCACCAGCAGGCCGACAAACAAAGTCACGGCGACGCAAAGCCGCAGAGCAAACTGCTTGAGCAGGGGCTTGTACTGCGCAATCGCAGCCTGGCGGCTCTCCAGCGCCGGATCGGTTGCCAGATCGCCACTTCGATCGCTCGTCACATCGCTCCCAGTTAGCTGCGCCAACAGCTCAACCTCACTCTCCTCCGCATTTTCGTCGAACCCAGCACAAAGTCTCCGCCTCTAAAAACTGTTCGCATCCTAAAACAGCGCGTACATTACCGGCCCCGTTTCGGCGTGGCCCGGTTGAAAAATCACACTCAAATAAATTGCAAACGCCACCACTACCGGAGTAATCCAAACCCAACGCTCGTTGGCCAGAATGCCAAGCCAGCCAAACAACCCGCCCGGTTTGCTCGCCGCGCGCGCGCGTGAAATCTCAGCCAGACGATCAAGCAGCACCGTCCCGCCAATCGCGGCAAAGTAGCCACCCGCCGCCAGCAGCGTCAGCACATAAAAGCTGGGATCGAAACTCAGGTGCCTGTAACTATGCAATTTCGTAATCGCTTTCAACATCGCGAACGCCTGGTGCATGCTTTCCGCGCGGAAGAAAATGTAGCCGATGGATACCGCGCAGAACGTCACTCCCCACGAGATCACGGTCGCGACCGCTCCCGTCCACTCAAATCCCATCCTCTTGCGAAACTCCTGCCACTGCCGGTGCAATACCAGCAAAATGCCGTGATAAATACCCCACATCATCAGTAACGGAGCTGCCGGATCATCCGGTCTGATATGCCACACGCCGAAAACAAACATCGCGATCACCAGCGACAGGTTGCGCCACCACACCTCGCGCCGCATGGTCGCGAGCGGCAGAAAAAGAAAGTCGCGGATCCAGAACGACAGCGACATATGCCACCGCGTCCAGAACTCCGAGATCGTCGTCGATAAATACGGCCGGTTAAAGTTCTCCTGCAACTGGATTCCGAATAGCCGCGCCCCGCCAATCACGATGTGAGTAAATCCACAAAAGCTGAAATACAACTGGAACCCATATGCAAAGATCATGAACCACACGTCGGTGCCGCTCAGCCGCGCCGCGGCCGCGCCTGAAGACGTGCTGCTGAACACCGCTTCCACGCCTGCTCCCGTGTAGAGCCCGCCTCCAACCACCATCGCCAGACTCGACATGAAAATCCCAATCGCAATCCGGCGCATTCCAATGCGCAAATCTTCCGCGCTCGCCGACCAATCCTGGCGGAATTGCGGCAGCATCGCCGACATCCGGCAAATCGGTCCCTGCAGCACCGTCGGCCAGAACGACATGTACAGGCAAAACTCCAGCAGCGTCGGATCCAGTTCTTCTTCGCGATACAACTCCAGCAGGTAACTCAGCGCCTGGAACGTCCAGAATGAAACTCCCGCGGGAAACAAAATTCGCTTGACCAGCAACAGCGGCGAACCGTGGTGCGCGACCGTGCCAAGCAACGGCAGATATTTGAAGAAGCTCAACAGCGCCAGGTTGAACAGGATTCCAACCCACAGCCGCCCCGCGCTGATCTTCTTCTTCAGCCATTCGCCCAACGCGTAGTTCATCACCGAGCTGAACAGCAGCACGACGATCAGCCACGACCCCCAGGTCAGGTAAAAGAGATAGCTGGCAACCAGATACATCACCTGCCGCGTCTTGACGGAGCGGGTCCGCATCGCCAAGCACCACAGCACCACGATCCCAATTACGTAAGCGATATATCTCGTCGTCATTTCTGATTCACTATCAAGTCATTCACAGCACAGGCATTACGCGCATTCCGCCGCGGTACCCGCTTCTTTCATGCTCTCGTGGGCATTGCCTGTTGTCAACCTATCCAAAGTTCGAGACTTGGTTCAAACCTGTTCGAGGCTGGGTACGCTCAGAGGTCGAAAACGTCGTTCTTCGCAATCAGTCGCGGGCCCGCAGAAGCCGCGCTGCGCAGACTATGCAACCGATTGCATCCCCCCACTTCCGTGCCATGGTAGTTGGAGCGCCTACAATTTTATAACTTCAACACAATACCGCTCGGAGCCCCGATCCGAAGCTCTTTCGTCACTACCTTTCAATCGAGTCTCTGCCGGTGTTTGCGGGAGCGGACCATACTCCCGAATTGATTTCATACCGTGAGGCGATTATGCGCTCCCGAACTGCCCTCGCTTTCGGCACGAAGAACAGTTTTGATGCCGTTCGCCATCATGTTGCAGCCCAAGCTAGCCATCGACCGCAGATTTTGGCGTCGGCCGTCATTTTTTTCGTCGCCTGCTGCGCTCTCTCCCTGGCTTCGGCCCAGAACGATGTTTTGACGCAGCATAATGACGTTGCGCGCACGGGTCAGAATCTGAATGAGACTCTTCTCACCCCCGCGAACGTGAACGTCAATCAGTTCGGAAAGCTTTTTACCCAGAGCGTTGACGGAATCGTCGTCGGACAGCCGTTGTACGCCAGCAGTGTTCTGATGGGCGATGGACTCGTGCATAACGTGGTCATCGCCGTCACCCAGAACAACACCGTCTACGCTTTCGATGCCGACACCAACCAAGCTCCAATATGGTCTGTAAGTCTCGACGATGGCGGAACTCCTGACCCCATCTCCGATTACGGCTGCAAGGGAACTGGATTCACAGAAATCGGAATTACCAGCACGCCGGTGATTGATCCCGGCAAAACAACCATCTACGTCGTGGCGAAAACCCTCAACGGAACCGTCCGCCAGTTCAGCCTGCACGCCCTCGATCTCACAACCGGCGCCGAAACACTCGGCGGTCCAGTGCCAATCACTGGCAGCTATGGAGCGGACACTTTCGACGTCTTGTTGCAACTACAGCGTCCAGCCCTGCTTCTTCAAAACGGTTTGGTCTACATCGGATTTGGCGGCAATGGTTGCGACATCTACACCTACAACGGCTGGCTCTTCGCCTACAACGCGCAGACCTTGCAACAGCAGGGGGTGTATGAGACCGCTCCCAACGGAAAAAAGTCCTCAATCTGGCAGGGCGGCGCCGGTCCCTCGGTCGACGAATTCGGCAACATTTACGTCGTGACCGCCAACGGAACCTACGACGGCCCCGGCGGGGAAAACGACTATGGTGACACCGTTCTCAAACTCGGATGGAACGGAACCCAGTTAGGAGTTCTGGATTACTTCACTCCCTACGATCAGCTCTATCTCGAGGACAACGACCTGGACCTCGGTTCGGCGGGAGCATTAATTTTGCCCGACCAGTCCGGCACTTATCCGCACGAACTGATCGCCGGAGGAAAAGAAGGAACTCTTTATCTGGTCAATCGTGACAATCTCGGGCAGTACAACTCAGGATACGACAATGTGATCCAGACCATTACGGGTTTTCCCTTTGAACTCACTGGCACCCCCTCGTACTGGAACGGCAGCTTGTATGTGTCGGGCGACCACGACGCCATCAAGCAGTTCCCCTTGGTTAACGGAACGCTGATGACACCTCCGGCTTCGCAAACCAGCGTAATCTTTGGAGGCGCGGGGCCGGCGTCCACTTCGATTACCTCCAACGGAACCAGTAACGGAGTTCTGTGGGCCCTCGGGCACAGCAATCACATCCTCTATGCCTTCGACCCCACCAACCTGTCAACGGAGCTCTACAACACCACGCAGGCTTTGCACTCGCGGGACGTACTCGGTCAGCTGATTCGCTTTGTCACGCCCACGGTCTCGAACGGCAAGGTGTACGTAGGCGGTAAAACCGCGCTGACCGTCTATGGTCTGCTTCCCATCCTTTCCTCCACCAGCGGCAACAACCAGAGCGGATCCCGTGGTCAGGTTTTGCCCATCGACCTCACTGTGCTGGCCAGCGATCCCTACACGCAAGCACCAATTCCAGGTGTCAACATCAACTGTGAAGACGGGAAAGCGGGCGGAGTCTTTATCCCCGGCGAGATGCAGACAACCGGCGCCGACGGGACCGCAACCTACCAATACCAGCTCCCGCGTAATCCGAAGGTGATTACGATCACGTGCTCCAATCCAGGTGCGGCCAGCGCCACATTTACCGAAACCTGTGTCGAAGGGGCGCCGGCAAGCATGAAGGTTGTTTCGGGGAAGAATCAAAGCGCTCCTCCGAATACGCAGCTGCCGGATCCTTTTGTGGTGAAGGTGGTGGATGCGAGTGGGCTCAACGAACCTGGGGTTACAGTAACCTTCACCGACAATGGTGCAGGAGGGTCATTCTCTGTAACGTCGCCCGTTACGGATTCGCGAGGCCGGGCAAGCACGCAGTACACGACCGGTCCGAATGCGGGAACGGTGACCATCACTGCCTCAACCACCGGCGTGAATTCGGTGAATTTCGTCGTGACCGTGCAGTGACGTCGGTAGCTCGCCACGACTGGGGTGGGGACCTGTCGCGAAGAAACTGGGTTAATGTGTGCAACGGATTGCACCTCACCCGTTCGAGCCATTGTTACCATTCCCCGTAAGTCGTATAAAACAGTTGTATAATCAGCAGTTAATAAGCTCCTAAGGGTCGCCTCCGTGGTGCGGAACGTGCTCTTTCCTGAGTAGAAACGCTCCTTATAGATGTTGGGGTTTCACCGGAGGCTAGGTTGTCCAGTCATATCTCTGCTGATAGAAAACAGGGGATCACTATGCATACGAGTCCTCCATCCAGTCAGCACTTGATTTCTGCGCGTGCCGTGGCAACCGCGTTGTTGTTGAGTGTGGTATTTGTCTGTTCCGCGTTAGCCCAACAGCCGGTCACGACCAGCCGCAATGACAACACGCGCTCCGGAGCCAACACCAACGAAGTTTTGCTCGCTCCCGCCAACGTCAACAAAAGCAACTTCGGACACCTCTTCAGTTTTCCCGTGGATTATCAGGTCCTCGCCCAGCCTCTCTATGTTCCCAACGTCAACATCAATGGCGCAGGCACTCTCTATAACGTCGTCTATGTAGCCACGCAGATGAATTCCGTCTATGCCATCGATGCCGACACCGGCGCTCAGCTGTGGTATGCCAGCATGAATGACGGTGGCGTACCTGCCAGCGGACACTATCTGCCCTGCGGCGATGGCGGTGGATTTCTTCAGGAAGGTATCATCGGCACCCCGGTCATCGATCTCACTACCACTCCCGATCCCACCATGTACCTGGTGGCGAAGACCGTCATCAACGGCACGGTCGAGCATAACCTGCATGCCCTCGACATCACCACCGGCCTCGATGAAGTGCCGCCAGTGCTGATCCAGGCCTCAAGCGTGAGCATATCGAATCCGAATACGCCGGTGAAGTTTAACAGTCTGCACCAGAAAAACCGTCCTGGCCTGCTGTTGCTCAACGGCACTCTCTATCTGGGCTTCGGATCGAACTCATGCAACGACAGCAATAGCGGTTGGGTGCTTGCCTATGACGCCAACACTTCCGACCCGACTTACATGCAACAACTCGGAGCGTTCAACACTTCGCCCAACATCGGCCTCACGTCCATTTGGCAAACTGGCAACGGCTTGGCCGGGGACGACGAGGGCAATGTCTACGTCTCCACAGCCGAGAGCGCCAATTACGGCAACCAGAGTTTCAGCAACAGCATCCTGAAGCTCACTCCTCCACCGTGGAATCCCCAGAGCAATCCGAACGAACCCGACCAGTTCTTTACACCCTCGGATGTGATGTACCTCAACTCCAACGACCTGGACATCAGTTCGGTGGGTCCGCTCATCCTGCCCGATCAAGACAACGGTCCAGCTGGCTGCTCCCAGTCCCCATGTCATGAGGTCGTTACCAGCGGCAAACAAGGAATCGTCTACGTGCTTGATCGCGATAACATGGGCGGGTACGATCAGGGCCTCAACGGCTCCGACAACGTCCTCCAGGAATTTCCGCTCATCGTCGGCGGATTGCTCATGTGTTCTCCCGCCTACTGGAACGGGACTGTCTACTTTGGGCCCGACGGTGCGCCGTTGCAGGCTTTTCAGGTCACGGGCGATAGCAATCCTGGCCCGCTCATTCCATTTGCCCAAACCACGGCCCGCTATGTCGGCGCTCACTCACCATCCATTTCTGCGAATGGAAACAGCAACGGAATCCTCTGGGTCCTGAGCGGCAACAATCTCGACGCGTTCGATGCCGTTTCTATGGGTCTGCTCTATTCCTCCAGCCAGTCTGGCACCCGCGATAAGTTTCCCAAGCTTGCCCACTTTTCCACGCAGACCGTGGCTGATGGCCGAGTCTACGTTGGCACAGGAAGCAGCCTGGAAGCCTTCGGCTTGTTTCACATCCTGAGTATCGTTGGCGGAAACAATCAGACCGCGCAGGTCCTGACTCAGTTGCCGCTGCCAATCCAGATCACCGCAACGAATCCTTACACTGGACAGCCTGATCAAGGCGTGACCGTGACTTTCAGCGACGGCAATAAAGGCGGAACTTTCGGTTCGCCCACGGCGGTGACCGACGTGAACGGCTCTGCCAGCACCACCTATACATTCGGCAAGAGCGCCGGCGTCTACACCATCACCGTCAGTGCGCCGAACTACGGCAGCATCACCACGGCCGAAACCGCCACGCCGGCGGCTGCACAAAAGCTGATTGCCATCGGAGGCGGAGACCAGACCGCCGCCGCCGGTTCCGTCCTTCCCAATCCCATCCAGGTCAGAGCACTGGATGCCTACAAGAATGCCGTGCCCGGCGTCACCGTGAATTTCGCATCTGCCAAAGGCGGCTCCGCCAATCCGCCGTCAGTGGTCACAAACTCTGCCGGAGCGGCATCCACCTCCTTCACCTTGCCCACAAGCGTCGGCAAAGTGACCTTGGTTGCCAGTTCTCCCGGCTTGGCGAAACCCCTCAATTTCCCCGAGACATCGGTTGCCGGACCGGCTGCGTCGGTTACCGTAACCGGCGGAAACAACCAGGCTGCCCCGGCTGGCACCACCCTGCCGCAAGCCCTGACCGTAGTCGTCGCCGATCAGTATGGTAATCCCGTATCCGGCGCGTCGGTCACCTTTAGCGATGGCGGCGCGGGAGGTACTTTCAACAATCCCAACCCGGCCACAACCAACAGCAGCGGAGTCGCAACCCAGAGCTACACTCTCCCGGCTGTACAAGGCCCGGTCACCATCACTGCAACCGTTACCGGAGTGTCGAACCCCGCTGTCTTTAATGAGACGGCGCAGTAACTGAATTCCCGCGGGCCGCTCCTTGCGAGCGGCCCGATCTGTTTAGCAATTTGTGGTTTTGCAAGCGAGGCCACCACTTTGTTCGAGATGCCCTATATGAAAGCCGCGACATTACTGATCGTCCTCTTACTCGGAACCGCTGCCAGCTTTGGCGCGCCGCTACAGCTAACGCCGCTACAGTTAATTAAGACCACGACGACCATCTCCTCCAGCCTGAATCCATCCGTCTATGGCGAGGCAGTGACCTTTACCGCCGTCGTTACTCCCATGCCGCCCGATGGCGAGACCGTTACGTTCGAGCAGGGACAGAACATCTTAGGGACGGGAACATTGGCTGGTGGTTCTGCCAATTTCACCACTTCGACGCTTAACGGCGGCACCGAATCGATCAAAGCGGTTTATAGCGGCGACAGCACCTTCAACGGCAGCACCTCGAAACCCGTTAGTCAGGTGGTGCAACCCGCCCCGACGACGACTACGCTTGTGTCCTCGCTGAATCCGTCAAAGTCCGGGCAATCTGTGACCTTCACCGCGACCGTGTCTCCGGAGTACAGCGGTACCGTCACCGGCAATGTGTCTTTTTACAATGGCAGCACAAAGCTGGCGGGCGAAACACTTGCCGGAGGCGTTGCCAGCTACTCGACCACCAAGCTACCAGTCGGCACCGACTCGATCATCGCGCTCTATAAGGGCAACAATTCATTCGCCACTAGCAGCTCCAACATCGTGAACCAGGTGGTCAATGCAGGATCATCAGGATGTGGCATCGGGACCTTCATTGATTCTTCCATGGTCTGGAACAACATCACCCGTTATTACGAAGTTTATCTGCCCTCGAATCTTCCTCCGACTCCGCCCATGGTCCTCATGCTGCATGGAACTCAAACTACTCTAACCACCGGCGATGACCCCGAACCCGTCATCTCGCTGAATTGGGGATGGCAGCCGGTCGCCGATCAGAACTGTTTCATCCTGGTCAAACCCGCTTCCACCTACGACCCAACCTCCCACCAGTGGGACTGGAACGCCTATTGCATGGACGGATCCGCGATCTGTGCCCCCTATGGATTGAACGGCGGAGCATTTTCCTACGCTGAGGGTTGTGATTCACTCGACTCCGAATGCCCCGACGACATCGGCTTTCTGGAGCAACTGATCATCAATCTGGAAGGTCAGTACAACGTGAATCCAGCCATGGTCTACGTTGCCGGATTCTCCTCGGGCGCAGAAATGACCGAGCGTGTCGGCGTAGAACTCTCCGGCCTCGTGGCAGCAATTGTCCCCGCTTCAGGGCAGCTCGTCGCCGAGCAGGGAACTGTCCAACCGCCGCTCCCCTCGCCGCCTGTCCCTCCGGCTTATCCCATCGCCGTTCAGGAATGGCACGGCACCCTCGACGAAAATCTGTGGCCCTGCGGTTACGGACAAACCAAATATAACGGTGTGACTTTCACCCTCGACACCGTCGATGACACTTTCAACTACTGGTCGTCAACTCCCGCGAATTCCTGCACCACGTTCCAAACCACGCAGACTCTCTGTCTGAATGGCGTGCCCAACAACAGCAACGACGCCCCCACTCCCGGACTGTCCGGCCTGACCGGCAACCTTGCCTCCGGCTGCACCAATAATGTCCAGGTCCAATTCATTTGGGAACCGGGTATCGCGCATTCCTGGCAGCAGGGATACGACACCGAGCGCTGGCAGTTCTTCGCCGCAAATCCGTGCCCAACCTGCGGACCCGGCGAACAGGCTCGGCGGGAAGAAGAGCTGCGGCGAAAAACTGAGGCCTCGCGCTAGAAAAGCGATTTGGCAGAAACGACTAGAGGTAAGCGGCGCTCGTGCCCGTGCTCTTACCCGATTTTCTTCGGCAGCGGCCACACCGTTGTCACCACCAGTGCCACCGCAATCCCCAGTGACACTTCCAGAAACCGGTGCCATCCCACAATCCACGCTCCGCTGGTGTGCGGAATCAGTAAGACAATGCTCAAGGTAATCGCGGCGAACCGGTAGGCTCCGCCCAGGTGCAACAACCACGACAGCACTCCGCACAAAAGAATGCCCACGCCATAAATCAGGGCGTTGGGAGGGAAGAACGTCGCCAGCGCCGCGCCAATCACCGCTCCCAGCGCCGTGCCCACAAATCGTTGCCAACTCAGCGTCTTCGGAGCAATCGTCGACTGCACGATGACAATGGTCGAAATCGGTGCCCAATAAAACTCGGGCAGTTTCAAGACCCGGGCCAGCATCATGGCTGCCACCGCCGCAATCGTTGTGCGAAGCGTATCCAGGGCCGAATATCGATCCAGCCCTGAAAAAATTCGACGCGCCATCCATCCTCCCGCCACAAGAACCGCTCTCCTGCGAGCGCCGTCGCAAAATTCGGCCGTCGCCGTCGGCGTAATAAAGAACGGCTGTCGCAAGACCGATTATTGTACCGCCGACTCAAGCTCCGTCTCCCGCTATACTTGCCTGTGCCGAGTCCCCGCTCCCGGTTTCCGGAAAAAAAGCGCCTCGGAACAAAGCCCCAGAAAACAATGTCTCTTAAACAACGGAGCCAGGCATGTCCAGTCTGAAAGAGTTTCAATGCGAGATCTGCGGAACCGTCAGCCAGAACCCCAGCCGCTGGTTTGTCATCGAGTGCGGAGACGCGCAGCTCTCCGTCATCAAATGGGATCTGGCCGCCGCCAACACTCCCACCGCCCGCCATTTCTGCGGAGAGGGTCACGCCCAGGTCTACATCAGCCGCTGGTTCGAATCGATCTGCGCGCCCCGCAAGCCGCTAACCAGAATTTCCTGACCCGCGTCTCCGAAGGATCGCATAGTAAAAGAGAGAAGTAATGACAAAAGACATCCGCGCCTGCGTCTTCGACGCCTACGGGACTCTGCTCGACATTAACTCGGCAGTCACGCGCAATGCGGCGCTCACCGCAGCATTGGCCAAGACGCAAGATGCCGCCTCGCTTTCCGCATCGCTCTCAGCCCTCTGGCGCCAGAAGCAACTGGAGTACACCTGGACCCGCACCCTGATGAATCGCTATGCCGATTTCTGGCAGGTAACCGAAGAGGCGTTGGACTTCGCTTTGAAAACCCACGCCCTCAACCGCGATGCGGACTTGAAGAACTCGCTCCTGCAGTCTTTTCTGTCGTTGACCGCGTATCCTGACGCCGCCCAGACGCTGGCGCAAATCGCCGCGCTCGACCTGACCATCGCAATTCTCTCCAACGGAACTCCGCACATGCTGCACGAAGCCTTGCGCGCGAATCAACTCGAAGAGTTGATCGATCCTTGTTTGTCCGTCGACGAAATCAAGATCTATAAACCCGACCCCAGAGTCTACCAACTTGCTTGCGATCGACTCGATCTCTCACCCGCTCAAATCTGTTTCATTTCATCGAACCCCTGGGACCTAGCCGGAGCCGCATCCTTCGGCTTCAAAGCCGTCCGCATCAACCGCCAGAATTCCGCGGAGGAATACGCATTCGCCGCCACCCACGCTCAGGTCAGTACGCTCGCCGAACTGCCCGCGCTGCTGCGCACCACCTGATCTCTACTTGAGTCGACCGGTGCTGGGCCCTTACAGTTTTCCCGTTCTGATACAGTCGCCCATAATCTGTCTGAGACGGTTGTGCATTTGGGTGGCGCAGCGCTTCAGCGCTGCGATGAAAAGCCCTATTCAGACCCATGGTGGGTGGCCGCCGGCGTCATCCGACTGTGGCTGCCCCTTCCTTGCGTCTTTTGCAAGGGTGGGTACAACAAATCCATACGCTTGCAGCTGGGTATTAGTGTCGAGGTTCGTAGCACTCACCCATCTCGAAGAAGCGCGCGAAGCATGCGCCACCCGCCCAAAGCAAGCAATTGTACGGAAATGCAAACATATGTTACTACTTACTCCCATGCGAACGCTGTTTGCTTCCTGCGTGTTACTGCTGTCTATCTTTGTCCCGCAGCTTGATTCTCAATCCTCTTCACCAGTTACCGTGCCATGGCCCGATGCAGATAAGCCCATACTCAAGCTGGCTTTTGCCGGTTTTACCCGGGTCGGCTTGGTCAATGGAGCAGGCATCTACTCCTCGGATGTGACAGCGCAGAATCTTTCTGACCAATCCATGCCACGCTCGGTTTTCACGGTCAATATCCTCGACGCCAATGGAGTCAAGATCGGAAAAGCTCGTCTGCAACTGGATGCGATTCCCCCTTACCGCACGGCTAAGTCGCAAGTGCAATTTTCCGCCGCCGGCACGCCCGCCAACGTTACGCTGATTGCCGGCAAGACCATCCCGCTAAGTGTGAGATCGGTTCCTCCCGGAGCAAGCTTCTCTGTCGACGGCCAGGACGCGGGCCTTGCGCCCAAGCTTTATGACTTCACCATCGGTTCGCATACCATCGAGTTTCACAAGGAGGGCTATGCGCCCGGCAGCACGCAGCTTGATGTTACTGCCGATGAATTGCCGGGCGGCAGCATCTCTCTGGAACTGGGCGGCCTCTCTCAGGATACGGTTGAGTTGCGCGACGGCACGACCATTACCGGAGATTTAATCTCCATGACGCTCCACGAGGCGGTCTTTCAGTCGGACGGCAAGGTCAAAACTCTGGATCGAAATCAGATCAAGAAGATATATCTGGTCGAGCGCGTTTCCGCCAACCCGAGCGGCGGCGACAAAGATAAAGATATGATCGAACTCCGCGACGGAACCGCACTGTTCGGAGAAATTCTCTCCATGTCGGCGAAAGAAATAGTACTCAGGCGCGACGGAAAAGAGCTCTACATCGATCGCAAACTCGTGAAGAAAATTATTCACGAAGAGGCAAGCGCACCGCCAGCAGCCGTTGGACAGACTGCCGGCAGTCATTAGCGCCATTCCGGAGTGCCATTAGCGCCATTCTGGCACGGTCCCCAGCAATCTGTTTAGACGGTGTTCATTCGGGTGGCAGAGTGCTTTACCGCTGCGATAAAAGCCTTATTTCTCAGTGCAGGGTGCCCCAGCCCAAAGTGGGTGGCCGCCGGCGTCATCCGACTGTGGCTGCCCCATCCTTGCGTCTTTTGCAAGGGTGGGTACAACGAAACCATACTTAGCCGGGCCGAGTCGCGCCTCACTAATTCACCACCTGCTTCACCGTTCCCGAGCTGGCTTTGCGGAAAGCGTCTCCGGGATAGCTGGCCTTGATCGTATAGCTCTTCGCCTTGGCGAACGATGTGGATAGGGTGGCCACTCCATCGGCCGTCGCGCCCGTGCCGAGCTCGGTCTTGCCGTCATAGAAGGTTACAACTTCTCCGTTGGGGACCGATGGAGTCGAAGTAATCGTCGCCGTGAACATCACCGTCTGATTGACCTGCGCCGGGTTGGGCGACGAGGTGAGCGCCGTCTTTGTGGTGTACGAAGTCTCGTTCAGCAACACCGCGACGAGGCCATTGTTGCAGTTGCTGTCTTGACAGATGTTGACCACCAAATCCGGTCTGCCGTCGCCGTTCAGGTCCCCGATAGCGATCTCCCCCACGCCGGAGCCACCAGAGTCATATTTGATGGGAGACTGGAACGTACCATTGCCGTTGCCCAACAATATGCTCACGGTCGCGTTTCCGACGCAGGCGCCGTGCGTGACTTTCTGGCAGCCATCGGTCACGGCCAGGTCAGGGATGCCGTCACCGTTGACGTCACCGATGGCGACATAGTCGTACAGCTCGCCTTTTAGAGCGTAGGTAGCAGCCGGCTGGAAGGTGCCATCACCGTTGCCCAGCAGCACGCCCACTACGTTGTTGTAGTATCCATTGGCTACGGCCAAATCCATAATTCCGTCGCCCCGCAAGTCTGCTACGGCGACCGTATTGGCACAGTTGCTACCCGAATCGTAGATTGCCGCGGGCTGAAAGGTGCCGTCGCCGTTGCCTAACAGCACGCCTATTGCGCCATCTACTGCGCAGCCGCCTTCGTTCTGGCACTGGTTGGCTACGACCAGATCCGGCACCCCGTTCCCATCCACGTCAGCTACCGCGACTGAGTCGGCATACTGCCCTCCCGAGCTATAGGTGACGGCGGGCTGGAAGGTGCCGTCGCCATTTCCTAGCAGCACGCTGACGGTGCCAGCTAGGCAGCCTTCCTGACAATTGTCGGCCACAACAAGATCCAAAATTCCCTCGCCTCTCAAGTCGGCGATCGCGACCGAAGTGGCGCCGTATGCCCCTGTGCTGTAGGTCACAGGTGATTGGAAGGTACCATTGCCGACGCCCAGCAACACGCTGACCACGCCGTCGCTATTGCATACGCCGAACTGGTCAAAACTCAAGCATTGGTTGGTCACGACCAGGTCGGGAATTCCGTCGCCGTTCAGATCGCCCACCTCGACCGACTCGGCCAGAACCGCGCCCGTGCTGTAGGTCGCTGCCGGCTGGAAAGTGCCGTCGCCGTTGCCGAGTAACACGCTCACTGTCCCGTTCTCGCAAAAGTTGTTGTTGCATTCATTCGCTACAACTATATCCAGGTTGCCGTCGCCATTCAGGTCCGCAACCGCAACTGAAACAACGTCGTTCGCGCCGGTTTCATAGATCGTCGGCGCGCCGAACTTTACCTGAAGCTTCTGCCCAGCCGCCAGCGCATTCATCACCACGATGAAGGCCAAAACACGGAACAGGGAGGCAAGACGAAGAGGCTTCATAACAGAATCACGGATTCACCACCTGCTTCACCGTTCCCGAACTCGCTTTGCGGAAAGCGTCTCCGGAATAGCTGGCTTTGATCGTATAGCTCTTCGCCTTGGCGAACGATGTGGACAGCGTCGCCACTCCATTAGTCGTCGTGCCCGTGCCCAGCTCGGTCTTGCCGTCATAGAAAGTTACAACTTCTCCGTTGGGGACCGATGGAGTCGAAGTAATCGTCGCCGTGAACGTCACCGTCTGATTGATGGCAGCGGGGTCGGGCGACGAGGTGAGCGCCGTCTTCGTGGTGTAGGTGGTGTCGTTCAGCAAGACAGCGACCGAACCTTGGCTATCGTCTTCCTCGCTGACAGCTGCATTTGTGACGACCAAGTCCGGGCGACCGTCGCCGTTCACGTCCGCGATCGCGAGATCCAGCCCAATGAAGCCGCCAGAGCTGTACACGATGGGTGCCTGAAAGGTACCGTCGCCATTGCCCAAGTACACGTTCACCTCTTTATTCCCAACGCAGTCAGTGTAGCGTTGGATGGTCTGGCATGATTCCACTATCGCCACGTCCGGAATTCCGTCGCCGTTCACATCGGCGGTAACGATCGCATTGATCCCCCACCCAATGGCGGGGTAGCTAGGGTAGCTTATGCCGTCCACAGGGTAGCTATCGGCCGTTTGGAATGTGCCATCGCCATTGCCCAGCAGCACGCCCACATCGCTGCGCAATTTCTTCCCCTCATCGTCACTAAATTCATTGGCCGCGACCACGTCGAGAATTCCGTTGCCTCTCAGGTCTCCGACTGCGACCGAAACCAAAAACTCACCCCCAGAGTCGTAGAGCACCGCTGGCTTGAACGTGCCGTCGCCGTTGCCAAGAAGTACGCCTACCTCGCCGTTCCTCGTCCCGCATTCGTTATACTCGCAGAAATTGGCCACTAGCAGATCGGGAATGCCGTCGCTGCTCACGTCGCCAATGGCGACCGAGGCTGCGATGTAGCCGCCCGAATCGTAGCTAACCGCCGGCTGGAATGTCCCATCGCCGTTGCCAAGCAGCACACCGATGGATCCATTTGTGCATTCCGCATTAAGGCACGTGTTAGTTACAACCAGATCCAGGGTTCCGTCTCCCCTCAGGTCGGCGACAGCAACCGAATAGGAGTCGAGCCCCCCTGAACTGAAGACCACGGCCGACTGGAAGGTGCCGTCACCCTTGCCCAACAGCACACTCACTGCACCTGGCTGGGAATCGCAGCCATATTGCCCTAGCGTCCCGCACGTGTTGGCTACGATCAGATCAGGAATACCGTCGCCGTTCACGTCGCCGATTGCGACCGAGGTAGCCTGATACGCCCCTGTGCCATACGTCACCGGAGCCTGAAAGGTTCCGTTGCCGTTGCCTAGCAGCACGGACACGCCCCCCTCGCAGTTGCCCGCCTCGCCTATGATCTCGCAGAAATTCGCCACCACCAGGTCAAGTACGCCGTTGCCCC
>Ga0210385_10000350_pt1 | contig 36586 bp, 31 predicted proteins | sample IncBWH26OmetaG_FD_160107 | JGI IMG/M metagenome (GOLD analysis project Ga0210385, IMG submission 160107) | Forest soil microbial communities from Barre Woods Harvard Forest LTER site, Petersham, Massachusetts, United States - Inc-BW-H-26-O ...
GAAAATTGCCTGGAGCGCGCCGTCGCCCTCGGCGACCAGAGCGTGATCGAAGCCCATGACCTTCCGCCGTCTATCTCCAACGCCGATCCCTCTACAACTTTCATCCCTTCCGACCTCTCTGCCAGTCCCGCCGCCGATTCCCGCCAGATTCGCGCCGGCGACCGTCCTGCCGACTTATCAGCCACCGATCTCGAAGATATCGAACGCGCCACCATCGAGCGCGTCTTCTCTCAGGTCAACGGAGATAAAGCCGTCGCCGGCAAAATGCTCGGCATCAGCCGTGCCACTCTCTATCGCAAACTCAAGCGTTACAACATCAGCGCTCGCGAAGGCCCGCCGCACTCATCGACCTTGCAATAGGCTTGAGATTTGGGGAGACGAGAAAGGCTGGGTCAAGGGGACCTTGCGAAAATCAGGGGCGCGCGCCTCGATGTGGGTCAAGTTCGCGCAGCCCCCTGCGCCACTCGGCGCGAAACGACAAAAAAAGTCCTCCGCGCCTTCGCGGCAGCAATGCCGTTACTAATTTTCCGGAATAGCCACGTACCGCTCTTCAGCGGGCAGCGATCCCGCGGTCTTGTTGCAGGCTTTCTTCCGAGGCGCGCACGACCGCAGCCGCAGACTCCAGCCACCCCGCCATCCCTCTGCGAATCCTCAGTAGTTTGCCGGATTCGTTAAGAGCCAGGAAGCCAAACATGGCCAACGCCGTAGTCCATCCGCCAATCATCAACTCCGCAAAAAATGACATAACCAACTCCTATTCTGAGGAAACTTTCGCTCCACAATGTCTTCGATGTAAGGGCCACAAACCCGAGCCGACCACTGGTTCGAACTTTCTTGGTGCGAACTTGTTTGCGGAACCGCTTTCGTTCCTCAATCAAGCAGTGTGATATTGAATCACCCTGCCCAAAACGTCCATGGAGCCAATCTGAATTGGAATCAATTAATCTGAAGAAACTGATCTGAGAATTTCGCGTCACCGAGGCGGCCCACCCACCCTGTTGACGATCAAAATTCCCGCGCCATCTTTTTCGCATGCACCGTCTGTCTTGGCTTAAAATTGCCTCATGGCCAAGAAAACAGGAATGAACGATTCGTCGCTCTGGGTCATTGCAATTCTGCTGCTCGCGCTCGCTGCCTGGACCTACTTCAAAAAGTAGCCTCCGCCAAGTAGCTCTGGCTAAGTAACGATTGCCGCGGTAGCGACTGTCAAATAGCGACAGCAAATTGTGATCGCCTGCTAGCGACGCAGGATTTCGGTTGCCGCAGCGATAGCCAGCCATGATTCATCCTCGCCTGCGCCGCTGCAGTTGCATCGCGCAGCAGAGGGTGTGGTTCCTTGATCGGTTCCCCCTAAGAAATCGCTTTCCCCCTTTTACCTCCTATTCTGAGACTGCTGTATCACTCTGAGACGCGAAGTCTCCGCTCTCCCAAAATCAGCCCGATTTTGACCCTTAGCGACACTAATAACCTGCCTGTTTTCTTGAAGTTGTACTACGGTGCATGACCTTTACGTTTGTGGCTCTGGGCGTGCACTATGGAATACCGATAAAGCAGGAATGAGTCTCTTCGCAGTTGGTTCAAACCTAGAACCACAGGAGCCTCAAACTGCCCAGTTCCGGAGTCGAGGTCGTATCGTGGCCAACCAAGCTACCGTGCACGCGCTGGAGTCAGAAATCGTCAGCCGCCTCGCCAAGTTTTTTCCCCAGGCAACCCCCGTGCGGATTCCGGTCAAACTCAGCCGCACCGGCAGCCTGATCAACGCCGATGCAAAAGGCACCGTGAATGGCGATGCAAACGGCATGAGCGCGAACAGCCCCAACGGCCCGAACCGCCTTGCCACGCAAAAAGCTGCCACGAAAAAAAGCGCGACGCAAGAAAGCGCCACCGAAAAAAGTAGCGCGCCCAATCGTGAATCCGAGAATGTCTTCTTTCAAAACACGGTCATCGAATTCGGCACGCCCCATGAAGTGCTGTTTGCCGTCGATCGCCCGCTGGAGTTTGCCGATCGCATTCTGGTCGAGAGCAGCGACGGCTCGCTGCACGCCGAAGCTTCCGTGGTCGCGGTTCAGTATCACCCGAAACGGACCGTCGTCGCGGCCCGCTTCCTCCAAAATGTCCCCAATTGGATTGTGAAATCATGACTGCATCCCAAAATTCCCCGCTTTCCGTCGAAGAACAGGGAGCCACGCTTGGCGCCCTGCAGCCGGTTTACTGCGCCCTGGTGCGTGAATTCGTGATCGATATTCCGCCCTGCCCCATCGAGGAACATTTCTCGCCCACGCCCGATTCCGTCGCCCAGGCCGCTGCCTGGTTTCAGCAAGTGGATGCGCGCATCCAGGTCCATCAGTTGCGCCAGTTCCTGCAAACCACGCCGCTGGCCAGTGAAGGCGTGCTCCGCCACCTTCTGTCGCATCACATCCACAAGGCCACGAAATCTTCGAGCGATCGCGACAAGACTGATTTTCTGCTCGTCCAGTATTTTTCTTTGTGCGCGCCTTCGGGTCTCGAAGACTCCGACTTGGATCTTGCCTATGTCGCCCAGGTGCTCGAGCCCGTGCTCGGGCCGCAACAGCCAAAGCTGCCCGACTGGTTGAGCCCGCTGGAAACGATTCTCCAGACCGCGTTCCATTGCCGCCGCCTCAGCGAATTACTGCACAGCGGCACTCTCGAACAAGGACGCAAACTCAAAACGCAAAACGCGGCCCGTTATTTCGATCCCTCGGCCATGATCGCTTTCGCGCGTTTCAGCTTCATGATTCGGCGGACATTCTTCCGCCTGATGCAAGACGATCTCAACTCCATTCAAGATGGCTTGCGTGAACTCGACCACCGCGCGGTATCCACGGTCGATTGCCGCCGCGCCCAGTTCGGTCCCGAAGAACCGATCAGCCGGTTGCGCATGATTTGCCAGTCCTGGAAAGTCATGTTCCACGCCGAATATTCTTCCGGCCAGCCCTTGCGTATGCTGGTCGATCTCCGCGCTGCAGTCGATGACGCGCTCCAAGGCGCAGTCGGCGATATGAGCGCAGCCGGCGAAACCAACGCACTCGGGGAGCAGGGCGCAGCCGGAAAAAAGAAATTGGCGCGCGCCGCCAGCGCTTCCTCAGAATCCGGCAGCAGTACCTAACCATGAAGCACTCGACCGTTCTGATCCTGGCCAGCGATCCTGCCTTCTCGCGCGAAATCACCGCCCATTGGCCGAGTGATCCCGCTCCGCATCACGATGTCCCGGAATTCACCGTGCTCGATCAGGATTTCTGTCACGGAATGCAAGGCAGCGATTACGATCTTGCCATCGCCGACGCTTACTGCGTCGAAAAAAGCAGCCACCAGAAGCGCCCACCCTTAAATCGTCGCTTGAATCACGAACTCAAGCGCTGTCTCGTTGCCGCCGGCAAACCAGCCATCCTGGTTCACTCCGACCCAGCGCGCGAAATTTACCGCTTCGACCGGGCCGTTCTTGAATTGCGGCGCGAGCCCAACATCTGGTCGGGACTCGCCGGCCTGATTGGCCGCGAAATGCTGCGCCGCCACCAGGCCGAATCGCGCGCTGCAGAAGCCGAAAAGCTCTGCGCCTCGGCTCAGGCCGAAGCCACTCTCGGTCGCTACATGGTTGAGATGAGGACGAACGTCAACAACGCCCTCACCACCGTGCTCGGCAATGCTGAACTCTTGGCCCACGAACCCGGACTGTCTGCCACCGTCCATTCGCAAGCCGATGCCATGCGCAACATGGCCCTGCGGCTGCACGAGGTCTTCCAGCGCTTTTCGTCGTTAGAGAAAGAGTTGACCGTAGCCGCTCGCGACGGCAAAACAAAATCCGCCGCTGCCGGCAGTTGAGAACTGAATGGAATGGGTTTGAAACCAGAGTGATTTGAACGGAGTGGCTTTCAAACTAAGATGCCAGTCCTCAGTTCCCAGCACCTTCCTGAGAACTGAGACCCTGACACCTGAGACCAACTTTCCTACGCGTGATAAACCTGCTCGTCCCGCCGCGCCTCATACCACAGCGCTAGTTCCACCCGATTCCACAATCCCAGCTTGTCGTAGATCAGGCGCAAATAATTCTTCACCACGTGCTCGGTGGTTCCCAGTGAATCGGCAATCTCCCGGTTCTTGCAACCTTCGGCTACGCGCTGAATGATGAACTGCTCGCGTTCGCTGGGACCGCGGCGGTCTGCTGTCTCTCCAACCATAATTGCCTCCGATAGAGTAGTGTCGCGAGCTTGACCCGCTTGATGCCGCCCTTGATCCCAAAACGCTGAAATAGGCGGTTGAAATAGGCTTTAACAGTCCGCTCGGCAATGTTCAAATCCCGAGCGATTTCGGCGTTGTCACAACCCTGCAGCAGCAGTTCGATAATCTGCCGCTCCCGGGGTCCTACTTGGTCGAACTTCTCTTCCATTACCGCCACCTGACTGATACGCGCGCGGGCCCGGCAAAGCGGCGCTCAAACCATGCCCCCTCGGCACATCTGCGTTGATTCGGGTCCTTTTGCGTGTCATTTTGCATTCACGCGGCCAAATCGGGTGCCATCTGTTAACTAAGTATGAAATTTTTGAGGGTCGCGTTTTATTACCGAAAAACATAGGTTCTACAGTCCATACCGTAGAGCCCCATTTCCGGAACTGTCCTATTTTCCTCAGCGTCTAAGGTGAATAACTTAGTATAAAATTCCGGGGTACACCTCTGCTAAAGAGCATGTTTTACACAGAAGTGCATCCGCCGGCCCCGGTTCTCACTCCCCTATAATGGGTTGTGGACTTCAAGCTCGTCAGCACCTATAAACCTCAGGGCGACCAGGCCCAGGCCATCGCCGCCCTCACCCGCGGAGTTTTCGACCGCGAGCAGCACCAGGTTCTCCTCGGAGTCACCGGATCGGGCAAGACTTTCACCGCCGCCAAGGTTATCGAGGCCGCCAACCGCCCCGCCCTGGTCATGGCCCACAACAAGACCCTCGCCGCCCAGCTCTACCACGAATTCAAGAGCTTCTTTCCGCACAATGCCGTCGAGTATTTCGTCTCCTATTACGATTACTACCAGCCCGAAGCCTACGTCCCCGCCGCCGACCTCTATATTGAAAAAGAGTCGACCATCAACGACGAGCTCGACAAGCTGCGCCTCTCTGCGACACGCTCCCTCTTCGAACGCCGCGACTGCCTCATCGTCGCCTCCGTCAGTTGCATCTACGGACTCGGTTCGCCCGAAGCCTACTACGGCATGATGCTCTTCCTCGAAAAAGGACAGAAGATCAAGCGCGGCGACATCACCAGAAAGCTGGTCGACATTCTCTACGAACGCACTGAAGGAGATTTTCGCCGTGGCACCTTCCGCGTCCGCGGCGACGTCATTGAAATCTATCCCACCTACGACGACAACGCCTACCGCGTAGAAATGTTCGGAGACGAAATCGAATCGCTCTCCCAGATCGACCCTCTATTCGGCACCGTCAAGCAGCGCTACATGCGCCTGCCGATCTATCCCAAAACGCACTACGTAATGAAAGAAGAAACTCGCGCCTCGGCTGTCGCCTCAATCAAAGCTGAACTTGCCTGGTGGGAAGCCGAACTCGAAAAGCAGGGAAGAGTCGTCGAAGCGCAGCGCATCCACCAGCGCGTCATGTACGACCTCGAAATGATCAAAGCCATGGGCTACTGCCATGGCATCGAAAACTACTCCCGCCATTTCACCGGACGCCTTCCCGGCGAGCCGCCGCCCACCCTGCTCGATTATTTCCCCCGCGACTTCCTGATGTTCATCGACGAATCGCACCAAACCGTCCCCCAGCTTCACGGCATGTATCACGGAGACCGCTCGCGCAAGCAGACGCTGGTCGAATACGGATTCCGCATGCCCTCAGCGCTCGACAACCGTCCGCTCACCTTTGAGGAATTCGAGCACCGCACCAACCAACTCATTTATGTCTCCGCCACGCCCGGCCCTTATGAACTGACCAAGTCTGCCGGAGTCGTCGTCGAGCAGATCATCCGCCCCACCGGCCTCATCGACCCACCGGTAGAAATCCGCCCCGTCAAAGGACAAATCGACGACCTCCTTCACATGATCCGTGACCGCGTCGCTCGCAACGAACGCGTGCTCGTGACCACCCTGACCAAACGCATGTCTGAAGATCTCGCCGAGTATTACAGCGAAGTCGGAGTCAAATGCCGCTACATGCACTCTGAAATCGAAACCCTCGAGCGCGTAAAGATTCTGCGCGATCTGCGCAAAGGCGAATTCGACGTATTGATCGGCATCAATCTTCTACGCGAAGGCCTCGACCTGCCCGAAGTCTCCTTGGTTGCGATCCTCGACGCCGACAAAGAAGGCTTTCTGCGCAGCGCCGGTTCCCTCATCCAAACCATCGGACGTTGCGCCCGCAATCTCAACGGTCAAGCCATTCTCTACGCCGATCGCATGACCGACTCGATGAAGAAAGCGTTGGACGAAACCAACCGCCGCCGCGCCATCCAGCAGTCCTACAACGAGCAAAACGGAATCACCCCCGAATCCATCATCCGCCCGCTCGACACGACCCTGGTAGCGATCGTCGGCGCCGATTACACCGACCTGACTTCAAGCGATGTCGATGGCATTCCCGACTTCAAATCGCAAGAAGAACTCGATGCCTATATCGCCAAACTAGAAAGCGACATGCGGGAGTCCGCCAAGCGCTTCGAATTCGAGAAAGCAGCCAAGCTGCGCGACACGATCAAAGGGCTGCGGACCAAAGAATTTCTCTTCGCATAGTTCAGTTCATAGTTCAGTTCATAGTTCAGCTCATGGTTCGGTTCACAGTTCCAGTTCACAGTTCGAGCCGAATCCTTCCTGCTACGCCGGCATAATCAATTAGCCCTTGACCCCCTCACTACTAGCGATGATAATAGCCAACGCTGCGTCAGTGTGGGTGCCAACGCGGCGCTAAAGTCCCCCTGCAGGAGCCAAGTTCAGCCTGTTGCTCCCGCAGATTCAATTTTGGCGCGGTGAAACTGCAGAAGCAGCAAACTCAGCAGAAAAGAAAATCAAGATTCACACTCCCAGGGAGATTCCTGGGAGCCAGGTTCGGGGCGCAAGCAAAATCACTGCGCTTGGAGTTTGTTCAGTTCTGGAGGAGGACCCATGAAGACTCGAAACGCGGCCAGCTGCGCTGGCTTGCTATCAGCGGTATTGCTGTTTATCTGCAGCCTTCCGGCGTTTGCCGCGAGCAACCAACCCATCGTCATCCACCCCGACAAGGTCGGCGTCTCGCAAACTGTCCGCGAGATTGCCAAGACCGTTGGTCCGCCCGTATTTCATGGCTGGATCATCCGCAGGGAACACGAAACTCCGAGCGTCATGACCAGGATCTACAACATTCCCGATCCCGTCATTCAAGACAATTCCACCGAGCCCGAACTCTCCGTCGACCTCGGCTTCAATTTCGACGGCATGAACGGCACGCAGGCCGGAGGCGTCATCCCTCCCGACACGAACGGCGCGGTTGGCGACAATCAGTTCTTCCTCATCACCAATTTTGCCTTCAACATTTACAACAAGACCACGGGTGCGCTTGAAGAAGGCCCACTCCTCATTAACAGCATCTGGAGCGGATTCGGCGGCCAATGTCAGAGTGACAACGGCGGCGATCCCGTCGTGCTCTATGACAAGATTGCCAACCGCTGGTTGCTCGAGCAACTGGAATACACCACGACCTACCAGATCTGTGTCGCCGTCTCCCAGACCGACGACGCCACCGGCGCATATTACCTCTACTCCTATACCTTTGCCGGCGGTCTGACCGACTACCCCAAACTCGGTATCTGGCCGGACGCTTATTATCTGGCGTTCAACTTTTTTGCCAACGGGGAAAACTTCACCGGCGCCGAACCCTGCGCGCTCGACCGCACTTCAATGCTTGCCGGCCAGACTGCAGCCATGGTCTGCTTTAACCCCAATAGCTCGAACTCGGGATTTCTGCCGTCCGACATCGACGGCAGCACTCTGCCTCCGAGCGGCGCTCCCAATCATTACATCGAGCTGGGAAACACCAATACCACCCTCAACGAATACGATTTCCACGTGGACTTTAACGTCCCCAAGAACTCCACCTTCACTGGTCCCAACACGCTTACCGTCCCGTCCTACACCCAACTCTGCGGCGGCGGTGGCGGCGCGTGCATTCCCGAGCCTCATGGCGGAGGCGTGCTCGACGCCCTCGGCGATCGCATGATGTTCCGCAACGCCTATCGCAACTTCGGCGGTTATGAGTCGCTGGTGTTCTCCCATGCCGTCGCCCCCGGAGCTGGTTCCATCGCCGTTTCGGCCGAACGTTGGTATGAACTGCGCTCCACCCCTGCCGGAGGCGGTTTCTCCGTCTATCAGGCCGCAACTTACCAGAACAAAACCGACAACTACTGGATGGGCAGCATTGCCATGGACAAGAATGGCGACATGGCTTTGGGCTTCAGTCTCGACAACGCCACCAGTCTTGCTCCCAGCATTAAATTCACCGGCCGCAAGGTGACCGATAAGTTGAACAAGATGGAAGGCACGAAGTTGATCCACAAGGGCAAAATCGTTCAGGGACAGGTCAATCGTTGGGGCGATTACAGCTCCATGAGCGTCGATCCCACCGATGATTGCACCTTCTGGTACACGCAGGAGTACAGCGACGGCGGCTACAACTGGCAGTCTCACGTAGCCTCGTTCAAGTTCAGCACCTGCGAGTAACGAACACCTTCATCTGTTTCCAGGGCCCCGTCCTATCGCCAAGCGAAGGACGGGGTTTTTCTTTGCCCAAACATTTGGTCATACCCCTCCGGTGCGCGTCCCTCTTTAACTCAACCCGCAAGGCATAACTGCACTGGTCTTACAAACCAACACAGCCGATAGGTATGAGGAATAGATCAACCAGAGAAATACGGATTGCCTCGGCGGATTGTCCCGCCTGTGAACGACTAACGACGAACGACTAACGACTAACGATGAACGTCTGGCCACCAACGACCGGAGAAACATTATGAAGACTTTATGTGTTGTATTGCTGTTGAGCAGTCTGTTCGCTCCGGTCGCCGCTCAGGACGACTCCACTGCGGCGGCTGTCTATACGATTATCGCGCTCGAGAAAGCATGGAATCAGGCCTTCAAACTTCGAGACACAAAAGCAATGGACATCCTCCTCGATGACGGCGCACTCCTGGTGAATGACGACGGCAGCCTGCAGTCCAAAGGCCAGTTCCTCTCCGGCATTCGCGAGTCCAAGCCATCCGACGAGGAGCAGGTGACTCCCGAATCGATCTCCGTCCGCATCTTCGGCGGCGTCGGCATCGCGACCGGCATATTTCGCGCCAAAGAAATCTTGGCTGGCAAGATAGTCATAAAGCGAGACCGCTTTGTCGATACCTGGATGGAAAAGAACCACAACTGGATCTGCGTATCCGCCTCTGCCACTCCCGTTTCCCACTAGCCAACTGCGTGTTCCCGCGACCCCGCCGCATCGTCTTACGGCTTCTTCCTCAGCTATTCCCCGGCACCGACCACGAGTCGCCCTTACCGAACTCGCGCATTTTCTCGGTGCCATGAACCGAGTACCAGTTGCGCCACTCCGCCGGCTGATTAGGCAGATTCACGTTCGTGATTTCCCGCAGCGCCTCGTAAACCCAATTCCGCGTCGTCGGGTCCAGCGACGGATCATCGCCCAGTTCAATCAGTCCCGGAACCGCCTTCATCCGCTGCTCTCGCGTCAACATCCCCGATTTCGCCAGACTACATCCCGCGCGTTCCCGCACCTCAAGCGACGGATCGTTGCGAAACACATCCAAAAAGTTCCTGATTGTTTCGTCGGTGCCCAGATGCGCCAGTCCCTCCACCGACCAGAAACGAACCTGCTGGTTCGAATCGTGGATCCACTCCGCCAGCAAATCGTGGATGCGCTGCGTCTCAACTCCGCGACTGGCAAGCATTCCCAGTTCCCACGCAAAGTAAGTCCGGCTTCCCGGCAGTTTGTGCGCAGTCTCGATCAGCCGGTCCGCCTCTTCGTCGGTCTTTTCAATGTGCCGGAGCGCAAGATTAATCTCGATGGCAGCCGCGCGTACCCGCAGATCGTTCGAATAGAGCGCTGTGTCCTGCAGCGTCTCCCACCGCGGAGTATCGTGCAGTTTGCCGAACCATCCTTCCACCATATCGGCAATCATCTTCGTCGCGCCCACATCGTGATTCACCGCCGCGCCCAGCAGAAACTCCATCTGCGCCTGCGGAGGCTGCGTCTGCACCCATTCGATATTGTGCTCCGACAACCTGCCATGATCGGCCGGCACGGACCGTCCCGGCACCGGCAAGTCTTCTCCCGATGGCGGGGTTGGAGCAGGCGGATTCTGCGACACGGCCGGCAAACTGACAATCAGCGCGAGCACCACGAGCGCAAATGTCCGGATATTGGCCGTCGTGCAGGTCAGGTTACGACCATGGCTTATGTTCATCCGTCCAGTTTAAGTAAGTGGAACAGCGAGGCAAGTTACGGCAGTTTTCGTAGAAAATTACGGTTTTTCTTAGCGTCGATTCAGTACGCTACTTCTTCGCCAGCGAGCGGCAATAGTTCACCAAATTCCAAATGTCGTCGTCCTTGGCGCGGTCGCCCTCCGGAGGCATATCGCCCTTGCCATTCCGTATCTCGTAGAACAACTCCCCGTCGGTGCGGCCTTTCAACGCGTCAGCCTTGGTGAAATCGGTCACGTTCTTTATGTCCGATGCCATGTCGCCCTTGCCATCCCCCTTGTCTCCATGGCACATAGCGCAGTCATACCCATACATTTTCTTGCCCTTGGCCAGCGACTCCGGAGTCGCTTTAACCGGATTTGCCTTGGCCGCCGCCTCGGGAGGAATTTTATATTCGGCAGGCGCCGCAGCAGCCGGAGGTTCATCTTTCTTTTGTGCCGATAGCGCGATTACAAAACAGAGTAATAAGAAAACCGCCGGTGGGAATTTCCTGAAAGTGTCTAGCCTCGAGAGTCTGTCTTTCAACTCACACCTCCTGCATCGAAGGAGCTTGGTTGAACTGTCCTGTCCGAGCCACGTTGCTCGGACTGACAAACATACTCCTCATCACAGCGAAGCGCAAAAGATTGTGTAGCAAGGCAGCGATGCGGTTTGAACTTTTCTCTATCCAAACCACCTTGTCATCCCGAGCGCAGCGAGGGATATGCATTGTCCAGCCGGATTCCCAACCCGTAAAGACTCTCCGCCGCAGCGCCTAACTTCCCGCCAGACCCATACGCCTCGCCGGCTGCCTGCCCGTAGCCGGGCTGCGCAGCGTGCGCACGATCACCGGCCGTCGCAACACAGTTTCCAGCAGATGTCGTGCCGCCGCAATCCCTTCTGCCGAACGGTCCAGCGGAGAATACCCCGCCACCCGCACCACCACCGCACTGTCCCGCAATTCCACCTCTAACCCGACCACAGCCCGCGCGGAGCTCGCGGTCCTTTCGCGGACGACATGTTCATTCCCACGATGTTCATTCCCACGATGTTCATTCGCACGATGCTCGTTCCCGCTCTGCCCATGATGCGCGTCCAGCGCATTCGCCAACCGCAAAATCCCCGCCGCTTCCGTCGCCATCGCGCGGTCCGTCAACTCTAGCATCTGCATCGTCTTTGCCCGCGGACGCGGCAACGCTCCCCGGTGATACCGCGCCACCACCGCCGCCAGTTGCAATTCCCGCGCGCTCCATCCCAGCGGCAGCGCCAACCCGCGGATCATCCGGTACGAAGCCTTCTGATGATTCGCCGCTCCCTTGGCTTTGCCAACATCATGCAACAGCGCCGCCGCCTGCAAAACGGCTCGCGGATCATGATCTCGACCGAAACCGTCTCCAGCCTGACTCTCCCGAATCTGCCCATCCGGGACGTGATCCCACCCCACCGCCGCATCCCCACTCAGCAATCCCGCCGCTCGCAATCCGTCATACAAAAGCAGCGCCATCTGCGCCACCCGCAGCGAGTGCGCAAAATCCGGATCCACATATCCCGCCCACACTCGCAACCGGCTCATCGCCGCAGCCCGTAACTGCGCACCCGCCGGCAATTCCCCTCGCCACGCCTGCCACAGCGACTGCTTGCCAACCATCTTTTCGCGATAGCGATCGATGCGCTTCGCCCGCTCGGTATTCAGCTTCTCCCGCCAGCGTCTCTGGTGCTCAATATCCGGAAACGCCATGATCTCGACCGCCGTCGCCCACAGCACATCCAGATCGTGCACCTCGCCCAGCAGGTCTTGCAGTTCTTTCAGATCGCTTCCCCACAACTCATGCTGCTGCGGCAGAAAATTTTCCACCGTGTATCGGAAGCGTTTGATCCCAATCCGCAGCGCGTGCCACGAAGCCTGTGATCTCGTCCGCAGCGCATGCTTATGCAGTTCGTATCCCGCCGTCCACTTCTCCAGCGCCAGATGCAGATACACCGCGCTCCCCGGACGCACCCTCGCCGCCCGATGCGGTAACGCCCGCGTCCATTGCCGCCACTGCTTGTGGTCAAACTGGTTCAGGTCCTTGAACGCGCGCACCTTGCATTCCGCTTCCCGCGCGTGAATATGGTTGAGCAGCCTGCCCGCTACCGGATCGCCCGCCACGCCGTCCGCCCCATCTCCCGCAGCAATTCCCGCAGCATTTTCCGCAAACCCAAGCTTCTCGATCCACTCCTCCATCACCTGCATGTCGCGCAATTCGCCGAGCGCCTGAAAAAGCCTTTTCCCCGCCTTCTTCATCTCCTTCCACGAAGCATCCGGATCGAGCGCTATCAATCCATCCGCCAGCGACCGGCACCGCCGCAACGCAACCCGCAAATCATGCACCGGATCGGCCTCAAACCCCGCCGCCGCCCGATCGCACTCCACCGGAACCCGCTCCATCCACGCCCGAAGCCCAAGCTTGGGCTTGGCAAGTTCAGACTTGGCAAGCTGAGACGTTGCAAGCTTGGACTTTGCGAGCCTAGACGTGGAAAGCCCAGCTTCCACCTTCACCGGCTTCCGCCGTACCGCCGTCGAGATTGGAATAGGACGAGCCGCCATACCCACCATCGTCACCATTGTCGCCTCTTTGCCCAGATTCTTCTAGGGGGCGCCGTTCCGATCACAAGCGGCGTGTCATGGAATCAATTTCGCTCATTGACCCTTATACGCGCTAGAATCCTTCACAATCCCGGAGAGGTCCGTCATGAAAGCGAAAGTTGCCGTCGCTTTACTCGTGATTCTAGCCTGTCTATCCGCTGCAGCAGGTCAAGCCCAGGACCCCACGGAACAAAAGAAGCCCGACGCGCAGGCAGATGCCTCGGCAATGCGGATAAGCTCCGAGCTTCGCAGCGCGGCTGAGGAAAGTGATCTTGCGAACGTCGTCAGCGATCGGATGTGGAAAGCCGCAGGTCTGGCCTACGACGTCCACATGTCCGATTGCGAAGACCGCTGGGTGACGCTGTATCACAGGCCAGAAGACCACGGTTACTCCTACGGTTTCGTCTACATCGACCCGCAAGCGGGATTTACGCTGCACTTCGGCGGACGCTTTACCATCGATGCTGACGGGAAATATCACCCTGCGCCTAATCCAATCCCTCCCGACAAAATGACTCTGAAGATTCGCCTGGATCAAAATGGAATTGCGGCCCTGCTCCCGCCCCGTGGTTTAGCGCAGCTCGCCTTGCCGGAGAAACCAGACTGGCTGAAGTTTTACGAGGACAAGGCCGACTCCGTTACACACAAAATCAAGTGGGGATCCTTTTACAACGGCATCGGAGACTCGCGCCGAGCGATCGATTATCTCGAATCTGCCTATAAGGAACGCCCTGATGCACCCAAGCTGGTGTTCGAGCTTACTTATGCATACAACGCGTTGGGACGACCCGAAGATGCTATTCGCGTCTCCAAGAGCGAGTTTGCTCAGAATCCCCAAGACGAGTTGCTATGCCGGGAAATGGCTTTTGCTTACCTTCATCTGAAAAGCTACAAGGAGGCCGCAACGCAATATCAGGCCTGCATCGCATTGTGCGGCGATTCGGAATCTCAGATGGCCGAGAAGAGCGAATTGGCGATGAACCTAAGCTCAACGTACAAGGCCTTGGCCGATACTCGAAATAGCGAAGCCTGGTTGGAAAAGGCCAAGCACTGGGCGCCCAAGGGGTCACCCGTGTACAAGTACTTTCACCCGGAAGAGGAGTAGCTGGGGAAGGGAAATATGAAGACCAAAAGAAAATGCCAGCCCAAACCAAGGCTGGCATTCGTAACCTGAAACCCGCTCTCCTAGTCACTAGCTCTAGTTAGTCAGTACCTTCTCCCGCTCTTCCGCATCCTGCAGTTCCTGACGTACTGAAGTCGGCAGCGCGAACTCCAGCACTTCTTCGATCGTCTTGACGTAGTGGGTCGTGAGTCCGAGCAACTGCTCGGGCGTTAGGTCTTCTTCTACGTTGGTCTTATTGTCGGCAGGCAGAATTACGTCGTGCACGCCGGCCCGTTTCGCGGCCAAAACTTTTTCCTTGATTCCGCCCACCGGCAGAACATTGCCGCTCAGCGTAATCTCGCCGGTCATCGCGGTCAGCGGACGCACTTGTTTCCCGCTAAGCAACGAGACCAGAGCAGTCACAATCGTGACACCCGCCGAAGGTCCGTCTTTCGGAATCGCTCCGGCCGGCACGTGAATGTGAATGTCATGATTGGCAAAAAATTCTTCGTCAATGCCCAACCCAGCGGCGTTCGAACGCACCCAGCTCAGTCCGGCTTGCATCGATTCGCGCATTACGTCCTGAATCTGGCCCGTGATGGTAAGTCCGCCTTTGCCTTTCATCTGGTTGGCTTCCACAAAGAGCACGTCGCCGCCCGAAGGCGTCCACGCCAGCCCAACCACCACTCCCGGACGTTTAGTGCGCTCGGCAATCTCGCCCTCGCTGCGCACTTTGATTCCACCCAGAAATTCCTGAACGATTTCTTTGGTGACGATCAGCTTGTCGGTCTTGCCTTCCGCCAATCGCCGCGCCTGTTTCCGGCAAATCGTGCCGATCGTCCGTTCCAGGTTGCGCACGCCCGCTTCCCGTGTGTAATGCCGAATCACGTAGCTGACCGCTTCCTCGGGAAACTCGATCTGTTCCTTCGTGATTCCGTTCTCTTCAATCTGTCGCGGAATCAGGTACTGGAACGAGATGTGGATCTTCTCTTCTTCGGTGTATCCCTGCAGTTCGATAATCTCCATGCGATCGCGCAACGGCTCCGCAATCGGATCGAGCATGTTCGCAGTCGTGATGAACAGCACCTTCGAGAGGTCGAACGTCACGTCCAGATAGTTGTCGCGAAAAGTCGCGTTCTGCTCGGGATCCAGCGCTTCCAGCAGCGCCGACGCAGGATCGCCGCGGAAGTCGCGTCCCACCTTGTCGATTTCATCAAGCATGAAGACCGGATCTTTGGTCTCCGCTCGCCGAATCCCCTGAATGATCTGGCCCGGCAAAGCTCCGATATAAGTCCGGCGATGCCCGCGGATTTCCGCTTCATCGTGCACACCGCCCAGCGACAGCCGCACGAACTTGCGTCCCAGCGCGCGCGCGATCGATTTGCCCAGCGAGGTCTTGCCCACCCCCGGAGGTCCCACGAAACACAGAATCGGTCCCTTCATTCCCGGCTTCAGTCGCCGCACCGAAAGGAAATCAAGAATGCGATCCTTTACCTTCTGCAAGTCGTAGTGGTCGGCGTCGAGAATCTCTTTCGCCTTGGGGATTTCAATTTCTCCCCCCGAAGTCTTCGCCCACGGCAGCACCGCCAGCCACTCGATGTAATTGCGCGTCACTGAATAATCGGCTGCCATTGGCGACATCCGCGCCAGACGGCCCAGTTCTTTCAGCGCTTCTTTCTTCACTTCGTCCGGCATGCCCGCCGATTCGATCTTTTGTTTCAGATCTTCCGTGTCGCGCTGGCCTTCGTCCTGCTCGCCCAATTCTTTCTGGATCGCCTTCAATTGCTCGCGCAGATAATATTCACGCTGTGTCTGCTGCACCCGGTCCTGCACTTCTGACTGGATCTTGTTGCGCAGTTGCTGAACTTCAAGTTCCTTCGCCAGGTGCTGATTGATTCTTTCCAGCCGCACCCGGACATCGGTCGTTTCCAGCGTCTCTTGCTTATCAGACGTCGACAACGAGGGCAGGGAAGACGCGATGAAGTCAACCAGCCGCCCCGGTTCTTCAATATTCATCGCCACCGTTGAAAGCTCATCCGAGAGCGTTGGCGAACCCGCAACGATCTGCTGGAACAATGTCAGCACGTTGCGCTGCAACGCTTCAATTTCAGAATCCTTCGGCGGAATGATCTCAGGAATCGTGGTGACCCGCGCGCGCATAAACGGCGACAGCTGCGCGAAATCGGCCAGACGCACTCGTTCCAGGCCCTCCGCAAAAACAAAGAGGCTCTGGTTCGGCATTTTGACGACTTTATGCACCACCGCCAGCGTGCCAATAGAATAAAGGTCGGTCGGCTGCGGCGAATCGACGCGCGCCTCACGCTGCGCTACGACGACAATGGTCTTGTCCTCGCCGAGTGAATTGATCAGCTGCACCGAACTCTCCCGCCCAACCGTCAGCGGCAGCACCGCATGAGGGAACAGCACGGTATCTCGCACCGGCAGAATCGGTAGCGATCGTTCAGTGGTTTCGTATGTTGTGAGCTCTGAAGAAATGGGATCGCTCATTATTATTTTCCCTATCTTAGCTGTTCTTACCTGGTTTTCCTTGCCTTCTCGCCCTTGAGTGAGTTCGACTCAACATTTTGATGAGCTTGACCATCAAAAGGATGCAGTCTCCTGCTAGGCTGTTGAATTCTAGACCCTTTTTTGTCTTTTGCAAGACACGGAAGAACCCCTGATACCGACTACGGTAACCCCCTCTCGCAGGGTGGCGACCCGCTTTTCGCAGCCAGCATGCTTCATAACACCTGTTCTCGCTGGGCGAAGTCTACGCCCGCCCGGCCGCAGCGCGCTGTGTACTGGCTCACAGCAGTTTGTGACGAAAGCGCCCGCCGCCGACCAACCCGTCGTCGCCCAGCCGGACGCAGCTTCCTGGGGCTCTATCGGCCCGAATCGCCGCAGGGTTAAGCTGAGCAGGGTTAAGCCGAGCAAGGTTGAGCTGAGCAGCGTTAAGCCGAGCGGGTTAAGCCGACCGGTTAAGCCAAGACGATGAATCCAAGCACGATGATCCCGGCAAGATCAACCCAGCCATCCCGATTACGTCCGCAGAATCATGACCTCGGTCGCTTTGATCAGAGCTGCCGCTGTCTGCCCCGCCTTTAACTGCATCTCGCGCGCTGACGTTGCCGTGATAATGGAGGTGATTTGCTGGCCGCCGATGGAAATCTTTACTTCTGCCATCAGCCCGCTGATACGGACCGAATCGATCCGTCCGACTAACTGGTTGCGTCCGCTGACCCGCCGGATGACGTGCTCCCGCTCTTTTTCGCTGTGGCCGCGAGTCTTGAACAGCAGCTTGTCCACTTCACTCTGCGGAATCCGGTGATGTCCTCCGGCCGTCTGGATGCTGCGGATTTTCTTTTTGTAAATCCACTGCTTGATCGTCGGGAAGCTGATGCCAAGCTCCAAAGCCGCGTCCCGCAGATGGAGTAGAGATTCGGCGTTGCGCCCGGATTTACCTTTTCGCGGCATCGGAACGAAATCGTACATTCAATGCCGGACGCGGTCAATACTCCGAAAATTCCCATGCGCGCCCCGCAGCCTGATACATAACACGCATACAAACGCACAAGATTGGACAGCAAAACTGTATTTCATGTACACTTCGTGGTTCCGTTTTCAACCGCACACTTCGAAATTACGCCGGAGGTTCCATGCGCCCCTTCGTCTTGTCGCTCGCCGCTGTCTTGTCATATGCCACCCTCGGTCTGTCGCCGGCGCTCGCGTCCGCCCAAACCGGAGCGAGCCTTTCCGGCGTAGTGACCGATCAAACCGGCGCAGCCCTTCGCGATGTCGCGGTGACAATCAGAAACCTCGACACCGGCGCGGCGCGCACCATCGCAACCGACGGCGCAGGTCGCTATCAGGCGTCCGGACTGCCTCTCGGCCGCTTCGAGATTCACGCCGCAAAACAAGGATTCGCCGATGAAATGCGCACCGGAATCACCCTGGCGTCCGGCGAGAACGCCGCCATCGACATCAAGATGCAGCGCAGCACGCCCGACGCCTGCGCCAGCGGCCACGAGTTCGCCACCACCGACTGTACCCTGACCTGGCATGGCATCACCGTCTACGGAGCCTACGACATCGGCGTCGGCTGGGTCAGTCACGGCCTGCCCAATGACGGCCATAACTATGAAGGCGAATCTCTCGTCAATCGAAACGGTTACGAGCATCGATTCCTCGCCGCGCCCAACAACCTGCAGCAGACCGGTCTCGGCATCCGCGGCAAAGAAGAGTTTTCCCATGGCTGGTACATCGTCTTCAACGCTTCCACCGGCATCAATCCGCAGTCCGGACTGCTTGCCAATGCTTCGGCCACTCAGATCGTCAACAACGGCCTGCCCCGCGCCAGCTATTCCTTCGCCATCGACGGAGCCCGCGCCGGTCAGCCCTTCAATGACGAAATCTACGCCGGAGTCTCGTCCACGCAATTCGGCACCATAACTTTCGGCCGTCAGCGCTCTCTCGGCACCGATGCCATGATCCAATACGATCCCGCCGGTGGCGCCTATGCCTTTTCCTACATCGGATACAACGGCACCATGGCCGGCGGCGGCGACACCGAGAACAGCCGTTGGGATGATGCAGTGAAGTATCGCCTCACCGTTGGCCCCATTCATTTCGGCGCGATGTATAAATTTGCCGATGGCTCCGGTGGCTGCTACTCCGGCGCTTCCGACTGGACTGCCTCCACCTGCACGCCCGAAACCGCCCATAACAACGCTTACGGTTTCGACCTTGGCGGAGATTCCGGCAAATTTTCCGCCGACCTCGTTTACCAGCATTACAACCAGGCCATCAGCGTCTTGAACCCCTTGCTGGGGCCTCAGAGTCCGGCAACCCAAAGTCTCGGCTATACTCAGTCGCTCACCAACAGCATCAATACGGATCCCATCAACGGCGGCGACGGCCTCGGCCCCAATCTGATCTCAACCGACAATACCGTTTATGGCATCGTCACCGACAACAACGCCGTGATGTTCGCCGCCAAATATAAATTGGATCCCTTCAAGATCTTTGCCGGCTATGAATACATTTGGCAGAACAACCCCAACGATCCTTTAGGCGTTGGCGCATCCGACCAGGGTGGTTATGTCATGAGCGGAGTCGAAGACAATAATCTCGATTCGGAAAAGATCGTGCAGATTTGGTGGACCGGAGTGAAATACTCCTACGATCCCAAAACCGATATCACGTTCGCCTGGTATGAACAGGCGCAGAACGATTTCCGTAGTCCGAAGGCCTGCTCCGTTGCCGCCCACTTCCGCGCTTCCTGCGCCGGCTTCCTCAATGAGGGTTCACTCTATGCCGATCATCATTTCACCAAGCGTCTCGATGGCTATACCGGGCTGGCGTATTCCTTCGTCACTGGAGGTCTGGCCATCGCCATTCCGCATGGTCCCGGCGTCCCCTATCTCCACAACAACAACTTTGCTCCCACACTCGGAGTTCGTTTCGCCTTCTGATCGCGGGCGGCGCTTTGTCGTCGCCTTCGCTCTCCCTGCATTCGGTGTAAAATGGTTCCGCCTTTACCCTCGAATTTAAAATCTCGCAAGAAACATTAAGGAGAACCCCTGTGACCAAACGATTTGTAGTGTTTGCACTCTGCTTGGCGGTAGCGTCTTCCCTTTTCGCTCAGAAGAAAGAAGAAGAGCGTCTTGCCAATTCGGCCGAGGTGCTGCGAATACTTCTCTCCGGAGACAAGGGTCTGCCCACCCATGTCCTTGACCAGGCCGATTGTGTACTCATCTTTCCCAGCGTCAAGAAAGTTGCCATCGGCATCGGCGGCAGCTATGGCCGCGGTGCCCTCGTTTGCCGTACCGGCGCCAAAATGGACGGCGCATGGGGTACCCCCGCCATGTACAAACTCGATCAGGCCAGCATTGGCGTGCAGCTCGGCTCCACCGCCACCGATTTTGTGTTGGTGGTCATGAACCAAAAGGGCGCAGAGCAAATCCTGAATGGAAAGACCAAGCTCGGTGGAAATGCCGCCGCCGCTGCCGGCCCGACCGGTGCTCAGGCAACCGGTTACAACGCTGCTTCCATGCAGGTAGACGTTCTCACCTACTCGCGTTCCAAGGGACTATTTGCCGGCGTCTCTCTCGAAGGCGCGTCGATGGATAGCGACGATGACGCTAACAAATCTCTCTACGGCAAAGCGCTCGGAGCCAAAGACATCGTCGAGGGCGGACAAGCCGCTCCCGCCGCCGCCAAATCGTTGGATGACGTCCTAACCAAAGCGTCACCAACCCGCAAGTAGCTCCCCCCACTCAACCAGGCGGAGCACGAGCCGCAAGGCAAGTGCCCGCCATCATTTCTCCCTCGCCGAGCGCCTCGACCTCCCAGCCGTCTCCAGTGCCCTGTCATCCTGAGCGAGCGCTGTGAGCGAAGCGAAGCAGCGCGGAGTCGGAGGACCCCTACCCTCTTCCCCCATGCAAGCTCGCGAGGGAATCCTGCCACCGAACTCGATCCCCGCCGACAGCTCATCCCCCGAGGGTGCCCCATTCTTGCGCGTTCTCGGCGCAAGAGTGGGAACCACGGACCTCAACCGAAATCAGAATCCCGAGATGTTACATATCATGCCGCACTCGATTTTGGGTGGCGCAGCGGTTCACCGCTGCGATAAACCGCCTTACTCGAATTCGGCTTCAGCCGCTGAGGGATGGCAGCGCGAGTGCGCCACTTCTCGCGTTTGAGAAGCGGCCCTCTACTGCATGGACGGCGCGTGGCCCGCCCTCCCAGCCCTGTCATCCTGAGCGAAGCGCTGTGAGCGAAGCGAAGCAGCGCGGAGTCGGAGGACCCCTACCCTCTTCCCCCATGCAAGCTCGCAAGGGAACCCTGCCACCGAACTCGATCCCCGCTGACCGCTCATCTCCCGAGGGTGCCCCATTCTTGCGCGTTTATTGCGCAAGAGTGGGAACCACGAACCTTGATCGAGAACATGTAGTGCGTCAGTTTGAATTCGTTCGGGAAGGGCACGGCTTCCCAAACCATGCAAGAATCATCCCCAGATCGCAGCAGCGAAGCGTGTGCCCGCCTCCAGAGGTTGGCCAAGCGCTCTTTGAAATTCCGATTCCCCAAGCAGGACTTGACAAACTGTCGCTGCCGAAACCACGATCCAACAACCAGAAACGCACCGAACACGAGTAAGTCCTTAGTTCAGCGGCTCTGCCCTACAACCATGAAGCAAGAAAAATTTATTCTTGCCGCCTCGATCGATATTCGTCGATTTTTCTTCTGAGAACTGAGAACTGAAACCTAAGACCTGATCCGTCACGCTTCCGGATAAACTCCCAGCACTTTCACCAGCTCCGTCACTTCGCCGAGATGGTGGAGCGCGTTGCGAACGTCTTTATCGTCACCGCGCAGCAGATCGACAAAGAACACATACTCCCACGGACGACCGCGCATCGGCCGCGACTCGATCTTGCTCAAGCTGATATCGCGCAGCGCAAACACGCTCAGCGCCTTGAACAGCGCACCAGGAATGTTTTTCACAATGAAGGCAAGCGAAGTCTTATCGGAGGAGCGAGTCGCGCGCGCCTCTCCACGTTTAATCAGAAAGAAGCGCGTGAAGTTCTTCTTGTCGTCCTCGACTCCAGCCTTCAGAATTTTTCCTTTGTACACTTCCGCCGCGCGCCGGCTCGCAATCCCCGCCGCATCGCGCAAGCCTTCTGCAACAACATGCTTCACGCTGCCCGCCGTATCGTAAAAGGGAATCGACTCTAGCTTCTGATGTTTAAAAAAAAGCAGACGGCATTGATCGAGCGCCACTGGATGTGAGAACACTCGGCGAATATCGCCCAACTTGCTGCCCGGAAGTGCGATCAGGTTATGCACGATGCGCAGCCGAAATTCGCGCTCAATGTGAACCTCGCGGCTGAGCATCAAATCGAGATGTTCGGCGACCGAACCCGCCAGCGAGTTCTCGATCGGAATCACCGCGCCATCAACCGCGCCGCGTTTGACGCGATCAAAAACTTCCAGCGATCGCGCGCACGGAACGATCGTCGCCCGCGGCAGCATCGTCTCCGCCGCTTCGTGGCTGAAAGAACCAAGCTCACCCTGAATGGCAATCTTCATGATCTTCGCCCTAAGACTTAGGCTCTTCTCCGAATGCTCTACGGCTTCGTCGCCCGACGCGCCAGATTTTCCGTCAACTCTTTCGTCATCACCAGCGCATCCAGTTGCCCCGAATAGTACCCGGCAACCGTCCTCTCCACGAAATACCCTTGCTGCTTGTAGAAGCGGATCGCCGCCTCATTATTCACCGGCGTTTCCAGCATCACGACTTTCGCGCCGCTCTGCTGCAATTGCGACTCCGCCGCCTCCAGCAACGCCGACCCCACGCCCGTTCGCCGCGCCTCGGAGACCACGTCAATGGTGATGATGTGTCCGGTCTTGCGGCGAGTCTCGGCGGTGATAAAGCCGAGAATCTCCGTATCTCCCTCCGCCACCCGCGTAAACGATCCCTCGCGCCGCATATAAAACGCCAATTCCGGACGCGAGTACGCCAGTTGCGCATCAAAGCAGGCCTGGTCGATCCGCCAGAGCGTGTCAAAATCAGCCTTTTCGAATTGCCGGATACGAAAGCGCACCGCCGTCATTGTAGCGGGAATGTAGCCGGAATGAGGCGCAGGTCGCGGTTGCCAGCCTTGTGATGGCAAAATAAATTCATGAAAAAATAAAGTCACTGCCGAGTGGATCGCCAGAGCCTTGGGTTAATTCAAAATGGTTAGCTGTGACCAACGACGATCGACCAGCGACGAACGACCAACGACCAAATTTAGGAGGAACCCCGTGACCAGACGCGCGCTCCCCGTTTTCTGTGCTTTGGCCCTGGCTACACTCTGCGCTGCCCCGAGCCTCCATGCGGCCGACTCCCAGTCCGGCTCGAAAACTCCCCGCGTCACCGCCGTGCTCGATGGTCCCCGCACCGCAGTCTTTGAAACACCGCAGGATTCCTGCAATCCAAACGATATTCCCGACGCCATGGCCCGCGCCTTTCGCGATTCCACCGGAACTATTCACTTCGTCGCCGCCAGTTCGGAGATGTTCGCAAGTCTCGGCCCCACGCTTGAGAATCTCGTCCACAGTTGCGAAGTGGCGCACTATTCCGCCAACGATCCCAATCCCGCGGACTACAACGATCAAACCTGGCTCGACTCTTTCTATACCTTCGACGGCGTCCACATCGCCGCGCTCACCCACACCGAATATCACGGCTGGGCGCATCCCGGCGAGTGCCATTCGCAGAACTACGGCGAGTGCGAATACGATTCCGATACTTACCATCGATCCAACGATGGTGGCTACCATTTCAATTCCTTCAAAGCGCCGGCTAACTACCTCGCTGGAATCCCCTACAAATACGAAATCGACCGCGGCCCCGCCGGTTACAGCGTCGATAGCAATGTCGTCGCGTATGGCGGTTGGTACTACGCGATCGCCACTTCCTGGACTTGGCCTCCAAACTGCGGGCAAGCCGGGCGCCGTTGTATCACCAGCGGCGGCGCGCCCATTCGCACCGCCGACGTTTTCGATCCTTCTTCATGGACTACCTGGAACGGCACCGATTTTTCCGCAACCTTCGTCGATCCTTACCTCGGTCCGGTCGCTCACCCCGAGCAGCACGTCTTCACGCCAGTCCCTTACATGTTTGCTGCCAACGGCCTCAATGTCTATTCCACCTCAAACGTGGTCGTCGCCACGCTCTGGGATTACTGGGACGACGAACTCGGCCCGCGAGGTCTGTACCTCACCACCTCAACCGACCTCGTCCACTGGACCGCGCCCACGCTGGTCGTCACTCTGGCCGATATCCTCAAGAATGATCCCAAGGGCAGTTGGCTCTACGCCTATTTTTCCCTCATCGACCCCAGCGCTCCCGATCTCAGCTTTTCCGTTATCGGAGACCATCCTTATCTCTACTATGTGCGGCTTGACAACAACGGACAGGACCGCGTCCTGTACCGTCAGCCAATCACGTTGACGCCGATAGACTGAATCGCGAAAACAGCGAGTGCGAACAGGAGTGCGAGTACGCGCCCAACCTCGTTTGTGCAACTAATTTCGTCTTTCTAAACTTCGCGTTCTGACTCCATATTTTTTTCTTTTCCTCCCCTTGCGCAGTCCCATCTATTAGAAGTACGATTTCTGTGCAGAGGCATCCGCACCGTGGTCCGCTTCCTTCTCACCGATCTCATTGCCGTGCTCGCGCTGTGCCTCGTCTGGTATGCATGGTTTGTGCGTTACAACCGCCGCCGCGCTGCCAACGTGCTGCAATGGGTGCAGGGTGCATGCCTGGGAAAAGGCCGCGTCGAAGATTTGCGATGGCAGGCCTGCAGTTCGCGGCTCAAAGCGACGCTCCATTTTTCCTCGCGCTGGTTTGACGATGCCCGTCTTACCATTCGCCTGCTGCCGCGTCCGCTTCCGGTGCAATGGGCGCTGAGCCGCTGGCGCCAGCAGCAGGAAACCCTCACCTTTGAAGCCGATATGGGATTTCCTCCCGGCTTTCACCTCGACGTCATCCGCCATCGCTGGGCCGGGCAATCGGGAAAGAAGACTCTGGGAGCAAAAAATTCGACCGGCACTCGCGCCTGGACGATCAGCCGTCCCGGTCCCGTGATTCTCACCACCAAAGAAGATTGGCCCATCGAGCTCAGCCCCGTCGTCAATGCGCTTGCCTCCTGGCGCGACAAGGATTTCGTCGGCGTCCGCTTCAACTCCAAGTCGCCGCACTTTACCGCTACCGTGGCGCTTGAAAATCTCAGCGATCAGAAATCCGCTTCCGCCCTGCTCGGACTTTTCCGCGAACTCGCCGCTAGTTCGTCCGCCAAGCAGCACTAAGATCGCAGCACTAAACCCGTCGCTTGCAACTCAAATTAAGATCCTGTTCGCCCCAGACAAAACAACGCCCTTCCGCTGGTATTTGCCAACGGAAGGGCCTGCCGCAAAACACTGGTTGTTGGATCTGGTTGTTGGATGATTGGCGAAGATGTGTCTACTGTTTGTCGTAATAGGTGGTAGAGCTAATCTTCTTGCCCATCGCATCGGTTCCGCTCACCGTGAGCGTGCGGCTCTTGCCGTCGGCCGATATAACGACTCGACCGCTGATCGTGACCTTCCCACCCTTCTTGTTGGTTAGTTCGGTCGTGTGCGCATCGATTATTTTGTACGACCGCGTATCCGACTGGGGGTCGCCCGTCAGAGGATAATCTTTGCCGTCAAACTTTCCCGTCCATTCATTGTGCGTCGGCTTGCCGTCACCATCGACGCCATCCACGGTGACCTTCACGTTGTCGCCCGCCGCCTCGTACACCGCCATGGTGTTTTTCGCCGTGCCAGCCGGAACCTTCGACTTCGCTTCATTCAGCTTCCAGGTGCCCATCATAGGACTGGCAAAGGCCAATGCCCCGGTCACCAGGCACAGCACCGCCAGTTTCAAAGCAAACTTTCCTGTTCTCATTTGTCCCCCTCCGAAATTTGAACTGCAATTATTTTTTTAACTGTTCAGCGGGAGCCATCATAGCGGTGATAGTAGCTTTCAGCAAGCAAGGGCGATCGAAGAACGAGACAGAAGAACAAAACTCCTTGCGCCGCATGGTTGAGCTGGATTCGTTGAGCGAGATCCACGCCGCTCACCGCTTCGGCGCAGAGTGGAACCCGTCAGGCTGATCATTGTCCGCCGCATCTTCCGGACTCGGAATATCTAGATTCACCACGATCGGCTCTTGTCCGCTGCGGACGATCACTGCTTCCACCGGCTCGTCTGTGCGCGCATTCATCTCTTGATGCGGAACATAAGGAGGAACATAAACAAAATCTCCCGGCCCCGCTTCATCGACGAACTCCAGATTATTTCCCCAGCGAAATCGCGCGCGTCCACGCACGACATAGATCACCGTCTCCAGTTCTCCATGATGATGAGGACCAGTCTTGGCGTTGGGCTTGACCACCACCGTTCCCGCCCACAGCTTTTGCGCGCCCACGCGAGCGTATGAGATGGCTTCGGCGCGCGTCATACCCGGCGTTTGCGGAGTGTTCGCGTCCAGCTCTCCGCTCCGAATGATGCGCAAGCCGTGGTTCTTCCAGTCGGGTTCTTCATCGCCGCGGACTCCTGTGGAACGTGCATCATTCATGGTCTGCCTTTCATGGTTTGCCTTTCATCGTCCGTCTTTCATCGTCTCGGTTCTCACGATCTGCAACACAGTCCAACTTATATCGCCCGAGTGGCCAAGATCAAGATCGTCGGCATCACTCCGTACGACCTTTCGTGATCATGCTTCTGCCGCGAAGTCCGATGACCTCTGTTGAGGAGAACCTGCGAATTCTGCCAGTGCCAATCAGCCGCGATCGGAAGGGACTTGAATATGCGCTACAACCGGACGGCAATCCTGCTACTGCTCGTCACCAGCCTGAGCCACGCTCAAAATGCTGTTCCGACTGAACATGAACTGATTCAACAACTCGCTCAACAGGTGATGGCGCTTCAAGAAAAGGTTGTAGCGCTTGAGGCACGGCTGCCCGCCGTCGCTCCCTCCTCCAATGCCGATTTAACCCCCCAGTCGGTAACTCCGCCCGCTCCGCAAGTTGTGGAGAACGATTCGCCACCTCTTTCCCTCTCCCAGGAACTTCACGAGTTGCGCGGCTTTCAATGGCAAGGTTTTGGAGAGGCTGACTACAAAGCGCTCAACCAGAAAATCCCCGAACTGGGAACTTACGGTTTTACGCCCGGATCAGCCGGCAATTTCTACACCGGCGATTTCGACTTACTGCTGACTGCTCGAATCAGCGACAAGGCCAATATGCTGTCAGAGATTGCGATCGAAGAAGGGGACGCCCAGTCCTACGGTGTCGACCTGAAGCGCGTGCTGTTTAACTACGATTACAACGATCATTTGGCAATGTCTTTCGGCCGCTATCAAACCGCAATTGGTTACTACAACACAGCCTTCCATAGCGCAGCCTGGTTCCAGACCACGGCAGACCGGCCCCTGATTATGGAGTTCGCCTCTGACGGCGGGCTATTGCCTACGCAAGCGGTGGGAATGTCTTTCACCGGCTCCATTCCTTCAGGAAGATTGGGTCTGCATTACGTCGCCGAATACGGATCGAGTGATACCATTCGTCCCTCCCTCAACGGCCAAACGCCGATCGACGAAAATAACGGAAACCACATCAATATCGGCCTGTTCGTCCGTCCCGATTCCCTCCCGGGTTTGCAGATTGGAGGCTCAATTTATCACGACAAGATTACCGACTTCTCCAAGGGCCCAGACGTCCGTCTCGGACAGATGATCGTCAACGCGCATGTCGTGTACATCCGCCACGGCATTGAGTTCCTGAGCGAAGGCTTCCTCATCCGGTACGCTTACGAGCACAGCTCGCTCCTATACGAAACCCCCGCTTTCTACTCCCAGATATCGAAACAGTTTCACCGCTTTCGGCCGTACTTCCGCTACCAATACATCAACGCGGACGTAGGCAGCATCCTCGATGACCTCGACCTTCGTTACGGCCCCTCGTTCGGTGCACGTTACGATTTCACCGACTCTATCGCTTTCAAGGCCCAATTCGATCACACCGTGAGAAAAGACGAGCCCGACCTTGACGGCCTCCATCTGCAATTGGTGTTCAAGTTTTGAGCGGGACCTTATGCCAGCCAAATTAATCGTTCGGGTCCAGCTACTGATCGTTCGAACTGAGGTCCAGGCCGCCAGATGCGTCGTCATCACGCTCATGTCCATTGCCAGCCTTTCCTCCCTCGCAGCTCAGAACGATTCCGTCGCTCACCCCGGCACCGTAGTCGCCATCGTCGTCAACAACAAGAACCCCGTCACGAATATAACCGCGTCTGACCTTCGCAAACTCTTTACCGGAGAGAAGCGCTTCTGGCCGGGTGGCTTGGCCGTCAGGCTATTCGTACGCGCGCCGGGTGCATACGAACGAGTCGTGCTGCTCAAACTGCTGGGTATGTCGGAGGGCGAATACAAAGCCTACTGGACCGCCCGAGTCTTTCGAGGAGAAGCTCAAACAGAGCCGGTTGCCCTGTTTTCCAATGCCATGCAAAAAGAGGCCCTGACGATCTTTCCCGGAGCCGTCGCCTTAATCGATTTCCAGGATGTCAAGCCCGGCATGAAAGTCGTGAAGTTGGACGGACACTCACCCGGAGAAGCGGGCTATCCACTCAACTGAAAAGGCGCAAGCCGCCGATAACGCGCCGAACCCGCAAGGGCCCACCTACTCCGGCTCCGCCACAAAGCGATATCCCACTCCGCGCACCGTCAGCAAATGTTTGGGACGCGCCGGATCTTCTTCAATGTACCTTCGCAGCCGCACCACAAAATTATCAATCGCCCGCGTATCGGTGTCTTCGTGCAATCCCCACACGTCTTCAAGAATCGCCTTGCGCGAAACCACGCGCCCTGCGCTCTCCACCAGGTAACGCAAAAATTCCGCCTCCATCACCGTCAGATGGATCGTGTTTCCCAGCGAGCGCAGTTCCAGCTCAGCGAAATCGATCGACTTCCCTGCAAACGTGAATACATCGCGCTCGGCTCCGCGTTCGCCCGCCGCGGTCTGATGCTCTTCATCTTTGCGGGCTACTTCAATCCCGCCTCCCGCATCGAACGCATGGCCGTTTTTCTTCTCCGCGTTCTTCATCCACACGCTGCGCCGCAGCAGGCTCTCCAGTCGAGCGATCAGAATGGCAAGCTCGAAGGGTTTGGGCAGATAATCGTCCGCGCCAGAGGCAAATCCCTGCAACACGTCTTCCGGACGCCCGCGCGCCGTCAGCATCAGGATCGGCACATAATTCTTTTTAGCGCGCAGCACCGACGCAACGTCAAATCCGCTCTTACCCGGCAGCATTACGTCCAGTACCACCGCGTCAAACCGTTCCTTTTTTTCCAGCAATTGCTCCAGCGCCGTCTCCCCATCGGAGGCAACCTCCACCGCGTGCCCTTCGGCTTGCAGGTTGAATCTCAGACCTTGCGCCAGATGCGCCTCGTCTTCCACCACCAGCACGCGGCTCATGCCGTCCTCCTCGGCAAATCGCGCGGCAATTCCAGAGTCACCGTGGTCCCTTTGCCGGCTCCGTCACTTTGCGCGAAAACGCGCCCGCCGTGCTTGCGCGCAATCGACCGCACAATAAACAATCCCAGGCCCGTGCCTTTCACCTGCGCCAGCGAACGCTGCGTCACCCGGTAAAACCGCTTGAAGATGCGCTTCAACTCGTCATGCGGAATCCCCACCCCGCGGTCTTTTACCCGCAGCATCAGCCACTCTTCATCCGGTGCCGACAGCTCCACCGAAATGTGCACCCCATACGGAGAATATTTCACCGCATTATCCAGCAGGTTCGAAACCGCTGTTCGAAGTTCCTCAGGATCGCCCAGAACCACCGCCGGATTGCCCCGTCCGTTACTTGCCGAGGCCAAAGACTCGCCCAAAGTCTCGCGGTATTCGAACGCCGATTCCTCCAGATGATGCCGCGTCCGCGCCAGTTCCATGCATCCCCGCACCAGTGCGTCGAAATCGAGCGGTGTGCGCTGCGCCGGACTCTTTTTCTGCGCTGCCTCGCCCGCCCGCAAAACCTGTTCCACCGTATGCAGCAATCGGTCCGTATCGAGCAGCATCAACTCGTAGAACTGCCGCCGCTGCGCTTCATCCACCTCGCGCCGCTGCAAAGTTTGCAGATAAAGACGAATCGACGCAATCGGCGTCTTCAATTCGTGGGTTACCGCGTTGATGAAGCTGTCATGCTGCTCATTGCGCCGAATTTCGCGGACCAGAAAGATCGTATTCAGAACCAGTCCCGCCACAATGGCGCCAAAGAAAATAATCCCCAGAAAAACTCTGACGCCCTCCCGCCAGTTAAGGATGATCCATCCACTCCCCACCGCAAACGCCACCGCCGCCAGCAGAACTCCCAGCGTCAGCGAAACGTAGATGGCCTTCTGCCGGCTGATGATGCGCACAGAAGGATTGTAGTAGGACAGGTCGCAGGTGTCAGGTGGAAGGAAGGTTTGTCATAAATGAGCGTCGGGCGCGGAGTCATTGGTCGAAGGCGGAGCAAAGAGCCAAACTTGAACGTAAGCGTCGGGGGCACCGTGTATTTCCACGGCGATGGTATTCTCTTGCTTCAAGTCAATAGCGGCCAAGAAGCGTGTCGCGACATCCGCCGTGAAAGCGATGGGCCTACCGTTCACTGTCACGCGAAATGTTTCCACCTCGGCCTTGCCGGTGCCGTTGCCATTCATCACCAATAAAGAGCAGCATCTGTCTGGCACTTTCTCCAATCTGAAAGTCACAGTCGCTGCGCCATCCGGCGAGCAAGGCGATTTCTTATCACAAACCAAGAACCGCGCCATTCTATTCGCAACATGGCAGCGAGAGTCGGTCTGGAGTAATCGTGGCAACCATGCGATTACGCCAAGAAGGCTCCCGCCCACCGTGGCCGCCCCGAGAGCCTTTCCTAACACCCAAGACCTAAGACCTGACACCTGCTTCTCACGGTGTCAGCGTAAACAGCACCCCTTCTCCATAAGAGCCTTTGGGTGCCTCGCCATACAGTGAGCTCACACCCCAGAGCGCTCCGCCGCTCGCGGAGAAGAGTTCAACCGGTGCCCCGCCGTCCACCGACGTCGCCGAAAATGGTGTCAGCCTCTGAATCAGGCTTCCGTCAGTCGGCGATAGCGTTACGATGTCGCCGAATCCGACAGTGCCATAATATTCCGCCATCCAGAAGTTGCCGTCACTGGCCAGCACCAATCCATCAGGACTGGTAGCCGCGTCGGTCGTGTAAACCGGAAACAGTTGGAGATTGCTGCCGTCGAGTTGTACCTCGAAAAGCCCAATACCACCCACGAACGCCCCCGTATAGGTGCCATAGAGGTTTCCGTCGGGGCCGACGGCAGTGACTCTTCCCCCAGTAAACTCACCGCCAATAATCGGGAAGGGCACCGCAGTCGTCTGCAACTCTCCCGTCGCCTCAATGTAATGGAAAAGGATCGAACCGTTATTCGTGCTGCCATAAAAAGTCCCGTCAGGGCCGACCACCAGATTAGTGGGATTCTCTCCGCTGGTGGCGATGTCGAAGTTGACGACGACTGTGTAGGCTCCAGTGGCTGCATTGACCTGAAAGAGCGTTCCGCAATTGTTGCCGTAGCCGCAGCTGTTGCTTCCACCGTAGTAGGTTGTGCCGTAAACGTTGCCATCGTTGCCGGCAACCAAAGAGGTTGGCGTCGATCCGTTTGCTGCCTCCGGGTTAATCGAATAGTTCTGCAGAACCTGGAATTTCTTTCCCGTTTTGTCGACCCGGAACAAAGTTCCATAGCCCATAGAGCCACCTCCGCCAGTGTCGCCGTAAAGCTTGCCGTCCGGTCCTTCGATCAGCCGGTTCGGCCCGGCTCCATTCGGGTAGGTTTTCGTTTTTCCCGGAGCAAACTTGTACAGCGTCGTGAATGTGCCCGATGGCGTCAGTGAAAATATCAACCCCCCGGCTGGAGCAGCGCCCCCTCTGCCGATCCTTTCAGCCGTGCCATAGAAATTGCCATCCGATCCCTGGATGAGAGAAGTAGCCCCACCACCCTCAGCGCAGGGTCCTATATCTTGCGGGTTCTTGCAGACAAACGTATGGACGGCCGTCAGCTGTTGTCCAGCAGCATAAGCGCAGCAAACGAGCACCACCGCGATAACGATCACCTGCATTTTGCCTGTCATGAAATTTTTCCCTCCGGGAGCCGCCCCCACATGTACTCCGCCCCAATGACCCTGTTGTCATGAAAATGTAAAGAATGTGTAAAACATCGCACTCGGAAGATTCACAATAAACAGGAGCGGACTCTCGTATCGAATCGCTGGCCGGAAGAGGGTATGAACACAACAACGGTCGGAGCCGGGCATAACGCTAAAAGGCTCTCAACCCCGACCACCATGGCCGGTTTCGAGAGCCTTTCCTAACACCCAAAGACCTAAGAGCTAAGACCTAAGACCTGCGCTAGTCACTCCCCGCAGCCGCCGCCAATACCGCAGCTGCCTGCACATCCCGCGTAAGCGCCGGCTTCGGAGGAAGTTTATCGAGATCCACTTTATACACATGTCGCGCCAAGCCCAGTTTTTTCAGCGCCCAAATGCCGTACCAGTTCATGTCAATCTCATACCACTTCAACCCATGTCGCGCCGAAACCGGATGCGCATGATGATTGTTGTGCCAGCCTTCGCCGAAGGTGACCACCGCCACCAGAAGGTTGTTGGTCGAGAGATCTTTGGTCGCAAAGCGCCTCGATCCCCACAGATGCGTAATCGAGTTCACCATCCAGGTCGCGTGCAGTCCCACGACCACGCGCGCGAATACTCCCCAGAGCAGCCACGGCAGTCCGCCGATCGCATAAAGAATCACCCCGACCACCACATTCGACGTCCAGTGATACTTCGTCAGCCAAACCTGCACTTTATCTTTCGTCAGGTCGGGGACATACCGGGCCAGCGTCGTGGTGTCGTGATGCATCGACTTGCCCATCAGGATCCATCCCATGTGTGCCCACCACTTGCCATCGATCGGCGAATGCGGATCGCCTTCGTCATCGGAGAACTGGTGATGAATGCGATGCGTCGCCACCCAGAAAATCGGTCCGCCCTCCAGCGCCAGCGTCGCGCACCAGGTCAGAAAATATTCCACCCACTTCGGAGTCTTATATCCCCGATGCGTCAGCAGCCGGTGATAAGCCATCCCAATGCCCAGACTGCCCGAAACCCACCACAGGAAAATGGCGACGAACAACGCCTTCCAGGTAAAGAAAAATAATGCTGCGATGGCGCCGATATGAAAAATTCCCATGGCGATCGCCGTACCCCAGTTGAAGCCATCCCGGTTAGCGCGATCCTTGCGGTTGCTGCCTTCTCCGGCAGCGCGCATGGCATCGCTGTTCATTTCGCTGATCGTGTCGCGCATCGTCTCGCTCATCGTTTCTCCCTACACCTAATTGGATGGATCTCCGCCTAGGACAATACCAAGAGTGGAGGAAATTGTTTGTAATACTTGTGTAATCCCAGCCCGATAAAGGGGTTACGAGCGTAACGAAAGGCAGTGCCTGAGCCTCCCGTTTCCCGCCGCCAAGAACTAAGAACCGAGAACTGAAGCCCCCAGGTAGCGCCTCCGCCACTTTTCAGAACTGTCTTTCTCTCCGACACTCCTCTTGTGACCCACGCAAAATTGGTTTCCATGGCCGTCCGCTGGCTGCGCCGCTATCGCTGCGGAGTTGTCCTCAGCGAACAGGCCTGCGTCAGCGGAGAAATGCCCGACGCCATCGGCTGGAAGAAAGCCTGCCATTCGGTCCTCGTGGAGTGCAAACTATCTCGCGCCGATTTCCTCGCTGACCGCGACAAGCCCTTCCGCCAGAATCCTCATACCGGCGTCGGCTGCGAGCGCTATTACCTGGTACCCAGGGGCCTCATCCAGGTCGGCGAACTTCCCATCGGCTGGGGATTGCTGGAAGTCTGCGGCCGCGAGATCGAGCGCACGAAGCCATCGGCCAAAAACCTGCGCTCCGCGACCGGCTTCCAATACGAAATGAATCTTCTCCTCGCAAGTCTGCGCCGCGTCGAAATCCGCATCGAACCGGAGAGCATCACCGACTTCCTCAAGTGGAAAAACCGCATGGCCGAATACAACCGTGGCACCTTGCCCGAAGGATTGGTCGCTGAGCACGAAGAAGGAAACGGATTCCTGCTGGAAACAACCGGCGATTGAATGGCAGGTCCCTCAATCGCCAGAGATATCTTGCCCAGTCATTTGAACCCTGAATCCGAAGACCTAAGACCTGACACCTAAGACCTGAGGTCTAAACATGACCTAAAAAATGAAACCGGGCGGTTGGGCCCGGTTTCAGAAGCGCCGTCTAAAATGCGTTTACATCCCAGTCGGCGCTGGCTGGCTCAGAGTCGCAGACGCTATTCACGTCCGCTGATGTGGTCTCGCGCCAGCAAAGTGTTCAGTCGGAGCGAGGACGCTAGCAGACAGTGCAACTATGAGGCCAGGATGGGACTGCCGGTCATGAATCCGCCGCCAATTGCCAAGCCAAACATAGGACAGGGATTTATATCCTGTGTCTTGGCGCCCGATCACCGCCATCTCCGGACCGCTCCCCGCCGAGGCTTCAAAGTCTTGCATACTCACTTCACGAATTGACTTCACGAAGTGAATTCAGGAAGTGGCTTTAAGAGGGTTACTTCAGAAGGTTCGCCCCGGTGCAAACGCCAAGAAAAGGCTTTCAGCGGGACCTCACGTCACTTATAATCCGGCCAATCAACAACTCCAGTCGCACGGACAAGTCTGTTTTGTAGAGGAAAACCGTTAATGGCGAATGGGAACCCCGGATCTGAAGAGAAGCGACTGCTCAACCAGCAACAAACCAAGAAAACTTATAGTAAGCCAGCTTTTCAATTCGAGCGCGTCTTTGAGACGCAGGCACTGAGTTGCGGAAAAGTTGGCAGCCAAAGCGGCCAATGCCACACTCGATCCAAGACTTCCTAGCTCCACGAATTCCTGGCAAACCGGTGCTCTATCCCAAATGCGAGGCACCACGCCGCAATCTACTGTAAAGCGCTCTGTGTCAGCTTAACCGCGCAATAGTCTTTGCCTCCGCAGCCGGTCGAGAGGGAGACAGCCAACACACACACATCGCGGTTGGCCGGCAAAATGAGGTTCTTAACCGTCTTGTTGGCGTTGATGGCAAACTGATAACCGTAGACGTAGGTAGCATGAACCCGCTCGCCTCCGTTGTAGGTGTTTTCATACGTCATGGTCGAGGCGATCGACTCTACCGCATACGGTACCGGCCCCGTAAACCAGTCGCTGACGTTCTGGCTGAAGGTCGTCGTCGAGTTATCGGTGTAAGTGACGGTGAACGTCTGCGCGGTCTGATTGCCGTTCACCGCCGCGGCTAGAATCTGTAGCGTGCTGTACGAACCCGAAGGCAGCTTGATGGTGGTGTTCGACCAGACGTCTACTGCGTTCGCTGGCCCGATGTTGAAAGTGTTGCCGTTCCAGGTGATCGTGGTGCCAATCTCGGTTTCCGAGTAGGCATTGCCATCGTTGTCCAGACCGGCGGTCTGCGGGAAGGTCGAACCGTTGGTATAGATTCCGGTCACGTTGTAGGCAGTGGTCCCAGTACCAGTTGCCGCAACATTCGTAGCCGCTGTGCCAATGTCCTCGGTCGAGAAGTAGATGTTCTCGGCTTGCGCCGTCCCGCTGGCGTTGTTGTCTGCGGCCATGCTGCTGGTGCCGCCCTCGTAGCCAGTGGCGTCAGCCGTATACGTGGGCAACCCGCCGCCGGACCCGCTGGTGTTCGTCAGTTGGTTATTGATGTTCCACATCGTGACTACATTGGATCCCGTCGTCGCGCCTGCTTCTCCCATGCCAACGAAGAGCCGGTCAGTCGTGCCATCGTAAAACTCGGTGAGCGGCGAGCACAGTCCGGCAGTCCCGCCAGGGTTCACATTCGTGTTGTACGACATCGCTGGAGTGCTGTTCACCACTCCCGTGGAGGGGTTGAAGCTGATCGAGAATAAGTCTTGTGCAGTCTTTGTCGTCGAGTCTGTGCCGCAGCTGTATAAAGTGGACAGGGCGCTCTCCGGCCCATAGTTGAAGTAGTTGTTATCGAACGCCCCATAGAACAACAGCGGATTGACATTCGTGCTCTTCGGCCCCAGTTCCACAGGAGCCCCCGAAGCCAGGCTCGTCGGCAACTGCGTCACCGAGGTATCTCCGGCCGCGTCGTAGGTCGAAAACACGTACACATAGCCGTTAAACACGTCCACCACCGGCCCCGGACCAGTCTGGTAGTTGTAATTGCTCCCGCTGTTTCCATACGTGTACGAGGCCGAGAGGGTGAAGCCTGCCGGCGCTGCCGTAATTACGTTATAGGCGTATATCTTTTCAGAATCGGTAATGTACACCTTGTTGTTCACACTGTCATAGACCGGGCCGCTCATGGCCGCACTCGGCGTCGTTTCGAACGTAGTGTTCACCGGGATGCAGAAATCGATGCTGGGCGTGGTTGTCGTACTAAAGATGTTGCTGATGTGGTAAAGCAGTCCGTTGTTGGCGCTGATGAAGGCCGTATCGGTGTTGTAGTCGACGTACAGGTCGGAATGCCCGTTTCCCGCAACATAGGCAGTGGGACATCCCGAATAAGTTGCGTTGGTATATTCGATGGCCTCGTCGCACGCCGAGCCGATCGGACTACAGGCTCCGTTCATGAATGTTCCGGTCGGAGTCGTCGGGTACGTCGCGCTCTCGCCCTGGTTCGCAACCCAGATCGTAATGTGCAGATACGATGCCGTGCTGGTCCGGTTCTCAATCCAGGCTACTCTGGTTCCATCCAGCGAAAGCACTG
>Ga0210385_10000351_pt1 | contig 36496 bp, 51 predicted proteins | sample IncBWH26OmetaG_FD_160107 | JGI IMG/M metagenome (GOLD analysis project Ga0210385, IMG submission 160107) | Forest soil microbial communities from Barre Woods Harvard Forest LTER site, Petersham, Massachusetts, United States - Inc-BW-H-26-O ...
CCACCAGCAACCACGCCGCCGGTCACTACGCCGCCGGCTACCACCACGACCACCGCTCCGCCAACCACCACGGCGCCGACTGATCCGTGCGCTGCGTGCGTCGCGAACGCCGGAAGTGCATCTACCGTCGGAAACACCTGCCCGGTCACCACTGCCGCGGGCACGAGCTTCGCACCGTGCATCCCAGGCACTTCCCCTGCCAGCTGGGACTACCTCTCATCACTGGGCCCAGGAGGGACGCTCTCCATCCATGTCGGCTTCTTCGGTGGAACCTGGCAAGTCACGGTCAGCAGCACCAACGGCGCCGGCGGAGCGACCAGCAGCTGGCAGGGAACCTACGCAGTCGGCGCGCTCTCTTGCACGGGAGCGACGCTGACCGGCACCGTCAACGTTCCCTTCCAGAGCCAAATTGGCGCTGGCTGCGGCACGGGAACCCTTACCGTCACGTTCTCATGAGTATCCTTCTCCTGATGGTCATCCTGCTCGCGGCCATCGGTGTGCATCGCATCCTCACCTTCGAAGATCTCTTCTACTCCTGGCGACGCTGGGCGGTGCGCCGACCCTGGACGAAGCCAATCTCCTGCTCGGCCTGCAACCCGGTTTGGATCGCGCTCGTCCTGACCATCATCGCCCTGGTGGTGCCCGAGCCATGGCGCTGGGGGATCCTGGTGCCCTTCGCGGTCTATCCTGCGGTGCGCATCTTCGACCACTATTCCGGGCGCATCATCGGTCCTCCCCCCAAGGGCTCGCCGCTGGCGGCAGATCCCATCACACCGTCCAAGCTCGTGCAGACCGGCAGCTCCTCGGGCTGTTCGTCCTGCGGAGGTGCCCCCGCCACTAGTGCTCCTCCATCCCCGGCTCTGCGGGCCTTGGCCAAGGAGCATGACGATAACCGATCCTACGAACGCCGCTTCGTCCTCTTCACGTGGTTCGCCGACCTGCACCCGAGCTATTCCTTGACCACCGCGGTCTTCGATCAGGCGCGCATCCTGGCTCGCAACCCGAAGCACCGCGTGCAGGTCTGGGTCCTGACCGTCTGCGGGCTCGAGGGAGCGCCGACCGATCTGCCGCCGAACGTCATCATCCGCCGCTGCGTGCCACCGATCCCGCTACCCATCGACACCACCGACCCAAAGGCTGAAGAGCTCCTGGCTGGCCAACTACGGCCGCACCTGATGCTCCTGGGCAACGCCACCATCATCACCCATGACCTCCTCTTCGTCCGAGACTACGTCACGGTCGCCGCCACCATTCACCACCACCTGGGCACCATCCCCGGCTTCCGGTGGTTCCATGTCTGCCACAGCGCCCCCGCGCTCAGCCGTCCCGACCAGGGCACGGACATCCGCTACCGCACCAACCTGCCGGACGGGCACCTGCTCATCAGCCTCGCCGAGTCGCACCGCCGCGGGCTCGCCGCTTACTACGGGACCACCGAAGACCGCGTGCGTGTTGCCCCCAACGCGCGCGACCTGCGCTCCCTGCTGAGCGCCTCCGCAGACGTCGCCAGCCTGATCGAGCGCCACCAGCTGCTCGAGGCCTCGGTCGTCCAGATCCTGCCGCTGTCGACGCCCCGGGCCAAGGACAAGGGCATCGCCACCATCATCCGCGTCTTCGCCGAGCTGGCCAAGACGCAGGCCGTCCGGCTAGTGGTGCCCAACGCCCACGCCAACGGCCATCAGGACGTCCTGGCCGAGCTCCGCGGCATCGCCCGCGAGGCCGGCCTGGCAGATGACGCCCTGATCTTCGTCAGCGAGTCGCTCCCCTCCCGTGCCGCCTACGGGCTCACCCAGGCGGAGATGCACGTGCTCTTCCAGTGTTCCAACCTCTTCCTGTTCCCATCGATCTCCGAGGCCTGCTCGATGAGCGTCCTCGAGGCCGCGCTCAACGGCTGCCTGCTCGTGCTCAACGAGTCCCTCCCCAGCCTCTTCGACATCATCCCTCGTTCCCAGTGCCTAGCCTACCCCTGGGGTAGCATCCATCAGACCGTCCCCCTTGACCTGCAGCCCACGCCGGCGCGCGTGGCCAAGACGGTGATGACGTTGCTGACCGAGAGCAGCGCCCAGCTGACCAAGCGCTCGGTGATGCGCACCCACAGCTTCGCCGCGGTTGAGCGGCTGCTCCTCAAGGCGCTGCACTGACCGATATCTCGGACACCTGCCCGTTGCCGAACCCTATGCGCATCGTAGGATGATCTCATGCCAGCGACCTCCATCTTCGGCATCTCTACCGACAACTTCGCTGACTTGCCCTCCGGAAACGAGCCGGGGCTCATCACCAAGCTCAACGCCTACTTCGCTACGCTGCTCTCGAGTCTCGTCACTGGTTTCAATTTCGTCGCGGCTGAGCGCCAGCAGACGCTCGGCTATGACCTCCGCGTGGTGATGTCCTCCGTAAGCGGCTACGCGACCATCTCGACCCCCTATTTGGTCATGGGATTCACCGCGAACAACGCGGAGGATATGACCAACCAGATGAATGCGTTTATCGCACTCAACCCTGGATACTGGTATTCACAACCGTTCGTCATCGAGCTCGACCCTCAGCGTCGCACGTTCAAGATGCTGGGGCTGATCGTCTACAATACGAACTACACCAACGGCACCGACAACTGGGGTCTGATCAACTATGATACTGGCGGCACTGGCCCCGTTGGTCCTGCGGGAGGGGATCTCAGCGGCTCCTACCCGGACCCCAAGGTCTTCGTCGGCCAGCTGACCGCGTCGCCTGGCGCCTCACTGATCGCGCTTGACACCGCGCCCTTCAGCACGGTCTCCTGGGAGATCGAGGCATACAAGGCAGCGACGCCGTGCCGCTACAGCTCCATCCTGAACGCCACCACCGATGGCACCACGCCAGCCTGGACCGAGTCTGACATCGCCGTGCAGCCGGCCAGCGCAACCTTCGACTTCGCTTTCACCGTGACGCAGAGCGGCAGCAATCTCGTGCTCAACGTGACGCCGTCCTCTGGTGGGTGGGTATTCTACCTCCGGCGTGTTTCGGAGTTGACGTAATGGGCGGCGCGTCTGTGTTTCCACCCGGCATCGACCAGTTGGGGGTCACCCCCTCCGGGTACGGGTCAACGCCAGCGCAGCCGGGGCCTGATGGCACGCAGCATGAGGCCATCCATGCGACGTTGAAATCCGCAGTGCAGGCGCTAGAGAACATAGCCCTGAGCGGCACCAGCGTCGCATGGTTAAACCTCAAGAACTACGGAACGAACGTGGGCAGCGGCGGGGACGATACCGCCGCGATCAACGCCTGGGCCGCCGACGCGGCGCTGAAAGGGGCAATGATGTACGCCCCCGCCGGCACCTATCACTACAACGGCACTGGCATCACCGGCGCCCAAATAGCGATACGCGGAGACGACCGAGCGCTAACCACCTTCGTCATGGGCGCCTCCAGCTTTCTGATCAGCGACACGCAGAAGTGGAACAGCCTCCGGCTTGAAGATATCACTTTCTCCGGTGGATTGGGTGCCTTCCGACATCTCTTCTCCGGGATCAATGTCACCAACGAATTCAGCGTCATCCGCTGCAACTTTCTCAACTATACGCAAATTGGTGGCTATACTCTTGCATCTGATATGCCGTACTGGCATTTCTATGACTGCGAGTTCCAGGGAGCTTCTGACTTCGGGACCATGGGCTTTTGCCATTCGGGGAAGACTGACTCCTGTTCGTGGATCTCCTGCGCATTCACCAACAATGCCGTAGGACTCAAGCTCCTGCAGGGTGGCGATTCCGCATTCATCACCGACTGTGAATTCATCCGATTGTCGGCTTATATGGGCCACCCGCGCATTGGTGTATGGGTTGTGCCAAGTGCCACCTACTCGCCATCGGGGCAAGGGCTCAACATCCAGTCGAAGTTCGGCGGTGAAAACCTGAATGCCGCCGACATCCCGGTGCTCTACGCGGATGAAGCACCCGGTTCTGGCGACCACTCTCAGCTATTTCCCCAATACGGCCGTGTCGTTACCGACGGCGTCATGGATAGCTCGACCACCCTCAGCAGCGCCACGGCGAACTTCACCACGGCGGATATTGGCGCGAACGTCCAGGTGAAACAGGGGCTCGAGTACGGATTGACACTCACGGCGACCATTGTGTCCATCATCAGCGCAACGGCGGTGACCCTCTCATCGTCGGGTACGGCTGGCAGTGTCTCGGGGCTCACCGCCGCCATTGGTGTCTCCCTCGGTTTCATTACTGGCCATCTCATCACCGGGTGTGAAGTGGGCGGGGCCAACCCGAGCCCCTGCTTTATCTATTCCACGGCATTCAATCTCCGTGGATGTCGGTGGGGCCCTCTGTGCTTCCTACCCAACCCGCCGAGCCCAGTCCTGCAGCTGCTCGTTCAGCCTGACCCTGACGCCAATAACGGGAACAACGTCCTTGGTCCGTTCTATGGCGACGGTGTGGGGATTTCCGCGCTCACCAACGTCATCGTCTCCAATGTCCTCGGCGTCTACCGGCTCGATGACCCCTGGGGGTATGTCCAGTCTGCGCACAAGATCCCGCAGATCACTGGCGAGGATATGGTGGGTTATGTTGACCTGACCGCCAACGTCTCCGCGGGCATTCAATCGTGGTCCTACCAAGGCGGATCATCCTATGCCCCAGCGAATAACTACTTCGGGGTCAGCAGCGCCGCCACCGTAACACTTCCGAGCACCGCCGCCGCGGTGCAGGCGCTCCTCGGCCCCTCGACGGCGGTTATCGCTGGAAAGCCCATATATATTGCATTCAGTATAAAGGCGGCGGTGTCTTCTCCGTTATCAGTGCTGCAGTTCGCCATTCTTGAAGGCGTTCCCGGCGGTGGCATACATCTCCAGCAGCAGATCCAGATGACGGCCGACTGGCGCCCCATCATCATCTGCTTTATTCCCCGCGTCAGCGGTGATGTGAACCTGATTGCCCAGTTCTCAACGCCATCCACTGGCAGTACTGGTTCCGAGTTCGTCGTCGACATCGACGGCATCTACACCAACGAGATGCCTATCAACGTCCAGGGTCGCCTTCCTGCTTTGAACATCCAGGGGCCGCAGACCACCGGACATAACCCCGTTCTGCAGGTCCGGTCCACCTTGACCCAGATGTCCATCGACGCGCAAGACCCGGGCGTCGGCCCCATCCCGCTCATGCTGAACCCGAGCGGCGGTATGCTCCGCACCAACGGCCCTTATCGGATGATCACACCCAACGGTGCCAATCCGTATCAGGTGGACTTCGCTGTCGGCGCGAATGGGCTGAGCATCCAGGCTCAAGAGTCTGGAGTCGGGTCTTCGCCTATCCTCCTGAACGGTGAATTCGGCGGCGACCTCGGTATGGGAAACCCCTTCGGGTATGGTGCAGGTGATGAAGTTGGATTTTTCTTTATGCCCAGCAGCCCGGGAACCCCGACCGGGTTCCCCTTCTACCAGTCGGTATTCCCGAACGCCATCGCCTGCCGTATCGACCCCGTCAACGGGAAGTTTTGCGCATATTACGGCGGCGCCTGGCACTTCCTGACCTTCTCCCCCTGAACGATTACCGGACCGGGAATACCATGTCTAAGGTGCTCCTGTGAGCGGCGCGGCGCTCGGCGTCACACCATCCGGCTTCGGCGCCAACGTCTTCCTGCCAGGCCCCGACGGGACCACCCATGACGCCATCCATGCGGCGCTGAAGTCAGCGGTGCTGTCGCTGCAGGGGTCAATCGGCACCGGGGTCTACAACCCGCTCGAGTGGAACTGCCTCGGAAACGGGGTCACCGATGACACCGTCGGCTTCCAAAACATGGTCAATGCGATCAACGCCGCGGGCGGCGGGACGGTCATCATCCCGGCAGGGTTCAACTTCCCGCTGAACGATATCGCGCTCTGCAGCAACCTGACCATCCTCGGCTTCGGTGTGACCTCGATCATCACCCAGCTATCGGGCTCGCCCTATGGGCTCAGTGTGAATGCGGGTTCAGGTGGGTCGTCGAATCCGACGACCAACATCCATGACATCACCCTCCGCGGTGTCTGGCTTCAGGGCACCGTGCTCACCGATGGCTTCTCCGAGCATTGCTACCTCCTCAACCTCAACGCTGCATCCCGTGTGCTGGTCGAGTGGTGCTGGTTCGTCGGCGACCGTGGTGATGCCATCTACATCGGCAGCGGCAACACGGCGGGCATCGAGCGCCACAACGAGAACATCACGGTTCAGAACTGCTACTTCAATGGGCAAGGCCAGCTGCAGCGCAACTGCATCAGCGTCATCGACTGCAATCACTGCCTCATACAGAGCAATCACTTCACGAACCACACACAGTTCGCCATGCCGGGAGCTATCGACGTCGAGCCGAACTCCTACACCTTCTCGGTCATCCAGGACATCCGAATCCTGAACAACGACTTCGACACCATCGGGGGTAGCGGCGCGGTCGTCTCCGTCTATCTGCCGGTGGTCCAGTCGCTGCTGACCACACCCTCCTCCGGGATCATCATCGCGGACAACTACATCAGCGACTGTCAGACGACCTATGCCGGCATCTCCGTCAAACAGCTGGGGAATGCTGCAGCGAGCTCGCAGCCGAACGACGTCACGATCCGCGACAACTACTGCTCCGGCACCGCCGGCAGCCCCTTCGTGGCCTGGGGCATGGCCGGCGTCCTCGTTGACGGGAACACGTTCGAGAACTACCCGATATCGTCGCAGATCGGCTCGAGCAACTCGACGTCAGCCTGCCTCAACATCACCTTCTCGAACAACCGTTCCCGGCTGGTCGGCTCCAGTGACGACGCCGGGCTTAAAGTGTTCACCGTCACTGGGCTCAATCTCCTGAACAACGTCTATGACAGCTGCGGGATTCCCACGGTATTGGGGTACGGCATCGACTTCAACGCGGGCACGTCAGACCGGGTCACCGTGACCGGCAACCGCTTCATCGCCGGCGGGATCATGACGGTCGCCATCCAGAAGGAGGTGAGCCACACCTTCACCCCGCAAGACAACATCCAGGGACTGAACGACTTCGGCGGCCTGGCGTCTGGCTTCGTGGCGACCTCGAGTGGCAGCATGCTGCCCGCTGCCACCACGACCGTCACGCCGGGTGGGATCGCAAGTGGCGCCTCCTACTCAACCAGCCTGGCCTACACCAACACGGCACTCGGCGATGCTGTCTCCGTCAGCGCGAGCGTGAACATGCAGGGGCTGGTGGTCACCGGCTATGTCTCGGTGGCGGGCACCGTGGTGATCGTGGTCGGCAACCTCACCGGCTCGACCGTCACGCTCGGCGCGCTGACCTTCACGGTCAAGGTCACTAAACTGTAGGCGCACATAGTTATCTATTTACCTTATCGTGCACTGAGCTACAATCATACCGTCGCTCATATACCATTGCGAGGATATAGAATCCAATGGCTGCCACCATCAAACCCCACACCCTCCACCTGACCTACGGGTCGCTGACCCTCCTCGAAGGCTGCCTCAACGATCCAGGTCCGTGCGACACGCCGGCGAAGTACGTTGAGTGGGCCGACACCCAGAAGAAGCTCCGGTCCGCCAACAACTACACCGTGGCCACCGCCTGGGGGCCGCAGCGCGTCGACAAGCCGGTGCTGATGACCGAGGCCGAGAAGCAGGAAGCTCTCAACGCGCCGGCGAAGGCCAGCATCGCCTTCCAGCGCCGCATGGATGAGTTCCAGGACGTCACCGTCAAGGCCTGGCAGGACACCGCCGTCACCATCCGCATCTCTGACCGGGTGCGGGAGTGCTTACGCGCCGCGGTGAAGTTCGTGCTCGAGCACCAGACCGACCAGAAGTCCCGCATTCGCGTCGACATCAACCCCTACTGGGCCCAGGCCATCGCCGAGCTCGGTCTCCCCGCCGCCAAGGAGCTCCCCGAGGATGACGGCTTTGAGGTCGTCGATGACGGCAGCGAAGCCGAGAACGCCGCACCGCTCACCACCTCTGCGGCCGCGTCGGCCTGACCGGATCCCGCCATGGCTGCCCAGTCCTTCCTCGCCAAACTCGGCATCCGCATGTCCACGCTGGGCACGGCGGCATCGCTGGCGTTCGCCATGCCGCTTGCCGAGGGCAGCTACGACACCGCGGCGCACACCGCGGCGAATCGGACGGGGTTCTTCGGGAACCAGACGGCGGGCTCTGAGCAGTTCGGCTTCATCGTCGGTGGCGCCACCGCGCCGATAATCACACACGTCGACTCCATCGGCCAGCTCGGGCTGGTGGCGTGCACCGCTGGGGCGGCGTCGCTGAACGTGCCCCAGGGCACTGCGCCCACGCTGCCGAACAACGGCGACTTCTGGTTCACCTCCGCCGGGGTGTGGGCGCAGGTCAACGGTGTCACCTATCAACTGACAGGCACGAGCGGCAGTGGTGCCATCACTGCTGGGCAGGTCGCCTATGGTGGTACGGCAGCGGGAACGATCGTCGGGTCGGCAACCTTCACGTTCGCGCCTGCCACCGGTGCGGCGATCTCAAACGCTGCGGGCAGCATTGCCTACGAGCTGAAGATCTCCAACACGTCCACCGGCACCGCTGCCCAGGCGCTTGTCAGTGCCTACAATGATAGCAACAAGCCGTGCCAGTTGCAGGTGTGCAACACCAGCTTCACCACCAGTGGCGTGCAGGTGGCGAACAGCGGTGGCCTCTACTTCGGTGGCAGCGGTAATCTCTGGATCTGGCCGCAGTCGGGCAGCGTCATCCTGGTCGCCAACTCGGCCGGTACTAAGGTCGCCGGCTTCACGATGTCCAACTTCGGCGGCATCACCCTGACGCCGGTGGCGCTCAGCACCGGTGCGCGCACGGCGCTGACGCTGACGGCCGCAGCGAATACCACGCAGACCAGTGGCACCGAGATCTTCGACTGCAACTGGAACCTCGCGCGCTCCGTCCAGTGGACGACGACGACCCCGACCACGCAGCGGGCTTTCATCATCCAGGCTCCGACCTATACCTGCGACACCGCGGCGCAGACTATCACGACGGCCGCGACCTTTGCCGTCACGGGCGCCCCCGTCGCCGGCGCCAACGTCTCGATCACCACCCCACTCGCCCTCTGGGTCCAGAACGGCAACGCGCTCTTCGCCGTGAACGTGACCGTCAGCGGCTCCGGCATCTTCAATGGTGCCAACGGCATCGCTATCAACCAGGGGGCCAACGCCAGCGGCGTGCGCTCCTGCCTGGCCATCGCCCCCGCAAGCGGCACCCTGGTTACCTCGGGTTCCGAAAACCCGATGGTCACCTTCGCAACGCATACCCAGCAGTGGACGACGACCGTCCCCACCACACAGCGTGAATGGCGCATCACCGCGCCCACCTACACCTGCGACACCGCCACACAGACTATCACCACCGCGGCAACGTTCGCCATCACCGGGGCCCCCGCCGCCGGCGCGAACGTCACCATCACAAACGCCTACGCCTTCTGGGTCCAGGCCGGCACCGTCGCGCTCGGCACCGGCGCCATCGCGACCTCGGCGACCTCGGGCTACACCGCCATCACTTCATGTGCGGGCCAGCCGACTGGCGTCCCCAACATCGCCTCCGGCCTGACCGCGCTCCAGTACGACTCTACCAACCACAAGTTCTGGGTGTACGACACGATCAATACCGCATGGAAGGGCGTGGCAGTGGCCTAATGCGCCGTCCCAGTACGGGTGCAGTAACCCTCTGGTATTCTCCTGTGGCCCTGTACGATATGTCGGACGCGCGCCATGCCCGAATCCTCTCGCCGCAGCGGTGAACACACGATGCCCGACGGAGCCTCCGAGGACATCCGCGTGCTCGCCGTCACGGTGTCGTCGGGATTCCAGCTGCTCTCCGAGCGCATCGACAACCACGCGGCCGAAGCCAAGCGCCGCGCCGATGACATCAACCAACGTCTTGACCGCGGCTCCGAGACCATGAAGACGCTCGAGGCTGTCCTGCAGCAACAGGGAAGCATGCTCCAGCAACATGCATCGTCCTTGGCCGGCTTTGAACAGCAGCGCCGGCGAGAACTCACCCCGCGCAGCAGCAACCTCCTGACGGGGGTGCCTGACCCGAAGCCCCCCTGGTACATCCATGAAGCCCTGCGCGCCGCGGTCACGGTCGTCGCCACTGGCGGAACGCTGCTCATCCTCCTGCGCATCTTCCCCTCCCTGGCGCGGGCCTTCCTCGATGCCCACACATGACCACGGACAACGCCATCGGCTTCATCGCCGTGGCCGGCATCGCCATCATGCTCTACGCATCGCATGCGTACGAGCCGCCGCCATCCACGGCGGGCCTGGCACCGATCCAGGAGACCGCTGCGCAGATCACGGCCTGGAGTGCGCCCAGTGATGCGACGGACCGCATTGACGCCCTGGATGCTGTCACTGGCCAGCCTCTCGCTCGCTTTGTCCGTGGTCGGGACAACGTCCTGCGGCTCGCGGCCGTCCAGCCAGCCCTCCCCGCCGGCGCCCACGGGGTCCGACTCGTCGACACCCCCATCATCGCCATCGGCGAGCAATACGGCAGCCTCGGCGCCTTCGCCGGGGTCTTCAGCGGCGACCTCCACAACGGGCACCGAGCTCAAGCCGGGCTCCACTACGAGCCCTTCGCTTTCTTCGCCGACACCCTCCACGCCCCCAGCGTCGCCCTCTCCACCGACCTCATCGGGCTCGGGATCACCGCCAACCTTCCCCCCAGCCACTTCCCCTCCCTCGGCAAGCTCGGCGTCGGATGCTGGGAAGCCGCACCGTTCGATGGTTCTCATCCTGCTCTCCTGTATGGCACTGAGTTCCATTGCACTTTTCCCTAAAGGCCGCGCCATGCTCCACACCCTCCTGCTCTCCATCGCCTCCTGGTTCAAGTCCGAGGAGAAGACCGTCGCCACCGACATCCAGGACAAGGACTGGGCCTCGCCCCACACCCTGCTCCTGCTCGCCCTGGTCGGCTACGTGCTCTGGGTCAGCCACATGGTGCTGACCGCCGACAACCTGGCGCTGCTGGTGAAGGTGTTCATGGTCTACCTGCCCTGCCACGCCCTGATGTTCGGCGTGACCCGGGTGTGCCAGGCCTGGGGTCCGAATTGTCGGACACGCCCTGCATCAGCCTCGACAGCTACCCCAGCGCCGGCACCCGCTCCTGCCCCACCTACCCCCGCCGCGCCAGTCACGACGCACTGAGCTTGCGACTCGCTCAACCCTTGTCACACTGACGCACTGAGGACCCTCCATGACCCGCACCACCCAGGGCTTCAACTGCATGTCCCTGACGGACTTGACCACGCAGGTCAATGCCTATCTGGCGACGCTGACCAATCCGATCATCCGTGCGTTCCGGGTGCAGCCGATCCGCCTACAGCGGCGGGCGACCTTCCAGTTCAATGCCCTGATCACCACCGACAGCGGCGGCTCGACCATCGCCACGCCCTGGACCATCCAGTGCTTCCAGGAGACCCAGCTCTCCGCCCTGGTCACCGATATCAACACCTTCTGGGCCGCCGTCACGGGCTTCGCCGCCGGCCCGCAATTCATCGACGTCGAGGATGATCAGGTCAAGCTGAACGCCTACATCGCGGTCATCCTGCAGAACGCGACCTCGGGCGCCTCCGCCAACTACCTGCCGCTCGTGGCCGACTGATCCCATGGCGGTGAACATCGGCAGCCTGACCGGTGGCACGATCCTGACGGCGGCGTCAGTCGATGCGTCGGGCAACTCCGCCCCGGTCGATCCCAACCTGCAGCTGACGGTGCAGAACCTGGCCCAGCAGATGGCCGCAGCGATGCCCTGGATCCCCTTCGATGTAGTCGGCGTCATGGGCCTCGCGCTGCAGCAGAACAGCTACCCCTACCCCATCCAGCGGCCGACCGCACCCATCCCCGCATGGCTCGCCGACCCGAACCGGCAGGCCCAGTGGCAGCAGATCGCCGGCACCTGGGTGCCGATGACCCAGGCTTTCCTGACCGGGCAGATCGCCCAGGCGGTGGCCTATGGCCAGTCGATCGACACCTCGACCTGGGGCGCTGTCAGCAGCATCGCCAAGGCCGCCGGGCAGTTCCTCGTCAGCACCGTCGAGGCCCCCGCCGAATGGGTCTCCACCGCCGCCGGCTGGTGGGGCACCACCGTCGAGGATGCCTGGGCCGACCTGCAGAACGCCCTGAGCCAGGTCAAGGCGAACCGGGACGCCGCGCTCGCCGCCATCGCCGCCACCAACGCCGTGCTGCAGAACCCGCTCTTCTCCGGCCGGGTGCCGACGGTCTATGCGCAGACCAACGCCAACCTGCAGCAGCAGCTGTCGGGCGCGGTCTCCTCGGTGCTCTCCGCCATCGCCCCCCTCGGGCCGCAGGCGCGCGCCGCCTCAGGCCTGGGCGTGGCGCCGCTGATCATCGGCGCCGGCATCACCGTGGCCGCCATCGCAGCCGCCGCGGCGGTGGTCTGGCACTACGTCAGCGTCACCAACCAGACCAAGATCGACGCCGTCAACAACGCCCACAGCACCATCCAATGGGAGCTCGACACCGCCGAGGCCGACTACAAGGCGGGTCGGATCACCTACGCCCAGTACGAAGCGATCGTCGGAGCCGCCAACGCCGCGGTCAACGCGCTGCCCGAGGGCGGCCTCTGGGACAAGCTCAAGTGGCCGGTGTACATCGCAGCGGCAGGCGCCGGCGTCGCTCTGGTGGTCATGCTCCTGCGCCGCATGCGCCGCGCCGCCTGAGGGCGTCGTGCTGGGTGGATACCGCATGATCGAAGCCCTGGCGCTGCTCCCGATCCTCTATCTGCCCCGCGAGCAGCAGAACGTCATCCTGTGCACCGGCAGCTCCGCGGAGCTCCTGGCCGCCGACGTCCTGCGCTGGCGGGACATCGCGGCGGTCTACCTGCTGAAGCCCCCCGCGCAGCCGCTCACCGACCCCAGCCAGAAGGAGCCGCGCACCGACAAGCGGGTGATCGTCGGCACGCCGCCGATCGGCACCTGTACCGCGGTGCTGACCTCGCCCGGCGAAGAGCCCGACGCCTACCTCGGCTTCCTGGCCAAGGACGGTGTCATCTGCGTCAGCCGCTACGGCAGCGGCGAGCTACGCCCCTTCCTCGCGCACATGCGCACGCTGTTTCCGCGCGGCATCCTGCCCTGGCGGGAGTTCCTGCCGCAGGAGCTCTACGGCTGCCTCGCCTCGCCCGCCGGCGTGCCCAAGCGCGTACGGGAACCACCCGGCGGCGCGCGCCGGCTGAACGCGACCTACATCAAGACCATCTTCAGCTTCGGCGCCGATGAGATGCCGATCGTCTTCGGCTCGAGCAAGCCGCCGGCGCTGGTCACTGCAGGCTCGCCCATCCCTGGTCTCGGACGAGTCGGGCGGTAGGCTCCACCATGGCCTCCATCGCCTCCATCATTGCGAGCGTGGAAGGGACGGGAGCGCCGCAGCAGCTGCTGCAGGGCGATCCGGCGGTCCAGGTGAACAAGGAACGGGCCGCGGTGGTGCTCGACACCGGCTTCCGCATCTACGACACCTACAACAGCGCCCGCCCGTGGATCTTCGCTGGCGGACTGGCAGGGACGGCGCTCTCCGGCTTCATGCTCTACAAGCGCCGGTCGAAGAGCCCTGAGACCGTCGCCTGGTGGATGGCCTCGCTGGTGGTGAGCGCCAGCGTCGCCTGGTTCACCCGGCCGCAGGCCCCGGCCGCCACACCCGCCGGCACCAGCAACGCCACGGCGACGCTGCTCGGCATGATCGACGCCCGGCGCGCCCAGCTGAAGGCCGAGGATCCCAACTTCCCGGGCGACGTCTATGCCCGCTTCGAAGCCCTACCGGTGGTGCAGGCCAATCTGTCACCTGCCGTCAAAGCCTTCCTGTGAGCCCCGATGAAGCAGATCCGCCTGAAAGTCCGCTTCTTCAACGGCTACCGGATGCGGGGCCGGCCTCGCCGCCGCGGCATCAACGTGGTGGCGGGCACGCACCGGCACGTCGACAAGGTGGCGCCGAAGGACACGCTCCTGATCGAGCGGATGAAGGACCCCCGCGACCACAAGTTCCTGCTGGCGCACGAAGGCCTCGAGCACCTCATCATGCGCCTCAAGAAGTGGTCCTACCCGTCTGCACACGCCGCGGCGAACCGCCTCGAGTACGAACTGCGCCGCGGCGCCTGCCCTGAAGCGGCCATCCGCCGCCACTGCGTGCGGCACTTCGGACGGAAGCGGGGCGAGCTGTTCGCCGGGCCGCTCGCCGCCGCCTACCGGAAGATCGCATGAGCCGCTCTCGCCGCCACCACCCTGTCATCGGCATGTGCACGGGCTCCGACACCGCGGCCAAGCGCAGCGCCGCCCGGCGTCTCCGCCACATCAACCGAGCCCGCCTGGCCCATGATCCTGATGCCGTGCTGGCCCACCCCTTCGAGGTGGACGATCGCTGGTACTGGCCCCGTGACGGCCGACAGCGCCTCGACCCGGTGCAGTGGCCCTTCGTCCTACGGAAGTAGCTGTCCGACCTCTCGGACGCCCGTTGTAACCGGCTGACTACCCCGTACGCTACCCCACTGAGGGACCCCCTATGGCACGTCGTCTCGGCTTCCAGTCCTCCGATGATGCGTCGCTCGCGGCGCTCTACTCCGATGACACACCGGATCCGCACGACGAGATGATGCTCGCCAAGCGGCAGACCAGCGTGGTCACCAACGCCACGCAGATGCTCGACTCGGCGCCGACCTTCTACGGCGACCAGGACGACGAGCAGGAGCTGTTCAACAGCATCGGGCCGGATGGCGGCGCCAAGCGCCGGCGCGCGCAGGACAGCCAGTACGACGACCTCGCCGCTGACACCGGCACCGCGCCTCCCGGCACCGCCGGCGCTGCCGCGCAGGCCGCGGCCGCCAAGCCCAAGGGCCACTGGCCCCTGATCATCGGCCTGGGCGCCGGCGCGGCGGGCCTGATCGGCCTCGCCTACCTCTTCCTGCACAAGCCGCATCGGCGCTGAGCTCATGAGCTACCTGTCGGGGGCCAGCTACCTCGAGGATGAGTTCCCCGAGGGCGACGCTGGCAACGCCACGTCGCAACTCTACCCGGCGCTCGGGGACGAACCGTCAGTGGAGGTGATCACGCTGCCGGGCGGCATCAGCATGCCCAAGAAGACCTTCTACGCGGTGCTCGCCCTGCTGGCGCTGCTGCTGATCATCGTGCTCATCCGCCGGCGGCGCGCGGCGGCGCCAGAGGCTGCCGCATGAGCAAGCACCTCCTCGGCGGACTCGGCGACATCGCCCAGAGCGGGCTCTTCCGCGCGGCCGTGCGTAACTGGTGGCTCACCCTGCCGGTGGGCCTGGTGGCCTGGCATTCGATCCAGAAGCGCCGCAAGGCTGGCACGCTGACCACCATGCACGTGATCGGCGACATGGTGCCGGTGATCACCGTGGTCGGCACCCTGGTGCTGCTCAACCACACGCTCGAGGAGCGTGAGAAGGCCAAGCCCAGCCGGCCCGCCCTTTCGGCGCCACCGACGGTGGCCACCCTGGGCATCCCTCAGGCCGAGCCGATCAATGAGTCCTTCACACCGCAGGAAGGTGCGCATCCTGTGATGGCCTTCACCGAGGCCGCCCCACCGCACGCTCCCGCTCCCCCGGCCAACACCGCTCCGGTGGTGACGACCATTCAGGACGACACCTATGGCTAAGTCCACCAAGCTCCGCCGCACCCACAACGCCCCGGTGCACCCGTCGATCAACCCCCGGACCAGCCGCGGCACCGGCACCATGCGTGGCTTCCTCCCCGGCCTGGGCCTCGAGGTGAACCCGCAGACCGTCACCGCGGTCACCAAGGGCGACGACGTCCGCCGCTCGCCGCTGGATGCCACCTACCCGGATCTCGTCAAGGCCGGCTGCCTGCCGGTCTTCGCCCGCAGCGGCAACGTCAGCGAGCAGCTCGAGGAGACCGGGGACGACCAGGAGTACACCGCGGTCGGCGACATGACGCCGGCCGAGGCCCAGGCGGCCGCACCCACGCCGGCGATCGGCATCGGTGTCGGCCTGGCGATCGGCGGCGTACTGATGTGGCTGCTCTCGAGTGACCACGAGGATTGATGCACCTCCCGCAGCTGAACCCGGTCCTCCTGCAGTGGTGTGACCTGATCAGCGATGTGGTAACCACGCTCGCCAGCTCGGGTGCCTGCATCCTCGCCGCCAAGCTCTACTGGCGGAAGGCTGAAACAGCTATCGAAAAGGATGTCAAGGAGTTTCGTAAGTCCTGATAGCTCCGTCAATAGTCTGCAAAAATCGCGGTAATTTACGATCTACCGTCGTTATTCAGAAATCGGACATGGTATAATGATGGCCAAGGAGCCACAACCATGGCTAAACCAATGACTCTCAAGACAGCCTTCCGTCTCGCCCGCGAACGATGGGGTGACAAATATGGATGGGTCGAAGCGCGACCAGGGAAATGCTACGTCGGCCGCGTCGAGCTCGGCATGTTCGCTGTCGTCAAGGGAAGCGGCGCCACATTCGAAGAAGCGTTCGAGCGCGCGGGGGTAAAGATCCCGGTCCGCTAGTCCGGTGTGAGCCCCAGGGCGATCAGCTCCGAGGTCGCCCGCTCCCACACCTTCCACGGTCCCGTCTCGGCGAACGCAGTGCCGACCCACAGCTGCTTGCCGCTGTAGAGGAAGAGCCGGCGGGTGAAGAAGGTCCGCTGCCCCTCCGGGAAGGATTGGGTCAGGATCTCGAAGTGCCGCCGGAAGTGCGTCATGGAGATCTGCTCTTCGCGCGGCGGCGCGGCCGGCTCCTGAGCATGCGTCTCCCCCGTGTCTGAAGTGGGACCGAACCGATACATGCTCGAGGTGACATCCTCGGGCTTCAGCCCCATCGCCTCCAGATCTTTGGGAGTCGCCTTCTTCCAAGGTGCCGCCGCATCGAATACCGCTCCATACGGCCCTGCCAACTTGCTCATGGCCGCGATGTATTCGTAGGGCACCAGATGCTTGCCGTTGGTGACGAACCGAACTTTCCCCCACAGCGGAACATTGAAGTGGTCGCGCAGCGCCAGGAAGTCGACCAACCGATGCGCATTAATCTGCACATCGGAGTCTTCTGAACGGGGAGTGAGATCATATTCGACCTCGGTGATGCACCCCATCTGTTCAATTTGCGTCGACTCCGTCTTCCGCCCGAGCAAGAGACTGTCGATGTAACGCTTCAGCCCGTCTCGATCATCCCGGGGCAACCAGACGAAATGGATAGGGAGCCCTGGGAGGAGCCCTTTGAAGACGCTCATGGCATTCCAGCCACCACCGAGGTCCGTCCGCCGTGGGCGGATGAGATAGCATCGATGTGCCCACAGCTGGACGGCTGGCCCGGAAGGACCATGCTCCCCGCCGTTCTTCGGAAGCTTTGCCAGGCGCCCCGTAATTGCATCCCGGTATTGGCTAACCGTCACGGCAGCCCCACCAGGCGCGCATGATCCTCCGGATTGCCGATCTCCCAGACCGTGCGCACGGATGAGCCCTCGGCCACCCACTCCCGGATCCCCCAGGCGGCGTTGACCACCGTCAGCACCCGCGCCACCGCTCCGGCCACGTCCCCTTCACGGATTTTCGGGCCGTTGCGGAAGAGGTTGAGCGCCTCGGTCACCCGCGTCTGGCACACCGTCTGCGTCTCCGAGGCGTTCGCTGCCGTGGCGACCTTGGCCATGCCGGCGATGCCGTCGGGCCCCGTGGCGAAAGGCACCGGGATCCGCGCCAGGCCGAGCTGGACATAGGCCGGGTCTGCCGCGGCCAGCTGCTGGAGCGGCCGGCTGTAGGGGTCGTATTCACGGATGACCGGCTCCACGGGCAGCGGCAGCGGGATGTAGACGAGGCCAAAGCAGCCCAGGTCATCCCAGGCCATGGCGCTGAATGACAGCCGCCAGCTGATAGCAGCCAGGTCGACCCCGGAGACAAGCGCCCCCGGACGCAGCGAGATCAGCCGCGGCACCGGTCACCCCGGTTCAGGGGGCGTCTGCGGCATGGTGGGCGCCGAGCCGGTCGGCGGGGTGGGCGGCGGCGACGTCGCTCCCTGGGCGCCGGCCGCGGGCGGTGGTGGGCGCCGGCGGCGCGAGTTGCCGCCCGGGGCGGCGGGCGCCGCTGCGGGCGGCGGAGGCGCCTGGGTAGGCGGCAGAGTCATCATGCTCTCGCCGACCGGCGGCGGCCCGCTCAGCGTGGCACCGCCAGGCGCCGGCGGAGGCGCGGGAGGGGCCGTCGGCTCGGCCGGACCACCGACCATGCCGTTGTCCGTGGGCGGCGGCCGCTTCGGGGGTGCTGGAGGCGGGTCGACGATCAGCGCCGCCACCGGCGGGCCGTTTGGGGTCACCGGGCCTGCAGGGGTCACCGGCGCCTGCGGCTGCGGCTGGCGCTCCGGGATGGTCTGGATGTGGTCATGGTACTGCGCGGTGAACGCCGCGGTGGTGCGCACGCCCACGTCGAGCCGTTCGCGCGTCATCTGCCCGGCGCGCAGCAGGCGGATGTCGGCGCAGGCCTCCCGCAGGAAGCTCTGGTGGTGCTCCGCGGCGATCCACTGGATGAGCGAGGGCACCGCCATGACGACCGGCTGGCCGACCTTGATCACGGCGTTCATGTCGCCGGAATCGATGGCGCCCAGCAGCTCCGGCGTGGCGGTGTCGATGACGTAGTGCATGGCCTGCAGGCGCTGGGTGGCCGGGATCTGGCCCGTGCTGAGGCCCTGGATCGTCACCAGGCAGTTGCTCACGCGCTGCTCGGGCGTCATCTGCTCGGCCAGCCGACGGGTGTTCTGGCGGTGCGGAGGCAGCGGCCGTGCGGCCGGCGGAGCGGCAGCGGGGGCGGGCGGCGTGGCAGGGCGCCGACGGGCGGCGGTAGGCTGCGGCAGACGCTGCTGCGGGGGCGCCGGTGGCGGCGGTGCCGCGGCAGGGGCGGGGGCCTGCTGGCCGTTCAGGAACTTCTCGGCGAGCGGAGCGAGGAGCGGCAGGTACTTCTCGAGGCCATCGTCCTTGTCGCCGCCACCTGGCTTCATCTCCTTGACCATCTCGACCACGTTCTTCATCAGGGCGCCCTGGATCTGCGCCTGCGACTCGAAGACGCTCCGAGCGCCGCTGCTCTGCAGCTCCATCTGCGCCTTCGACGTCAGCAGCAGCATCTCCATCATCTTGTCCATCGGAGAACCTTCGGGCGGCTTCTCCGTGAGCTTGGCACGCAGCAGCTCGAGCATCATCCGCTCGGTGGTCGTCTCGGCGGGAGCCGCGACCGGCTCGCGCTTGAACATCCCCTGCAGCACCGGCAGGATGAGCGGAATCATCGTCATCAGTGTCTGCAGGAAGTTGGCGCGCCGGGCCGCCTCCTCCTGGCGCGCACGCTCCGCTGCGGCCTGCTGGCTTGCCGACATCTGGGTCAGGACCGTCAGCAGGGTGTTCGACTGGGCCGTCACCACCTGGACGAGCTCGAGTCCGCGGCCGCGTTCGTCATTGCGCTCATCGCGCGCCACCCGGGCAATGGTGGTGGGATCGACCGCGGCGGGCGGCGGCGGGGCGGGCTGCTGCGCTGGCGAGTAGCCGTACGGGGCGTCCGTCTGCAGCAGAGCATCGAGCTCGCGGTCGCTGAGGGGCTGCTCGAGGTCGTTCATGGAGTCCTGCGGTGCGTTGGGATCCTCCTCGCCGACCTCCCACATAGGGATCTGCGGGATGGTCTTGCCCGTGCGGTCGATGTAGCGGCAGAGGAAGCGGCCACCGGTGAAGCCCTTCTGAGTGATCGCCGCCTCGATCACATCGTCGGCGGTGTGGCCCTGGGCGATCTCCGCCTCGATCTCCGAGGCGGTGAGCACGATCACCGGCTTCTGCTGCGACGTCAGGTGGGACTGGCCACGCTTCAGCTGGAAGATCTGCAGCTTCGAGTCGACCTGCTTCGGCAGCATGCGCTCAAGCCGCTTCACCTCGGCGTTCGACCGGACCTTGGCCTCCTGCACCTCCGGATCGAGGGCCGGGCGGCCGGGCGGCTGGCGCACGAACGGCTGCTGCGGCAGCGCGCTGCCGGCGTAGGATGCGGGGGCCGGCGGGGTGCCACCGGGAGGGGGAAGGGCTGGTGCGGGGGCGGGCAGGCCATCGATTCCGGTCATAACCCGCGATGCTAGCGTCCTCCCTGCAGCCCTGCAAGATTCGTCCGAGGAATCGGACGAAAGGAACGAAACCCCGGGAACGGAGGAACGAAACCCCGGGAACGGAGGAACGAAACCCCGGGAACGATGGGGACCCAGGGAACGAAACCCCGGGAACGAGTGGCTACCGCGGGACCAGACTGTCCAGGTAGGCCCGCCAGCCGACGAACGGCTTGCCAGGCGGATGGAAGCCCCACGAAGCGATCTTGGGCGAGGTGCGCACCAGGGTCCAGGTGTCCGGCAGCACCGTCCCCACGCAGTGCAGGTCCCAGGCCTGGTGCTCCACGCTCTCGCCGACGTCCCGGGTCTGGATCTCCCGGTCCCAATCCGGTCCCGGGATCGGGCGCCCCTCCTGATCCACCGTGCACCCCTGAGCCAGGATATGGAGGTACCGGTCCAGCCAGCTCGCCGGCGGCAGGTGCTCGGCATAGCCGCCCTGCAGGATGGTGGTGCGGAAGTGCCAGGGATGGTTGTGCAGGCACTGGTCGTCATCGCCGCGCGGAAAGAAGTGCAGCATGACCGCATTCGAGCTCGAGAGGATCTCCTCCTCACCAGCCACGATCTTCTCCGGCTGCACCAGCCAGCACCGGATCAAGTAGATGTCGCGGTCGGTGCGCCCATGGACGAACCGGTAGCGGTTCTCGGTGAGCGCGCGGGCGGCGTCCTGTTCGAACCAGAGCTTGCTCTGGCGCCACTGCGGCAGGAGCTCAGTGAAGACTTGACTGTCGGTGAGATGCATGGCGAGCTCGCTGTTTCTTGATGCGGTTGCCGCGCTTGGCGATGCGCGAGAGGTGGTCACGGCCGAGATCGAGCATGTTGCTGCGATTGTTGCCGAGCCGGAGATTGGACGGGCGGTTGTCGTGAGAGTCGTTGTTCCAGTGCCGCACCATGATGCCCTTCCGGAGCGCTCGCTCCCCGAAGACGCAATAGCCGGCGAAACGGTGCACGGGCACCGAGACCGAGCGACCGCAGAACTTGATATTGAAGCGCTTGTACGTGGTGCGCCCGAGGGCCGTAAAGGGCGTGCGGCGAACCCGGCCGGTCGGTGAGACGATATGGCCATCAGGGTCGATGCGGTAGCCGCGGCGGTGCGCATGACGAATGGCCTTGGCGACCGTGGTCATGGTCTGACCTTCCTTACCCGGTGAATAGGTCCGCCGACACGAATCCACGTCCATCCCCGGATGACTTCGAACGCAGTAGCTTTCGATATACCATACAGGTCTGCAACATCTTGAATAGAGTATTGTCCTGTGTCGTAGTCTAAGCGAAGGCGCATAGCCCGCTTCTCAGTGAGACGAGCTCTTCCATTTCTAGTTCCATGGCAGCTGCGGTCCTTTCGTGCCATGTCGTTCTGATTAACACGGTGAGTTCCCAAAAACAGGTGTTTAGGGTTGCAACACGGAGGGTTATCGCATCTATGGCATACGAACCGTCGGGCTGGAATAGCGTTGCCCTTCAGCATGAAAGCCACTCGATGAGTGTTTCTGTACTTACCACCCATGTAGATGACACCGTATCCCCACCGCGTGCGAGCTTTTCGCTTCCAAGGCCAGCAGTCATTAGGACCGGCCTTGCCGACTCCAGCCCAGAACCGGGCCACGTCTTTTGCCGGGAAAGAACCACTCTCTCGACGGTACCTCCTGGTCATGCGACCTTATCCTCCGGCTGCGACAACAACTGAGCGTAGAAGCTCTTGCCTTCTTCGTGAACTGCATCTGCTATGTTAGACTTATCTAGGACGCTATTGAACACTTTCCTATCAACGCAATTCTCAGTCAGAAAATATCGATAGGAGCAGTGGTACTTCTGCCCGAGGCGGTGAATGCGGTCCTGCGACTGTTTCCAGTCAACCAAACGATACGACAGCCCCATGTAGATCGATTCGTGACATGGCGTCTCGCAGTCCTTGGCGGTCAACGTCACACCTTCCGACATACTCAGCTGACGAACGAATACTAGCAAAGAAGGATCGTCGTTGAAACGATCAACCGCAGCATCGCGCGCTCGCTGCGAAGTGATGGTGCCATCGATCCGTACGAAAGGTATACGGGCCTCTCGGAGCAACTCGGCAATGCGCTGAGACTCATATTGGAAATAAGTCCACAGAATCACCTTCTTCCCCGCAAGCTCCCCCGTCAAGGTCTCCATAAGCAACTGAGTCTTGGCATCACTGAAGTGGCGGCCTGTACCATCGTCAGTGAGTACGAAACCCTGGGCCAACTGGAGAAGCTTCATCATCTTCGCCGATGCCTGCTCGACCGTCACTGTGGCATCCTGGATGTAGAGGTGCGCCTCCCGCTCGAGCTCCTTGTAATACCGGGCCTGCTCGTCGGTCATCTCGATGGTGATTGGCGTGTGCGTCTTCGCCGGCAGGAACGGCAGCGCCTCCTCCTTCTTGATGAAGTAGGTGCTCCGGGCCATCGCGGCCGACACCGCCGAGACCGACTCCTCCTTCGGGATGTTCTTGACGAACCCGCCGTGGGTGACCTCCTCCCGGAAGAACTTCTCCAGGAAGCGGGTGCGGGAAGGACCGAGCGCCTTGCCTTGGTCGATGATCAGCATCTGATAGAAGATGCTCTCGAGAGCGTTGGTGATCGGCGTGCCGGAAAGGCCCAGACGCTTGGTGGCGCGCTGGGCAAGACCCATGGTCCGCTCGGTCTGCGTGGAGTTGTTCGCGCAGCGGTGGATTTCGTCCGGGATCAGCCCGGCGTAGTGGTTGTCGGCCACATAGCTCAGCGATTCATAGTTGCAGATGTGCGCGTGCGCGGCCGTGCCCGCCAGCCGCTTCTTCTTCGCGGCATCACCGGAGATGATGATCCCCGTCATGTTCTGCCAGAGCGCGAGCTCCCGCTGCCAGGTTTTCATCATGGTTTTCGGGCAAATGATCAGGATGCCGCCCGTCACCCCCGGCTTCCCGTTGATGAAGGTCGACTGCATCATCGGGATGAGGCCGAGCCGGTACCAACCGCCAGCAGCGTCCACCGCGCCACGGGTCTTGCCGACCCCCGGATCCCACGCCAGGTAGAGGCCGCCCACGCGCAAGCTCCAGTGGTAGGCGATCTGCTGGTAGCGAGTCGGCGGGCAGGCTTCCCCGGTGAAGGGGTTGGTGGTGATGCAGGCGTAGGCATCGAGCGGGACCGCCGGATCGCGGATGATCCGCTCCATCGCCAGGCGGGTCTGGTGCTCGAGCTCGTCCTGCTTGAGGTGCGCAGCGGCGAACTCCTGGAGCCCATCGCGCCACTCGATCTCCTCACCGAGGTCCTTCGCCGCCTCGGCGAGGGCCACCACCGCGGCCGCGGTGAGCGGCCAGTCCCAGGCCGATTCCGCGTGCGTCCACACCGCCGGCGAACCAACGCGCTGCAGGCGTTCCTTCTTCGCCTCACTGAACTCGGTCTGGTGACAGCGCAGATGCGCAACGTGAGAGCGCTTGGTGTCGTGTCGATATGCTATGAGCATCTCAGAGCCTAGCGCGAATCGTGCCTGCAGGGACAGGTGCCACGTTTGCGGTCGTTCCGGTCACTATGACCCGGTCAACTCGAACCGCCGGAGCCCGGTCCCCGGGATGAGCTCGTGCCACATGCTCAGCGGCCGGCACCACGGCACCTGTTGATAGAGGCTCGGCGTCAGCTCCTCATAGACGACCAGGAACTCGGTCGGCTTCTCCGAATTGCGCGCCACCCCGAGCACGCGGTAGGTGGTGCCCTTGTAGTGCCGCCACAGCGTCCGCGGATGCGGGGCATCGGGCGGAAGCGGATCCAGAGATTTCATGTTCATCCCAGATACGTCCGCGACAGCACGCGCCCCAGGGTCCGCACCGCATCCGGGGAATCACACCGGTGCACCTCGCTGATCAGTCCCCAGTCGACACCACGTTCGGAGGCATGTGCGTCCGCTGGCAGCTCTCCCTGGTCCTGACGGGTCAGGCCGATGACGATACCATCGTGCGCGCGCACCCACTGGGCTTCGTTGTCGAAGCGGATGTCGGCGATGATATGGTGCTTCGCCTTGGAGGTAGCGATCCGGCGCTCCATGGCGAAGAGCCAGAAATCCGGGGAGACACGCGCCCGGAAGAGCTCGGTGCCGACCTTCTGCAGAATGAAGCGACCGGTGATAGGTGCCCCATCAAGCAGCCTCGGCGCATCAAACACCGGCCCTGGATCAGGCTTCCGGCCAAGCCGTGCGTTCCACCACTCGTCCACCGCCGCCTTCTCCTCCGCGGTCTCATAGCGCGAGCCGAACGCCGCCTGGACTACGTCGCGGAGGGTGTCGGCGAAGTGGAGGATCTCGCAGATCGGAGGAACCACCTCCTTAGGGTAGTCCCGTCGCGTCGGTTCCCACATCGCCGTCGCCAACGTGTCCTTGCCGCACTGCGCGCGGCCGGTGATGCCGATGATCATGGGGAATCCTCGATGATGAGCGTGCTGGCGGCGATCACGGTGACTTTCGTGCCTTCGTCGGTGGTGAAGGTGAACTTGCAAAGGTTCGAGCTCATCCACTCCAGGTCAACGCCGGAAGAGATGTGGTACTGCTGCCCACCGACCCGCACGATGCGGTGGTGATAGGCCTCAGGAGGCGGCGATGGTTGCGCCGCGGGGATAAACGCAGGTTCCGCAGCACGTGCGGAGGGCCCGTGCGGAGAATGCCATACCAAGGATATCAACGAGCTGATCAGCCCGACCATCAGGAGGATGAACCCGACCATCAGCGTCTTCGTGGTCCAGTCGCTACTCATGGTACCGACGCCCGCTTCCGCAGCTCCTCGATCTCGCGGATCTTGTAAACGATCGCGTCGTGCGCGATGGTGGTGCTCACCGGCTGTCCCTGGGCCATGTGGTCCGCGGTCTCCATCGACCGCAGCGCGGCGCGGAGATGAGCGAGCACCTGGCCCAGCTGCTGATCGTTGATCATGGCTGCTTCAGCTGGCGCTCGAACGACGCAGCGCGCGCTTCCGCTACCTGCACCTCGTACTTCAGCCGCTCGATCTCAACGTCCTTCGGATCCGGCACGTACAGCTCATAGCCGATGCCGTCCGGGCACGGCCGCTTCTGATAGCGACCCAGGTAGGTGGGGAAGTAGGGCAGGGCCTCCTCGTAGAGGCGGTTGGCGCAGACCCGGATCTCAGCGTCGGCCGCGGCCTTGGCGCGCTGGCCCAGGAACGTCTTGAGGGCGCGGAGGTTGCAGGTCCAGACCATCTCGGTCATGAGGGCGTTGCCAAGCAGCCCCCGGGCCGCGCCGCGGGCTTGCTTGCGGGCCGTGAGCTTGTCGACGCCCTTGCCGGTGAGCCAGCTCTGGAGCATGTTCACCCACTCAGCATAGGCGCCCCCTGCCTCCCGTCGGCGAGCCTCCAGCCCCTTGCCGAACTCCTGATTATGCCCGGACACTCCGCTGTCGCACTCCTCCAGGTACTTGACCATGAGCGGGTGCCAGATCCACAGCGACTCGTTCTCATCCACGTACCGGGTCGACCGCTGGCTGATGGCCACGCCCACGCGGTGCCGCACCAACTCATGCGTCAGGCCGCGGCTGACGCCGCTCAGGAAGTAGCTGAGCGAAGCATGCTCAGTCACGCTGCCGTGGTCGACGTCCATGATGTGGTTATGATAGGCGGCGCTGCCCCGGCCCTTGCAATAGCTGTCATAGCAAGCCCGACCTGCGCATTCGATCAGGCGCTCCTGCTGCGTGCCCACGTCCTGACCGTACTTTTCCTGCAAGTCCATAGGCCGGACGTCGCTGGGGAACAGGTCCCGGGGCACGCCCAGGAACTCGGTACGGGCGATCACTTGGACGATCAGGCTCATGAGTCAACTTTCGGTAGGATGGCGGCGATGGCGGCGCCGAGGTCACTCAGTTGCTGCTCGATCTGTATCCGCCGAAGGATCTGTTCGTGGTAGGCCTTCGTTTGGTCACGAAGGTCTCGCTTGACCGCTCGCAGTTGCTGCTGGAGCGTCGGCTTCTTGCGAGACTTCTTCACGCCCTGGCCTGCGTGCTCGCCATAGCCTGGATGAGTGGCTCGAGGTCGACCTTCTTGTGGCCCGGCGGCTTGATCAGCTTGCCGTCCTCGCGCCAGGAGTGCCCGGGTCCGAACTTGTCGAGGTTGTTCTGATCAACGGCTTCCAGGATCGGCTGGTCCTGGATGCCGCAGGCGATCAGCGTGCCGGTGGTCACGACCGAGATATCGGCGCAGCCGTCTGCGATTTCGGTGAGGTCAGGCATGCCCCTCAGCTCGAACCCCAGCTTGGACTCCTCCTCGCTGATGACGACACGGTCGTCATCATTCGGCGAGAGTACGTGCACCTCCACGCCCAGGGCCCGCACCGTCTCCAGCGCTTCCTCGAGGATGAGCTTGGCCCGGAGCAGCCGCACCTTCTGGCCCGGGACGACGGGCGTGGCCGGAGTCTCCTGCCGCGCCTGAGTCATGAACGCGCGGACGCGGTCGTAGTGGGCAGTCGTGGTAGGTGAGGTCTTGGTCATGGTTCAGCTCCAGGAAGGTTGAGTCGATGCGCGATCCCGCCCACACCGTGGGGCAGCATCGCGGTGCGCTGGTACAGCGTCTTGTCGCCGACCAGCAGATAGGGGAGGAAGACCTGCTCGAGCGAGCCGCCGCCCGTCATGATGAAGACGCACTGCGAGCGCACCCACTCGACCACGTTGCGCCAGGCGACGCGGTTCGCCTGCAGCTTGGTCAGCCGAGCGAAAGGCGTCCCCTTCCACCGCTTCATGGCCTGCAGCGTCAGGTCGGTGTCGGCCGGCAGGCGGAAGGGCAGCGTCGGACCATCCTTCGGCTTGATCAGGAAGCTGATCGACATCAGCACGCGCTGGCCGTCCAGGTCGCCATACTCCTTGAGGATCTGATCCGCCCCGAGCCTCACCAAATAGGCCTCGATGGTCGCCACCGACTTCTCGGGAGCGACCTCGGTGGTGCTATTCGGAAAGGCTTTGGGGAGGGTGGTCACGGGGTCATCTTTCCATTGAACATCTTGCGCGCGGTATCTGCGGAACTCAGAATGCCCGGGAGCAGCTGCCGCGTGGTCTGGAAGAACCGCCGCAGCCCTTCCTCATGCTGCTCGAGGTAGTGAGCGCCGAGACTCTCCTTGAAGACCCGGATGAACGCATCGTCCCCATACCCCACCAGGGCATCGATCGCCCGTGCTTCCTCCTCATCGAGGCGGAGAACCACGGACAGCTCGATCTTGGGGCGTGCGTCGATCTGGGCCATGGTCAGGTCCCGATCGGAACGATGGTCGGAGGGCCACCCGTGGTGGTGAGCACCGGCGCCTTCGCCGTCTTGATCGCCAGCTCAACGATGCCGACGATGGCGTCGAAAGCGTTCTCGATCTGATCGAAGTCGAAAGGACCGCCGCAGAAGATGGACTCACCCCCAGGCGGCATACGCAGCGTGATGCGCCACTCGAGCTCCTTGACCACCCGCCGCGGAGGCGGGGGCGGAGGCGGGGTGACATCGGCGTCAGCGGCCTGCAGGCGCTCGGCCAACCCCTGACGCATGTCTCGCACCGCCGCAACCGATGCGGCAGCCTCCTGCGCCTTGGGCTCCTTCACCGACCGCACGACCTGGCTGCCGTGCACCTGGATCATCACGGCCACCAGCGGGGCGCCCCGGTAGACGAGCAGGCTATCCTGCGTCTGAATGTCGCAGTCACGCTTGGTGTCCTCGGAATCCGGACTGACCGTGTGCATCAGCGGCAGCTGCGCGAGCTGCTTCACGGATGACGTCACCGTGTAGAGGCAGCCGGTCAGGGAGTCGAAGAATCCTGAGGATGAGCGGCGGGAGAGGGAATCGCTGTAGAGAATACCCATGGTGTTCTTTCAAGAAATGAGGCCAAGCGCCCGGCGCTCAGCCAAGGTGAGTTTCGATAAGGCTGTCATCTTCAGCTGGCGGCGCTCTGCTGCAGTCTGCGCTTCCTTAGCCTCCCGCTTCTGCCGACGGGCGTCCTCCGCCTGATGTTCCTCCCACCACAGCCGCAACTCGGCGTCCATCAGGCTGAAGCCCTTCCTCGTGACCGGTTGCGCGTCCAACTGTTTGCAGACGCCGCAGAGCATGCGGGTCAGATGGTCAATGACCGCCTGGGGATCAACCGGAGTGTTGCAGCCGCCACGACAGGGCATGGAGCGCCTTCCCTTACTTGATGTCAGTCGCGGTCTGGCCGCGGATGGACATATCGAGGTTGAGGTCCTTGGCGGCCTTGAGCGTCATCAGCTCCATGAAGGCCTGCGCATCGGTGGCTGAGCCCGCTCCACCAGCACCGCCGCCCATGATCACCCCAGGCACCGCGCGGCGGGCGAAGGCATCCGCCCACACCTGCTGGGCCTTGGTGTAGACCTCGAGCTTCTGGGCGAGCGCGCCGTCCGACGCCAGGATCATCTTCCGCGCCTCGGACTCACCGCGGGCGAGCTCCTGGACCTTCTGCGCCGTTAGCTGCGCGGCCTTCAGGTCGACCGCGGCGACCTCGAGCCCCTGGTTCGCCGCGACCAGCGCCTGCTGCTTGGTCAGGTTGGCCACATCGACCTGCTGCTGGGCCGCGATGGTGGCGACCTCCTGCAGCTGCTGGGCCTGCACCTCGGCGCGCTTCTTCTTCTCGAGCTCCTCGTACTCGGCCTTCATCACTGCCGCCTTGCCGTTCGCCTCGGTGGTGAGCGCATCCTGCGTAGCCTTCTGGGCATTCGCGCGGGCAGTCTGCACTGCCATGATGGCGTCCTGCTGCGTCGAGATCTGCGCCTTCACCTTATCCTCATAGATGAAGTTCTTGATCTCGAAGATCGACAGCGTGACCCCCGTGCCTTCCAGCGGATTGTTCTCACGCAGGATGGTGCCGTGATCATCCTTGGCGATCTCCTTGCGCATATGGGTGATCGGCGTCCCGGTGATCGGATCCGGATCGGTGACCGTGGTGTCCACCGTCTTGTAGATGCCGTTGGCGATCTGGTCCCAGCTGAAGTTGAAGAAGTCCGCCCGGCGGTCCGAGTAGCTGTCCTTCGAGCTCATCAGATTCGCCGTCATGATGAGCGCGCGGCGGATCACCGGCAGGATCAGCTTCTGCTCAACCTGCGCATGGTCCCGGTAGCCGAACTTGGTCACAAGGTCGATCGCCTCCGACTCGGAGCGTGGCATGTCGAGGCGGCAGGTGCCGCTGATCTTGCACACGCCGCCATCGTTGAAGCGGACCTCGATCGACTGGTCACCCGTGGTGGCCTGCGCGGTGTTGCCGGCGCCCTCATCATCCGCGGTGAAGTAGAAGGTCTCTGCCAGCGGCCACTCCGTCACCGTGGCGAAATTCTTGGCGAAGATGCCGGGCTTCATGATGGCCGTCAGCTGGCCACTGACCGACTGCTTGATCACGTAGGTACCGGCCTGCACCTGACCGAAGCCTTCGGCGGCGATGGTCAGGCCAGCGATCACCATCACGACGATGGCGATCAGGAAGAGGATGAGCTTGGTGTTGCGATCCATGGAAGCGTCCTAGTTCGACGAAGGAGGGGTCGTGGTGGGAGGAGTGGTGACTGGCGGCGGGGTGCGCGGCAGCCCGACGAGCTCGAGCATCCGCTGGTCGATGGCGAGGATGCGGTTGCGCAGGACCGCCAGCTGCTCGGCGTTCTGCACCTGCCGCAGCTTGGCCTGCAGCTCATCGCGGGCGTCGTTGAGCTCCTGCTCCGAGAGGTCGAGCAAGGTCTTGGGCGGTGGGACGGGCTCCGGCAGCGGGGGTAGCACCTTGGGCTTGAGCAGCGCCACCAGCCAGGTGATCACCCCCAGGCAGACGAGGAAGATGATGGCGAAGATCAGAAGTTCAGCGAGGGACTTCATCGGGGGAGCTCCTTCTGGCAGCGCGCGCAGCGCTCACCACGGGTATGAATGCCCTTGAGGCAGAGCAGCGCGCCGAACGCCTTCGCCTCCTCATAGAGCGGCGCGGCCTGGACCCGCAGGCCCTTGGCCTCGAGCTCGTTGGCGCGCGTCAGGCTCGCCTGGATGCAGGCCTCGAGCTCGGCGACGGTGGTGGGAATGGGACCGGGGGTCATCGCACGGCTCCAGGCGGCCAGCCGAAGTAGTGGATGAGCAGGTACCGATGGCGCGCCGACCAAGATACGGGGTCGTTCCCTTCAGGGCACGTGATCAGCGACCGCCTCTTTTCACGATTCCACGCTTGCCGTTCGTAGAACTGCGCCCGCATCATGGCCGCTTGCTGCCGCGCAAAGAAGCGCTCGCGGGCCTGCTGCCGCCGCTCCGGCGTCATGGTGGGAGGATCCGGCTTCCATGGGTTGCGCCAGCTCATCGCGCCACCACGTACTGCTCTTCGACGTACTCAGTGCCCGGCACCTGCACGCCCAGCTTCCAATCGGCCTCGATCGCCGCCATGTTGAGCATCCAGTACTTCCCCGGCACCAGGCTCTGCTGGGTGATCCGCACCGACCGGCGCGTCGCCAGCGGCGCCTTGATCGCCTCGATGTTGGCCACCGCCGCGGCCTGGACCGCCGGCACCAGCGACGGCGTGGGGCGCGTCGGCTCCGCCGCGGCCGCCAAGCGCGCGGCCTCCTCGATCTGCTGCTGGCGCCGGGTCTCCTCAGCGATGCGCCGGTTGCGCTCCACCAAGAAGGCCGTCTCCTGGTGCTTGCCCTCAGTGATGATCACCTCGATGCGCTCGCGGATCTCGCGCGCCACGCCGTCGATGCTATCGACGATCGCCGCGAAGGGCGCCTTGGCCCGCTTCCGGCAGGCCTCGAGGTCCGACCGCAGGTTCGATGCCCGCTGCACCAGCGCCCGCACCGCATCGAAGGACTCCTGATCGGTGATCGCCGGCAAGGTCTCCATGGCATCATAGAGCTCGTCGACCGCCACCTGGAGCTCGTGGTCGGCGACGATGACCGAGGCGGGCCCAGGCGTGGCGAGATAGAGGTCCAGGCGCGTCATCAGCGCACCAGCCAATGCAGGAGCAGTCCGACCAGCACGCTGCCGCCAGCGATCCCGAACCAAAGCGCAGCTCGCAGCAGCCACCGCGGATGCAGGAGCGGCTCCGGCGCCTCGACTGGTGTGGACAGATGGAGCATCAATCGTTCGCGGAGCACCCCCTTCACCACCGCGAACCGGTCCTGCGGGTTGCCGGCGGCGTCCACGTCGCTGCCGCGATCGATGGAGACGTCGACCAGCCCATCGACGTCCTCAGCGACGAGCACGCCCTGGCAGCCCTGCAGCGGCCTCCAGAAGGCGTTGGACTCGTTCTTCTCGCACGGACGGACGGTGATGGGGATCGGGGTGGCAGGCATGACTATTCGTGGATGATCAGGTGGTGGTTGTAGAGGGTGGCGGGGGAGGTCAAGAGATCTTTCGGACGCGTTTACCGTCCACGACCGGGTGTGCTTTTGTCCTGTAACAGTGGTATCTGGCGGCGATCTTCCTAACCGACGACACCGTCCTGGGGAGAGCGTTAAATTCACCTCGGGCCTTCTCCGCAGCATCTCGAGTAGGAAAACTGGTTCCGAGATAGTACCTTCCCTTATCGATGTCGACGTAGGCCATCCACGTCCCTCTACCCTCGATCGAACACACCCCTTTCGTTCTATCCTTAGATCGATCGCGGAGGTAGTGGTAGACCCGAGGATGGATGTTGACCATTCCGGTAGGGGAAAACCTGCGGAGTAACAGATATTGAGCACTTTCAAAAACGTGTCGGGCTTCTTTACGAGTTACATACGCTCCGAGATTATAGAAAATCCCCTTTCTATAGATGCTAGACGTCCACCGCTTCGAGCGACGGCATAAGCGTACACCGGATGATATCCTATTCGCGGCATTGTCTGGATGCTCAGCTAAGCGTAGATTCGATGCGCGGTTATTCCCTCGATCACGATCCTTATGATCAAGTTCCTTATCGGACGGGATGGACCCTTTGAAAGCTGAATAAACCAACCTATGCACATAGGCTGACACATGAAGTGCCCCCGAGCAAAGCGTGACACTTCTATACCCTCTCCCAACGGTACCTGGAGACAGGAGATGTCCTGGGTACCTCCGCTTACGGCCATCTGTAAATTGAATGAGTCTGTTTTTCGACCGAACGCGTCCTAGATCGGAGACTTCATACCCGCTCTCCCATCCGGGCACCGGTCGCCATCTCTCCTCACTTGCCATATCTCGCCTCGCAGAAAGGCTTGCACGCCAGCGGAAGTCCAGCGGCCCATGCCTGCGGTGTCGACATGATCTTCCTCATGTTCTCGCACGCTTCCTCTGCATACTCATCCGGAACCTCGAGGACGGCCTCATCATGAATATGCAATACTATGTCGTCCGTCTGCGACAAACGCAGCATAGCATCCACTAGAAGATCCCGGGAAATGCCCTGATCAATATTCTCTACGGCCAGACCCGGAGACAACTCCTTCCGTTGAACGCGGCCTCGGACAGCGGTGTCATAGGCAACAACTAGTGATTCCTCCCAACCATGGCGTTGACTCATTTCGATCCGAGCGTTCATGTAGGTCATCGGGCGCCCGCTCGGAAGGAAGATCTGCATCCACCCGGATTGCGTCACAATGTTGCACTTGGCGACAGGGAACACGCGGCCAGGAGCTCGCACTGAGGCAAAGATCGCCCCCATCACATCAAACCACATACGCACGACGTTCGGATGGAGCGCCCGCCACGTATCAACGATTGACTGAGGATCGATCCCGGTAAGATCTATGCCGAGGGCCTTAGCAAAACGAAGTATTGCATTAGGACCACCCTGGTATCCGCAGCTAAGGTCGCCAAGTTTACCTGTTCCTCGCTCCTTCTTGTCCTTCTTGGTGATAGGACGCTTGTACAGAATCGATGCGAAGGAACAATAGGTGTCGGGTATTAACCCCTTATCCGCGTCGACATGCACTTGGAGCCCGTCCTGATCATCAGCCATCCAGAGTAAGACCCTGGCTTCAATCGCCGTAAAATCTCCGATCACCAGCTTACAACCCGGCTCAGGGATCAGCATACTACGGATCAGCGACGAGAGGAGAACGTACGGGGGACGTCCGACGCAGCATTCTTCGAATGCAGGACGGTCCTTCTGTTCGACGGCCTGAATTGCTCGGGGAAGATCAAACGAATCGTCCTGCCTTCGGAGATTTTGCAATTGAACACGCATGCCGCTAAATCGCCCGGTGTGCGCGCCCCAATACCGAAACATGCTGCGGAGACGACCATCACGGCATGCGCCCATCAGGGCGGCGTCAACCTTAGCCAAAGCTGCGCGTGTCACCACCAAGCGGTTCTGAAGAACGGTGAACACATCGACCGGAAGCTCGATCTGCCCTTCCTCATCTGCTTCCAGAATCTCGTTGATGGTTTCTTGCCGTAAGTTACTGACCTGCAACCCGCGACTGGCCAACCATTTGGTCAGAAACTGATTACGGGCGAGATCTGTCCCCAAGACCTCCCCCTTCGTCACTTCCTCTACTTCCCTACGAGCTTCATGTTTGAAGACACTATCAAACTCCTTGAGAGTCCGAGCAAATTCGACATCAAGCAGAACACCGCGGTGATTGACGTCACGATGCAGACGGTTGACCGCGGCCTCCCATTCCGGTTCAATGTTGTACCCGTAACGACTCACGATTCCGTTTTGAATATGGACATCGACCAGATTGTATTTCTGGTAGCGCTGCATGACAATGTCGGTCATCACGGGCATGACCCCGGACTTGTTCGGCCGGCACATCTTCATCATCAGTGCCTGACCCTCCTTGTCCTTTGGGATACCGCACACGTAGCTCCCAGCGGCATCGGCCCCAGCAGGCAAACCACGCATGAGCGTCTGATCCATGGTATCCGCCCAACCACCTGACGGCTCAGGAAGTCCAAGCGTGATGGTGGCAATCGGCCGCTCGAACTCGACATTGTGTGCAATAACTATGATGTTCTGCAAAAACATCTCTCGCAACCATTCGATGCCAACCACATACATCACCTCAGGCAGGGGGGTGATATTCCATCGCTCCGGTGTCCAGAAAATCCAACGACTGTTGATGAGCATAGCCGCACAGAGCACCTTGGTCGACGGATGCTCGGCATACACGTAACTACCGCACTTGCGAAGATCGCACTGCGAGCTCGTCTCGAAATCCAATAGCAGCGGAACCGGCTCACTCACTGCGCGGCCCCTCGACCCGCTCCCCCAGCTCGCGCTGGAGCGCCTCCCAGTGGCTCTGGCACAACCGCATCCGGCTGTTGTCCTGGGACCGGAGGGTGATCACTGACACCACCGCCGGCCGCCGGGTGATGTCGCCGCACATCCAGCACCAGCCGTGGGTGCACGGCTCCGCGGAGCGCAGGACGCCAGGCGCGGCAGGGCGCAGGGTCGATGCCTTGACCGGAACGATCCGGTCCCGGCGGTAGTTGTGCGGGCCCATGCTCATCCCCAGGCCCGACCCTTCCGCTCGCCTGGCTCCAGACACATCTGGAGCTCCACATGGAAGCCCAACACCTCGGCGAGCTTCAGAGCGACTGCGAGCTTCGGCGTGGCGCCATGCAGCGTCCGATACGCAATGGAATAGGAGATCCGAGCCTCCCGGGATAGGATAGCCGGCGTCAGCTTCTGCGCCTTCGCTTCTGCGAGGAGTGTGGCCATGACGGTCTTGGCCGTCACGGACTGTGGATTCGGCATCAGCATCAGCTTCATCCTGCGCTTCCTCGGAAGATTCATGAATTGGTGGAGGTAGTCGACGGGAGGCCGCTTGCTCATCGAAGGTTCACATCGATCTGAGTGACGGAAGCCTGAAAACGCGCCTTCACCACGGCACGCCACCGAGTGTCATGTGTCACAAGCTCCTCGCCTACGAAGTCGACCTGAGCGCATACCATCACGTCGATCTCGGTTCCCGGCGAACGCTCATGCCGAGCCACCAAGTGCTCTGCGAACATGCCCGCCGCTGACCGAGCACTCGACGCTTCCACGTTCTCCGAAAGGCCGTCATCGCAGGTTGTCCAGCAATGATAAAGCAATCACTCCTCCGGCACAACGTCCGTGATGAACCGCAGCGCCATGGCCGCGACCTGCACGGCCTCCTTGCGCATCTTGGCGAGGTCGCGCTTGGACTGCTTCTTCCACACCTCCGCCTTCAGCTCGTCGACCTCCTCGAGGAGCACGGCGAAGGACTCGTGGGCGCTGTGGTGCTTCTCGGGGTGCTTGGTGCAGGCGGCATCATACTCATCGAGGACAGCCTGCATGGTACGACGGGCGCGCTGCCAATCCTCGCTGAAGAGGACGTTCTTCCCCATGAACGAAGGTCGAGTGGCGCCGAGACTCTGCTGCACGAGCACGGGCTTGGGGTTGCGCTTAGTCATGGATACTTCCTCATGAATTCGCTGGCCTTGCCAGCCATATCGCTGTGGAGGATGACGGCGGTGTGGGATTCTCCGCGATCCTGGCTCGCCATCCAGGCGAGGATATCGCGGGCCTCCTTGAGCTGCCCCAGGGCCGCCCACCGGTCCGCCTGCACCTTCTCGAGCTCGGCGGTCAGGTGGCCGATCGAGGCGCGCAGCTGGGCGATGGTGGCAACAGGATCGGTGTTCAAAAAGTCGATGAGCTGATCTGTTTGCTCCATCTCAAGCGGATGCCCATTGCAGTGGAGCACCACAGCTCCGTCATCAAGAGTCACGAATTCATAGCGGTACGTCATGCATGCCTCAGCTTCCGGACCCGCTTCCAGGTCTCACGTCGTTGGACTTCCGCCTTCAGGATCCGCAGCTGCTCGCGCGCATCCTGCCACTGGAGATCCGCCGTCTCCGCATGCGCCTTCAGCGACGCCACCGTCTGCTCCTGGTTCCGAATCGCCTGCTGGAGGTTCTCCGGCGTCAGCAGCTTGGCCATGGTGGCGAGGGAGGTCTTCATGCGGTCGGCCTGATGGGCCTCGGGCCGTGCACCGTCCGCGTCGGAGCCCGCACCGCTTCGAGCGCCGCCTGGCAGATCGCCCGCGGCGCTGGGCCGACCGCGCGGTACTGCGGCCGCTTCGACTTGAGTAGCGGGCCGATCAACGTCACCATCCACATGCCCGGCTGACGCTCCTGCGTATCCTCCACCAGCACGCCGAAGCCGCGCTCGCGCATCGCCACGGCAACCATCCAGGCATGGTCCATCCGCGAGGACGGCGAGAAGGCGTTCCGTTCGTAGGTGAAAACCTCAGATTCGGTGAGGAACACCAGCGTCCCCCAGCCGTCGTACCACCCGGTCGGATCCCAGGACCGAGCGAGCCGGAACGTCCACAGCATGACTTCGGTGGCCACAGCCTTGTCGAGCTCTTCGTCGATCGGCATCACCGCCTCCCATCCGGCAACCGCGGCACATCCCCCGAGAAGAGCTTCGCCCAGGCGGTCGGCAGCGGCGCGGCAGGCAGTGAGGAGACAGGCGGAGCGG
>Ga0210385_10000352_pt1 | contig 36462 bp, 32 predicted proteins | sample IncBWH26OmetaG_FD_160107 | JGI IMG/M metagenome (GOLD analysis project Ga0210385, IMG submission 160107) | Forest soil microbial communities from Barre Woods Harvard Forest LTER site, Petersham, Massachusetts, United States - Inc-BW-H-26-O ...
AGGGGAGAAGGCTGCGGAAGAAGCTATTCCTTGAATGTAACGCGGATGTGCGGAAGAGCGAAGGACAAGTAGGTCATGGACTTGGGTAACGAAAGGCAGTTGCCAGTACCCAGTTGCCAGCGAAAAACAATATCTGGTCCGGCCTGGATACTGGCGTTGGTTATTGTTTTGCGCCTTTCTTCTTGCCGAAACCGGTTTCTACCGGAGCTCCGATGCTGGCCAGGAGGTCTTTAGCATTTTGAGCGAACCGGCCATCAGGCGCCAGCTCAAGATACTTCTTGAAAGCTTCAGCAGTGCCCTCGGGAGCGGTGGCCTTGCCATCTTTTCCGATGGTTTCTTTGCCGAGCAGATTGATGCCTTTCTGGTAGTAAGCCTCGGCCTTGGTCGGATCGGCGGCGATGACCTTGTCGAAGACGGCGATTGCCTCGTCCACCTTGCCAGCGTTGGTGAGAACGGCCCCGATGTTGAACAAGTATGTTCCGGCATGGGTCGGATCGAGTTGGGAAGCCTTGTTGTAGTTGGAGACAGCATCGTCAACCTTGTTGGTCTTGGCATAAACCTGCGCAAGGTTGTTGTAATACGCGGCCAGGGTCGCGTTGTTGTTGGCCTCTTTTTGCGCTTGCTCAGAATTAGTCCGTAGGTCAATGGCCTTCTGAAAGTCGGTGGCCGCGTCCGCGTAGCGCTTTTGCTTCTCCTCAGGATCGGTCTGTTTGGGGGCCGAGTTGAGGTAGGCGTTGGCGAGTTCGAACCAAATCTGGTCGTGAGACGGGTCGATTTGATTGGCTTCGTTCAGGGTGGTGATCGCCGTTTCGTAGTCCTTCGCCTCCTCAGCAACGCGGGCGGCTTTGAGTTTGTCATTGAGGGTGCCGATTTTTTTTGTTTCATTAGCAACCTTGGCCGCTGCTTCCTCATCCGCCTTGATTTGTTCAGGAGTTTTTCCCTGACTCTCGGCGGCTTTCACTCGCTCTTTTTTCAGGTCGAAGTCGACCGGCGGAGCGTTTTCATCGAGGCCGACAGGCACGCCATTGAGGTGAAAAATCTCTTTGCCGTCTTTGCTGAGCTTAACGTTGTATTTGCCGGGAGTGATGCCGAGCGAAAAATATTCGCCTTTATTGTTGGTTTTGAGCGTGTACTTACGGCCGGTTTCAAGGCCGGTCCATTCCACTTGGGCCCCGACAATCGGTTTCCCGTCAGCGTCTGTGCAAGTTCCCTTCACGGTGCCCGTGATTTGTGCGAATGCGCGCGGCGCCGCTAGCTCCAGGGCAAGAACGAGCAGCAGGGGAAGAATGAAATATTTCCTCATGACTTAGCCTCCCGGCATGACAGCCGAATTTACTGGGCAGTATCGTTAAAGCGATACCTCGATACGAATCTTCAAGTTCCGAGAACAAAAGTTCCGGCACTTTACTCGAGCGGAACTAACGCAATCGGGCGGCGGTCTCCGCGTACGGGATGGGATCCTCCGCTCCCGCATCGCGAAACGCGCGCAAGCGGAGCACACAGCTGTCGCAGACACCGCAGGCACGATCTTCGCGCTGATAGCATGACCACGTTAAATCGAACGGGGCATTTAGTTCAAGGCCAAGCCGCACAATCTCGGCTTTGCGCATCGCGATCAACGGCGTCACCACCTCAATCTTTCCTTCTTTGGTGCCCGCTTTGATGACTTCATTGAAGGCTCGATAATACTCCGGACGGCAGTCGGGATAACCGGAACTGTCGGGTTCGACGGCTCCGATATAGACTTTTTCGGCGCCCAGGACCTCGGCCCAACTGACGGCAACGGCGAGAAAATGGGCGTTGCGGAAGGGAACGTAGGTGATGGGGACGCCGGCGCCGGGAGTTTCGGGAACGGCGATGGTCAAGTCGGTAAGAGCCGATCCGCCGATGGCACGCAAAGCTTCATTGCGCACTAGAAGACGACTGCGAATTCCAAGCCGGTCGCAGATACTTTCGAAGGAGCGGCTTTCGCGGAGTTCGGTGCGCTGTCCGTAGCTGACGTGAACAGCGGCAGTCTGGTGGTCGCGGGCTGCGAGCGCCGCGCAGACGCAGGAATCCATGCCGCCGCTGAGCAGGACGACAGCGCCAGTTCTGGGTTGGGTTCGGTCGGTCGCGGTGTCCCGGGGCATGAACTGTTTCCGAAAGCGCGGCAACGGCCGCTCAGATAATTTTATGACAGATGACGGCGTTTCAAATGAGGCAGGAACTTAGCGTCTCGGCGACGCGGTGGGGACTCCACCTTCGTAGTACGTTTCGGAACCATCTTCGAGAGTCTTTCCCTTGTCGCTGAAGATGGGATCATGCCAGATGCCTGCGCGCTGCATCGCGAACTGCAGAGTGGTTTGCACAACTTCGAGACCGTAGCGAATGCTACGGCGGAAGTTGATGGACGAGGCTTCCGCGAAATATTTCGTGGGACACGAAACTTCTCCGATGCGGAAACCGAAGTAAACGCACTGCGCAAGCATCTGGTTATCGAAAACGAAGTCGTCGCTATTTTCGCCGAGTGGCAGTCGGGTGAGCACTTCGCGGCTGAAGGCGCGATAGCCGGTGTGATACTCCGATAGCTTGACGCGCAGGAACAGGTTCTCAAACGCGGTGAGCAAGCGATTGGCGATGTATTTGTAGAGAGGCATGCCTCCACGGAGAGCGGTGCCGCCGATGATGCGGGACCCGAGGACCACGTCATAGACGCCGTAAGCGATCATGCTGGCCATGGCGGTGACGAGCAGTGGCGTGTACTGGTAGTCCGGGTGGACCATGATGACGACGCCGGCGCCGGCGGCGAGCGCTTCGCGATAGCAGGTCTGCTGATTGCGGCCGTATCCGTAGTTACGGTTGTGGGCGAAGCACTGCAGACCGAGTTGACGCGCAACTTCGAGAGTGCGGTCTGAGCTGTGGTCGTCGACGAGAATGCGGATATCGACCAGGTCGGGCAATTCCCGGACCGTCGCTTCCAGCGTTTTTTCCGCGTTGTAAGCGGGCAGGACGACGGCAATGCGTTTGCCGTTGATCATGCAGCATTTTCCTCGAAGGGCTACTTGAATCATAAACGGAAAGGCGAGGTTCTGCGCAGCGCCGTTTACCGCGCGCCGGCATGACAATTTCCGGGGAGGAACGCGGCTTTCCCGCATCCTGGCAGCGACACGAAGCCCCGCCTCTGACGACGGCGTGCGCTTGAACTATGGGCGGCCTGTAGGCGAAACTGGACATATGCCTCCTCGAACGTTGTTTGAAAAAATTTGGGATGCGCACGTAGTTGCGGCCCCGGAGGGGCAGTCGGCGCTGCTCTATATTGATCTGCATCTGGTGCACGAAGTGACGTCGCCGCAGGCGTTCGATGGATTGCGCGCCAACGGGCGTCCAGTGCGGCAGCCGCTGCGCACTGTAGCGACCGTAGACCACAACATTCCAACCACTCCGCGTGGCCTTCCGATTGCCGACCCGATCGCGGCGAAACAGATTGAAGCCTTGCAGAAGAATTGCCGCGAGTTTGGGGTTCCGTTGTTCGATATGGACTCGGCAGAGCAAGGCATCGTTCACGTCATCGGCCCGGAACTGGGCATCACGCAACCTGGGATGACGATTGTCTGTGGTGATAGCCACACATCGACGCACGGCGCTTTCGGTTCCCTCGCGTTTGGCATTGGAACGTCAGAAGTAGAACACGTGCTCGCGACCCAATGCCTGCCTCAGAAAAAACCAAAGACGATGCAGATTCACGTCACCGGAAAACTGTCCGAGGGCGTGACCGCTAAAGATCTGGCGCTCGGAATCATTGGACATATTGGGACCGACGGTGCCACCGGATTTGTAATTGAATATGCCGGCGATCCAGTGCGGGCGTTGTCAATGGAAGGCCGGATGACGCTATGCAATATGAGCATCGAGGCCGGGGCGCGCGCCGGGCTGATCGAGCCTGACGAGACGACCTTCGCGTATGTCTGCGGTCGCCGCTTTGCTCCTAAGGGAATAAATTGGGACGTAGCCGTTGCGCACTGGCGCACTCTCGCCAGCGATCCCGGAGCGCAATTTGACCGGGTGGTCGAAATTGACGCGGCAACGCTGGCGCCGTTTGTGACTTGGGGCACAAATCCGGGAATGGTCGTGCCGGTAAGCGCCCGCATTCCGGAGTTGAATAGCTTCGCGCAGGAAAGCGACCGGCGCGCCGCTGAACAGGCGCTGGCATATATGGGGCTTGATCCCGGAACTCCGATCGAGTCGATTGCTGTTGACCGGGTGTTTATCGGCTCGTGCACCAACTCGCGCATCGAAGACCTGCGGGCGGCGGCGCGCGTGGCGAAAGGGCAGCATGTGAACCCGAAGGTGCGGGCGATGGTCGTGCCGGGGTCGCAGACCATCAAGCGGGCAGCCGAGCAGGAAGGGTTGCACCGCATTTTTCTGGATGCCGGATTTGAGTGGCGCGAGTCAGGATGCTCAATGTGCCTGGGAATGAATCCGGACATTCTGCAGCCGGGAGAGCGTTGCGCCTCGACCAGCAACCGAAATTTCGAAGGGCGGCAGGGGCGTGGTGGGCGCACGCATCTAGTGAGTCCGATGATGGCGGCGGCCGCGGCAATTGCCGGACACTTTACGGATATCAGGGATTGGCGATTTCAATAGCCGTGGTTCGCCCGCAGAAGGAATTAGGAACTTTATGCAACCGTTTCGCAAACATACTGGCAAGGTTGTCCCGCTCGACAAGGTGAACGTCGACACCGATCAGATCATCCCCAAGCAGTTTCTGAAACGCATCGAGCGCACGGGGTTTGGCGAATTTCTGTTCTATGACTGGCGCTTTTCAGGCGACGGGAAGAAAATCCCAGATTTTGTGTTGCACCTGCCGCACTATCAGAACGCTTCAATTCTGGTCGCGGGGAAGAACTTCGGTTGCGGCTCGTCGCGCGAACATGCAGTCTGGGCGCTCATGGATTTTGGTTTCAGGGTGGTGATCGCATCATCGTTCGCCGACATTTTCGCCAACAACAGCTTGAAGAACGGCCTGCTGACGGTATGTCTTCGCGACGAGCAGATCGCGGAGCTCACGCGCCGGGCCGCAGAAATCGACGATTACCGCCTGACGATCGACCTCGAAGCATTGCATGTGCAGGATGATCGGGGATTCGCAGCGGCGTTTATGATGGATGAATTTTCGCGTCATTGCTTGCTGAAGGGACTCGACGATATTGGACTCACGCTGCAACACGAAGCGGAAATCGAGGCGTATGAAGCGAAGCATCTGGTGGGTGCGGAAATGAGAGCCATCACCGGGATTCTGTAATCGCGGCTCAGCAATCGTGTAATCTTCTCTGGGTCTCACCTCATGCTGAATCGGAGATTGTTCTTGAAAAAGTTGCTACTCGTTCTCGCGGTCAACCTGCTGGCTCTCATTTGCGCTACGCAAGCCCAGAATCCCCCCACAACGGCAGCGAAGCGGCTCACGATTGAACAGATATTCGCAGAGGGCGGAGTCACGGGACGCGCTCCAGAGACGATCAAGTGGAGCCCAGACGGCACCAAGGTTTCTTTCGTGCAGCGTGACGACTTGGGCGATCACGGCGAACTCTGGTATGTGGACTCAACGACCGGCGAAAAGAAAGTACTGGTGAGCGAGGAGAAACTATCGCAACTGGCGCCGCCGCAGAGCCGGATCAAGGACGAACGCCAGAAGGAATGGGCGACGCGATATCACGTTGCCGCCTACACATGGGCACCCGATTCGAAGCACCTGCTCTTCGATTCCCAGGGACAACTCTGGTATTACAGCCTCGACACCGGAACGTCGGTGCAGCTGACGTCGTCTCCGGATGCGAGCGAGGACCCTAAGTTCTCGCCCGACGGAAACCGCCTCGCCTATGTTCGCAAGCACAATCTCTATGTGCATCCGGTCTCGGGAGAAGGCGAGCATGCGGTCACGCGCGACGAAAAAGGCCAGGGCAGCGACAACATTCTCAACGGGGAAGTCGACTGGGTTTACGCCGAAGAACTGGCGGTGCGCAGCAATTACTTCTGGTCGCCGGAAGGGCGCGACATTCTTTTTCTGCAGATGGACGAGACGGCGGTGCCAACCTATCCCATCACCGACTGGCTGCCGACCCATCCGCGGGTGGATCAGGAAAAATATCCGAAGGCTGGGGACCCTAACCCGGCAGTGCGCCTGGGAGTTGTGAGTGAAAATGGCGGCAAGGTGCGCTGGATCAAGCTTACCGACGACAGCGACACCTATTTGCCACGCTTCGGCTGGATTCGCGAAGGGTGGGCGTGGGCTGAGATCCTGAACCGCAAACAGAACGTCATGGACCTTTATTTCATCGACACAAAGTCGGGGAAATCGCGCAAGGTGCTGACCGAGTCGGAGCCGGATGCTTGGGTCAATGTCAACGACGATTTTCGTGTCTTGAAATCGGGTGACCGGTTTCTGTGGACGAGTTGGCGCGACGGTCACACTCACATTTATCTCTACAGTTTTGACTCCGCAAACCCGCTGGCAGCGGATGCCAAGCTTGAACGCCAGCTTGAAAGCGGGGATTATGAGGTAATCGCGATCAATGGCGTCGACGAATCCTCAGCCGATAAATCTGCCGATCACCCGGGCACAGTTTTTTTCACCGCCAATAAAGGGGATCCGCGTCAGGAGAAACTCTTCTCCGTAAAGCTGGATGGCTCGGAGATACAGAGTCTTTCCTTGGAGGCGGGCAACTACTCCGCGACTTTCTCGGATGATGGCAGGCATTTTGTCGAAACGCACTCCGCCACCCTCGATCCGCCGCGGACTTCGGTGTGTGCGCCGGGTGGCGCTTGCCAAAAAATATGGGCCGGGCGCGGCATCGACGATTACGACCCGATCTCGCCCAAGATGCTGGAATTTAAAGCCGACGACGGCACCGTGTTGTATGGCTATCTGATTTTGCCGCGGGACGTGCAGCCCAATCAAAAAATTCCGCTCATCGTGCACGTATATGGCGGCCCGGCGGCGCAGACGGTGCAGGATGCGTGGGGCGGAACGAACCCGCTCTATCATCAGATTCTGGCGAAAGAAGGATTTGCGATTTTCTCGGTCGATAATCGCGGCACGCCGAATCGCGGCAAGAAATTTTCGACTGCCACCCGGTTGCAGTCGGGTCCCATCGAACTTAAAGACCAGTTGACGGCCCTCGATCAGCTATACGCTCAGTTTCCGCAGCTCGATCACGCGCGAACCGCGATCTGGGGATGGTCGAATGGCGGCTCGATGACGCTCTACGCGCTGACCCACTCCAACCGCTTCAAGGCGGGAATCTCGGTCGCCCCGGTGACGAGCTGGCGGAACTACGATTCAATTTATACCGAACGCTACATGGGACTGCTGAAGGATAATTCGAGCGCTTATGACGATTCGATCGTCAGCGCCGCCAGCAGTCTGCAGGGTTCACTTCTGCTGGTGCACGGGACGAGCGACGACAACGTTCACTTTCAGAATACGATCCAGATGACGGACGCCCTAATTCGGGCGGGAAAACAATTCCGTCTGATGGTGTATCCGGACAAAACACATGGGATTGCCGGTTCAGGCACGCGCACGCAACTGTTTCACATGATGGAAGATTTTTGGAATAAGGAACTGAAGTAGGCGGTATTTCCTTATGCACCGTACGACTCTTGGCGATTTCGAACTTACCATCGTCTCTGATGGAACTTACTTCCTCGATGGCGGAGCATTCTTCGGCGTGGTGCCAAAGACCATGTGGTCGAAGAAAGTCACGCCTGACGACCAGAACCGGCTCGACGCGGGGCTGAATTCGCTGCTGGTGCGAACCGGCGAGAAAAACATTCTGATCGAAACCGGCATCGGCAACAAACTGCCGGAAAAGCTGGTGCAGATTTATAAACAGCCGGCAAAGCTCCTCGACAATTTGCATACTGCCGGAGTCGCACCCGAAGACATCGACGTTGTCATTAATACTCACCTGCACTTCGACCACTGCGGCTGGAACACGGTTCCGCGCGGCGATCAGATGGTGGCGACATTTCCGAACGCGAAGTATTACGTACAGCGGGAGGAGTGGGAACACGGGCGCCTGCAACTGGAGCGCGACGCCATCAGCTACAGGAGCCCAAATTACGATCCGTTGATCGAATCAGGCCAAATGGTGCTGCTGGATGGCGATCAGGAGATTCTTCCCGGCATTTCGGTCAAGGTTTTTCGCGGCCACACGGCCAACATGCAGGCGGTGATTGTCGAAAGTGGTGGCGGGGGAAACGAAAAGAAGAAGGCGTGCTATATCTCTGATTTAATCCCCACCTCCCATCATCTCGACCCGACATGGGTGATGGCGTTCGATGTCTTGCCGCTCGAAACCATCGAGAGCCGCAAGAAGTACTACGCGTGGGCGATTCCGGAGCGGTGGCTGACTGTGTTCACGCATGATCACGCCACGCCGTGGGGGTATGTGGAACGCTCGGAACGAGGGCGGCTAACGCTAACAGCGCCTGTTTCCCTGTAATTGCCGAGACCCCATGCGGGTCTATGTCCTAATGTGCGATGCAGCTCACCGTGCGTTCCTAGCCAAGAAATCACACTCCTGCGAAGATATGGGCTGGGGTGTGCACACATCCGATGCCGGAAAAGGTCTTTGTTGTCGGATTAGCCGGGCCCTCCGGCAGCGGCAAGTCTACCGTCGCCAGGCGGGTGGCTTCTCGTCTTAGCGGGCACGTCATTTCCATGGAAACTTACGCCGTTGATATGAATCATCTTCCTCTGGAAGAGCGAGCGAAGCTGGATTATGACGCTCCGGAGGCCACCGACGTAAGGCTGCTGGAGAGCAACATTCGCGCTTACGCTCTGGGCCGTGCCATTGAAGCTCCCATTTATGACTTTGCCGAGCACCTGCGCGTGAGCGAGCGGCGCGAACATATTCCTCCCAAGCCACTGCTCATCGTGGAAGGAATTCTCGCTTTGCATTATCCGGAGCTGCGCCCGCACTTCGGTTTGTCGATCTACCTGGATGCTCCCGACGAAATCTGCTTCCATCGGCGAAAGGTCAGGGACATCACGGAGCGCCAGCGGCCTCTCGAATTTATCCAGTGGCAATATGAGAATACCGTGCTGCCAGCGGCGCGAAAGTATCTGTTGCCAAGCAAGGGTTATGCCGAGGTCATCCTTGACGCCACGGCGGGCCTGGCCACCGTGGAGCAGGATCTCTATGAGGCCATCACGAAGAAGTGCGCTGGCCGTGAAGCTTAGGCCCATGACCTTCTAAATTGCCTGAACCTGCAACTTCGCCTCGAAGAATTCTTCCACGCGCGTGAGTATCTCCGTTCCGCTTTTCGCTTCGTAAATTGCTTTTCGCAACGCAGAGCCGCCGGGTATGCCGTGCGTGAACCACGACGCAAACTGCTTCATCTTGCCTTCGGCTCCGGGCATTTCTTCTTCGAGCAACATCTGGAAGTAGGTGCGAATCATTTGATAGCGGTCGGCCTCGGTGGGTTCGTCATACATTTTTCCGGGGGAGCTTCGCGCCGCTGGATAGACCGGGACGCCCATCGCTCCACCAACGTATTGCTCGATCTGTCGAAAGATCCAGGGGTTCGCCGGCGCCATGCGACCGATCATAACCGCGTCGCAGCCGGTCTGTGCCACCACGGCGCACGCGTCTTCGGGTGAGCGGATGTCGCCATTGCCAATCACCGGAATCTTGACGGCTTGTTTGACGGAGGCAATCCACTCCCAGCGCGCGTTGCCGCTGTAGCCTTGCTCGCGAGTGCGGGCGTGCAGCGCGACCGCGCAGAGACCGCAGCTTTCGGCCATACGGGCCAATTCCACGCAGACGATTTCGTCATCGTTCCATCCCGCGCGGAACTTGACGGTGAACGGAATCTTCACGGCGGCGCGGACCGCCTCGAAAATTTGCCGGATCAGAGGAAGATCGCGCAGCAGGCCCGAGCCGCCATTGCACTTCACGACCTTTTTCGCGGGGCAGCCCAGATTCAAATCGATCAGGTCGAAGCCGACGTCTTCAACTAAACGCGCGGCATCGGCCAGCACGTTTGGATTGCTGCCGAAGAGCTGTGCGGAAATGGGGTGCTCGTCTTCGTAGAAATGAAGATAGCGTCCGCGGACACGCGGATCGCGTAACAGGCCATCGGCCGAAGTAAATTCAGTCATGATAAGACCGCATCCGCCGAGGTTCTTGATAAAGCGGCGGAAGACGGTGTCAGTGACCCCGGCCATTGGGGCGAGGACGGTGGCGGGAGCTATGCGGACGTTGCCGATGGTGAAGGAAGCAGGCAAAGTCCGGCTAAGGACGGGCGACTCGCCTGTCCGACTCGACACCGGATCCGGATTATCCCAGAACTTCTGCACAGCTCGATTTTACGTGACGGAGGCTGAGCTGCGCACGGCTGGACAGGCGCGGACGCCCCATCTTGCGCAACCAAAAACAAAGCCTCCGTGGAGGCGGAGGCTTTCTGCAATGCGCGTTCCTGCGCAGAAGTTATTTCTTGGCCGTTTCGGCGGCTTTCGCAGCTTCAGCTTTGCCGGCATCGCTCTTGGCGTATTTGCGGCGGAAGCGTTCGACGCGACCGGCCGTATCCATGAGCTTCTGTTTGCCGGTAAAGAAAGGATGGCAGGCGGAGCAGATTTCTACGGAGATGTCACCCTTGTGGGTGGAACGGGTTACAAAGGCATTGCCGCAAGCGCAATGCACGCGGATTTCACTATAGTGCGGATGAGTAGATGCTTTCATATCGGTCCCTTAATCCTTAATCAGACATTTGATTCTACAGGAGTTAGAAAGGATTCAGCAAGGTGAGGCCAGGGGACCCAGTTCCAAGGTGAAACGGCAGGGCCGACCCCCCTGCCGTTTCAGTAGTATCCAAAATGTCAGGGGCCCCTTACTTACCTTTGTTGACGACTTTTTTGAGCTCGTTACCGGGAGTAAATTTGGCGACTCTACGAGCGGCAATCTTGATCGTGGCACCCGTCTGCGGGTTTCGGCCGTTACGGGCCTTACGCTGCGAGACGGAGAACGTGCCGAATCCAATCAAGGCTACACGGTCACCTTTGCGAAGGGCAGCAGTAATGCTGTCCACAGTGGTGTCGATTGCGGTCGTCGCCTGCGCCTTCGAAATACTGCAGGCTCCGGCGATCCGGTCAACCAGATCAGCTTTGTTCATGCTCTCTCCTGAAACTAGTCACTACGGCTCTCGCGCGTTCAGCCGGGGAGGATAGCTCAAAGCGCGAGCACCGGCGATGGCCATTCTCGCCCAAGCCGGAAGATTGTCAATGGGAAACACGTGCCAGTTGCCGGTTTTGACACCTTGAGTCGGCGGATGTTTGCAGTTCGAAGCACTGAGACGAAAGTGCCAGACCCGGCGAGCCGCTGCCGCGTTCTGACAACGTACGGTGTCCCAGATTTTATTTTCCTCGCCCGGTCGCGGTTCTCCACAGGAGAACTCTGCACTGCACAGGATGTACACAGAGAGAATATGGTTTCGAGTTGCGGGATAGGTGGATGCGGGTGCAAAGTTTAATTACACGATTATGAAAACAGCCGCAGAAGTTTGCCCGGTGTGCGCCGGCTCAGGATGGAAACCGGTCCGTGGAAAGCGGGACGCCGGCGTTACACGGTGCGACTGTCAGTTGCAGGCGCGGAATGGGGCACTGATCGCTGCGGCGCGGATCCCGAAGAGATATGAGCACTGTGAACTATCGAACTTCGACTTTGATGGTCCGCATTTGCATCTCGCGCCCGCGCGTATGGCGGCCTGCCGGTTCGTGGAAGAGTACCCGCTGAAAAAAACCGGTTTGCTGCTGGTGGGCACGGCTGGGGCGGGGAAAACGCATTTAGCAGTCGGCATCGCGAAAGCATTGATCCGCGAAAAGGGGATCGAGTGCGTTTTCTACGACTATGCGGATTTGCTAAAGCAGATACAGGATTCGTTCAACGCCTCCGTACAAGCCACCGAGCTTGGCTTGCTCCGCCCGGTTTTTGAAACGGAAGTGCTGGTGCTGGATGATTTAGGGTCGGTGAAGCCGACCGAGTGGCGTTGGGATACGATCCGGTTGATCATTAACACGCGTTACAACGACAGCCGTACCACAATCATCACCACCAACTTCGCGGACGAACCCGCCGCTGGAGTTGTTGATCCCGACGCACCAAGGCGGTCTGGGTCTTTTTCGGCCGCTCGAGCTGCCGCACGCGACGAAACCCTTGGTGACCGCATCGGTGAACGCATGCGCTCCCGATTGCACGAGATGTGCCGCGTCGTAGAGATGAAGGGTGACGACTACCGTAAGAAATTGCGCAGCGCGAGCTTCGGATAGCCCGAGCACGTGCACGCTTAATCCTTATCTCTCCACACCCTGTCATCCCGAGCGCTGTCCCGAGCGGATGCGAGGGCAAGTCGAGGGACCTTGTTTCTTCTCCATCGTCACAATTTGACTGTGATCACCGGCACTGCATTCGCCAGCCCATACAGGCAATGTCGCAAGCATGCCCCGCGAATATCGGTTCTACGTGTACATGCTTCAAAGCAGTTCCCGCAGGGCTGTCTACATCGGCATGACCAACAACCTTCGTCAGCGAGTGTTTGATCACAAAACGCACCGACACGAAGGTTTTACCGATCAATACAACGCTGTACGTCTCGTGTATTGGGAGCGCTATGACGACGTCCATAAAGCGATCGCGCGCGAAAAGCAATTGAAGCGCTGGCGACGGGAAAAGAAGCTGTGGCTGATCGCGCGATTCAATCCGGGATGGAAGAATTTAGCCGCCGACTGGTTCGACAATGTACCGGCAGCGCTTCTCGACCCGCCTCATGCTCTATTCGAGGCGAAAGCAAGCGAAGGGCCACCACAGGGTCCCTCGACTTGTCCTCGCATTCGCTCGGAGCGGCGCTCGGGATGACAAAGCTTTTAGCGGGACCGCATCGGCGCGGTCAGTCGCACTACAATCAAAAGCGTGCTGAGCGAGCGCATCGAGTTCCGTCCCGAAGTGGACGCCGAGGTATTCTCCGCACTTGGCGCAGCTCCGGCCGTGTTCCTTCTGCGTGCGGAAGATGCCAGCTCCGAGCCTTACGTCAGCAAGACTGCCAATCTTCGAAGGCGGCTGCAGCGGCTTCTTTCTGCTCCCGAAGAACGCACCAAACGCCTGAACCTGCGCGCTCGCGTGCGCTCGATCGAGTACACGCTCACTGGGTCTGACTTTGAATCGGGATTCGTACTTTACCGGACCCTACGCCACCTTTTCCCCCAGACCTATTCCAATCGCTTGCGGCTGCGGTTTGCGCCGCTGGTCAAGTTGCATCTGGAAAACGAGTTCCCTCGCGCCTCGGTCACTACGCGACTGGGAAAAATTTCAGGAAAGAATGTTTATTACGGGCCCTTCGCATCCCGCGTCGCGGCGGAAAAATTCATGAACGATTCGCTCGACTTCTTCAAGATGCGGCGCTGCGTTGAAGACCTGCATCCCGACCCGTCATTTCCCGGATGCGTTTATTCCGAGATGAAGATGTGCCTGGCGCCGTGTTTTCGCGGCTGCACTCACGATGATTACCGCGCCGAGGTGCTGAGGGTTGAAGATTTTCTGGACTCGCGCGGCGATTCCCTGAAGAGGCAGATGGGCACCGAGCGCGACGAAGCCTCAGCAAAAATGGAATTCGAGGCAGCCGCTGCCATTCACGCGCGGATCGACAAGCTCGCTCCAGTGTTGCAACAGCTGCCGGAGTTCGTCCAGCGTATCGATCGGCTGAAGGCTGTGATCGTTCAAAAATCGCAGCAAGCGGAAAGCGTCGCTTTGTTCCGGGTTGACCGTGGAGCTATCGCTGGACCTCTACCATTTCCGATTTCCGATGCCGAGCATGCTAAATCGCAATCCATGGAAGCGCGGATCGAAGCTGCGATGTCGTCGTTTCCCGCGTCGACTCCCGCCAGTGCGATCGAGCGCATGGAGCATCTGGCGATTGTGAAGCGGTGGTGTTATCGCGGCACGCGGGCTGGCGAAATCTTCTTTGCCGATGCCAAAGGAGACCTGCCGATGCGGCGACTGGTGCGGGGAATCGGGCGCGTGTACAAAGGCGAGGCGCCCGAAATTGCGATCGGTCCGACTGCGCCGGGCTGACCCGTTTTCCTCCGGTTGCGATTTCCTTCTCGTCTCTACGCTCCCATACAATGAAATGGTTATGGCGAAGAAGAAAAACACCAAAGCGAAGACCAAATCGAAAAAGGCCGCGCCGCGACCGGCATCCCCCCATTCATTGCACGATCAGCAGCTGCGCGATCACGTTCTCTTCTTATTGAAAGGCGGCGGCGCGCACATCAGCTTCGACGATGAGGTCGGCAACTGGACCGCGTCACTCGCCGGCGCTAAAGTCGCAAACTTCCCGCACACTGCATGGATGCTGCTCGAACACATGCGACTGGCGCAGTGGGACATTCTGGAATTCTGTCGTAATGCCAAGTATGCCGCCCGGAACTGGCCCGACGACTACTGGCCGGCGTCGGAAGCGCCTGCGGACGACAAGGCTTGGGCAGCGAGCATTGCGGCCTTCAAGAAAGACCTGCGCACGATCCAGCAGCTTGTTGCCAACCGGAAGATGGATCTCTACGCCCGCATTCCGTGGGGCGACGAACACACAATTCTGCGCGAGGCGCTGCTGGTGGCCGATCATAACGCGTATCACCTGGGACAACTGGTGATGCTGCGGAAAAGCATTGGAAGCTAGAACCAGTCAGGCTGGAATGGCTAACACGGGCGTGTGCTGCGGCTTCTTTCGGAACACGACCCGTATCTCTTCGCGCCAATGTTCGTCGATTCCAAGCACCTCCCAATCGAGGTCTGGCGTCAGGTAGCGGAGAATCGTGTCGGTCGTGGGATGCAAGTGGAAAGCGGGCGCGACCAGCATGAGTAGCGGCTTTTGCGGCGAGATTTCGCGTGCCGGAAAATAGCCGAAGCGCGCGAACTCTCCGCGGCTTTGATGCCAGACAACGCGCGACCAGTAGTCGAGCCCCTGCAGGGGCAGGTGTATATCCTCGTCGGCCTTCAATTCGATCACAACCAGGCGGCCGTCACGGGTCTCGGCCAGGATGTCAATCATGGCGCGATCGGCAGCGGCGAACGCTGGAACCTGGGCATAGACCAACTCTGGACGAAGACGGCCGTCGAGAGACGCAACGTTCCCAGAGACCAGAGATTCCAGCCAGCGCTCAGGATGCATGCGCCACAGCGCGTGGTTCTTGGGACCATCCTTGTGACGAACTGAGGCGGCCAACCGCACCAAATCGGCGAACTGTGTTTCATTCTCGGAGTTGAGAATGCGCTCTTCAGGTCCGAACCCGAAAGCAATCTCTTCCGTGCTCTCGAAACTTCGTGGATCGTGGGCAATGCGCGCCTGCGCGAACTCCAGGCCGTGGCGCCGGAACGAAAGAAGCGCGGACGAAAGCACCACAGCTTCCGCTTGCGGCAGTATGCGCTGAATGCGCGCGACTGAGCCCGCGAAGCGTTCTCTTGCCAGACCCTCATCCACGGCATGAACCAACCGGGTTGCCAGGTTGCCACAATCGCCAGTATCTACCGGCGCGAAGGCATCTTCGCGCTGGTCGAATTCGTACAAGCTCCATTTCGCAGCCGTGGGATGCAGATGCGCAATGCGTTGCCGCGTAAGCGTCGCCATGCCTTTCGGCACAACCAGCGCCAAACCTTCGACCACTCGACGTTCCCGCTGGGCCACGCGGCAGGCCTCGAGCCAGAGGATTCCCACGGTCAGGGCGCCATCGACGGTCGATTGCGTCTCTTGATCATTGACCCCAACCACGGCCAAGGCGCGCTGCCCGTGGCGGAGCGACCCGCGCAAGTAGGCCGGACCAAAAGAATTTTCGAGATCGACGCTGGTGCTCAATCGAACCACCGTCCAGCCAGGGAAATTTCTCTCGAGCGCCCGCCGCAGCCGAGGTTCGTAAGCCGCGCGTGCCGCGCGTCGCCTGGCCGGTGAACGCCGGTCGCGATCGCGGCAGAAGTCGAGGCGCGTTGGATGATTCTGTCCTATTCGCTGTACTTGCAAGCGCAGGGTTGTGACTTTAACCTCCGCATCGAGCACGCGCCGGACGAAATTGCGCTCGCTCGACCACAAATGCAGCAAGCATTTGTTGTACTCGCCGGAGATTGAGTACTTTGCGTCAGCCAAATCGAACGCGATGGCGCCGCCCTCTACGACAACCGCTGCGCGAGCGCCTTGGAGAAAGTCTGAAAGCAATCGGCTGAGCGAATCTGGAGTCATAAGTTGGAATTGTTCGCCTTTTGGGACCGATCGTCAGTGACCGTTGGACCGTCAAATTGTTCGGTTTCGCGGAGGGCGCGACTTCCGTAATCTCGGTCGTGATCGCAACTGGCTATCGCTCATGGGATAATCGAGAGTCGGCGACGCCCAGACCGCGATTCCAGACGAGGAAAGTCGCGCTCCAAGTGCGGATCGACTCGCTGACCCGAGTCGTTTGCGAAGCCGAAGGCATCAAAATATGGTGACAGCCCATCAGGAACGTTTCTTCTTCGAGCACTACGGCCTTACAAATCAAGACCTTGAACGCTACCTTGCCGCGGCGCTTTCGGCCGGCGGCGACTACGCCGACCTTTATTTCGAGTACCTGACTTCCACGTCGCTGATGGTGGATGAGTCGCTGGTAAAGTCCGCCTCGCAGGGAATTTCCGCGGGATGCGGCGTGCGCGTCGTCTCCGGCGAACGCACCGGATATGCCTATACCGACGATCTTTCTCCGCAACGCATTCTTCACGCAGCGCGAACTGCGGCGCTGATCGCCAGCGCGCCGGCTAAATCGACGGTCGCGGGTTTTCAGCAGAAACCTGCCCGCAGTTTGTATCCCGTGACGTTGCCTTCGGTGGATGCCGACATCACTGCCAAGGTTGAATTGCTGATGCGCGCCGATCGCACCGCGCGCGGATACGATCCGCGAATCAAGGAAGTGCGGGCGAGCTATGGCGACGAACTGAGAAATATTCTCGTGGTTGGCTCCGACGGTACATTCGCGGAAGACTCACAACCGCTGGCGCGCATGAATGTGTCTTGTATCGCAAAGACGGATTTGAGTTCGGGCCGTGGAACCTCTGGTGGCGGCGGCCGCGTGGCGCTTGATTTCTTTTTTGGTGACAAGACTCCAGAGTTTTTTGCCAAAGAGGCTGCGCGGCAGGCGATTCTGCAACTCGATGCGCGCGAAGCTCCCGCTGGAGATATGGAAGTGGTGCTCGGTCCGGGATGGCCTGGCGTCCTGCTGCATGAGGCTGTGGGTCATGGATTGGAAGCCGACTTCAACCGCAAGAAAACGTCGGCATTCGCCGGTCTGATCGGCAAGCGCGTGGCCAGCGAGAAGTGCACGGTGGTCGACAATGGCACCATGCCGTGGCGGCGCGGATCGTTGAACGTTGACGACGAAGGTCAGCCTACCCAGGAAACGGTGCTGATCGAGAACGGAATTCTAAAGGGATATCTCAGCGACAAACTTTCTTCAAAGCTGATGGGCTTGGCCGATACGGGTAACGGACGCCGCGAAAGCTACGAGCACATCCCAATGCCGCGCATGACGAATACGTACATGCTGGCCGGGCAGGACGATCCCGGCGACATCATCCGTTCGGTGAAGAATGGTGTTTACGCGGTGAACTTCGGCGGTGGACAAGTCGACATCACCAACGGGAAATTTGTTTTCTCGGCCTCGGAAGCCTATCTCATCGAAGACGGGCAGATCACCGCTCCCATCAAAGGCGCAACCCTGATCGGCAACGGTCCCGATGTGCTGACTAGGGTTTCGATGGTCGGCAACGATTTGAAACTCGATGAAGGCGTAGGAACCTGCGGCAAGGATGGCCAGGCAGTTCCGGTTGGCGTGGGTATTCCGACGATCAAAATTGACCGCATGACGGTTGGTGGAACTGCCCGGAAAGAGACCGGCGGGTACATGCAGTAAGAACATTGCAGGTCAGATTGCAGAAGTGAAAATCTTAAGGTTGTCACCTCTGCAATCTGACCTCTAACCTCTGAAATATTTTTCAAAAATGACGACAATACTGGAAACCAGCGACACGAAACTCGCGACCGACCTCAAAGAAATTGCCACCGACGTCGTTAGCCGCGCGATGAAGGGCGGCGCGACGGCTGCTGAATGCGTCGTCCGCGAAGGCGACGAGTTTTCGACTGTGGTGCGCCTCGGCCAGGTCGAAACTCTGAAGGAATCGGGCTCGCGCGCTATCGGCGTCCGCGTCTTCTTTGGACAACGCGCCGCCAGCACCTACTCCAGCGACTTTTCCTCCGCCGGCATCGAACGGATGTTGAAGTCGGCGCTCGAGCTGGCACGTATATGTTCGGAAGACCCGTTCGCCGGCATCCCCGATGCGGCCAAGCTGGGATCGCTCGCCGGCGACCTTGATCTTTATCACGAGGACGTTTACTCGTTGCCGGGCGCTGAGCGCATCGACTATGCGCGTCGCGCCGAAAAGGCCGCGCTCGACGCCGATTCTCGCATCAAGAATTCGGACGGCGGATCGTTCGATGCTGCGACCGGCAGGAAGATACTCGCCAACTCTCACGGGTTCGTCGGCGAATACCGCCGGTCCTACTGCTCGGTTTCCGCCGTGCCCATCGCGCAGGACGAACGGGGCAACATGCAGCGCGATTTCTGGTATTCGGTAGCGCGCAGCCTGGCGAAGCTCGATCCCGCCGAGAAGGTCGGCAAAGAAGCCGCGCGGCGCACACTGCGGCGACTGGGCGCGCGCAAAGCAAAGACCGCGCACGTTCCCGTTGTGCTTGATCCCATGGTTGCAACGTCCATGCTCGAACACATTTTTGAGGGCGTGAACGGAGACTCGGTCTATCGCGGCGCGTCATTTTTGGCCGGCAAACTCGGCGAAACCATCGCCGGAGCGAACGTGACTGTGGTCGATGACGGCACGATCACCGGCGGCTTTGGCACGACTCCCTTTGATGGCGAAGGCATTCCGACGCGGCGCACGGTGGTGATTGAGAATGGGGTTTTGCAATCGTATCTGCTCAACACCTACACGGCGAAGAAGTTAGGGCTTGAAACTACGGCCAACGCCTCCCGCGGACTTGCCGGCACGCCAGGGATTGGGCCGGGAAATTATTTTCTGCAGCCGGGGAAGAAAACGCCGCAGCAGATTATCGGCGACATCAAAGACGGACTGTACGTGACCGAGTTTCTTGGCCACGGCGCAAACTTAGTCACCGGCGACTACTCTCGCGGAGCCTCCGGCATGTGGATTGTCAACGGCGAACTGGCCTATCCGGTCGAAGAGATCACCGTCGCCGGCAATCTCAAAGACATGTTCAACAATATTTCCGAGATCGGCAGCGATCTGGAATTTCGCGGCAGCGTGGCCTCGCCCACAATCCGGATTGACGGGCTTACCGTCGGCGGAGAGTAAGATCGCGAGAGAGAGGTCGGAGGTTAGAGCTCAGATTGCAGAGGTGAACAACTCCGACGCAAAACGGCGCTGCGAACCTTGGAGTTCTTACCTCTGAAATCTGACCTCCGCAATTTGCACGAATTCATCTGCTTTTAACATTGTCATCCCGTCATTCGCCGTTAACATTTCCCTCATGCCTGACCAGCCGTTGAATGTTGAGGATATCCCCGGGTCGCGAGACGGGATCCGGATCTGGCGCCTTTCGGGGCCGTTGACGCTTTCCAATCTGTTTGGCTTCCAGTCTCAATTGCGTGCCGATAAGTCAACCGCGCTGATTCTCGATTTCACGAATGTTCCTTTGGCTGATTCGGCGGGAATCGGTGCGTTGGTCGGCGCCTATGTCACGCGACAGAAGGATGGCCGCAGCCTGGGCCTGGTGGCGGTCAATCAAAGAATTCTGAACGCTCTGGAAGTGACGCGCGTGCAGGGATTCTTTCGTTTCTACGGGACGATCGCTGAAGCGGAGCAAGCGGCTTAGCGTGCAAAAATAAAAGCGGCCTTTGCGGGCCGCTTTCTTCCGAATTTTGTTGTGATTTTAGACGCCTTTAACGTTCTCCGCCTGCCAGCCCTTGGGGCCCTTGACCACGTCGAACTGAACTTGTTGGCCCTCCTGCAGGCTGCGAAACCCGTTTGCCTGGATGGCGGAGAAGTGCACGAAAACATCTTCACCATTCTGGCGGCTGATAAAACCATAGCCCTTGGCATCGTTAAACCACTTTACTGTTCCTGTTTCCATGATGTTGCTGTGTTCCTTTTGTTGAAGTGTGCGCCGGAACTCGCAGGATAGTGCTGGCAGAATCACGCTCCGGCAGGTCACGCTGTAAGGCAGGTCACGCTGTAGAGCAGGTACTGCTGACGACCGTAAAGATCAAACGCACCTAAAATTCTACATATTCGGGTGTAAATGGCTAGAAAATTCCTCCTTACAAAGGTAATCCGCGCCGGTACAGATTTCCAAAAAGGTGGTTGAAAATGCCCGGCCAGTCGCCTCCATTCTTATGTATCAAATTGAAAATAAGGGCTGGAAACCTTTGGCAGGGTTCTTGCACCTCAACTATGCAAAGGTGGTCACCGAATCTCACGGAGGCTCCCATGTTCGCCATACATGTCGAAAGTTTGGGTGACTTGTCGATTATTGAGTGCAGAGGCAGAATCACCCGCAGCGACTCAGTTTTCAGGCTTCGCGACGTGGTTCAGGAGCAAACGGCGAACACGATTGCACTCGACCTTTCCGAAGTAGAAGCGATTGGCGGGGGCGGCTTGGGCATTCTCGCTTTTCTAGAACGCTGGGCGCGCGAAAACGATGTTCACCTAAAGCTGTACTCTCCCTCGAAGCCGGTTCTCGAAGGGTTAGTGCAAAACCGCTCGATTCTCAACTTCGAGATTGTCAGTTTCCACGAGATGATGGACATTCTCGCCCAGTCCGACAGGCGTTACGACCTTGCCGCCTGAGCCTTCTATTCGTGATCGATGTTGCAGTCTTCGCCTCCAGCTATTTGCAACTTCCCAGTACGTCCTTCATCATTAAAGAATGCATATTCGGCCAGAACGGCTGCTAGTTTTCGCCGCGATTCTTCTTTTGTTTCCGCTGCCCCTTAAGCTGGCCGCGCAGGGAGACATCGTGAGTGATGTCCGCGCGGAATTGGCGCAGAACTCCTTCTCCGCGGCTGCTTCGGAGCTGGCAAACTACAAGGCCCAGCGCGGCGTGACGCCAGAGTACCTGGAAGCGCTGTCTTGGATGGCGCGCGGTTCGGCTTCGGCCAATCATTGGGATGATGCCGCACGCTATGCCACCGAGACGCGCACTCTCGCGGAGCAGCAATTGGCAAAACGCAAACTCGACGCGGAGCCTCATCTTCCCATCGCCCTCGGCGCAGCTTACGAGGTGCTGGCGCAGTCAATGGCGGCGAAAGGAGAACAGGCAAAAGCGGCCAGTCTTTTGCGCTCGGCGCTGGCGCGCTACGGAAATACATCGATTCAAGCACGACTGCAGAAGAACCTCAACTTGATTGCTCTGGTCGGAAAACCAGCGCCTCAGCTGCAAGAAACCCAGTTTCTCGGACCGAAGCCTCCCTCGCTTGCGTCACTGAAAGGTTCGCCGGTGCTTTTATTTTTCTGGGCGCACTGGTGTGGCGATTGCAAAGCGGAAGTTCCAATCATTGCGCGCTTGCGGCAGGAGTTAGCTCCAGAAGGGTTAGTCGTCATCGGACCGACTCAACTCTACGGTTATGCGGCGCAAGGCGCGGACGCCACGCCGGCCGCGGAACGTGCGTATATCGAAGCTGTCCGCGCACGCTATTACTCCAGCCTGCAAGATATGCCCGTGCCTCTGAGCAAACAAAACTTCGATGCCTACGGGGCTAGCACCACACCAACCCTGGTTGTTCTGAATCGCGCCGGCCAGGTAGCGATGTATCATCCCGGAGCGCTTTCCTACGACGACCTGCGCTCAGCCCTGCAAAAGGTCGTCGATCGCTGAAAAACTACTCTCCGGGTTCGTTGTTGCCTTCGTACTTGTTGGCAAAGCGCGTGGAGTTGTGCAGAAACGCGAGATTGAATTTGCCCACCGGGCCATTGCGCTGCTTGGCGATGAGTATCTCCGCGACGCCTCTGAGCTCAAGATCATCCGGCTTATAGATCTCTTCGCGAAAGATGAACATGACAACATCGGCATCCTGTTCGATGGATCCCGATTCGCGCAGGTCAGAGAGCTGCGGCCGGTGGTCGCCTCCCCGGCTCTCAGGAGCGCGGCTGAGCTGCGACAATGCCACCACCGGCACCTCAAGTTCCTTGGCAATCGCCTTTAATCCGCGCGAAATCGACGAGACTTCCTGAGTACGGTTTTCGAAACGCTTGCTGCCGCCGGACATGAGTTGAAGGTAATCGACGACCAGCAAATCAAGACGCCCTTGTGACTGTTTCAGACGGCGCGCCTTGGCGCGCATTTCGCTCACGGTAAGCCCCGGCGTGTCGTCAATAAAAAGTGCCGATGCGGTTAATTCTTCCGCAGCTCTCTGGATTTTTGGCATGTCAGCGGAAAAAAACGTTCCGGTTCTAAACCTCTGCGCGTCGACAATAGCACGCGAACAAAGCAACCGCTGCACCAGGGCCTCGCACGACATTTCGAGAGAGAAAACTCCCACCACCTTGCCATCGTCAATGGCGGCGTTTTCCGCAATGTTCATGGCGAACGATGTTTTTCCGACCGAGGGCCGCGCGGCCACGATGATGAGGTCGGATTTTTGAAACCCAGTGGTCATCTCGTCAAGGATAGTAAAGTGCGTCTCCAGCCCGGTAATGCGCTGGCCGCGCTTCAGCAGTTCATCCATTGAGCCAAACGAATTGCGGACGATCTCCTTGATGCCCTGAAAGCCTTTGCCAATACGCTTCTGGGAAAGCTGAAAAACGGCGGCTTCGGCTTCGTTGAGGATTTCGTCGGCGGGATCGGCCTGTTCACTGGCCTTGGCGATGGCCGTATTGGAGACGCTGATCAGCCCGCGCAGAATCGCTTTGTCGCGGACGATTCGCACATAATGCTCGATCGAGGGCCGGTCGGGAACGCCATCGAGCAGTCCGGAAATGTAGCCGACGTCGCCGACCGCTTGCAAGTCCTTCTTCTGCTCCAGCTCTTCAACCAGGGTGATGATGTCGATCGGCCGCGAGGACTCGGCCAGATCCATCATGCGCGAATAGATGCGGCGGTGCGAATCGATGGAAAAGTCCTCGGGCTTCAGATGCTCGGCGGCATCATTGAAGGCGTGATTGTCGAGGAGGACAGCGCCCAAAATGGAGCGCTCGGCGTCAATATTCGCCGGTAAACGGCCGATGCTGGTTTCCAGAGTTGCCACGATGTTTAAGCGCGTGCGTTGCATCGTAACTTTTTTCCGCCTGTGGACGCACGAGGAGCGTCACAGGAAAACAAGGGTTGAAATTGAAATTTGTCGGGGCGACTGACCTCGCGCCGCCGCAGCCGCAGAATGTCATACAGGCGAACAAAAAGCAAATTATTATTTTCGCAGCGACGGCGAGGCGATGCGAGATTACGTGTCCTCTTAGACCCGCAACTCCACCACGGTAGCGCCACCGCCGCCCTCATTCGAAGGGGGTTCTGTGACTGATTCGACGTGCGGATGCTTTTGCAGATACTGACGCAGTGCTTTCCGTAGAATACCCATGCCGCTGCCGTGTACGATGCGCACGCGCGGCATACCGGCCAGGAAGGCGCGATCCACGAATTTTTCGACCTCGCTGGTAGCTTCGTCAACCGTGCGCCCGATGACGTTGATTTCGGAGGGTGTGTTCAGGCCGCTTGCCTCATTTTGGAGTTTGACGGTAATTCCTTTCGAACGCGCAGCCTCAACCGGCGTGACGCTTGCGCGATCTGAGCCATGCGCCGGAACCAGCACTTCCGCGATGTCTTCGCGGCCTATGCGCATCTTCATCGAGCCGATCTCGACATCAAAATGATGCTCGCCGATTTTCTTCTTGACGACGGCGGCGCGGCCCATCGATTTCAGCTTGACCGTGTCGCCTTCGCTGACGTGCTTTACCAGGCTGGGCTGTGCGTGCGGGTCTCCTCGATCGGCCCCGGTTGCGTGCGCCACAACCGTAGCGTCGAATTGCTCGCGGAATTCGCGGCGCATCTTGGCAATGCGGCGCTCCGCTTCTTTCGATAGCTTCTGCGCGGCGGCGCGGTCTTGCACGGCATTGATGGCTTCTCGCGCGTGGTATTCGAAGTCGCGGAAGACCGATTCGAGTTTCGTTTCCATCTCGCGAATCTTGGCTTGTTGTTCTTTGCGGCCCTCGGTCGCCAGGTGCGACTTCTCCCGCTCCAGGTCCTGCTCGCGCGTCTTCATGCGGGCACGTTCGTTTTCAATCTCGCGCAGATCGGAGTGCAGGCGATCGAGGAAGCGCCCGACGTCCTGGGTCTGCGACCCGAGACGCGAGCGGGCTGACGCGATGATGTCAGGATTCAGTCCGAGCCGTTGCGCAATGTTGATTCCAGCGGAGGCTCCGGGAACTCCGATCTTGAGCTCGTAAGTCGGCTGCAAGGTGTTTTCGTCGAAGCCGACCGAGGCATTTATGACCCCACCAGTGTTCGCGCCATAGACTTTCAGCGAGGTGTGGTGCGTCGAAATAACAATCATGCATCCGGTTTTGCGAAAGTGCTCGGCAATCGCAACCGCCAGCGCCGCGCCTTCTTCAGGATCGGTCGCGGAGCCAAGTTCGTCGAGCAGCACCAGCGAGTCCCTGGTTGCCGTGCGCGAGATGAAATCGATGTTCGTGACATGCGCGGAAAACGTCGACAGGTTCTGTTCGATCGACTGATAATCGCCGATGTCGGCCAGAATCGCATCGAACACCGGCATTTCCGCCCTGTCCGCAGGCACGGGAATGCCGGACTGCGCCATCAGGGCAAATAGGCCCAGCGTTTTCAGGGAGACGGTCTTGCCTCCTGTGTTGGGACCGGTGATCACCAGTTGACGGTGATCGCCTTCGAGTTCGACAGTGATAGGGACGATCTTCGCGTTCTTGAGTTTCAGGTTGCGTTCGAGCAGGGGATGCCTTGCGCGGTGCAGAATCAACCGCTCCACAGATAAAGTCACGGCGACGCAGTTGTAATCTTCGGCGAAGCGAGCTTTGGCGAATTGGAGTTCCAGTTCAGCCAGAGTGTCTGCGGCGGACCGGATGGCTCCAGCGTTTTCGCCGATCTGGCGCGTCATCTCAAGCAGCACACGGTGGATTTCGGCGAGCTCTTCATCGAGCAGGCGCACCAGTTCATTGTTCTGTTCGATTGTCTCGAGGGGCTCGACAAATACTGTCTGCCCGCTGGAGCTGGCGCCGTGCACAACGCCCTGTACGCGTCGTTTCTGCTCGACCTTGACCGGGATCACGAAACGCTCACCACGGATGGTAATGAGCTCGTCCTGCACCGTGCCGCCTTCGGCGAGTTTTCGCAGATAGCCGCGCAACGATTCCTGGATTTGCCGCTTTTGCTTTTCGATCTCGCGGCGAACGCGGCTGAGCTCGGGAGAGGCGCGATCGTCGAGCGTGCCATCGGGCAGAATCTTGTTGCGGAAGGCCCGCAGGAAATCAGTGAAATCCTGAATGCCGGCGGAAAGAGAATTGACCGCGGCCCAATCGGAGCGCATTGCCGCGGGAGGCTGTCGAACGATTTCACGCCATTCTGAAGCTCGGTCGGCAACCAGAACGATGTCGCGAATCTCGGTGGTTTCAAGCGCGGCCCCGGAGATCCGCGACTCTTCCAGCAGCTTTTCCACTTCCGGCAGGCCGGCAAATTCAAAACGGCCGCCGACGCGGCGATACTCGCGGATTTCCGTCGTCAGCTGCTGCTGGGTCTCGATCCAGGCCCGATCCAGCGAGGGTACGAGCTCCGCAATCAGACGCTGGCCCAGAAGCGAAGATGCATAGCCGGCGAGCAGATCGCGCAGCGTCTCAAATTCGAGCAGCCGCGAACTGGTATGGACGACCGGGTTGGGTACGAAGGACATGCGCTTTGCTGATGGTTCCAGTTCCAATTTCGCCGACAAATTTCATGGTACAACGCAAGCCAGGTTTTCAGCGGCAACGGTTCTGCTAAGCGGACGATTCGGAACGTCGGCAGTGTAAAATCGATGTCGTTGGATTGTCTAACGGCGGATTGTCTAACATTGGATGGTCTAACGGCGGATTGTCCAACGGCGGATGCTCCCGCGGGCGGCTTGCTCCGTGACGCGGACTTCCAGCCGACGGCCCCGTAGCTCAATTGGATAGAGCATCAGTCTTCGGAACTGAGGGTTGGGGGTTCGAGCCCCTCCGGGGTCGCCATGACAACGCTGAATTTTCAGCCCCCGCGCTCGCGTGATCCGCTTCTACGGCCCCCGTACAACCTGGCGCACCAGCACTCCGGTTACTTGCTGTAGCTCCCGTTTCGCGCTGCAATATGACTTGATGCCCGCAATTAACACGCGAGGCTCAGGGGCATCGTTGCAGAGGGGGATCGATGAAAGGCGCGTTTGGAATCCTGGCCATGGTCATCACCATGGCCATCGGTGTCTACATTTATTCTCAGCAAGTGAAGAGCTTGACTCCGGCTGCCGGACCCGAAAATGCCGTGGAAGTTCCTAACATCACGGGTGTGAAGAATGATTTGATCGGCATCGCCAATGCCGAGCGTGGATACCTGGCCTCAGAGGGGAAATATGGATCGCTCGACGATCTGACCGCGGGCAAGTACCTCACCCTCAGTGAGCGCCCTCCATACATTTATGCCGTGGAATATACCGGGACCAGTTTCCGGGCGACCGCAACTCGCACCACAAAAGGCGCTCCGGCCCAGCTCTGGATTACCGAAACCATGCAGGTACAGTCATCGGACTAAACCAGCCGCCCGGCTGCTCTCTTCTTCAAACCATTCGAAGTCAGATTATGTTTTTTTCCACTCGGTTAGCGATGTCAGTTCGTCCATGATTTCCTGCAATCTCTGCATCCGCCGTTCCTGATCAGACGCTCCGATCGCCTTCTTGCCGCCTTGCAGGTATTGGCGGTTCGCCTCGCTGATCTCCGCGATTTCTTCTCGCAGCTTTCCTACGCGTTCTTTGACAGACTGCGGCATACGAATAGGCTAGCAGAGCACTACGCATTGTGCCCAAATTCTTTCCGCCACGCGACCCTGCCGTTTGCGCCTCAGCCTGCCGGACGATATATTGTGCAGAGCAGGCATTTCTTTCCAGTCTGTATTTGGAATTCTCCAGTTGGTGTTTTGAATTCTCCAGTTGCTGTTTTGAATTCTTATGTTCACTGATTTCACCGCGACCGACCGTTGGACCGGCAAGCAAATCCACTGCCTGTATCAGGCGTTAGTCGTGGCCATTGCCACGCGCCACGCCGATGCCGTGGACGTCAAGTTTCTCGCCGATGGCCGCCCGGTTTGGGTTGCTTTGCCGCATCCCGCGTGGGTCGAATACCAAAAGCGCACGGGGAAGCTGATCACCGACTCCCTCGCGAAAGAAATCGCTGGACATTACCTGAAAACTGCCCTGGAATCGGGCGTAGGACTGGGCCGGGAAATGTATTCGCTTACCGTCGACGAGACTCTGAAACACCTCGAAGGTGTGGTCGCAGGAGTCGAGACGCCCGTGGCCTCGGCTCGCTGATCGACGGCCATTTCCAGTTCGTCGCCACTCATCCCCTCCCTGCAAAATCTGTGCTTAAATCAAGGCATGTTCGCCCGGAAACTGCGCGTGGAATACTTGCACAATGGAGAGCTTCTACCTTGTCCGCTGAAATGGCTGGACAACTTCGCCATGCGCAACTTCACCAACGCTCAGGTTTTTGACGATACGCTGCCAGTATCCGATGGCTGCCTCGAAATCGGCACACATGTGCCCATGGCCCAGCTTTGCGAGGCGATGGAAGATTGGTTCCGGCGGAAGAGTTACTTGCCAAAAGATGCACGTCTAGTGATCAAACCCTGGAGCTGATGAGGCTAGCTCATACCTCCGAGCGTAGAGGCTTTTCCCATCTTCAGCAGCCGTGCAAACAAACGGACGATCATGCCGTCAAAACGCATTCCGCTCATCTTCGCCAACTCTCCCACCGCCTGCTCGTCGGTCTTGGGAAGAGCGAAGGTGTGATCGCTGGTCATGTTGACATAGGCGTCGGCGACGGCGATGATGCGGCCGCACAATGGTATGTTCTCGCCCTTCAATCCACGGGGATAGCCGCTGCCGTCGAAGGCTTCATGATGCGATTCGACGGCCTGGGCCACGCGATTACATCGAGGAAGGCTCCTCAGTACCTCAGCTCCGACCTGTGCGTGGGTCTTGATCTCTGCGTATTCCGCTTCGGTGAGTGCGCCGGGTTTATTCAGAATCCGTTCGGAAATAAACAGCTTGCCTACGTCATGCACCTTGGCAGCGAAGCAGACTTCGTCGACTTCTTCGGCCGGCAGGTTGAGCCCGCGCGCGATCATCCCCGCGTAATAGGCGGCTTGTTCGCCATGTCCGGCGGCATTGTGCTCACGGAGTTCGGCGGCGCGCGACAAGGCCTCGACCGCCTCTTTCATCGCTTTCTGGCCTCCATCGTCCACGCCTCCGCAGAGTTTATGCAGAGTGTTCACCAACTCTTCAAGATGTTCTGGCCCGTTGTGCTCGCGCTGAAGAAATCCCTCGATATACCCCAATACCTGTTGCCGCTGCACCGCGGAATCTTCTCCGAAAGCGTCGGCTGTCGAGACCTGGTTACCGCCCGCGTGCTTAGCCACATACATGCCCGCATCGGCCACGCGGATCAGATCTTCCATGGAAAATCCATGCACCGGGAAGCTGGCCACGCCGAAGCTGCCGGTAATGTGGTGTTCCTCAAGCATGGCATCGGTGGCCAGCCACAAACGTAAGCGTTCTGCCAGCACCTGTGCCTGCTCCATACCCGTCTCGGGCATCAGGATGATGAACTCGTCTCCGCCATAGCGGGCAACCACGTTCGACTGGCGGCATTTCTGTTCGAGCAGCCGGCCCACCCGAGCCAGCACCAGGTCGCCTTCCAGATGGCCCAGTGAATCGTTGACTTCCTTGAATTTATCCAAGTCGATCAGCACCACCGAGAAGGGCCGGCCCGAGCGGGATGCGCGCTTCCACTCAGAACTCAGCGCCTCCCAGAAAAAGCGCCTCGTCTTGATGCCGGTCAAACCGTCGGTGATCGATTGCTGCTGCAGTTTCTGAAAGACAAAGGAATTGTGCAACGCCGTGGCCAGAAGATCGGCCAGCGTATTCATGATCAGAACATCCTGGGGCGCGAAGGCATTTTCGTCGCAGCTCTCCACGTTCAGCACGCCCAGAAGCGTCTCGCCATAACTAATAGGAAGGCAGAGCACAGCGCGCGATTCCTGCAGGATTCCGGCAAGCTGCCCTGAACTGGCATTTTGCACCAGTGCGCTCACGCCCGTGCGCGCCACTTTGCCCAGAACTCCACTCCCTACCGGGATGCGCCGGCCCAGGGTTTGCGATGTCGTTCCTGCTTCCGCTTTGATCTCGATGTCCTTGGTGGCGTAGTCCATGATGCCAATTCCGATGTGATCGTAGCGGAAGTTCTTCTGGATCTCGCGCACCATGTTGGCCATCATCTGTTCCGCGTCTTCGCTGGAGATTGCCATCTTCGAAATGTTGTTCAAAAACGCCAGATGCCGGGCGCGGCGCTGTTCCTCGGTAAACAGGCGCGCGTTCTCGACCGCCACGCCGAGTTGGCCCGCCGCGGTTTGCATCACCTTAAGGTCTCTCGCCTGAAACTGCGCTTCCCGCTCCGTACTCAGCGCAGCCATCACTCCAGCGGCCTTGCCGCCAAGAAAAATAGGTACTGCGCAAAACGAACGCGCAGGACTTGGCGGCACAAAATCGACTCCCAATTTTGCCCGAACCTGTTCGAGGTCCGACTCAATCAAGAGCGGCTCTCCCGTCCTGATGATGTACTCGGTCAATCCATTGCCGGCCTTACGCGAGCGCTTGGGAAGAGTGATGCCACCCTCGATCTCCAGTTCAAACTGGATCTCATCTTCCTCCTGAAAAGCGATGTAGAAATTGCTGGTATCGAAAATCTGGCCGAGTTCCACCTGTACCGTGCGCAGGACCTCGTCCTGGTCAAGATGCGAGCTCATGGCCTGCCCAATTTCGGTGAGCAGTTCGTACTCCTTGGTACGGCGCTGTGCTTCGTGCATCACGACGTAGTTTTCGAGCGTCAGGGCGATTTGGAGAGCTAGGCCGATCAGCAGCCGCAAGTTCGAAGAACCGAACATTCGCCGTTCGGCATGAGGGAACAGCAGCACGCCGAAGTTGTGTTCCCGGGTCTGCAGGCTCACCGCCATCAGATCGACGATTCCCTCCGCCAATAGCATTTGCTTGCAGGCCTCAAACCTTCCCTCCGAAAGCGCTGGCAGGGGTTCTTCCAGTTCCGCGAGATTTCTGAAAGTGACCACGCCTCCGCGGCGGTAGGCGAGCTCGGCGATATAGTCTCCAGCCCGTGTTTTTTGCAGTTTGTCCAGAAACTCGGCGGAAAACCCTTTTTGCACCGAGGGCACAGTGCCGCGCCACTGCTCGGAAACAAAGAAAACGGCACGGCGCGAAGGCAGCGGCGCCACTAACCGGTCGACAAATGCCTGCACACTCGGTGCCAGGTCTGAAGCCGAGAGCAAGCGTCGCGGATCGACGCCCAGAGTGGAAAAGGCCAGCGCGTTCTCCTGAACCGCGTTGCGCTCGTTTTCAAACAGCACCATCACCATGGAAATGGCCAGCAGCATTTGCGGTATCGGCCCCAGAAAGCCTCCGAGCTGCCCAACCACCTCCAGGAAAGGCTGGCGCATCTGTCCTGCGCCCATCAACGCTGCCCATAGTGCCAGCGAGAATGCCAACATGCGGAACGCCACCGAGTTTCTGCGAAAAGCGTAGCGGTAGAAATGAAACGAGCAATAAAACAACATTGCCGCCAGGCCGATGTCCAGCCGCAAATAGATCGGCGGCGGGGTCGCGCTCTCGCTGAACACTCCACCCACAAAGTGCGCCCGCAGGTTGAAATAGGCCAGCAGGGTTCCCGACGTCACCAGCGCAACGTCGTACCACTTCACCTGAAACGGTTCCTTCATCAGCCGGGTGGAGAAGAAAATGCAAATTGCCATTACCACCAGCAACAGCGAACTCAAGAAAAACAAAACCGCCGAAGGACCCGAGAAATGTGCCGCCGCCTCGAGCGCGTAGTGCAGCGTGAAAGCCGCCCACGCCAGTTGCCACGCGCGAAAGTAACTATGACGGTTTTGCTCGTACAGATAGGTGAAGACAAGAAGCACCAGCAAGGCCACGGCCCCGGGAATCAGTACCAAACCGGTGGAGACGCTGTTCATGAAGTAACCCTTACCTCGTCGTAATCAATCGCTTCGGTCGTAGTCACGGTAATACGCCCCATCGCTGGATAACGATTAGAACGCTTAAGCCTTGAATGCTGGGTTAATCCTGTCACACCATACACATCGAAACAACAGGTGTCTTCCGGCAGGGTCCGCCCTGGGCACGGCGTTTCCAAGAGTATCTGCCTATAAGATGCGATGCCGCTAGAGTGATATTCCGCCGCAGTGTTACCTCGGTAACCGGAGGTAACCAGTCTCGCTCCTGCCCGGCCGCTAGAGCCATCACTCCAATCCCGCTATACTCGGAAGTTATGCTTCGCGTTCGATTCGCACCATCTCCCACTGGGTTTCTGCATGTCGGCAGTGCCCGGACTTTCATTTTTAACTGGCTCTATGCCCGTCACAACGCAGGGACCATGATCCTCCGTCTCGACGATACCGACGTCGAGCGCAACACTGACGCCTCCGTCAACTCCATCTTCGAAGGCCTGCGCTGGCTCAATCTCAATTGGGACGAGGAGTACAAACAATCCGAGCGCCTGGCCCTGCATCGCCAGATTGCCGACGCCATTTTTCAGAAGGGATTAGCGTACCGCGACTTCACCCCCGCCCATATTGGTGATAGCGAACGATCCGGCGCCACGCAAACCTGGCTCTTTAATCCAGGAATGCGCGAACTTTCCCGCTCCGAAAGCGATCGCCGGGCCGCTGCCGGAGAGTCTTTCGCCCTGCGCTTCCGGGTCCCGCGCGACTCAGGCGAGCAAGTCCGCTTCATCGATGCCGTTTACGGTGAGCAAATTAAATTAGACGCCGACATCGAAGACTTCGCCCTGCTGCGCTCCGATGGCATGCCCACTTACCACCTTGCCTCATGCGCTGACGACATCGACCTGCGCATCAGCCATATCATCCGCGGGCAAGACCATCTTTCGAACACCTACAAGCACGTTCTCATTTTTGAAGGAGCCGGTGCCAAACCGCCGCAATTCGCGCATCTGCCGTTGCTCGTTGCCCCCGACGGATCGAAGCTTTCCAAGCGGCGGCATGGTCCCGTCGTCAGCGTGACAACTTACCGCGACGCGGGATTCCTGCCCGAAGCTTTCATCAATTTTCTGTGTTTGCTCGGCTGGTCGCCAAAGGACAATCGCGAAAACATGACGCTAAAAGAACTTACCGATGCATTCTCCCTCGAAGGCATCAACCGCGCCAATGCCATCGTGAACTTTAAAGAGCCCGCCGCCACTCCGGATGAAACCTTCGACCCCAAAGCACTCTGGCTCAATGCCGAGCACATTCGCGGCCTTTCCGTCGATGACCTTAGCGCACGCCTGCTGCCCATTGTCCGTAGCGCCGGATTTCCTGTTACAGCCGAGAAAATGCACGCCATTACTCCGTTGATTCGCGAGCGCATCAAACTTTTGCGCGATGTTCTCACCGCTGCCGATTTCTTTTTTGTCGACCAGCTTCCGCCCTACGATCCCGCCGAACTCATCCCACAGAAGGGCGATGCCCCCATGGCGCTCAAAGTTTTAAATCGTGCGCTGGAAGTCCTTGCGCAAATTGAATTCCAGCACGACCCGCTGGACCAAGCTCTTCGCGCCGCCGCTCAGGAAATGGGGATCAAAGCCGGGCAGATGTTCCAACCGATTCGAGTGGCCGTCTGCGGGCGCAAGAACGCGCCGCCGCTGTTTGAGACGCTGCAAGTTCTGGGACGGGAAACAACCCTCCAGCGCATCGAGCAGGCAATCGAGCTGCTTGGGTAGCATCGCCGCTAGCGGGACGCGGGGAACTGCGCCGCCTTCTGCCATGCTGCAGCGGCGTCCTGCTTCATTCCCTTCGCCTTATACATTTCGGCCAGCAGATTTTCGTTGTCGCGATCATCCGCAAGTTGCCGCTGCTTCAGCAACGAGCTGATCGCATCATCAAAAAGATTGAGCCGGGCTTCCATAACGCCCATATTGAAGTACACGTTCTCATAGCCGGGATCAAGCGTCGCCACGCGTTTGTACTCCGCCAGCGCTTCCTGGTCGTGATGTTGACGAGCAAAGGCCTCGGCCAGTCCGGCATGACCGTCGACAAAGTTGGGCCGCTGGCTCACCGACTTCCTGAATTCTGCAATCCCTTTATCAATCTTTCCCCCCTGCAGGGACTCATACCCGTTTTGTGCATGCAGCAGATACGCGCGGGGGGAATGTTGCAGCCAAATCACACCGACCGCTATCACCAGGACTCCGACCAGCATCACCGCCATCCGGCGCAAAACGTGATCCCGGGAGGGCGCGACTTTCGCCAGCAGTGCACCCAGAAGCAGCCCCATGAGCAAGCCGCCAACGTGCGCGGCATTGTCGACGAAGCCTATTACGAATCCGATCACGAGGTTATAGCCGGCGAACTTCAGCACGCTTCGCAGAAGTGCCGACACTGCTGCTTTCGGTAGCGAAAATTCTCCCAGGTAAAGCGACGCAATCAGCGCCCCGGCTATACCGAAGATTGCTCCCGAGGCGCCTGCGCTAGTGCGCGTTGGGTCCCAAATCAGGCTGGCCACACTCGCGAAAACGCCGGTAGTGAGATAAACCGTGACAAAGGTCCCATGGTCATACATCGACTCGGCCAGTTTGCCCAGCCCCCACAAACACCACATATTGAGGGCGATATGCGTGATGCCGATGTGGACGAAAACGCAAGTCAGCAGGCGCCACCACTGTCCGTCGCCAATGGTGAGTGGGCCGAAATTTGCACCCCAGTGCACGAGCTCGGGGCCCGTTGGCGAGACGATGGAAACTCCAGCAAACGCCATGCCGAGAAAGACGGCCACGTTGATGCCGAAAATCGCTTGGGTGACGGCCATCGAGCTGGACTGCGCCCGCTTCCAGGGCGCGGGTTCAACCCGCTGGACGGGCACATCTTCGCCACGCTGCGCCGCTTCGTGTTGTACGCACCACGGGCAAAGCTTCTTGCCGAAGCTGAGACCCGAAAGCTGACGACCGCATTGGGCGCAATTTGCCATTCGTTGGCCGGACTAAGAATCGGAACCGGCCCAGGCTCTCTGGGTCGTCCCCGCTATAAACTCTAGCAAACCCGACGAAACAGCGCTGGAGAACGCGTCGGAACGCCCGCGCCATATAAAATGATTGTGTGATGAGTCCTGCGAGTCCATCGACCGACGCCGGGAAAAAGCCGTCTCCTGAGCCGCCGTCCGCGCCCTCCAACTTTATTCGCGACGCCATGATTCGCGATCTGGAAACGAAGAAGTACGGCGATGCCATCATCCAGACCCGTTTCCCTCCCGAGCCCAATGGCTACCTGCACATTGGCCACGCGAAGGCCATCTGTCTCGACTTTGGTCTCGCCGACGAATTCGGCGGCAAAACCAACCTGCGTTTCGACGATACCAACCCGGAAAAAGAAGAAACAGAATACGTCGAATCCATCTTGAAGGATGTTCGCTGGCTGGGTTTCGAGTGGGACGGTCTCTATTACGCTTCCGACTACTTCGAGCAGCTCTACGATTGGGCGGTCAAATTAATAAAAGATGGCAACGCATATGTCGATGACCTGACCGCCGACGAGATCCGGCAATATCGCGGCACACTGACCGAGCCCGGAAAAGACAGTCCCTATCGCACTCGTCCTGTCGCGGAAAATCTTGACCTGTTCGAACGCATGCGCAAAGGCGAGTTCCCCGACGGTTCGCGAGTGTTGCGCGCCAAAATCGACATGGCTTCGCCGAACCTGAATTTCCGCGATCCCATCATGTACCGCATCTTGCACGCCAAGCACCACCGCACCGGCGATAAGTGGTGCATTTATCCCATGTACGATTTCGCGCACGGGCAGTCCGATTCCATCGAGCACGTGACGCATTCGATGTGCACACTCGAGTTCGAAGACCATCGTCCGCTCTACAACTGGTTCATTCAGAAACTGGGGATTTTTCCTTCGCAGCAATATGAATTTGATCGGCTCAGCCTGACTTACACGCTGCTGAGCAAACGCCGGCTGCTGAAGCTGGTGCAGGAGAAGTTCGTCAATGGATGGGATGATCCGCGGATGCCGACGTTGTCCGGGATTCGGCGCCGCGGCTATTCGCCGGAGGCAATTCGAAATTTCTGCGCGGCCATTGGCGTATCGAAGACGAGCGGCTCTCTCGAGTTGGCCATGCTCGAGCATTTCGTCCGCGAAGACCTCAACAAACGCGTGCCGCGCGTGATGGCCGTGCTGCGCCCGCTGAAAGTCGTGATCGACAACTATCCGGAAAATCAGAGCGAAGAAGTCGACGCCGTCAACAATCCCGAAGACGAGAGCGCCGGCAAGCGCAAAGTGCCATTCTCAAAAGTGCTTTACATCGAGCAGGATGATTTCCGCGAAGATCCGCCCAAGCAGTATTACCGGCTGTCACCCGGCCGCGAAGTAAGGCTGCGCTACGGTTATTTCATTACCGCGACGAGCGTGGTCAAGAACGATGCCGGAGAAGTAGTCGAAGTGCACTGCACCTACGATCCCGCTACGCGCGGCGGCAACGCACCCGACGGACGCAAGGTGAAATCGACCATCCACTGGGTCTCAGCCGCCCACGCCATCGACGCCGAAGTGCGCATCTACGACAAGCTCTTCACGAAAGAAGATCCGAATCAGGTCGACGAAGGGCAGGAGTTTACTGCCAACCTGAATCCCAATTCGCTGGAGGTAATTACCAACGCCAAGCTGGAACCGTCGCTGGCGAATGCGCCCGTCGAAGGCCGCTATCAGTTCGAGCGCCTCGGATATTTTTGCGTGGATCCAGATTCCCGGCCTGGGCATCCCGTGTTCAACCGTACGGTCGCGCTCAAAGATACCTGGGCCAAAGTCGAGAAAAAGATCGACAAGAAATAAGCGATCAAATCCCTGACTTGAATCGTCGAGCTCGAATCGTCGAGTCTCGAATCGTCCGCAGAGACGCGGCTATGCCGCGTCTCCCGGTCGAAACTCAGAGCACCCTGCATGCCTCGTCGAAATCCAGCCGCGGACTTCGCGGGAACAGCTTGCTGTGATCGCCATAGCCCAGATTGCAAAGGAAGTTGACCTTCCATTTTCCGTCGGGGAAGAATTCCGCATTCA
>Ga0210385_10000353_pt1 | contig 36408 bp, 42 predicted proteins | sample IncBWH26OmetaG_FD_160107 | JGI IMG/M metagenome (GOLD analysis project Ga0210385, IMG submission 160107) | Forest soil microbial communities from Barre Woods Harvard Forest LTER site, Petersham, Massachusetts, United States - Inc-BW-H-26-O ...
TCCCAGTCGATCAATCCGGCGAGTCGAGCGTCATTCACAATCGATCCGACACGCTTATACTCGCTCTGCTTATTGGCGATTACGTCGCGGCTCACAAGCTGGTAATAAAGCTGCCGGAGAGTCAGAATGTAGCCCGCTGCCGTGTACTCGCCGATGATCGCGTTACAGGTCTCCACAAGCGCCAAAGAGTCGCCACGCAATTTAATATCCTGATACCTAATTCGAGGCATCACTCCTCACTTTCTCGCGCCGCGCCAGCTCGCGCAGGGCACGCTCTACTACGTCTTTGGCAGATCACGCTTGCACGCCGGGCAGATCGTCGCAACCTTCTTGCGCGGATACCACTCATGCGTGCAGAATGGGCATTTGCGGGGCTTGAGAACGGGTAGCGCCGTCATGCGGGCCTCGTTGTTGGCGTGAGCGTAGAGAGAGAAACGCAAGTCTGACCCCGGTCAAGAGCGACCACAGCCATGCCCCTGAGTTGTCCGGCGCACATTTCACGAATGCAACCGACGAATCCGTTGCAAATCACCCAAGTCCCTACTTTGTAGCCGCGCTGGCTATCAAACTCTTCAAAGTCAACCACTGTTTTCATCGCACTTCCCTCCAACACAATCCACCTTATACGTACTAAGTAAATCTGTCAAGAGAATTCTGATTTATTTTCAGAGAGCCGCAAAAGACAATTAGCATTGTGCTGGTCATCACCCGAACCACTACAGATTGTGGTATTGACAAGCGCCTTAGAATAAAACCTACGAGCGATGGTTCAAAGCAAACTCAAACCGCAACCAGTTCGGCCGCACGCTTCCATTCCAATCACCAAATGCCCACCAAACGCGCACGGGCCGAAATGGAAAGCAGTTGCCTCCATGAAGACGTTCCGCGAGCTTCAGTCATTGCGAGTATCTGATTTCAGGCCCAAGACTTGACAAGGTGTGGCATAATTATCTCGGTGTGTGTTTCACGATTCGCGGGCGTAGTTGATACCTGCGTCCGCGTTCTCTCTATGACGAGCCATGAAAACCAACACGACCCAGCCCGTCCAGATTCACACGCTGCTCCGCGTCCAGACCCGCAAGCAGCCGCAAGCGATCCCTGTCTTCCAGGAGCATCTGGGGCGGTGGGTGAGAGCGGCGTAGAGCCTTCGATTTACGAGCTTATGGAAGTCGGCCAATTGTTTCCAACCTTCGACGCAGGCGGAAATATCAACGGTGTGGTCCGAATCGTGTCAAAGGACTATACGAACGACGAAAAACTGCGCTTTGTGCTCAGGAGCGCCTGATGCCAGCCGGTCGTCCGACTGATTATCGGCCTGAATACATAGAGCGCGCTAAAGAAATGTGCATTAGCGGCGCTACAGACGCAGAACTTGCTGAAGAATTTGATGTTAGCGTTACGACTCTCTATAATTGGCGAGCTAAATACCCGGAATTTCTGCAAGCCTTAAAGATTCCCAAAGAGATTGCAGATAATCGAGTTGAGCGTTCTCTATTTGAGCGAGCTACCGGCTACACGCGTGAATCAGTCAAAATATTCTGCAGTAAAGACGGTGCGATTACTCAAGTGCCATTTCTTGAGCACGTTCCTCCCGATCCAACATCTATGATCTTCTGGCTGAAGAATCGCAAGCCGGATCAATGGCGCGAGAAGTCAGAGCTCGAAGTAACCGGCAATCTAGCCGAAACCATCGCCGAGGCGCGCAAACGTGCCCGCACTCCTGACTGAGACCGACCTTCGTTCTGACATTGCTTCTTACTCGCGCGATCCGCTCGGCTTCGTGCGCTACGCCTATCCGTGGGGCAAGCCTGGAACATCGCTTGAGGATTCAGAAGGCCCGCACATCTGGCAAGCTGACATGCTCACGGCGATTGGTGAGCATTTAGAGTCTGCGGAATGGGCCACACCGCTTCAGATTGCCGTCGCTTCTGGTCACGGTATCGGTAAGTCAGCAAACATCGGTCAGATCGTCAATTGGGCGATGAGCACGTGTGATGATTGCCGCGTTATCGTGACAGCCAACACTGGCGATCAGCTCAGAACCAAGACGATTCCAGAGGTCAGCAAATGGTTTCGCTTAGCTGCTAATTCTCACTGGTTCGATGTCGGAACGGAAACAATCAAGATACTCGATAAGCGCCACACGAAGAACTGGCGTTGCGATTTCCTGACCTGGAGCTTGGAGCGTCCCGAATCATTTGCCGGCCTGCACAACCGCGGCAAGCGTATCGTCGTCATCTTCGATGAATCTAGCTCTATTCCGCCTGAAATCTGGGAAGTTGTTGAGGGAGCTTTAACCGACGAAGATACCGAGATCATCTTCATTGCTTACGGCAATCCAACACAGAACACAGGCCGGTTCCGTGAGTGTTTCGGCAAAAACAAGCACCGTTGGCTGACCAGGCAGATTGATTCACGCAACGTCGAGGGAACCAACAAAGAGCAGATAGCCAAATGGATCTCGGATTACGGGGAAGACTCTGACTTTGTGCGTGTTAGAGTCAGGGGCGAGTTTCCGCGTGCTGGAAGTGCTCAGTTCATTGCATCCAATGTTGTGGCTGAGGCCCGCAAGCGCAACGTAGGCGATCAAGACAAGGCTTACAAGATACTGAGTTGCGATGTAGCGCGATTTGGTAATAACCAGACTGTCATCGGCTGGCGGCAAGGGCTCAGAGCCAAGATCACCGACAAGATGCGCGGCAAGGACACGATAGAGACCGGCAAACAGGTCATCATGCGCATCATCCTCGAGCGGCCAAGGTCTGTGGTCATTGACGGTGATGGCATCGGCGGCGGGGTTGTGGACTACGTTCGAGCTTATCTGCCTGAAGCGTGGAAAGCGGCTGGGCTAGAATGCTTTACGGATCGTAATCACATCATCCAGTTACCGAAATGGTTCCACTTGGAGGAGTTTCACGGCGGGACAGGCGCAAGTGACTCGTTCATGTACTTCAACCGCAGGGCTGAGGTTTGGGGAAAGATGCGGGACTGGCTGTGTACGGGTGAGATACCGGACGATCCGGAGTTAGCTGACGAACTGACCAGCCCTGAATATTACCACTCAAACAAGAACCAGATTCAGCTCGAGAAGAAAGAGGACATGGAGGCTCGAGGACTGTCTTCTCCCGACAACGGTGATATGCTGGCGATGACGTTCGGCGTGACGCCTGCGGCTAAGACGCGCGATGAGGCGTTGATCGAGGAAATCGCGGCGACTACGGACCCGATTGAGCGGCATTTCAAGCGACTGAGAGAGACGGAACGGCGCGAGAAGGCAAAACAACCCTTGCAATATTGGGAATAGGGTTTATCATGTGTGCGATGACCTTCCGTGACCGAGTTCGCAAATGGCTCAAGCTGGATGACCTGGCTACCACGGCCCAAGTGCAAGCCTCTGAACTTCGTCACAAGCAGCGTTCTAAAGCGTCCCATAACGCCCAGATGGGTATGCTGAATCGCATCGAGCAGAGGCTTATTAACGAGCACATCGGCGGGCAGCCGCGGCAGAATGGGCAATCCTATTCAATCCCTGTTCTCGATTGGGACACGGTGCAGCAGATAGCCTTACATGATCTTGAGACGAATCCGCAAAAGGAGCAATAATGGCATTTAACTACCCGATTGGCAGTCAAGGCAAGCCCGAAAAGAAGCCCATGGCGAAGCAACCCAGCCCCGCCGTAGCCGAAGAGGAACCGCAGGGCGAAGAGGGCACGGATTCGCAAGACCCGCACGAAGTAGTTGCGGAGCACGGCCCAGCTACTGATGTGCATGTGCATCACGAGCACGCCACCGGGCAGCATACGGTCGAATCTGACCATGAAGACGGTCACAAGCACAAGTCTGAGCATGGAAGTTCCGGGGAAGCGCATCAGCACGCGACTTGTCTCGGCGGCGAGTGCTCTTGCGGAGCAATGTAAACGAGGTAATCCATGGACTTTAAGATGAAGGGTGAGGGCGTGGACATTGGTGCCACGCTTCAGGAGATAGACCGGCGACTGCTCGCCATCGAACAGAAACTCTGGCCTCCTCCGGCTGACGGATCGGGTACAGAGCGTTACGATCACTGGACGCAGCATTCAGACGGCAAGGACTATCCTGGCTCTTACGGCGTGGGGCCATTGAAACCGTTCGCTGTGACGGACGCAGAACGCACGCGGGCCAACTGGACGCCTGATCCTCCCAAGAAGGCTTGATGGAAGGCGTGACACACAAACTTGAACACGAATTAGTGCGGCTGATTAAGCACGTTCTGCGGCTGCTCGAATCTCCACACGGAACCGCGTATCAAACAGGAGTTTTTATGGCAATCGGCAGCATCGCACCGGGTACAACCGGACAATTCGCGGGCGTAATCCAGTTTCCTTCTGGTGTTACTGCGCCCACTGGCTACAATCCAACACTGACATGGAGCTCGTCTGATGATTCGATCACATTCGCTCCCGCAACCACTGACGCGACCAATGGCGCAGTGCCTCTCGCCAATCAGGTTGTCGCTTCGGTTCCGAGCAGTGACACATCTACCTCAGCGCAGGTAGCGTTCAGTTTCCTCGGCACAGATGGCGAAACGGTTATCAACTCGAACGCCGTGTCATTTTCCATTCCACAAGCGCCTCCTCCGCCTCCATCGGAACCAACAGGAGTCGCTTCGCAGGTGGCCTGATGCCGTACCGCTCAGAAGCTCAAGCTGGGTACTTTCACACACACAAAGCCCAGCTTGAGCGTCAGGGCGTCGATGTGGACGAATGGGACGCTGCGACGAAAGGACGGCACCTGCCGAAGCGTGCTATGCACACAAAGACTGTGAATCTAGGCAGCAAGGGCAGTTTCAAAGAGAAACCCGGCGCCCTGCACGCGATGTTGCATGTGCCGCAAGGCGAGAAGATACCGGCCAGCGATCTCAAGTCCAAACCCGGCGATTCGCCATTGCTAAGACGGCGCAAGGCGTCAGCCAAAGGGTTCAAGGCGATGCATCATGGGGGTTGAGTGAGCAAGATCCACCTTAAATCAGAAAATCCCCGCCATTTCCTATCGGACTCCAGCGGCGATCTGTACGAGGTAAGTAAGGAAATTGCAGATCAGTACGCCAAATTCTGTCCTCGTACGACGGCAACCGTTGACCGCGTGGACGTGGAGAACAAAACGATCTGGTTCACTAATCCGCTACCCAAGGAAGTGAAGGCGGATGCCTGAAACCACGCTGAACCCTCCTATGAACGACGACGAAGAGGCTGAGCCCACCGGCCCGCGTCTCACTCCTCTTCAATTCCCGCAAGGCTATACCCCTGGACGCATTACGCCCTGGATGTGTTCACCTGAACCTATCTACGGTCCTGAAGAGTTGGGCGACTACATCTCCGCCATCGAAACCATGACGGAGAATGTGAACAAGTGCGATGCGGCGGCGCGTATTTGGGAAGTGCTGCAGGCGTGGGAAATGAGGTTATTTAGGCGCAATTATCAGTTCTTGAATGTGGGCTGGAAGGGCTGGGGAATGTTTGGGGGTTCATCAGGTTCAAGCGGCGCTCAATCCGTGATGGCTGCCGGGAACGCCATGAAGCTGTTCTCATGCAACGTATTCGGCACGCGGCACAAAAAGATTACAGCTTTACTGTCGCGCGAGGTTCCCGGTACTACCGTGGTTCCTGTCGATGATGAAGACCCGATGGATCAGGCCGCGCAGGAAGAGGCTGAGAAGTTTCTGAAAGTGTTTCTGCATCAGGCCAATTTGAAGCATACCGTTACGCGCTCGGCAGGTCTGATGTGTACGGATGGACGCGTTGGGCTGTTGCTGTACACCGTGGCCGATCAGACACGCTGGGGCACGGAGATGCCGAATCGCAAGGAGGCTGTTTATGGAGAACCGGAAGCAAGTGGAGTTTCGCCCGAAACTGAGCTTGACGATGGGCAAGGAGGCGAAGGACAAGAGCCCGAAGGCGCTCTATCGGGCCAATCAAACAGTCTTTCGCTGGATGATGAATCAATGGGGTCCGATTCCGGTGAGCAACCCGCAAGACGCGAAGTAGCCTTTGTCGGCGGCAAGCTGGAGTGGAAAGTCCCTCTCATGGCCGACGAAGAGGACGAGATGGGTTGGTGCCGCTATCAGCATGAGGTCTCGGTCAACAAACTCAAAGCGCAGTATCCTTGGATCAGGGATAAGATCGCCGCAGGCGGGAATGTCGGTGGAATGGACCAGATCGACCGATTGGCTCGTATCAACGTCCGGCTGGCTGTGCAGGCTTCGTCAAGCTCTGGTGAGGCGTACAAGAACGATTCGACGGAGACCGTGACGTTTTACCGCCCCAGTGAGTTTGAGGGCATTGAGGACGATGACATTCGTGCTCTATTCGAGCAGACCTTCCCAGATGGATTGGAAGTTTGGCACGCAGGTGGTAATTTCGCATTCTGCCGCAACGCAAGAATGTCGAAGCATGTGAAGTTCATTCATCCAGGACCTGGTGATGGGCAGAATCGGGAAGCATTGCTGACGAATTACCTGCCACTACAGAAAGTCCTGAACGCGAATATCTCGCTGATTGACCGCATTCACAGGAATGCCATCGGACGCCGTTTCGTCGCGGAACCCTACATCGACAGCCAATTGATGAATGGTCAGTCCAATGATCCGGCCAAAGCCACTGCAATTGCCTTTGACACTTTACCACCCGGCACGAAGATCAGTGACCTAACTGGCGTCGAGAACGTCCCGCAGCCCAATGATGCTATTTTCCAATTTGTGCAATGGCTGATTCAGGGCGGTCCCGAAGCGATGGACGGCGGATCACCGGCAGCTTTCGGGGAGTCGGACGACTCGCAGGATCAAGGTGTATTCAAAACCACGAGATTGAAGAGAGATCAGGCATTACAGGTGTTTTCTCTGCCTTGGGGAGCCCTTTGTGAGGGTGTTTGCGCGATTTCGCAGATGGCTGTTGAATCTGCGGCTGAAAACCGTATTGCGGACTTCTCTGCATCACTGCCGGGAGAGAAAAAGCTGAAAATTGAGTTGTCTAAGCTACAGGGAAACGTATTGGTGCAGCCAGAATCCCTCGAAATCCCGCAAACGATGGCCGAGCAAGAAGAAGAGATGACGGAGTTGCTGAAGGACAGCGCGAACGTCGCTCTTTATCAGCAGATCATGCTCGACCCGCGCAATTTAGCTGTTTTTTCGCGGTTCCCGTCGCTCAAAGAGTTGAATATCCCCAACGCCGATCAGGTTGAAGCGCAACAGGGCGAATTTGAGATTTTGATGCGGTCTGGGCCGATCCCGAATCCGCAATTAGCGCCCCTGCAGCAGCAATTACAGGCGATTTTGAGCCAGATCAAAGAAGGCGAAACGCATCCCGAAGCACAGACGCCAGAAGGCCAGCAGGCGATGCAGGCATTGCAGCAGCAGGCCCAGCAGCTCGCACAACAGGCTCAACAGATGCCGCCGCTCATCTCGACTGTGCAACCGTCGCAGGACAACAGCGAGAATCACATGATCCACGCGGCGATTACGCTGGGGATGCTGACGAGCCCGACAGGACGCAAACTGAAGCACGGCGATGAGGATCAGCAGCAGATTTGGCAGAATTTAAAGTTGCACTGGCAGGAGCACATGGCGATGCTCAAGCAGTTGCAGCCGCCGAAGGAAATGGAGTTCAAGGGCTCAGTGAGCATCGACCCGAGCAAGTTCCCACCCGAGGCGCAGACGGAGATGTTTCAGGCGATGGGCCTGCAGGTGCCGCCGTACGCACTGCAACCGCAGGAACAAACACACGAAATCCGGCAGACCAAAGAAGGCGTGGATGCTCAAGGCGTACCCGTGAAACAGGAAGTCTCTGTCGTGGGCAAACCTTTGAACTGATTTAACTTGTAGGAGACAATTCTTGGAAAAGCCTATACCGAATGCCCATCTCCACGGATATGAGCCACCTGTTGGAGCACCGTACCCAGTTGGCGGAAATCGAACGCTGTTTCTCGTCGGTATCGAATTTCTGACGCAGGAAGAATGCGATGCCTTCATTGAAGCGATGAAAGATGAAGAGGAACAGCCTATGCAAACCATGTTCGCAGGAAGGCCGCTCAAGATTACAACCGAGGTTGATCTGGGATTCCTGCATGTTCATCCCGAAACACTACACGTTTGGGGAATGCTGCCAACTGGCGTGCGTACAGTAGACGGTAAATATGTAATCTTGAAGGATCACAGCTAGGAGACAGAGACATGGAAATTTCATTTTGGGTAGCTTTACCGCATTTCACAATCGAAAATCCAGATCAAATAACGACTGGTTTAGTCGTTGCGGTATCACTGGCCCTAGTTTGGGCGGTACTTGGGACGATATTTTCAAAGGAGACATGAGGCATGGCAGACGGATCATTAGTACTCGAACCATTGGAGACAGACGTAGACGGTGGCCAGCAAGACGGCGGGGATGGTGAGCAATCCACTGATTCTCAAGGGCTGGCTGGCAGCCAGCAGCAACATCAGGACGACCCCTATTCCTCTAAAGCCAGCCGCGAGTATTCCGCGTGGCTCAAGTCCTTGCGTGATTCTGGCGACCCGGTAGCGGCCAAGTTTGCGCGTCTCGCCAAGGATAATCACGGCGCGCAGTTTGCCCTGCGTCAGCTCGATCCCAAGGGCATTGACGGCGTGCGCGAGCGGTATGCGTTGATGGATTCGGTGATTCACACCGATCCGGAACGCGGAGAGCTGCACGGTGCGGAAGCAATCGCAGCCATGCAGGATGCCGTGCGCGAATACGCCGAGATTGATGAATTACTGGCGCAGGGTGATCCGAAAGCGCTTGAATCGCTGGGTGACGACTTCAATGCAGGGCTGGCGAAGCTCGCGCCCACGATCCTTGACCGCATCAAGGGCTCCGATCCTGAAGGTTATGCCGCCGCAGTCCTTCCTCACTTCGTCGATGCGCTCTCTAAGTCCGAACTCGTCTCGAATTTCAACGCCATGGTGGACGTACTTGAGGAAAAACCCCCGTCGTGGCTTACGGAGCAGCAAAAGACTGCATGGGCAGCCGATCAGCAGCGCAAAGTCGTTCAGTTGGCCGCTGGAATGGGAACCTGGCTCAATGCGCAGGCGCGCAAAGCTCAAGAACTGCCAAAACCGGGCGAACCGGGTAAGCAGAACGGCACCGGTAAGCAATTCCCCAATGAAGAGCAAACCTGGCGCAAAGAACAGCAGGAGTCGCATTGGAATACCAATATCACGCCGAAACTGGACGCACACGCTGCGGCGCGGTTCAATGAGCTATTCCGGCCCTACGCCACGCGGTTGAAACTCGATCCCCCGACTGCCAAAGCGCTCATGGGCGAGTTCTCGAAGCGGGTTGCGGGACAAGCCGCGAAGGACAAGGCGTACATCGGTCAGATCGGGCGTTATCGGGCGATGCGAAATCCTGATCCCGCCACGGTAGTCAATTACGCCAAAGTGAACTTCGATAAGCACGCGAAGTCAGTCATGGAAGCGCTGGTCAATGAGCGCTACAAGCCCTTCCTGAACGCGAAGGCGCGTCCGGCTGCTCCTACCAACGGAAACGGCGCACCGCCGGTCCGTGGCGTGCAGGATGTGTCCACGAAGCCAGCAGATGGAACCTATGATCCTCGCGCTCGGAGTCTGGATGAGATTCACGCGAAGATTTTCCATTTGAATAACGGAAAGACTGTGCGATGGGTGAGGGGTTGACAATAGGGTTTATGATGGTTGGTAGCAAATAAAGGTTCGTGTCCCGGAGTCCCAGGCCCGGTCCAATAAGGGGTTAGCCCGCGAATCCTTATCAATGAGACACACAGCAGGAGTGCGCAACGCACTGCCTGACTTCATTGAATGAGGGATTCCCATGCCGTTAGCCACAGAACTAGCAGTAGAAGCCATTGAGCTTGAGGCGTTCGTTGAGGAGATTCCCGATCTCCAGGCGCACTTCGATAAGCTCCAGACGCGCCTTGAAAAAGGCGGCAAAAAGATTCAGTGCAGCTTCAGTACCAACCGTGGTGGCGTGCAACGCGCTCCATTCTGGGCTGGCACTCGCGTGCAGGGCGGCGCTGGCATCCAGCAATTCGGCCTCGGCACATCAGCACCTATCGGCGGCGATACTTCCGCCGCGCCCTACGTTCCCGCATGGGGCCGTGGCACCGGTTCTCAGTTCGTTTCGATGTGCGCCTCGCCGGTCCGCTTCGTCAATGTCTGCGAAATCTCCAACCTCAGCCAGTACGCCACAGACGGCAAGGAACGGGGTCTGGTCAAGTTCTCCCGCGAGGAGATGGACAAATCTCTCCTGGCGTTCGACAACGGCGTTGAGGGCATCCTGAACCGCGACGGTTCAGGAACCATCGACCAAATTCCGCTTTCCGCGACCATCACCACAGGCGGATCGGGTGCACAGACCTCCATCATTGCCGGAATCAACACCGCTGCTTCGTTCGTCGATCAGCAGCAGGTGCAGTTCCTCTCTGGCGTCGGTGGGACGCTGCGGGGCGGCGCTGGTGCTACCGCAACCATCAGCTACGTCGATCCGGTCACCCAAACGTTGTTCTTCTCGACGGCGCTTCCCTCTGGAACCGCTTTGGGCGACATTATCGTTGTCCAAGGTGCCACTGGAGCAGCGGGTTCAAGCGTCTACGGCAAGGATTACTGGATTCAGAACGGCAACGTCGGCACTTTCGGCGGCGTGAACATCGCCACTTACCCAAGCCGTTTCTCGAGCCCGACCATCAACTTCGGCGGGTCTGGAACTATCGTCAACTCGACCGCGCAGCGCGTGCAGTCCATTCGTATGCGGGCGATGGGCGATGATTTCGACAAGAACGAGAAATGCTTCTGGTACGCCAATCCACAGCAGGGTGTTTCTTTGGCCGGAAATTACTACAACCCCGGCTACACCCGTCTTGACGAAGGCGGCAACGAGAAGGTGCCTGACGTAGCCAAAAAGCACATGCAGGATACCTGGGCCGGCGATGAGATCGTGTGGAGCTCTACTGCCGAGCCTTCCCGCATGGACCGCATCGTGCCGGATGCCTTCACGTTCGGCGAATTGTTCCCCACGCGACTGCATGAGTGGACGCCGGGTAACCCGATTGCTGCAGTGCCGACAAACGACGGAAGCGGCGCAAGTAACGCAATCGGAACGACTTACTACGATTCTCAACAATTTGCATATGAACGGGCCTTCAATATTCTCTGTCCGGAAATGCGTCAACAGTTTTTTATTCAAGGACTTCCGGTTCCTGCTGATAGCTAGAAATGTTTCAACAAATGTGTTAATATGAGGCTATCTCGAAAGGGGTAGCCTCATGGAAACAAAGAAATGTCCTGATTGCGGAAAGGAAAAGCCGCTTGATCGTTTCGGAGCTTACAACCCGTACTACTGCAAAGATTGCCTCAATGAACGGCAAAAGGACTATCAGCGAAAGAAACGTCAAGAGCATCTGGCTGCAAATCCTCCTACCGTTAGGACGAGCAAGCCTTGCACGATGTGCGGAATCGATAAGCCGTTGGAGCAATTCAACTTCGTCAACAAAGAACGAAATAGGCGCTCTTCATACTGCAAGCCCTGTCAGGGACAACGCGCCTACGATGATTTCAAGCGGCGCGGCGATCCTAATCGTGAAAGACTCAAATATCGCTGCAATAAATTCGGCACGACTGTCCAGTGGTACGATGGCGCACTCAAGGAGCAGGACGGGAAATGTGCAATCTGCCAACGTCCTGAGACTCATGCTGTGCTTAAGGGCGGAAAGGTACGCAGATTGGCTATCGACCATTGCCACAAAACCGGGCAGGTTTGTGGGCTTCTCTGCTTTCGCTGCAATACCTCAATTCGGCAGATCGAACTCAATGGTTCCGGCTGGGCAGAGCGAGCGGTTGCTTACCTTTCTAGACACGGACGCCTATAACCTCCCACCGCGGGGCGGCGCGTAATCCGCCCGGCATTTTGGAGACATGAGACATGCAAGAGACATTCCCACGCAAGCCGTTGCTAGACCGGATCATCGTGCGGGAAATACCCATTGCTGAGTATTACGAGCAGCCGAAAGAGGGCGACGTAGGTTACGTCCCTCTGGATGGCAGCGAAGTAGGTGCAGCGGCCTTCAAAGAGAAATCTGATCGCGGCGTCGTGGTTGCCGTGAGCGACAAGGTGGATGATGTTCACGTTGGCGATACAGTTTTCTTTGACGAGTTCGCGCTCTGTGATCCCGTGTTCCTGAACCCGGCGCACAAGAACCGCAGCGATTTGCCGAAATACTGGCAGATGCGGGTAGCGGATTTGAAGGGCGTACAGGTTCCATCTACATCGCAGGTGAATGAAATCGAGTGCGCGTGTTGCGGGGACAAGATTCTAGCGCAGCATCAGTGCTTTGCGGTGACATCCCGTGTGTGAATGCCCTCCATGGTTCCAGGACGCACTGACCCGCATTGGCGGCACGAACCATTACGGCGAGTCCATCTTTAAGATCGTCTGGTCCACCGAACCGCAAATGACCATCGGCGGACGGTGGAAGGATGGTTTTGAAGGCTACAAGCGCGCGCCTTTGATCCCTGGTGAGCCGTGCTGGGCTTTACTGGTCTGGGAGCCTGCTGAGGTAGCAGGAGGGTCTTACGAATCGTGGCAGCGTGATTTCTGCGATGAGGAGACTGGTTTACTGCAGGTGGGCGGCTATCCCAAGTACGGAGCTTACCGCGTTCTGCAGAAGTTTCTGCATCGGGAGATTGAGCAGCAGGCGAAGGAAATTCAGCATTTCTCTTGGATTAAGGATAAAGAGAGAAATGTAATGGTTCCTTTCATTGAAAGAGAATTTTTGCAGGCCCAGAAGTTGAGAAGTTACCGCATGGAGCCGTGCGGATTCATGCTCGACGTAATGCTTCCTATGTTGATGGCGTGGCGTAGATTGTCGAACGCGCAAAAGACTGCAGCATTAAAGCAGCAGGAGCAAGAACGCAAGGATGCACACAGCAAGCGCGCGAAGGACGCAAGAGACGGTACCCGACTCAGCAGAACTTCACGGAGTTCTAGGCTCGTGCAGAACCGGGTTGAAGTAATCGAACGGGGTATGAGACAGGCAATGGCCGCGGCCTCACAATGGGGTCTCGGAATCAGACTGGAGACATAAAATGGCAAGTTTCAGCAATTTGGGGTTTGACGACCCAAAGACAAGAGCCGCCATGCGCGGCGCAAACCAAGAGAACTTCAACACATTCTTTTCCAGCCACGCCATGCGTGAACCGAAGAGGATGATTTACATTCACACCGTCGCGCGAAAAAGCACGATCACGACCAGAATCCTTTTCCCTCGTCTGTATCTGCGTGGTTGCGAGAGCGGCGAGCGGTATGTGACCTGCTGCTCGGTTCCAGATCCCATTACGCAGGGTCGTCCGGATCAGGAGAATGGTGGGGTTCGTCTTGATGAGCACGATGGTTGGCGGGCTGTGATTGATCTTCTGAATCCCCGCAACTTCAGCCGCGATCCGTTTCTCGGTTCCAAGAACCCAGACTTTTTTGCTAACCGAGCTGGCACGAATCTTATCGCAGAGGGTTTTTGGCCATCCCTGCATGAGAAGCCGCCAGAGGATGAAATCAAGGTTGCCGAGCGAAATCGCGATGCGCATTACCGCTGGCTGACCAAGGAAGCGACTCGCCTTGCTGCTGTTTCGACCAAAGACCTCAATGAATTCTTACAGACCTATCCCGATACGCATATCGCGATGGATGGTCTCGGACTTTCGGCGACCTGGCACACCCTGAATGTGGTCCGTCAGAGCTGCCCGAATTGCGGTGATGAAATCAAGGCGAACGTAGCTTTTCATCGTTCGAGTGTCACGGAAAAACTCTGCGTGATTAACCCCAAGGAAGCCTATAAAGCGAAGGCGATCACGAAAGAGGAATACGAGGAATTAACGGGCTTGGACGAGAACGACAGCGTTCAGGTAAAGCGTGGTCCTGGCAGACCACCGAAGAATCAATAGTCTTTGAGGGGCGCAGGCTGCGGGGCTTTTGGTCCAATGTCTCGCTGAGGGTTTTCGCAGCCTCCCTCAAAGTAAGGAGCAGTGATGCAGGCAGCAGTCGGCGGGAATGTCAGATATGCCAACCTTCAGAGTATCGCTGACCTCTTTCGCTTCTACATCAACGACACGGCCAACAATACCGGTGGTTCCGGTACGGGAACAGGAAATCAGGCTGGACTGATCATGCCTAATTCCAATCCTGACTTGACCGTTTTGATGGACGCCGCGATTTACGAAGTGTTCTCCGATCTCCGTAACGTTGGCGATCCAGAGCTGATCCTCGATAACTACATCCTGACCGGAATCCCCGCGCTGACGATTCAAGACCCGACTGTGCAGGTTTCGCTATCTTATGCGGGATTCTTCAACGGCTACACGTGGTCGAATGCGTGGAAACTGCCTATCGGTCTTACGCGCATGATTGCGATGTGGGAACGTCAATCGGGAACGATGAATAGTTTTCAGCCCATGGTCAATCCTCCAGCGGGGATCGGCGGGGGATATCAAGGAAACTACATGGGCTCCTGGGAAATGAGACAGGGACAAATCTGGATGCCTGGGGCGATGCAGCTTGTCGATTTGCGGATGCGTTGCCGGATTGGGTGGCCTGCGCCGATCTGGTCGAATAATTTGGATTTTACGACGACATACGTTCCGATTCTCGATTGCGGTAACGCTGTGGCGGCGAAAATGCGGTTGCTATATTCGACGAGATTTGCACCTGAGCAATACCCTCTCGCGATCCAAGAGGAAAAGCGTTTGATGGACAAGCTAAAACTCGAAACTGTTCGTGCGATGCAGGCACAGGAAAACATGCGTCAACCATTCGGCGATGAAGCCACTGCCGACTTTAACATCGCTTGGAGTTGGATGTGAAATTAATTTTCTGGGCTGGTAGATGGTTTGAATCTCTCTTTCCACAAGGGAAATTTACACGAATGATTTATCGAACGACAAATCGAATAGTAGGAATACCACAGTAGGGCGAGGAGCCTGAATAACCTTAACTGTTTCCGAGGAGGAAACCATGGCCGGTAATGGAATCGTACTTTTGCAAGTTTCAGAATTTACCCTTGCGGGCATAGATAACACGCGCCGCAAGATAATCGTCGAAGGTCAGGCCATCGTGGCCGAGGCTGTCAACTCACTCGCTACTCTGACCATCGTTGCTGGTGGCAGCGGGTGGGTCGCTAATGACCTTTTCACGCTTCCAGGTGGTACGGGGGGCGTTGGCAAGGTCGCCACGGTGACTGGCAGTGCGGCGGCTACCGTCTCAATTTCATCTGCTGGCTACGGCTATACCGCGGCCACGGGCGCAGCGGCAACGGCTGTGCTTCCCTCTTCCGGGACTGGTCTAACCATTACGACCACCGTCACGGCGGGCGCGGCTCCCATCCTCATCACTGGCTGGAAGATTGTCTCGAATGTTCTGACGTTCACCGCGGCCAATTCACTGACCACGGGGGGTGGACAGGCAATCACCGTGACCGGATTTACAGGTGCAATGTTCTATTTGAACGGAACCTACACCACTTCATCGGCCACGGCGACCACGATTGTCGTTCCACTGACTGCACCGAATGCTTCAGGGACGCAATATGCTCTGGCGGTCCTCCAGCCAAACTACACAACTGGCGGTCTACCGATCAGCTACAACTTTATCGGCGTGAACGGGACATCAAGACCTATCGCTGGGATTGGGCCGCTCTCGACACCGAATCCGATCCAGTTCACCACAATGGCGGGGTCGGCGTTCAATTACGGCGTGAATGTCACAGGGACACCGAACTTGATGAAGATTTCAAGCGGTGTCACTGAGGTATCGAACGGCGCGGCTGTGACTGCGGACACTATTCGGTTCCGGGCAGAGTTTGCAAATCAAGGATTCTGATGCACGGAACCTCGGCAGGCGCGCCCGTTGTCTTGAGTGGACTGGGAGGCTTGGTCACTTTAGCCAAGCCCGAATCCGTTCCAGAGGGCGCGTCTCCGCGTACTTACGATGGTGATTATGATGTAGGTGGCTGGAAGACGCGCGCTGGTCTTACGAATGTCTACAACACTGTCGATGCCACGATTGGGCCAAATGCGCCCACGTCAGCCAGTAGTTCCACGTGGAACAATCCGAGCAATATTCTGACCGCTCCAGGGTCTTATGCTTCATTCTCTCCGGTCAGTGCGATCAATTCGCTCATCATCAGCAATTTCGTATTCGATATTCCCACATCGGACAGCATTGCAGGGCTTTTGCTCTCGCTAAATGCTTACACAAATTCTCAGGCCAGCATCAGCGCACAACTGATGATCGGCGGCGTGCTAGTCGGGGTTCCGCGCGTCGTGGCGCTTCCGAGTTCTCCTGGGAGTATCACTTTGGGCTCGCTCACCGACTTGTGGGGCGCTTTCCCAACTCCTGCGAACCTCAATAGCCTGACCTTTGCCATTCAGATTTCAGCTGTAGACGTGGGTTTTGATCTGGCTACAGTTTTTGCCGCAGGGGCTACTCTCTCCGTCGCGGTGAGCACGGGAACGTCCAATTTCCAGTTCATTACGCCGTTTACCGCACAGAATGGCGATGTGAAGAACCTGCTTTTGGACGCCGATGGAAATTTTTGGGTTGAGGACGTAACGAACAATCCCGGCGTTTTGACTTTAGCAACCAGCGGCATCACGCCGGGGAGCTATCAGGTTGGGGTGAATGGACCTGATGTTGAATATCTGGCCTGCACGAACCTTTCGACAGGTTCAGATATGTCTCTGCAGTACACCCCAAAGTGGATTGACCGAATTACCCAAGTGGGACCGGGGGCCTCGCCGAACTTCACTCCCTTACAGGCAAGCACGGATACCTACGCCATTTCGACCATCACCCAACCCCCCGCGGTCACGGATGAATATGGGAACGCTTTTTATGGGGGAGTCTATTTCCTGCAATCTGCCGGGCCGGGGTCTACAACACCGGGAAACATCATCACGGTCTATTACGGGGATTCCGTTGCTGGAGGAACGGGGGCGCAGAATGCCGATCTCGTAGCAGCTTTTAATTCCGGTTATCCGGTGTACATCTACCTAACAGTAAGCGGAATTCCTGCGCCTTTCGGTCCTTTGACTGTTCAAGTGACGGCTGTGGGCGAAGCAAGTCCCCCAGGGCAGCCGCGGCAGTTCTATTACTTCACGTTCGTTACGACCTCAATTGCCTACACCTTCTACGCTGGGAGTGGTCACCCAAGCTATGAGGCGGCGTGGCAAAGGACTCTGGCGACCATGACGACCTCGGTTGCCGTGCCTGGGCTGACTGTCGGCAACGTCATCACGACAACCGGCGTATCTCCGAGCTCGTGGAATAACGTTTGGACGATCTCCCAGGCTCTCAATTCTTCCGCCATGGTCATCACAGAGACGGCAGTGACGAGCGGCGTGGCGACCTATACCTACGCTCTCACGGGAGGTTCTATGGCGGCTCCCGTAGCCGGGCAGCTCGTGACCATTACTGGGACGGACAATGCCAACGGAGCCTTAAATCTCGCCAATGCCACGATTGCGACGGCGACTGGTGGGAGCTCGGGAAGTTTTACCGTCGATGTGTCTCTTACGAGCAACTATTCAACGGTAGCGGAAGATGGTCAGGCGACTACCGCAGGAACGGAGTTTGATTTCGATCCCGGGGTCAATACCCTAGGAACCAGCACGAATCCGATCTATGGCAATGGAGCCGGGGGCACTCTGACTTTTGGTGGTCCAGCGGGTCAGTTTATCGCCACCGGCACCAAGCAGGGCGTCGTTTTCTTCATTACTCGAAACGGCTACTATACCTGCCCCAGCCCACCCGTCACTTTTACAATTCCATCGAACACGACAGCGATTCAGGCTACTCAAATCCCCATTGGACCGCCGAACGTGATTGCTCGAGGGATCGCTTTCACGGAGTCCGGCCAGAACGGAACACCAGGCGGCAATTTCTTCACGTATGATACCCCTGTTAATTACATAGTTAATGACATAACATATACCGCAACGTCCTTGACTATTAACGACAATGTGACGACCTCAGCGCAATTCTTCTTTACCGATTTCGTTTTAACTTCTGCGGAAGATATTGAGGACTATGGATATAACTTGTTCAATCAGATTGAGATAGGTGATCCGGGATGGATTGCGGCTTATGACTCCAGGAACTTCTACGGCCAGTGCTGGAATAAAATTCAGAACTTTGTAAATTTGAGCTTCGATGGAGGGTATTTACCGGCTACTCGTCTTGCTCCTCTGGGCTGGACACAGCCTGATGCTTTCGGTTCTCTCGTCGTGAGTCCTAAATTCGGGGATGCCTACTACGTCGCAAACAACGGGCTGAAACTGGCTATCACCGCAACGGCCATGACCAGCGGCACAGCTACCTACTCCTACGCCGGGACCAACAATCCATCTGCGGGCGATCCGGTGACGGTCACTGGCACTACCAATGGCAGCGGCGTTTTCAATGTCACAGGAGCCACAATCGCCACGGTGAATACAGGATCAATGACCTTCACGGTTACCGGGCTTTCAGGGACGTTCTCGAGCCAGCCTGAAACTGGAACCGCTTCTGTGACTGGTACTCTTCCCACCGCCGGTCTGATTTCGCAAAGTGCCTATCAGGACGTGTATCTCGAGCCGATCCTCAACAGCAATACGGCTTACTCAGTCAGGGTGACGGCTTCTAATCCTTCCGGGATCACGGGCGGAAATTTGGTAATTTCCTTGACCGGAAGCGGGATCGTCTATGGAACCTATACTCTCCCGCTTGCGTCAATGACCTCTGACTTACAGATTTTCACGGGAACCATTTTGGTAAACGAGTTTGCCGGAGTTGTGCCCCCGCTCTTCTCCTGAATGTCTACGCATCGAACCTTGCACCCGGTGCGGATGTGCTGATTGATCGCGTTGAATTGTATGACACCGCAATTCCGGTTCTCACAACCACAGTCTATGGTTCCTACGCAGGACTTCCAGAGCAGGTGGATGCAGTGACCGGGGAAGTCGTTTTCACGTCAGAAAACCAGCAACCCGTTAACGGTGCAATGGTCATGTACGACACGTTTTATGCTTTGAAGGGTTGGGGTGGAACGAATCCCGGAAGTTCTCTGTATTCGCTTCAGAAATCGTCCAATCTCGAGCCTGCGCAGTGGGATGAGCCGGAAGTGGCACAACGCGCCGGGGGAGCAATCGGACCCTTGGCCTTTGATCTTGGTGAGCAGTGGTTTTTGGGTGCTTCGCGGGCCGGACTTTATCTCTTCGTCGGCGGTCAACCCGGCAAGATTATGCAGGAGATCTATCAGGTTTGGGATGCGATCAACTGGCCTTACGGGAATACAATCTGGGTCAAAGTCGATCTCACGCATCGCAGAATCTATGTCGGCGTTCCGATGGCGACGCCTAATTTCTGGCTGCCTAATGCCCCTGTAAACGCAAACCCCACAACGCCGAATGTTATTTTGATGTGCAACTACCAAGGTCTCGACAGCGGTGAAGAATTGAAGTCGATGCCGCAGATGCACACGACGATGTTTGGGACTTTGAACGCTATTGACATGAGAAGGAAGTGGTCGATCTGGCAGATTCCTTCGCCTTACGGGAATTTCGTTTCGAGTCCCGACGACGTGGAGTTTTACATCTGCAACGGCAGAGGTAACTCCAAAGTTTACAAACTGGACGACTCAGCAGAGACGGATGATGGTCTGACGATTGACTCTCTATATTGCACTGCTGGGCTTGTGGAATTATCCAAGCGCGCACAAACGCAGGGAATCGGCAACTACAGGTTGCGGTGGTCGTATCTTGTCGCGGCGCTTCAGAGTCTCGGCAATATCGGTTTGACGCTCTATCCGAATCGTTTGCTCGGGCCGGGAGATTCAACGGTTGGCTATAACACGTGGACTGCGCCCGGAGGAATCACACCTGGGAATCCGGCGATGAATGACGCAGAAGTTCCGCTGAACTTCGCGGCCACGCGCACCTATTTCGAGTTCAGGGAGAACGACGGTCATGGCTTCACGTTGAGCAATCTTGTTCTTAAAGCGCGTGCTGATGTGTGGAACCAAATCAGAGGCAGGACAGGCGTATGAGTCTACCGGGCAATGACCTTCTCGCACTCATTGAGAATGAGAACCCGAAACTAGGGCAATATCTTCGCCAGTATCTCGTTCCGGCAATTCAGCGCACAGCCCAGAATGCCGCTGTGTCTCTAACGGGCCAGATCAAAGCTCCCGCACCTCCGGAGTCAGTGGCTATCGTCAAATCGGGCGAATACCTTCATGTCCAGATCAATCACACTGCGCCGATTCAGAAAGGCGCACGCTATATTACGACGATTGCGACCAATCCAGCTTTCACGAATGCGCCGATCATTAAGGATCACGCTTCCCGAGCTCCAGAGCCGTTTGTTTTGCCGACAAAGACCTCTGCAGGCGCAACGCAGAATTACTACGTGGCGGCACAGGTGCAATACCCCGGGGGACCGCCGTCTGCGCCAACTTATTACGGCGGCGCTGCACCGCTGGCGGTCACGATGGGGGGCAGCACGGAGATGGACTTGCTACCCGGAACAGGGTCGGGAACGGCGACTAACGGGGGTCAGGCGCTCGTGGGGCTTGGAAAAGCACAGGTGCGGTTATGACCTGTGATATATTCAATAAATGCCTACAGGTAAATGGAATAGAAAGCTCAAGAGTATCCTCGTTCCGATTGGTCCATCCATCGCTTATGTGCCACTCAGTCGTGGATTTTGGTCCATCATTGATAGGGAAAACGCTGAAATGGTGGGTCAATTCAATTGGACGGCTACTCTCAACGGCTCTGGGGTGCCGCGTGCGATTGGTCACGCCGGAAAAGGTAGAAGTTACTCGATCTACCTTAGTAGATTCTTGGTTTCAGCGCGGAATCTTGATGTGGATCACAAGAATGGGAATACGCTCGATAATCGCCTATCAAACTTACGGCCAGCGACCAGATCACAAAATTGCCGCAATAAGGGAGCTAGAAAAGGGCTTAAGGGGGCCTCATTCAATAAGGAAAAAAGGAAGTGGCGAGGTTCTATTCACATGAATGGAAAGTCTATTCACCTTGGCACGTTTGATTCCGAAAAGGACGCTCATGATGCATATTGCCGTGCAGCGGAGCGGCTTTACGGCGAGTTTGCGAGGTTCCATTGATCAGGGATTTATTGCCATCGGACATCCCCCAAATAAAAAAGATACACGAAGCGCAAGGTTTTTCGTATAATCTACCTGACCTTTCATCGCCACTGATCCTCACAAAAAAAGTGCGTGTGGAAGGTGGGCGAGTCGTCGGAGCGTGTTTCCTGCGCGTGACGGCTGAGACCTTTCTCGTAGTTACGGGAAGCCCGGTAGAAAAGGGTACGACTCTAATGGAGTTGAACCCCGAGATTCTGCGAGAGGCTTACGAGAAGGGGCTTTCCGATATCGTCTGCGTCGTACCCCCTGAAATCTCAGAGTCTTTCGCTCCTGTGCTTGCCCGCTTAGGGTGGCAGCATGACCGGGACTGGCCTATGTGGTCGAGGAGCACAAATGCGTAACGCAGTAGCGCAGGGCAATAATGCCTATAACAATTCGGTCAACACGGCGGCAGATTTGGGCGCGGATGCCTCTGGAATTAGCGCAACCCTTACACCATTTCTGACTGAAGAGATGCTTCACCCAGAGGGTCTGGGGCAATCAGGTATCGCCGCCGAGACAGGCGCAGCCATGGGGGGCGCGGGGGGCGCTACTGCAGGATTGACGGGCCAAGCCGTCCAACGGGCCGCAGCAAGCCGCAATGCCGGTGGCGTGAACGCGGCGCTCGATGCCATTGCGCGTGAGCGCACCAAGGCTAATGCGAACTCCTCTGAAAACATTGAAGCGGGGAATGAGCAATTAAAGCAGAAGCAGATGCAGGAAGGAGCGCAGGATCTTAACAGCATGTACGGCACCGATACCAGCGGAATGCTCAAAGCGGAGTCTTTGGAGCCCGAGGATATCAATGCTGAGACAAATGCCGGAAAATCTGGATGGTATCAGAATACAATCGCCATGATCAATGCGCTTAAGCCCGGCCCTGGTGGCGGTGGAGGGGGTGGCGGATAGATGGCTTCCGTTTGGGCACCGACGCAGACGAACGCTGGGCCTCCTCCGCCCGATCCCTCCGTGTGGGCGCAGCCTGATCCTGGCCTAGACCTTCATGCAGGATTAGCAAGGATATTTCCGCCTCCTCCGCAAGTCACGCTCGATCCTAATCCAGAGCATCAGATCGAAGGCCACGAGCAGAACAAACTGCAGAGGGATTACCAGAAAGACGCAAGCCCATGGGGAACGCCAGAGAATCATCCCGGCATCGGAGGGAAGATTGCGCACGTTCTATCGAAAGTAGGACAGATTGCTGGCGATGCCATAGAGCCCGGTCTGATGGCTAATATCCCCGGCACAGATCGCAACCGGCAGATGCAGGAAGGTGCGCTGGCGCGCGATATTTACACGGGCGAACAGGACGAAGCCAATCAAGCCCATCTCGGCGCGGAGACGGCGCAGGAGAATGAAACCACGAAGGAGATGCCGGGGAAAACGGAGAGCGAAGAGGGGTTGCAGAACGCGGAAACAGGAGAAGCGCAGGCGCGCGCTAAAGCGTTGACGAATCCTCCTGATGCCACTCCCGAAATTGGAACTTATCGTTCACTCGTAAAGATGGGCATGTCGCCATCTGAGGCGTTACAGGAAATTGAAAAAGATAAGGCGATGGCTCTGAGGCCGCAACAAATTCCGCCAGAGCAGCAGTACCTTACGGAGTATGTCAAAACCCATCCTGGATCGACGGTGGCGCAAGCGGAACATCAGTACATGCTGGACACGCAACGGCCCCCGCAAGCGCCAGCGGTGAATATGTTCGTTCCCGCTCCCGGTGGCGGCGAGACATTGCAGACGGTGCGCCCCGGTCAGACCGTGGCACCCGGAGCGCAGACGGCAGCAGGAGTAAATGCCGTCGATACGCCAACCACACAGCAACGGACGGCAGCGGGACGCGCTCAAACGGTCATTCAAATGGCTCCTGAAGTATTAAGTCGTATCGACAGTTTAGGGCCAAAATTGGGGCCAATCGAAGGAAATTGGAACGCCTTCATGCAGGGCAAAGTTGGAATGGATGATCCCGATTTTGCTGCATTGCGTTCCGATCTTTTGATGATGTCGAGCGCCGTGGCTCTTGCTCATGCTCAAGGCCGTTTGCCAGAGAATTTGCGCGAGGAGTTTGATAACGCAATTAACGCGCCGAAGCAGACGCCAGAGAATTTGAAAGCTACGATCAACACCATGATCCCTTGGCTGCAGCAGATGCAGAATCAGGCACGGCCTAATGCTGGTGAAAAACAGCCCACTGCGCAACCGCTAGGCGAAACTAGTAAGCCTGATGGAAACTACACGATGAACGGCAAGCAATATCGCGTTGAAGGAGGGAAGGTTTATGCCCACTAAACCAGATTTCCTCGCCGACGCGCAACCCGCTAGGGATGATTTTTTGGCCGATGCTACGCCAGCGGATCAGCCGCAAAGTCAATCTCCTGCGCCCGAAGGATTTTGGCATTCTCTGGGTGCGACCTTTGGCATCACACCGGAGGCCGCCGCAGGCGACCAGCAAGACACCATGCAACATCCGGTTCGGAGCGTGTTGCAGCACGCTTTTGAAGCCGCAATTCCCGCAATACAAATGGGAAAGGGTTTATATCAAGGCATCAAACGGGAATCTGGAGAAGCAGGACAGGCCGTCAATGCGTTGCGCGAAGGCAACCCATATTCTGCTCTTGTACACGGAGTCACAGCGTTGCCCTTCGTTGGACCGGCGATTGATCGCGGATCGGATCAGCTTGATCCCGGACAGAAATTGACAAAGGCTTCGTTTGGAACAGCGTTGGGAACAGCAGCGCAGGTTGCTCCTATGGTTCTTGGTGCTGCTGACACTGCGTTCCCTACACGACCGGGTTTGCCACCTCTCGGACCCGCGATGCGCTCCGCCGCCATTGGCGACCCAGACGCTGCGGCGCTTCGTGGTCTACGCGTGGGCGCAGGATCACCAAGAGCCATATCCACAATCAAGGCAATGCAAGGCGCACGGCCTTTCCTGCAAGGAGCGCAATCATTGGAGGATGTGCAGGCCCGTATCCCCGGCGCGAAGAGTGAGATTTGGGGGCCGTACCAAAAGACGATTGATGCCATTGGAGACAAGCCGGTCGATGGTCCTGATGGCCCAACGACAGTGCGTGAATTGGAGACAGAACGTCAGCAACTTTCCGCTATTAATCGCCAGTTGAAATCGAAGATTCCTAATCCAGAGGCGTTGAAGCTCGCAGAGCAAAAGGGCTTGAATCAGGCGCAGATGCTTCAACGCGAGCGCGCAGTGCAAAATGCTCTTGATCCCGTTCTGCGCGATGCGGGCATCCAACCGAAAGCGATTCGACAGGCATTCGGTCAAGTTTCGCAGATTGGCGAAAAAGTCAGCGGCAAAAGTACTCTCGCCGAGGCGAAACAACCGTATGGATTATCGAAGCTGCAAAATGTGAGTCTCACGAAGCCGTTGAGCAATGTCCCGCTTGCTGGAGATATTGCGCGCGACATCGCCGCCGGGCGTTATTGGTCAGCCAAACCAACAGATGTGGCCTTGCGTGAGGCGTTTCGTCCCAACGCGGCCAAACCTGATTTCGGTGCATACCAACCTCAGCGACAGTTAGGATCGGGATACCAATTTGGCGCGCCGCATCTCACGAAGCCAACCTTCACAACGCCCTCCCCCAATGCGCCACGGGGGTTCCTTCCACCGCAGGCGACGGAAGGCGAAGCACGACCTATGCTGCGTTACGCGCGGCCCTACCTCGAGCCAGAACCGCAAGGGATACGCACGCCAGCTCCACAGAAGAATCTTGCGCTTCCACCCAAGGCCTCCGCAGGAGAAGCCGGGCCTTATATCGCGTATCGTCCCACACCTCCGCCGGGTGAGATGACGCGCGTAATACCCTCTCGCCTCGAGCGTTTGAATATGCAACAAGGAGCGCCCTCATCGTCGGGCGTTCGTGGTCTTCTCCCTGCGCCTTTCGTGCCTACGCCGGAACCAGAACCAACCTTGGCGCATGTATTTCCGGCTGGGAGTGCATTTCGCGGAAATCCAGAAACCCCCGTCTATCCCCCGGGGAGCGCATTCCGTGCAAAAGTACCGAAGGGGTTCAATTTCGACGAACACCTAGAAGGTCTCTCAAAAGCGATGAAAAAGAAGGAGCAATGACATGCCCGCGTTCAAAAATTCACCGTTCCAAAAGCCGCAACTCTTACAGAAGGGTGTCCCTGCTTACCTGATCGGCTCCTTCTCGCAGAAGGTCGGCAATACGCACCTTGGCCTACTCACTGACGCCATAGCGTCAAACGTGGCGACGGTCACAGGCACATATCTGAATGGACCGCTGCCTGTGATCGGATCGCTTATTTCGATCATCAATTCGGCCAATTCATCGGGCGCGTTCAACGTGAATCGTGCCGTGATTACTGCGGTCTCCTATGTCGCGAGCACCAATATCATGACCATCACTTTCGCGCTCACGGGAAGTAATCAATCTGCGACTGCTGACGGCGGCACGATTGACATTGAACCCGCTGAGGTTCCGGAGTCGATCTCGGCAACCTATATTTCGCAGGCTGTGCTCGCACAAGCACCCGAGGGAGATTCGCAGTTCACGCTGCCGTATTCCGTCAACTTCACGACGCTTCCCACTTCGGCCACGGTGGATCTTCAGACTGCGATGAAAGCGAGTGATCCCTGGACCACGATTGTTCCTGGTATCGCAGTTGTAGCAGCAAGTGCGCAGACCATCGGACCGTTCGGGCAAGTGACACTGCAGCGCGGCTATCTCTATCGGTTTAACATTTCTGCGATCAGCGGTACCGCGGGTGTTGTTGCAAAGATTGGTTAGGTGAAGGATGTCTTTATCGAGGGATGACCGCTGGGTTGCAGACGCGCAGGGTAACGCTCTTGCTGGGGCGGAAGTGTATTGGTGTCTCCAGCCAGCCAGCACCTCCGTCAACCCACCTAGCCCCCTGGCGACTGTCTATACCGATTCAACTGGCGACACACCTATCGTGCAGCCGGTTCTCACGGATGGATTCGGTCACGCCTTCGCTTACATGAATCCCGATGTGCTGTACACGGTAGTCATTTGGCACCCGCTTTTCGGATACAACCCTATCGTGCTTCCCGATCAATCCATCGGCGGCGGCGGGGGTGGAGGGGCAGGTTTGACTCCGTTCGCTGGGGTTCCGCAAGGGGCGATCAACGGAACAAATCAGACCTTCATCCTCACGAACGGCGGGACGCCGATCGCTGACGCGACTCCATCGCAGGTTACCGCGTGGTTGAATATTCCATTGATTCAGGGGATCGGCTTTTCTGTGACCGGCAATGTTCTGACTTACGCCAGCCCGCCCCAACCTGCATCTGGCAGCGGACCCGCAGACGAAATCTATGCCCAAGGATTTTTCGTATGAAAAAGATACTGATAACCGCGCTTTTCTTGTTTTCTCTGCCCGTGCTGGCGCAGAAGGTCAACCCTAACACGCAAATTGGCTGGCCCACCAACTGCTCCGTTGCCGGGTATGTCTACAGTTATCAGGCGAGGACCTGCGTCTTGAACGGTTCTTCCTCCGGCACGGTCACCTCTTTTTCTTCGGGAAATCTCTCGCCTTTGTTCACGAGTTTTGTAGCTACCGCTACCACGACACCTGCACTTTCATTCACCCTGAGCACGCAGACCGCCTATACCGTTTTCGCAAATTGCACCAATGCAACTGCAGCCCCATCTTTTTGTTCGCTGATTGACGCGATGCTCCCTACGCAGGGTGGATTGACGCCGGGTAGTTACACCAATGTCAACGCAACAGTGAACGCGCAAGGCATCATCACGGCAATATCTAACGGATCAGGTGGCAGCAGTGGAATTTCTGGGTTGACAGCCGGGTATATCCCCAAAGCTGGATCATCGACCACCATCAACGCGAATAGCGCTCTGGATGACGGTGTGACAACTGCAAGCACGATCACATCGACGGAGCCGATTGCGATCACGGGCAGCACGCACGGGATTACGATTCCGGCGGGAACCGCGGTTTCGGGAGCTGCGAACAAAGTTGTCTACGCAGTCGATGCCACGAACGGTTACGCGGAGGTAAACGAAAACAATTCGGGTCTTTCGCGCATCTGTACGGCAGGCAATGCAATTTGTGGTAGTGGCAGCGGCAATATGAATGATGGCGGCGGTTCGACAACGGCAGGGTACTTCCCCATCACCAGCACCACCGCGCATGATTACACCGTGGACGCGAATCTTAATGATGGTCACACGGCAGCCAACACCTTGACTTATGCCGGAACCGGCGGAATCAATGCCTCTGCCGGTCCTGTGGAGGGCACAGCGGGCATTTTTAATTCGCCTTCTGCTAATGCGTTGTCGATCATCAACAGCGGAGCCAGTGTCGCGGTGTTCGACGAGAATAATACCTCGACCACACCAAAAACGAGCGTCTGCTATTTCCAGGCGATTCTATCAAGCAACACGGAAGATTTGTCGTGTAATGGCGCGACGCTAAGCCCACTTGAAACAGTTGCCACGTTGACGACATTCGCTACTAATTCGGGCGGTGGTAATACCATTAATGCCACGCAAATCAACGGCGGTTCTGTCCCAGCTTCTGCAAATGTTCTCGGCTCAAACAGCATCAGCCAGCCCATTGCAGCGACAGCCGCGCAGATTGTTGCCCAGATCAGCACAACAGCGGTAACGAATGCAACGAACGCTGCGAATTTGGAGGGTGGCGCAACGTACGCCATCCCGTATCAGCTTGGGGTTGGCAGCACCTCCTTCTTCGCAGCAGTTGACAATGCTGTGGTTGTCACGAGCAGCAGTGGCCTACCATCTGAAAGCACGACGCTGCCGAGCGGATTGACGATTCCAAGCCCTACGGTGACGGGAACCCTGACCGGCGCAGCGGCAAATTTCAGTGGGAATGTCAGTGTCGCCGGACATCTCAATCAGAGTTCCGCCAATGAGTTTGCAGGCAGTTGTTCCATTGCAGCCAGCGCAACCTCATGCACCGCCACGATTGCAGGAGCTTTTACTGGAACGCCGCTTTGCTTCGCAAGCGCGCAGAGCACAGGAGCTCTTAACAATGCAAATCTAATTGTGTGTTCACTTAGCGGAACGACTGTCACTGTGACCACATATTTGGCATTGAACAGCGATACGGCTCAGACGGTGGGTTTCCTGCTCATCGGTAATCCCAATTAAGGAGCAATCATGCTAAGAAAACTCGCGCTCTCGCTGTTCATCATTTGCAGTGCGGTCACACACGCGCAAACGATGGCCGCAGTTTATTATTCTCCCAGCGCCGGAGTGTGGCAACCACTCACATCTGCTGCCGCATTCGGGCAAATTTCTACCGTACCGCCCCTGCAAATCCAGGCATATTGCCAAGCGAGTGCGGGGGCACAGTGGTCCCCCTGTAGTTTTAGCGGAGGAGGCGGCAGCGGCACGGTTACCTCGTTCTCAGCCGGGAATCTTTCGCCGCTATTCACTACCAGCGTTGCGACATCAACCACAACACCGGCTCTGACTTTTTCCCTGTCGAATGCAGCCCAGAATTCTGTGTTTGCTGGACCGGCATCAGGCGGAGCTGGAACGCCGAGTTACCAGACAGCACCGACCATCAGCGCAGCCAACATGACGAATTTTCCGACGTTCAACCAAAGCACAACAGGAAGCGCTGCATCGCTGTCTGTATCCGGTCAGACTGGCCTCATAACCTTCACGGGAATAACCAGCACAAACCGCACACTGACCGTGCGCGATGCCGCAGACACAATCCTTGAACTTGGGGGCAGCTACACGCCAACCGGAACGTGGACATGGACAAGCTGCTCAAGTTGCGTGTGGCCCACTTTTAATCAGAACACCACAGGCACGGCGGGGGGATTGTCCGGTTCTCCAGCCATCACCGTATCGAGTTGCACGGGATGCGGAGGATCTAGCGCCTGGAGCGCCATTACCTCTGGAGCCAACACGCAGACCGGGGCATTCTCAACAACAGCCCCGTGGACTTTCTCCGTCGCGGGCGCAGCCTCTACACCCGGTCTGAGCGTTACAGGAGCACCGTACACTGGCGGATCGGCAACAACAAACTTCCCGCAATTCTATGTCAATGACGGAGCCGGGCCGACCACATTCTCAACTGCTGGGACTGAATTTGGACTCAATTCTCCATCCGGATTTACAGGCAACATGGCGGATTTCCATGTAAACGGTGGCGGATCGATTTTCAAGGTGGATTACCAGGGCAACCTAGGACTCGGAGGAACTACAGCAACATATTTTGACTTTGCTCAAGGGTCAAGCAGTGCCGCTGTTGGTTATTGTCCCACGGCGAACTCAATTTGCTTTCAAGCTCCCACATCAGTCACCTACCAGCTTCGCGTATTCGCAGGCTCTCCCGCTACTGGGTTTCCGCTCTACACCAACTCATCCGGCACGATGACGGAGACGATCACAGGCGTAAACGGAACCCTCAATAGCGGTGTGGGTCTTCTGGGAACGCTGGCTGTGAATACTGTTCTCTCCTCAACCGTCGCTGCTTACGCTGGTCATTTCACGAATCTGCAAGTTGTTACCGCACTCGGTGGCACCTGCACCACGCTGCCACAGTTCAATGTGTTCGACGGGACTAGCAATGTGGGATCGACCGTGACGGCAAATGCTTCGACGCAGACCAAAGGCACAGGAAACAGCACTGCGCAGACCTTGACCTTCGCGGCGGGAGATGTGATCGGAATTTACATCTCGACAGCCGGTGGGACGTGCGTAGCGAATGACTTTATTGTTTCAGCGCAGTATTCAACTCCATAGGAGCCGTGATGAAATTTCTTTTATCGCTGATTGTCTCTTCTGTTTTATTTATGCAGCCGGTGATGGCGCGCGCTCAGTTTGGGGGTAAAGCTGGGATGGGTGGAAAAGCTGGTACAGGAGGAGGGCCTACAGCGGCCGCGGCCCCTACCTTCGTCCAAGCGGCTTCTCCAGCCGAGAGCGCAGGCCAGACATCAATCACATTTACGTTCTCAACAGCGTTGACTGCTGGAAACAACGTTGTTTTGTGCCTTTTTCAATACTCTCAGACTCCAACGGTCAGCTTCAATCATGAAACGTGGACAGCCGACCCCGATAACGGAACTCCAGTTCAAAATATTCCGTTCGGTTCTAACTATCTAAGTTGTTGGACATCGAGTGGAATAACAGGCGGTGAGTCCTCCATCGTCGCTTCTTGCACAGGCGGTGGTTGTATGGATTACCCAGCAGGGTGGTCCTTTGAAATCCACGGAGGGGTTTTAGATAAATCAGATTCTACTGCGACTGGAAGCGGAGTATCCCCAGCCTCCAATTCAATTACCCCTCCGGCGAACAACTCACTAATAATTGGACTGTGTGTGGCCGCTACGACGGGAACTACCACCACCCCCGGTACTAATGTTGCGTGGACAATCCCTACAAACGGATCGAATACCAGTGGCGCGATGGAATACTTTTCACAGACCACCGCCGCGTCGGTAAATGCGCAATGTGGCATCAGTCCCACAAACACATGGATCGCGCACGTCTTGGACTACCACCCATGAGGAAGCTATTTTTCGCCATTGTCGCTTTGCTTTTTCCCGTTGCTGCCTACGCCACGACCGCACCCACATGCCTGTATCAGGACGTGCTTTCCGGTCCCGTGTCGGGCGGTGAGGGCGGCAACGGGATATATCTGAATATTTATGGCACAGGTTTCGGGGCCAGCCGCGGAAGTTCGACGGTCACGGTAAACGGCGTGGCGCCGGCGCAATATCTTTACTGGGGTGCTGATCCAACGGGCGACCGCGACCAGATTGGGATTCAATTGTCTAGCTCTACAACCACGGGACCAATCGTGGTCACAGTAGGTGGTCAGGCTTGCACGGGGCCAGGCGGAACGTCGAACACACTGACCTTTACTGTTGCAGGCGGCAATATATATTTCATCGGACCAGCGACGGATAACACCGCGTCTGTAAGCTGTACCTCATTGAAGTCGGGTGGGGGAAGTTATTCTTCACCGTGGGGTCTGACTAACCAGTGCGGAACCGAGGGGAGCTGTAGCGGCTATCCAGGCGCGTCCGGAAGTCGTACACCCTATACCTACTACAGTTGTCTCTCTAGCAATGACGCGCTGATCTTTCTCAATGGTGTTAACTATCCACAGTACGATGGTCGTGGTCTTCACGCTTCGCTGACTGTGGATGCAGGGAACGGCCAGACTCATAATATTTTGCAAGCGCGGCCCGGTGCGACGGTCACTCTCGGAAACAGTGCTAGTTCTGGTGCTCCCGAGTATGGGATTCTAGATGCGGCGAACGTAGACGCTCAATATTCTGGACTGACAGCTATCGGCGGGGAAGGCGGGGGCGGTGGTTCGTCTTTTCAAGGGACGGCATCATCGAGAGTTGTAGGGAACACGTTCGAGTGCCCTTACTGCTCGGGGCCAATCGGCGTGGTCGAGGCTGTACCAGAACTGGTCGGAAATTTCGTGACTCTGGCCGCGTCCTCAGTGAACCCGTCAAACAAAACCTTCCAGTGCATCTACGAAGATTTCAATGGCTTTGAGGTTGGCTGGAATCGGATCTCCAGTGTGGGGTGCTACAACGGCTTCCAGGTCAACGAAAACTACTCGACCGGCTTCTACAATTTCTCCGTCCACGACAACGACATTGCCGACGTGAACGGCTGTGGCATCAATCTTTCAACCGTTGACCCCGGTTCTGGCTACGTGCAGGTATACAACAACATCATTCATCATACCGGCATTCAGCAGTCGTCGGACGGCTCGACGGACGATCCTCATTGCGGTGTGTCGATGAAGGGATACGCGCAGCGCCCCCAAGCAACCGCGTACTCAAACTCTGGCACCGTGGCCACGATCACCACCGGCACGACTGATAATGCTTTCAGCAGCACGCAATCGGTAATCTTGGGTGGTTTCACAACAGCGACGTGGTTTAACTGTCTCAATCCGACCCTGACCGCTTCAAGCAGCACGACGATTACTTTCGCCAATAGCCACTCAGCGACATCGGGTTCGGACAGTGGCTACATCGGGCAAGCGACCTCGGCGTGCATCACTGGATACTCGGTCACGGGCACCTCCGGTCCGTGCACGCTATACACGGCAACTCTCGCGAATACCTTGAGCGCGGGCCAACCTGTGACTATCGAAGGAATGAGTGTCGGTACCTTTCTCAACGGGACCGCGACTATCTCATCGCGGACGAATAGCCAATTTGTCATCCCTTGTTCTGGGCATTCGGCGGTCGGATCGACGCCGGATTCTGCCTTGGCAATAGCTGGCGGAACCGCGCAAGTCTGGAACAATACTCTTTTCGACACCTCGGTGCTCATCAACACCGCGTCGGGCAGCGAAAATGCTTCGTGTGGTTTCCTGGTGCTCGATAACCAGCTTGAAGTGGTCAACAATCTAGTCGGCAATATCACTTACGTCCCGGCCTACACCTACGCTAGCGTCTATAACCCCTACATTTGCACAGGGGGCGGTCCTTCGGGGACGATCACCGGCTCGAATAACATCTGGTACTCGGTCAACACGCCGGGAAGTACGTCACCGGCCGGAAGCATCGGTACAATCGAGAACCCGGATTTTGTGAACTCGACCACCTGCTCACCGGGCTGCACCTGGACGAATTACCAGATTCAATCTGGCTCTCCTGCCATCGGCGAGAGCATCCAGTTTCCAGGGCCATATACGACTTACGGGAACGCGGCGCTCAGCTATTTGACGTGGGACTTTCAGCAGTTGACGCGGCCAGCGAATCCTGCGGCTATTGCGACGGGTGCGTTGGAATACTCGTCTGGGGGCGGGGGAAGCACGAACGCTATCTACGATGGAATTTCGGGAATGGGAATAATAATCCAATGAAGAAACTGATCATTTTCGCTCTTGCCACTGCCTTGCACGCTCAGTCCACGGCCACGGTGACCTGTCCTGCCGCCTGTACGGTCACGGTGACAGCGACAACTGTCGTAACGCCGCCGGTTCCGCCAGCCACCTACGTCGGCCCATGCGACATTCCCGGAGTTTCCTGCGTTGCGGCTTACAACCTGGCACGTAAAGCTCGCAATGCGTACGCGGGCAGTTTCTTCACGGAGACGAATAATACCTTCGCAAAATTCTATGACCAGATCAGTGTTAATGATCTAACCCCGTCTTGCTGCGGCCCCAACTGGCCGTCTGGAGCAGTACAGACAACGGTGGGATCGACTATTCCTCCGAGCGGGGTACCCGTGCCGATCGCACGAATCCTAAACGGCGAAGCCTACACCTATCACTACGGCGCAGCCAGCGGCATCCCGGTAGGTAATTCGTCGATCACAGAGTACATGGTGGTTGAGAACACCTCAGAAGGCGGCCAGGTTTCCGGGTGCTGCGGGAGTTTCAACGACTCCGAGAATCCTATTCACGAAGGATCCAAAGGGCAGATGTTCGGGCTGTCGCTGGCGGCGGGCGGGATGTGCACGGTCGGAACCGGGACTGGACCCTGGGCGGGGGTTGACCTGGAGCAAGGGAACTGCCTCTATGGGCCGCCCCCGACAGCGAAATACCTCACGATTTTGGCGAAGTACAATGCGGCAACCGGAACGCTGACACTGAAATCCGGGGATGCCACGCAAGGAATACTGACGACTCTTTACAGCGGGCCTCTGCCTCCTGGATACGCGGGGTTGAACCTTCAAGGGGCTGTCTCTCTAGGGATGGGCGGCGATGGGTCCAATTCGCCAATCAACTTCATTGAGGGGGCTATTATCGCAGGGGCTACCACGGATGCGGCCGATAACGCGTTGCAGCAGAATATCGTCAACTTTTACGGGATACAGCAGTAGGGGGTTAGGAGAATGGCGTGGCAGACTTCACGCATGACCAATTCGGGCTGGGGCGGTTGCGCACTGACGTTGATCTATTGCGCTCAGACGTAAATCGCATCTCAGGTATCGTGGAGGGTAAGGATGGGATGCACATGCAGTTGACCAGGCTGATTTCCAAGCTCGATACCCAAGAAGAGACCCGCGACAAAGAGCACAAAGCCAACACGACGCGGCCGAATATACTCATTGCCATTGCCGGTGCGGCGGCGGCGTGGATCGGGATTGCGCTGGCTGTCTGGCATCACCTGTGAGGCCCTGTGAGCGAATGGACCGTAGACACTCTTAGGGAGCATTTGGAGACCATGCTCAAAGAGCGTGACCTCCGGTTTCAGCAGCGGTTCGAGGCAGGAGAGAAGCGACTCGACGGAATGAACGAATTCCGCCAAGCTCTGAATGACGCGCAGAAGACATTCGTCACGTGGCCTATCGTTGTGGCGTTTGTCGTAGCGGCCTGCGCTATTACGGGAACCGTAGTGGGTTTGCTGACGTTCTTTATGAGAAAGTAGGCTCTAGCGGTGAATCGCAGCGCCGAATACTTCCCAACCGAGAATGCCTACCAACAGCCAGATGACGAGGTAGGAACTGAACGGCTTAAACCACGGCGTATTCGGAGCGTAATTGACCCAGCCTCCGAACAGAACGGCGATGATATAGATCATCCAGAACAGAAGTTGCAAGGACATGGCGTACTCCTTCTGAGCCTATTTGATGCCTTCCGCGCCCAAACCGTCTGAGCCGAAACGCACTATTTGTGTCGCGCTGCCTATTCGCAACACGGACAGAGCCTTATGTAAAACCCACGGCGTGTACCTCGAGCGGCGCAAGGTGATATTTGACAGCAAACCGGTCTATTGCTGGTTCTGCCCCACTGGCGAGATAATTTGCAGAGAAAATGGTTGATTTTGCGGGAAATAAGGCTAGAATCTGAGTGAAAGGCGAAAGCGATGCAAGCACTCTGGATATGGCTGAAGGGTAAGAACTGGAGCACGCACGCGATTGGTGCCACTCTCGGTAGCTTCGCGGTGTTCGTGACCAGCGATCCGCAGGCGCAGAGGTTCCTTATCTCTCTCTTGAAGGCCCATCCAGCCATCGCAGCGCAGGTCATCGCGCTCGCTGGCATCATCACGGCGTACAAGCGGTCCAGCACCCCGGCGAGCACGGTCGCTCAGGCTAGCGTGATCATGGACAAGCCCAACGCCCCCACCATCGCGCAGGTTGTAGCCGTAACCCCGCCGCCCGCACCCCCGGCTGCATAGGAGATAATATGCAAAATGTGAAGAGATTGGGAATGGATTGGCCGCGCCGGAGTTGCTCCGATCTATGGATTCCGGCCGAGAAAGCTATTCAGGACACGGTTAATTTGGTCGAAGATCTAGGAGCACATACACTTCTAACGGATGCCGTGATTTTGCTTGGTCAGGCCCGCGATAAAATTTCTGATTGGGCTGAGGAAACCGGCAACGTCAAGCCAGAGGCTGCATGACCCTCCCTCTCACTCCCTCCCGATTCAAGCGCGGCGCACTACCCTCCCCCCGTCATCGTCTCGCCGCAGCCTGCCCGCATGTCGCAACCACTCCCACGCCCCCACAATGGCTATGGAAGCCCACGCAGTTGTCGTTCTGGGGCAACGCCGTGGATGGCGACTGTGTGACGGCAGAGGAAGCGTTCGCCAAGGGATGCGGACCAGCAGGCGTGTTCATCACCGATGCGACTGTCCAAGCGTGGGCCACGAAGAATAACGTGCTGAATGGTGCAGACCTGACGCAAGTTCTCGACCTGATGCAATCAGGCGGCTTCCCTCAAGGCGCATCCGTCTACGATGATGGCCCGTTCGTCTCTGTGGACTGGACGAACGCAGCCCTGCTTCAGAACGCCATCGCGCAGGGACCAGTCAAGATCGGCATTGCGGCGGACCAGCTTGAAAATGCGGTTCCTGATCCTCCGGCCGATGGCTGGTTTGCGACGGGATTCGCGCAGGACAGCAACGAGGACCACTGCGTTTCGCTCTGCGGGTACGGTTCGATTGCATGGCTGGCCGCTCAATTGGGCGGTACTTTCTCTGGGCCAGAAGATACTCCCGCTTATGCCCTATTCACTTGGGACTCCATCGGTATCATCGACGTGCCATCCCTTGTGGCTATCTGTTCCGAGGCGTGGCTCAGGAAACCGACAACTGTTATCGCAGCACAAGGAGCGTTATGAATCGCAGATCGTTTCTGAAACTGTCATCGACTAGTGCCGCGATTGCGGTCCTTCCCCCAAGTCTTCTGTTCACCGGCTGCTCTGTCGCCCAAGTCGTTCTTGACGTAGAAGGCGTGCTCAAGGAAGCAGCAGCAATCACCCAAAACGCCGGACAGACTGCATG